>Ga0116153_10000137_pt1 | contig 111650 bp, 95 predicted proteins | sample AD_UKC028_MetaG_FD_89896 | JGI IMG/M metagenome (GOLD analysis project Ga0116153, IMG submission 89896) | Active sludge microbial communities of municipal wastewater-treating anaerobic digesters from USA - AD_UKC028_MetaG | ecosystem: Engineered > Bioreactor > Anaerobic > Digestate | place...
GCTCTCGGTGGAGCGGGCCGCCGCCGTGGCGGACCGACTCGTCCGCCTGGGGGTCCGCACCCCGGATCGCATCGTAGTCCGGGGCTGGGGCGCGGAACGGCCCATCGACACGAATTCCACCGAGGCGGGGAGGTCCCGGAACCGCCGGGTGGAGATCACCATCCTGGAAAATTGATCCCGGCGGCGGCCTAGCAGGGTGTTGAAAAAGGCTACAGAGCCTTTTTCAACACTACCTTAATGTCGCAATTGCGCAGAGAACCGCAAGGTTCTCGAGCAATTGCATAGCAGGTTGTTGAAATGCTTCGAGTATTTCAACAACCTGCTAGGCCTCAGTCCCAGCCGAGGACGAAAACAGCGGCCCTATCCGGGACCAGGAGGCGTGCGGCAGGGGCCTTCGGCCGGTCCGGGGAGGAGCCTTCGAGGGTCTCATCCGCATTCCGGGGGATACGCCGCGGCGTGCCCCGTCCTCCCGCGCCGCCGGCCGCCCGCTCGGCGATCAGCCCGTCCAGGAGTTTCCGGTACACCGCCTCGTCGTCGTCGGCCGCCCGGGAGAATCCGGAGGGAGCGTCGTCCGAGCCGGCACCCCCGGCACCGAAGGCGGCCACCTCCCGGAGGACCTCCTCCGCCAGGGCCCGGGCCCGGCCGGGTGCCGCCTCTAGCTCGATCCGGAACTCCCCGGAGCCGGGTTGGTCCGGCCACTCCTCCCAGACGCAGTACACGTCGTAGGTGTCCGCGAGATCTTCCCGGATACGGCGGAAGAGCCGGGTCTCCAGGGCGCGAGCCAGGGGTTCCAGTCGGAGGGCGTCGGAATCCGAGAGGCCCCGGAGAGGCCACAGGACGAGTATCCGGCCCCGGGGATGGTTCCCGGAATCGATCCCGCGCAGGCCCGGCGCAGGGGCGGGAGGCGGCGGCGGGACGGGCTCCCGGATTCCGGCTGCCGGGAGGGCTCCCAGGTGCTTCCGGGCCGAGCGCTCGGCTTCGGCGAGGTCGAAGTCCCCGACCGCCAGGAACTCGAAGTCCCCGGGATTTCCGAAGCGGTCCTCCCAGGCGGCCCGGATCGCCTCGGCCGTCCAGGTCTCGAGCTCCGCGGGATCCGCGCGGGCGGGATCGGACGACTCCACGACGGCCCGGAACTCGGCCTCGGGGCCGGCCTCCAGCCGGAGCTCCTCGGCCCGGGCCGCCGCGGCCTTGCGGAGGGCGCCGGGATCCGGTGCGGGGGGCCGGAAAGAGGCGGCCAGCAGGCGGAAGAGGAGATCCAGGTCCCCGGAACCGCCGTCGACCTCGACCGTTTCCTCCCGAAAGGCCGTGTCGGCCCGCCAGGCTGCCCAGGTGCCCGCCAACGCGGCCCGCAGGTCCGCGGTCGAGTGTCCCGGATACCCCGCCCGGGCCAGGATCGCGGGCACCTCGTCCGCGGCGGCCCGGCGGGCGGCGGGAACGGCGGCCAGCCCCCCGGGGGACCAGGCGCCCAGGTAGGCCCAGCCCTCGCCGGAGCCGGTAGCCCGCATCCGAACCCGGATCCCGTTCGCCAGGACCAGGTCGACCGTTCCGTCGGGAAGCACTACCCGGGTCGAGGCCCGGGCCCGCGGGATTCCGGCACCGCCCCCCTCTCCGGAGCTCGCGGAAGACCCGGTCCCGGAAAGCACCCCCGACGCGGCCGGCTCGGTGCCGCGCCCGGAACCCCGCCGGAGGGCGGTCCCGACGCTCCGCCCCTCGCCGAGCCCCTCCAGGTAGGCCGAGGCCAGATCCCCGTCCCCGGGGTCTCCCGTCCCGGGACGGACCACGGACAGGATCCCCGCCTCGAGATCCGGAAGATCGCCCCGGGAAACGCCCGGAGCCGGGGCATCGCCCGCCAGGGCGGCTCCTCGCAGCCGGGCCTCCAGGTCGTCCGCCCGGCCCGGGTCCAGGGAGGCGTCTCCATAGAGGAACTGCCGGATCGCGGACTCGACCGCCTCGTAGGCGTCGGGATCCGGGTACGGAAGGGTCAGGCCGGCCTCGAGGGTCGCGGTATCCGCTTCCTCGGGATCTCCTCCGGAGGCCCGCAGGGCCCCGAGCTCCCGGCCCAGGGAACGCAGGGCCTCCGGCTCGGACCCGGGCGGACAGGACACGGACACCCGCCACAGGCGCTCCCCGAACCGGTCCTCCCGGCGCTCCGAACCCAGGTAGATCCACGGGACCGAGGGGTCGGCCCCCAGGTCCGCCAGGCGCCCCGCCAGGATCCTCTCCGAAAGGCGGGCCCGGTACTCGACCGCCCAGTCCGCCCTGGTCCGGAGGGCCCGGGCGGGTTCCCGGAACGCGAGGCTCAGCTCCGTCCGGGTCCGGCGGGCGTCCCGGTCCCGGATCACCCGGACGCCCGGCCGCGGATCGGACTTCAGGAGGGCCGGCGCCCGGACGGGCCGGGACCGGCCTTCGAGGTCCGCAAAGGCTTCCGTCAGGGCCCGCCGCGCCTCCGGGGCCTCGAAGGGGCCCGCGGCGATCACGGCCATTCGGCCGGGAAGGTACTCCCGGAGGTAGAAGGCCCGGAGGGACTCCGCCGAGGCCGCCTGCACCGACTCCGGGATGCCCAGGATGCCCCGGTCCGCCAGGGGTGTGCCCCCGTACAGGGCTTCCTCCTCCCTCGCCGCCGATCTGTCCTCAGGGGTGTCGTACTCCCGCAGTTCCGCCCGGATGACGCCTTTCTCCCGTTCGACCTCCCCCGGTTCGAGGCTCAGTTCCGAGGCCCACTGCCGCAGGATTCCGAAGCCCAGGGCCAGGGCGTCCCCGCGGTCCGGGGGGAGTGCGGCCGGGAGCTCCAGGTGGTAGACCGTGCAGTCCGGGTAGGTGAAGGCGTTGAGCTCCAGGTCGAGGCCCCCGTCCAGGGAGCCCAGGAGGTCGTCCAGGGTATTCCCGGGGTAGGCCGCGGTCCCGTTGAAGGCCATGTGCTCGGTGAAATGGGCGTAGCCCCGCTCCTCCTCGAGTTCCCGGGCGGAGCCCGCCGCTACGACCAGCCGGAACACCAGGCGATCCTCGGGCCGCTCCGTCGGGCGCAGGTACCAGGACAGCCCCGAGGGGAGGGAGCCTATCGCCAGGCCCCGGTCCGGGGGGAGGGCGCCGGAGTTCCCGGTGAAGGAGCACAGGGCCGCGGCACCGGCGAACGCCGCCGCGGCCGCCGCACGGGCGGTTTTTCGGGCGGCGCCCCGGCGGGGGGCGGTTCGAAGCCCGATCACGGCATCAGGGAGTCCGGCCCGCGGCCCGGGCGTCCGCCTCCGCGGTCAGGCGGGTCAGGTCGAACTCGTAGGGCATCTTGGTGGGCCGGCCCTCGCTATTGACGAACCCCCAGTCCAGGTCCGCGACGGCCAGGACGGCGTCTCCCCGGCGTACGACCTGGCGCATACGGCCGCTCAGCTTCCGGGACGTGACGGTCTCGGATTCAATCGTCAACTCGTCCTCCATGAAGGCCGGGGACTTGTACTCGATGCAGACCTTGGTGACGTAGAGTCCGTACCCCGCGGCGATGAGACCCTTGTAATCCAGCCCCATGGCATGGAGGAGCTCGCCCCGGGCCACCTCCAGGTAGTGGAGGTAGTTGGCGTTGTTCACGTGCCCGTAGGCGTCGCACTCGTAGGACCGAACGGTCAGTTTCGTGACGTGGATCATGGGGCGAGTATGGCGGAATCGGGCCGTTTCCGCTACAGTGGCCGGAACGCCGCGGCCCGCGCCGGACCCCGTACCGAGGGGAGCCCGGGCGACTTTCCCGCATCCTTCCCGCGGCGGCCGGAGGCACCATGCGTCCCTTCCTGGACGATCTCGCTCCCGCCGAGCTCCGGGTCCTGGCCCGGATCCGCCTGGCGGTGACCGCCCGACTCGTGGCCGCCGCGGCCCCCCTGGACCCCGCCGTCCGGGAACTCTCCGCCCGCCCCTTCCGCCTGGCCCTAAAGGTTCCCGGCCTTCCCCGCGCCCTGGTGGCCGGCCTGGACGGCCGAGTCTCGGCCTGGGCCGGAGGGGAGGCCCCGCCCCTCCGTCTGCCCGCGGACCTCACCCTACTCTTCCCCTCGGCCCGGGACTGCGCCCGGGTCCTGGACGGGGTCCCGGGCAGGGTCCTCCCCGTCCCGGGCGGCTTGCACGCGGGCCGGGCCCTCCGGTTCTTCCGGGCCGCCGCGGCCGCCGCCCCCCGGATCCTCAAATCCCCGGAAACCCCGCCGGCGGTACGGGCGGCCCTCCTTTTGGAAGCGGCGGTGTCCGCCCTGGTCGAGACCGCCGCCGCGGACCCCTACGTAGCCCCGAAGTTGGAGCACGCCCCGGACGGCCTCGTGGTCGTGGATGCCGGGGAGGGGGTACGCCGGGCTCTTCGGAAGGAGGGCACCCGGCTCCGGCTGGTGCCGGTTCCCGGAGAGGACCCCGGATCCGCCGGGGCCGAGCCGCCGGACGGGACGGATCCGGCGGGCGCGGGCCGGCCCGGCGGAGGCCGGGCGGAAGCCGCCCGGGCGGATGCCGTCCGAATCGACGCGATCCTCGCCTTCCGGGATCCGGGGGCGGCGGTGGCCGTCCTGTCCGGGAAAAAGTCCGCCGTCACCGCCCTGGGGGCCTGCGAGGCCTCGATCCGGGGTCTCGTGCCCCTGGTGCAGGGGCTCTTCGCGGTCCTGGACCGGGCTTCGCGTTACCTGGCCGTCAAGGCCGACAAGGAGGCCGGACATGGCCGCTGACCGCTTCGCACGATCCAAGGCCGTCTTCGAGCGGGCCGCCCGGGTCATCCCCGGCGGCATCTACGGGACCAAGAGCCCGGGCTTCCTCCTGCCCGGCAAGTTCCCCTACTACATCGAGAGCGCCTCGGGGTCCCGGATCACGGACGCCGACGGGAACGTCTTCGTCGACTACCTCTGCGGCTTCGGGAGCCAGATCGTGGGCTACGGCAACCCCGCGGTGGAGAGGGCCGGGTCCGAGCGCTCCGCCCGGGGCGACCTCCTCAACCAGCCCTCCCCCCTGATGGCGGACCTCGCGGAGCGCCTGGTCTCCCGGATCCGGGGCATGGACTGGACGGTTTTCGCCAAGAACGGCACCGACGCCACCACCCTGGCGGTCTCCCTGGCCCGGGTGCACACCGGCAAACGGGTCGTGATCGCCGCGGAGGGGGCCTACCACGGGGCGGCCAACTGGTGCTCCTCGAACCTCTTCCCAGAGCTGGCCCCGGACCGGGCGGACGTGGCCCTATTCCGGTACAACGACCTGGAGGGTCTGGAAGCCCTCTTCCGGCGGCACCGGGGGAACGTGGCCTGCGTGATCCTGACCCCCCACCACCACCCCGCCTTCCGCCCCCAGGTCCTGCCGGATCCCGAGCTCTACCCCACGGTTCGCCGCCTCTGCCAGGCCGAGGACGCCCTCTTCGTGATGGACGACATCCGGGACGGATTCCGCCTCCACCCCGAGGGAAGCCACGTCCGCTTCGGCGCCGAGCCCGACCTGGTCTGCGTGGCCAAGGCCCTGGCCAACGGCTGGCCCCTGGCGGCCCTCCTGGGCACCGGGCGGGTTCGATCCGCGGCGGACTCCTTCTTCATCACCGGCACCTACTGGATGTCCGGGGCCCCCATGGCGGCCGCCCTGGCCTGCCTGGACGAGATGGAACGCATGGGCGGCGTCGGACGCATGGAGGCCCTGGGCACGGCCCTGCGGGAGGGACTGGAATCGGCGGGGCGGGAGGCGGGCTTCAGCGCCCGGGTCTCCGGACCTGCGGCCATCCCCTACCTCACCTTCGACGAAGACCCCGACCTCTACCTGAACCAGCGCTTCTGCGGAGCCATGGCGGACCGGGGTTTCTTCCTGCATCCCCACCACAACTGGTTCGTATCCCTGGCCCACTCGGAGGCGGACATCGCGGCCACCGTCGAGGCCGCCCGGGAGGTCTTCGTGGAGATGAGCGGTGAACGATAATTCCAACAAGATGGACAAGATGAAGAAGGATGAACAAGATCAAAGGATACGTTGATCCTCAATTCCATCTCCCATCCTGTTAATCTTGTCCTATCATGTTCATCCTGTTGGATCTAGGGTTCCAAATCGCTCCTGATGTATGCCCGTGGTGAGTTCCTGATATGTGCTATTGGATATAAAAGTCTATCGACCATTAGACGGCGGAAGCGTCTCCCAGTAGGGCCGGGCACGGCCCGCGGCCAGGGCCTCCCGCAGGGCTTCAAGTCGAACGGTACCGTCCCCGGAGCGCCAATCCTCGGGGAGTTCGAGGACGAAGGGCCGGCGCCCGACGTGCTCGGGGTGGTGGGCGTCGGATCCCGAGATCACCGGGTAGCCCCGCGCCTCGCCGCGGACCTGCGGATGCAGGGCCTCCACGGCGGCGTAGGGCCCCTCGGGGAGGAAGCCCAGCTGGGCCAGGGCCCCGAACGCGAGGCGGTCGATGTGGGCGGGGATCACCAGGGCGCCCCGGCTGTCCGCCTCGAGGCAGAGCTCGTCCCAGCCCAGGTCCAGGGCCGCCCCGAGGTAGAGCACCGGGAGGTCCAGGACGTTGTCCTCCGCGTCCACCACGGCCTGATCCCCCAGTAAGCGGGGATCGTAGGGCAGACGGGGCAGGTGCCCCTGCAGGAATTCCGAAAAAGCGAGGGACTCCTCCACCGTTGCGAAGAGAGCGAGGACGTGGGCCTCCTCGGCGCTGGTCGCCTCCACGCCGTAGAGGGCGGCCAAACCCTCCCGGCGGCAGCACGCCCGGAAGGCCGGGGCGTTCCGGGCGGAGTTGTGGTCCGTGAGGGCCACCAGGTCCAGACCCCGGTCCCGGGCCCGGCGGGCCAGGACGGCGGGGCTCAGATCCAGGCTCCCGCAGGGGGAAAGGCAGGAGTGGTTGTGCAGGTCCGCCCGGACGAGGGGCACCGCCCGCCTCCGCTACGGCGCGTCCCCGCGCAGGGCGGCCCAAAGACGGCCGGAGACCTCGAACTGGGTCTCGGAGGTCGAAAAGAGGGGGATGCCCTCCGCCCGGGCGGCCTCGACCATGTCCGGGGGTACGGGCCGGTCGTTGCAGAGGATCACCGCCGCCAGCCCCAGCATGGAGGCCACGGCCACGGTGTTCTTGTGGGCCTGGATCGTGATGAGCGCGTACCCTTCCCCGGCCTTGCTCATGACGTCGGACAGCAGATCGGAGGTATAGCCCCCCCGAATCTCCTTGGACGCCCATCCGTCGTACACGGGAGCGCAGGGGATCGCGGCGGGCAGGTCGGACGTCTTCATGGTTGCCTCCGTCGGGCGAATGCGTAAATTTTTATCTATTGTACGGAAAACCGGCGGCCGAGGGAAGCCCCGGAGGCGGGGGCCGCCCTCCTTGTCCGGCCGCCTAGGCCGTGGTAGATTCCTTCCATCGGACGGGGAGTAGCCCGCCGCCGGGCCGCGGGTCCGGCGGAAGAACCCGCCGTCAGGACGGAGCCTTCCCGGCTCCCGGCGGTTCGAGTCCCGGAAACGGGACGGGGCAAGACCGTACGGGCGCGCCCGTTTCGGCGCGTCGAGTACGGGTCCGTTCCCGAGCCGGAGCGGAGCCTTCGCGAGGAGGATGCCTCCGTGAAGATCTTCATCCTGGCCGTGGCCGCCGCCATGTACGGCCTGGTCATCGTGTTTCCCCACCGCAAATCCGTCGTCGCCCTGGCCTCTGCCGCCGCCCTCCTGGCGGCGGGATTCCTGATTCCCGGGGAAGGCGGACTGACCCTCCGCCGCGCCCTGCTGGAGCTGGTGAACTGGAACATCCTGGCCATCTACGTCGGAAGCCTGGTGATCGCGGACCTCTTCATCTACTCCCGGGTCCCCGCGGTCCTGGCGGACCGGGTGGTGGAGAAGGCCCCGACCCTGGGGATCGCCATCACCGCCATCCTGGTGATCACGGGCCTGGTCTCCGCCTTCGTGGAGAACGTTGCCACCGTCCTCCTCATGGCCCCCATCGCCCTTGCCATCTGCCGCCGGATGGAGCTGGATCCCGCCCCCTTCCTGATCGGACTCGCGGTGATGGCCAACCTCCAGGGCACCGCGACCCTCGTCGGGGATCCCCCCTCCATGATCTTCGCCAGCTATGCCGATTACGGATTCAACGACTTCTTCTTCAAGGACGGCCTGCCGTCCATCTTCTTCGCCGTCCAGGCGGGGGCCCTCGTGGGTGCGCTCTACTTCTTCGTGTACTTCCGGAAGCTCGGGAAGGTCCGGATGGACCTCCCCTACGAGCGCATCGTCTCCTGGGTCCCCACGATCCTCCTGGTCGCGATGATCGCGGGACTGGCCCTGATCTCCTTCCTCTCCGGGGAGGGCCTCCACGCGACCTCGGGGCTCCTCTGCCTGGCCCTCGGCTTCGCGGGCCTGCTCTGGTTCGTGTCCATCCGGAGGGAGCCGGCCTCCAAGGCCGTGGACCTGGTGAGGCGCCTGGACTGGGAGACCATCCTCTTCCTGATCGGGGTCTTCATCGTGGTGGGAGCCATCGGGGACGCTGGCATCCTGGACGACGTCGCAACCTGGATGAGCGCCGCGATCGGAGGCCGCGTCTTCCTGGGGTTCGCCGCCGTCGTGGCCGTCTCGGTCCTGATCTCGGGCTTCGTGGACAACGTGCCCTACATCATCGCCATGCTCCCCGTGGCCGGGAAGCTGGCCTCCTCCGCGGGGATGCCCGACGAGGTACTGATGTTCGGGCTCCTGATCGGGTCCTGCCTGGGGGGCAACCTGACCCCCTTCGGGGCCTCCGCCAACGTCGTGGCCGTGAGCCTGGTGAAGAAGGCGGGCCGGCACGTGGGCTTCCTGGAATGGGTCCGGATCGCGGGCCCCTTCACGGTGCTCACCACGATCGCCTCGGCCCTCTTCGTCTGGTTCGTCTGGGGCTGAGGCCGGCCCCGGATACGCCGCGGGTCCGGAATCCGCGGCCGTCCGCTACTCCGCCTACCCTCCCGCGAGGATCCGCACCGCCTGGGCCAGGGCTATGCCCAGGTAGTTGCCCACGGCGTAGCCGATGACCCCCGTCGTGATCCCCGCGGCGATGACCCGCCGGTTCCCGATGGCCACCGCCGCGACGCCCACGAAGGGCGGCGAGCATATCGCGGACACGGAGACCGCCAGGGTCGTGTCCACGTCGATGCGGAACAGGGCGGACAGGAGCACGTGGAGCAGGAAGGCGCCGAACAGGGTGAGGGCGGTGAAGAGGAACACCGCGGGTGCCGCCCCGAAGAGCCGGGAGAAGTTGCCCATGGCCCCCACGGCCACGCAGAAGACGTACAGGATGTACTCCCCGAGTTCGAAGGTCTTCGGCGTGTTCCGGATCTTCGGGACGAGGGAGGCGGCCAGGCTCAGGGTGGTGATGGCGAGGATCACCGTCGCGGTCTCCCAGTCCTTGGGTACCAGGAAGGACAGCCCGAGCCCCGCCGCGACCACCAGGACCGCCAGCCCGAAGGCCGCGGCCAGGGGTCCCCGGGTTCCGCGCCGGACCAGGTCGCCCAGGCGCGTCGGGGGCGGCTGAATGTCCGCCGACTCCGGGCCCCCCGCGGCATAGGCGGGCAGGAAACGCCCCAGGAGAGGCTTGGCGGCGGTCATCACGAAGAAGAGGTAGACCGCGGACAGGACGATGTCCGAGGCGTGGACCGCTAGATAGAGATTCTGGTCCACCGCCAGGGCCGTCTTGAGGGCCGCCAGGTTGGGAGTCCCGCCGGTATACAGGCCCACCAGGAGGCCCGTTAGCTTCCAGGACTCGCCGCCCGCGGGATTCAACAGGAAGACGGCGGCCGCGGACACCAGGGCCACGGAGACACCCGCCAGGACGAAGGACAGCCCCGCCCGGCCCGCCAGGCTCCTCCACTTGGAGAGGTCCACGGAGAACAGGAGGAGGGGAATGGAGAGGGCCACGGCGGCGGTGGAGATCCCGTCCAGGACCCCCGCGACCCGGTCGGGCAGGATGCCCAGGTTCCCCAGGACCAGGCCCGCGACGTAGCAGACGATCACGGGGCTCCATTCCCGGAAGAGGGACACCCTCTCCTTCAGGATCAGGGCGATGCCGGGGAATACGAGGGCGAAGGCGGCTACGGCGGCTTCGGGCATGGGGGGACTCCTTGGGGGGGAAGGATAGCCTGAGGGACAGTGGACTGTAAACGGTGGTCGGTGGACGGAAGTGAGCCTTTACTGCGTATACTTGACTACGCTTCGGCGTTCAAGGTGTCCGCCGCGGTAGTCTCATTTCCGTTTACCGTCCACGGTTCACCGCTCACCGACCAGACACTTCGGCCCTCTCCCGATCAGGTCCCGGCGGCCCAGGAGCTCCAGGGCCTCCCGCACGAGCTTCCGGTTCTCGGGCTTCCGGTACTGGAGGAGGGCCCTCTGGAGGGCCCGCTCCCGCTCGCCCCGGGCCACGTAGACCGCCTCGCCCGTGAGAGGATCCCGGCCGGTCCGGAACATGACCGTGGACCGTGTCCCCGGGGTCGGGTAGAAGTCCTGGACCTGGTCCGGTGAGAACCCCGAGTCCCGAAGGTATTCCGCCAGCTCCAGGGCATCCGCCAGGGTCGCCCCGGGGTGGGCGGAGATGAAGTAGGGGATCAGGTACTGTTTGAGGCCGTACTCGCGGTTCAACTCGGCGAAGCGCCGGGCGAAGGTGTCGTAGACCCTCCTGGGGGGTTTGCCCATGAGGGAAAGGACCCGGTCCGAGACGTGCTCCGGGGCTACCTTGAGCTGGCCGGAGACGTGGTGCTCCACGAGCTCCCGATAGAAGCCGTCGTCGGGGTCCAACATCAAGTAGTCGAAACGGATCCCGGACCGGACGAAGACCTTCCTGACCCCCGGCAGGGATCGGAGGCGACGGAGCACGGCGAGATAGTCCGAATGGTCGACCTTGAGGGAGGGGCAGGCCTCGGGGGCCAGGCAGCGCCGGTCCGGGCAGGCCCCGTGCTTTTCCTGGCGGGCGCAAGCGGGGGCCCGGAAGTTGGCGGTGGGGCCGCCCACGTCGTGGATGTAGCCCTTGAATCCCGGCAGGGCCGTCAGGACCCGGGCCTCCCGCTCCAGGGAGTCCGCGGTCCGGGCCTGGACGATCCTGCCCTGGTGGTAGGCCAGGGAGCAGAAGGAGCAGGATCCGAAGCAGCCCCGGGCCGAGGCCAGGGAGAAGCGGACCTCCTCCAGGGCAGGAACGCCCCCGAGCCCCTCGTACATCGGATGGGCTGCCCGCTCGTAGGGGGCCTCGTACAGGCGGTCCAGGGCATCCGCGGCCAGGGGGAAGGCGGGAGGCTCCTGGACCACGAAGCGGCCCTCGGACTCCTCCACGAGAACTTTCCCCGAGTACGGGTCCGCGTTGAGGTGCTGTAGGCGGAAGGACTCGGCGTAGGCCGCGAACCCCGGCTCCCCCGGGGCGGAGACGGCGGTCCAGGGCGGCAGCTCGACGGCCCCGGCGGGCAGATCCTCCCTCCTAGAGGTTCTCCATGCGGTCCCCCGGACGCCCCGGATCCCGGGGGCGGGCTCTCCGGCGGCCAGGCGGCGTGCGATCTCGAGGAGGGCCGTCTCCCCCATGCCGTGGACCAGGAGGTCCGCCTTGGCGTCCAGGAGCACGGACCTCCGCATCGTGTCGGACCAGTAGTCGTAGTGGGAAAAACGTCGCAGGGACGCCTCGATGCCCCCGATCACCACGGGCACGCCCTTGAAGGCCTCCCGGCACTTGGCCGCGTAGGCGATGACCGCCCGGTCCGGCCGGGCGTTGCGCCGCCCCGCCTTCCCGGGGCCCAGGGTGCCATCCCCCCGGAGACAGAGCTCCGGCCGGCCTCCCGGGGCATAGTCGTCCTCGGACCGGGGTTTCCGGGCCGCCGTGTACGAGGAGACCATGGAGTCCAGGGCCCCCGCCCCGACCAGGAAGGCCAGCCGGGGAGGCCCCGCCAGGCGGAAGGCTTCGACGTCGTCCGGGTCGGGCCGGGCCAGGACCGCGACGGAGTAGCCTTCGGCCTCCAGCAGACGCCCCAGGAGGGCGGCGGCGAAGGCGGGGTGGTCCACGTAGGCGTCCCCGGTGACGAGGACGAAGTCGGCTTGGGCCATCCCCCGGGCTTCCAGGTCAACCCGGGACACGGGGAGGAAGGGCATGGGAGGAGTATACTATACTCCCCCCATGAACCCGGAACCTTATTTCCTGCCCCTGACGAGTTCCACCCTGGTCCTGGCCGCGGGACTCCTGGCGGCCCTGCTGGCGGTCGTCCTGGCCCTTGGCCTCCTGGTCGGACGGCGCGCCGGCCGCCTGGAGGCGGAACGGGGCCTTGAAGATCGCATCGCCGCGGAGCGGGAGGACGCGGTGAAGCGGTCCCGGGCGGTCCTGGGGGGCCTCGCGGCGGAGCAGGCGGCCCCCTACCTGCCCGGCTTTCCCGCCGACCCCGGGGACCTCCGGTTCATCGGCAAGCCCGTGGACTTCGTGGCCTTCGCCGGGGCCTCCGGGGGGGAGGTCCGGGAGGTCCTCTTCGTGGAGGTGAAGTCCGGTTCCGCCTCTCCCAGCCGGGTCGAGCGCAGCCTCCGGGACGCGGTGCGGGCCGGCCGGGTCCGCTGGGCGGAGTACCGGGTTCCGGCGCCGGGTGACGCGCCGGTCGCCACACCGGAATTGACCCGGCCCGCCTCCGGCGGCTAGGATTCCCCATGCCCGCGCCTCCCGTACCCCCCGCAGCGGCCTCCCTCGCCCTGATCGGCCTCCCGGCCTCGGGGAAATCCACGGTGGCCCGGATCCTGGCCGGCCGCCTGGGCATCCCCGCCCGGGATTTGGACCAGGAGATCGCGGACGAGGCGGGACGGGACATCCCCGGGATCTTCGAGGCCGAGGGGGAGGCGGGCTTCCGGGATCGGGAGAGCCGGGCCCTTCGGGGAGTCGCGGAGGGAGCCCCCTGCGTCCTCGCGGCGGGGGGCGGTGTCGTGGTCCGGCCCGAAAACCGAGAGCTCCTGCGGACGGTGTTTCGGACGGTCTGGCTCCGGGTCTCCCCGGAAACGGCGGCGGCCCGGGCCGCGGGGGGCTCGCGCCCCCTCCTGGCCGGGGGCGCCCCGGAGGCCCGGATCCGGGACCTGTACGACCGACGGGCGGCCCTCTACGCCGAATGCTCGATTCTATCCGTGGACACCGAGGGCCGGAGCCCGACGGCTGTGGCGGAGGACATCCTTGACCAGATCCGTTGAGCCCTCGAACGTGGCCGGCGTCCTGAAGGCGCCCTCCTCCAAGAGCTCCCTCCAGCGGGCCCTGGCCTGCGCGGCCCTGGCGCCGGGTGTCTCGGAGATCGCGGAGGCCACCTGGTCCGCGGACTCCCTCGCGGCCTGCTCCGCGGCCCGGGCCCTGGGTGCCCGGATCGAGCGCGGCCCGGACGGCGCCTCGGTCCGGGGCATCCCGCCCGCGGCCTTCTCGGACCCGGGGATGCCGGGCGAAGCGCCGCTCGCTCTCCCCTGCGGGGAGTCCGGCACGGCCCTCCGGATGCTCACCGCCGTGGCGGCCCTCTTCCCCCGGGAGATCGTCCTTTCCGGCGAAGGCACCCTGACCCGGCGTCCCGTCGGCCCGGTCGAGGAACCCCTGCGGGCCCTGGGGGCGGAATGCGCCACAACGGGAGGCTTCACTCCGGTTCGGGTGCGGGGCCCCCTCCGTCCGGGCCGGGTCCGGGTGGACGGGAGCGGCAGCTCCCAGTTCCTCACGGGTTTGCTCATCGCCCTGCCCCTGGCGCGGACGCCGGGATCCGGCGGGGCCCGGGGCGGCGCCGCCCCGGGGTCCCCGGACGCAGCCTCCGTGATCGAGGTCGAGAACCTCGTGAGCCGAGGTTACGTGGACCTGACCCTGGACGTGATGCGGGCCTTCGGGGTCCGGGCCGAACGCAGCGCGGACTACTCGGAGTTCCGTATTCCCGGGGGCCAGACCTACGGTTCCGCGTCGTACCGGACCGAGGGGGACTGGAGCGGGGCCGCCTTCCTCCTGGTGGCCGGTGCCCTGGCGGCCCGGTTTGAGCCTTTGGAGGTCACGGGACTCGACCCCGCCTCCTCCCAGCCCGACCGGGCGGTCCTGGACGCACTCCGGACCGCGGGCGCGAACCTGGAGCTCGCGGCCGGCTCGATCCGGGTCCGGGCCGCTCCCCTCCGGGCTTTTTCCTTCGACGCCACGGACCGGCCGGACCTCTTCCCGCCCCTGGCAGCCCTGGCGGCCTTCTGCGAGGGAACCACGGCCCTCACGGGGGCGGGCCGCCTTCGGGCCAAGGAGAGCGACCGTGCGGCCGCCCTCGCGGAGGAGCTCGGAAAGCTGGGGATCCGGATCGAAGTGGAGGGAGACCGGATGCTCGTGCGGGGACGGGGATCCGGATCCGCGGGCCGGCCCGGCGGGGAGGCCGGAACCTCGAGCCCGGGCGGGACTGCGACCGGCGAGGCATCTGTCGTGGATTCCCGGGGGGACCACCGCATCGCCATGGCCGCCGCCGTGGCGGCCCTGGCCGGTGCCGGGCCGGTGGAAATCCGGGGCGCCGAGTGCGTCTCCAAGTCCTACCCGGCCTTCTTCGAGGACCTGGCCGCCCTGGGCGCCCGGGTGAGCGGCGCCGTCGTCCGCTAGTCCGTCCGGATCGGTCCGGACGGTTCGCGGCCGCCCCGGACCGCGGCGTAGGAGGATGTGAGGTAGGAGCGTATGCTTGTCCGCACGAAAATTTCCTTCCTGACGGTATGCATTCTCGCAGCCCTGGGCGCCCTCTCCCTCTTCGCGGCCCGATGGTTCGTCCTGGGGATATTCGACCGCCTCGAGCGGGAATCCGCGGCCGGCCAGGCGCTCCGGGCCGCCGCCCTGATACGAACATCCGCGGAAGGGCTCGCCTCCACGCTGGGCGACTGGGCCCTGTGGGACGACTCGTACGCGTTCGCCGGCGGTGAACGTCCGGGCTACCCGGCGGAAAATCTCCAGGTCGAGACCCTGGTCAACCTTGACGTGAACCTCGTGGCGTTCATCGGGCCCGACGCTTCCCGGGTCTACGCGAAGGCCGTCGACCTGACCGGGGGCGTCGAGGAACCCGTCCCACGGGACGTGGTCGAGCTTCTCCGGGGCGGGACGTGCGACCTGTCCGATCCCGGGCGTGCGAGCGGCCTCGTGGTGATCGCCGGCCTCCCCTGGCTGGTCGCCGTCTCGCCCGTGCTTCCCACGGGAGGGAACGGCACTCCGCGGGGCCTCATGGCCATGGCCCGTCGGATCGACGACCGGTTCGTGGGGACCCTGTCCGGCATCCTGGGACTTCCGGTGTCCGTCACCCCCGAGGAGGAGCCGCCCGTCCTCGAACCCGAGCCCCGGGCCTTCCCGGAACGAGCCCTCCCGCGCCCGGAGTCCGGCGAGCCGGCGTGGACGGCGGCCGAGATCCTCGATCGGAGGACCATCGCGGGGTACGCACGGGTGGAGGGGTACGCAGGCTTCCCGGGAGTCCGGATCCGAATCCTGGAGCCCCGCACCATCCGGTCCGTGGGAATCCGGTCCTATGTGTACTTCGCGGCGGCCCTCGGGCTCCTCATATCGGCGGCGGCGATCTCCCAGCTCGTCCTGTTCCAGCGCCTCGTTGTCGAGCGGATCGTCCGGCTCGGCCGCGACCTGGATCTCCTGGACACCCGCGACGATCCCGGCATCCGGATGACGGTCGCCGGAAACGACGAACTCTCGCGGTTCGCTTCGGCCCTCAACGCGGCCCTCGACAAGCTGGCCGCCGCCCGTTCCCGGCTGGAGCAGGCCCGCCGCGGCGAAGCCCTCGCCGACCTGGCCGGGGGGATGGCCCACGAATTCAACAACATCCTTGCGATCATCCTGGGCGCGCTCGAGTCGGCAGGCACCCGGGGCCGGACCGAGGAGGAGCGCGTGAGGCTCCTCGGGACCGCCCGCACGGCGGCGCTCCGGGGACGCGACATCGTCGATCAGGTGCTCCTGCACGCCCGCACGGCCCGGACGGAGCGCCGGCCCGCCGACCTCCCGCGCGTCCTGGATGAGGCCCTGGAACAGGTGGCCGTGCTGGCCAAGCCCGGCATCGAGTTCCGACGCCGCTACGCCCCGATGCCGCCGGTTCCCGTCAACAAGGGTCTCGTGACCATGTTGGTGTTCAACGTGGTGAAGAACGCCCTGGACGCCATCGGCGCAGGACCGGGAACCGTGTCGGTGTCCCTGGACCCGGAGGAAGTCGGACCCGGGACCGGGGAGGGGAATCGACCGCCCCCCGGCCGGTACGCCCGACTCAGCCTGGAGGACTCCGGCCGGGGGATGGATCCCCAGGAACTCGCCCACGCCTTCGATCCCTTTTTCACCACCAAGTCCCCGGGCAGGGGCTTGGGGCTGGGCTTGGCCGTGGTCAAGGGTGTCATGCGTCAGCACGACGGCCATATCGACGTGTCCAGCGAACCGGGGAAGGGATCCCGATTCAGGTTCTACTTTCCCCTCGGGACTCCCGGCGGAGGACTTCCTCCGGAACCCGAAGGCGCGCGGTCCCGGGATACGCCCCCTCCCTCGGGCAGGCTGCTCCTGGTCGGGACGGACCCGGCCCTCGCCCTCGCCGAACGGGGACTCGGCATGCTAGGCTATGCCGTGCACCGGGCCGAGGACGAGGCGGCCGCGTCCGATCGCTTGAACCGTGGAGTCGACGATATCGATCTCGTAATCGCCGACGAGGGAATCGGGGGGGTCGGATTGGAGGCCCTCGCCCGGGCCGCGCGGGGCTCGGGGCGTCTCCGGTTCCTGGTGTGCGCGGCTCCCGGCTCCGGTGCGAGTCCGGGTTCCGGCGTCCACGCGGTGCTGGCGAAACCGGTGCCGATCCGGTCCCTGATCGCCGCCGTCGAGGAGGCCTTGTCGACGCCTTAGTCAGGGTCCTGTCGACAACGACGCCGCCGACCTTGTCGAAAGCCTGTTTTGCGCGGCGGCCGACCCGAGACGTCGAGCCGCCCCTGGAGTGACCATGGCCATCGAAGTCCTGCTGATCGAAGACGACTCAACCCTGGCCGAACTGCTGGGCTCCGCGCTCTCGGAGGCCGGATTCGCCGTCCGGACGGCCGCGGACGGCGCCGAAGGCCTCCGGGTCTTCACCGAGCGGCCCAGCGAGGTGGTGGTGACGGACATCCTGATGCCCAGGATGGAGGGCTACGAGACCATCATCGAACTGAAGGCGATGAACCCCGGGGTGAGGATCCTCGCGATCTCCGGCGGGGGCGTGACCGGCCGCGGCGAGGACATACTCCGCCACGCGTCCATGTTCGGAGCGCACGCGGTCATGAAGAAGCCCATTTCCCTGGAAGACTTCGTCTCCAAGGTCCGGGACCTCGCCGCCCGGGACGCCTGCATCGGATGACCCTTCCGGGATCACCCCCGGGGGACGGAGGCCGTCGGAGCGTCACGGTACGCGGACGATCACGTTGCCGCGCTTGTGCCCCTCTTCGACGTACCTGTGCGCCTCGACGATGTCCGCCAGGGCGTAGGTTCGATCGATCACGGGCTTGATCCTTCCCGCGGCGGCCAGCTCGCCCAGGGAGACCAGGTCCTCACGTCGAAGTTTCGGCTTACCGTCGTCGACGGAGACGCAGGCCCCGCCGGGGGCGAGCGCCCGACGGCAGCTCCGAAGGGCGGCGGCGCTCTTCCGCCTGCCCACGGCATCGAAGATCAAGTCGTAGCGCTCCGCCCTCTCCGTAAAGTCCTCGACCCCGTAGTCGACCACTCGTTCGGCGCCGAGGGACGCGACGAGGTCCGCGTTCGCCCCGCCGCAGACTCCCGTGACCTCCGCACCGAGATGCCGGGCGATCTGCACCGCCGACGTGCCCACGGCCCCGGAGGCCCCGAATACCAGGATTCGCCGTCCCGCCAAGACCCCGGCCTTTCGAAGGAAGTGGTACGCCAGGAGACCCCCGTAGGGAAGCGCGGCCGCCTCCTCGTCGCCGAGGTTGACGGGCCGGACGGCCAAGAGCCCGTCTTCGGGCCAGCAGACGTACTGGGCGTAGGCGCCGAAACGGTACGGGTTGAACCCGAACACGCGATCCCCCGCCTTGAACAAACGGACCTGGGCTCCGACCGAATCCACCACCCCGGAGAGCACCATGCCGAGCACGGGCCGCCTGGGAGCGGTCCACCCGAGGGCCAGCCGCGCCATCATCCGGTACGCCGGAGTCAGCAGGAGGCCCCGGACATAGGTATCGCTCGACGTCACGGCGGTCGCCGCGATGCGTATACGCACCTCGTTCTTCCGGGGGACGGGAGTTTCGAGCTCCACGAGCCGGAGCACTTCGGGCGGTCCGTAGCGGGTGCAGACCGCGGCGATCATCTCGCATCCTCGGAGGCGGCGGGCCGACTGAATCCCCGGGCTATCAACCACACCGCCAGCACCATCTCCTGCAGGAAGATCGGGAAGTTCAGGACGATCTGGGGCGCCGACATGGGGAGAATGATATGAAAGACGACCAAAATGGAGGCTGTGAAGCCCATCGCCACCGCGACGATGCCCCAGCCGGACAGCCAGCGGGGAATGAGCCGGGATCTAAAAAACACGAGGTAGTACAGGAGTCCCGCCGGGTAGAAGGCCAGGGTACCCGCCATGCCCGCCCAGCTTCGGACCGCCATCAACAAGTCGCCCGAGGCTTGCAGGGAAACCCGGGTCGCCGTGTCCGCCTCCGCGAGTCCCCGGGCCAAGGTTCCCGACGCCAGCACGGCTATGGCGCCCAGGCTGTAGAGCACCCCCTCGACGAGTCTCAACCCCACGGAACCGAGCGCCAGCCCCTCGCCGTACCGCCTCAGGACGGGATACAGCGCGATCGCGATGCTCGCGGACGCGAAGTACGCGACCAGCCCCAGGAGCGCCCCCGCGGCCGTCCGGTCCTGGTTCGCGGCGACCTCGGCGAGGAAGCCGACCCCCTCGAGGATCGGATCCAGCAGCACCGCCCTGCCGAGGAGGCTTGCCGTCGTGGCGACGATGAAGAGCGCCCCCGCGGCTGCCGCCCGATTCCGGTCTCTATTCATGTGGTTCTCTCCTGATTCCGAGTCCTCGTCCGCCCCTCCGTCCCCTGCAGGCGCCCCGGTTCGGAACACCCGATACTAACAGTGTTAGCATCGGGTGTTGCCAAGCATGTACTAACAGTGTTAGTATGTCAAGGGGTTCCGTACCCGGCGCGGGAACACCCCCGGGAGGTCTGATCATCGTTCGCTCGACACATACAACGGAATCGCGGGACACCCTGGATCGGGAGCGCGTCCTGCACGCGGCCATGGAGCTCGCGGACGAGGCCGGGATCGAATCGGTCACCATGCGAGAGCTCGGCCGAAGGCTGGGGGTCAAGGCGGCGTCGTTGTACAACCACATCGCCGGCAAGGACGACCTTCTCGACGGCTTGATGAACCTCGCCCTGTCCGGGATCGACATCGCCCTGGATGGTCTCGACTGGAAGGACGCGATGCGGCGCCGGGCGGTCTCAGCGCGGGAAGTCTTCGCACGTCACCCCTGGGCCGCGGGTCTGATCGACTCCCGCGACCGGAGGGGTCGGGAGAGCCTGGCCTACGTGGACCGCGTCCTGGGCGTGCTCATCCGGGCCGGGTTTTCGACCGCGGACGCGGCGAACGCGTTCCTCGTCCTCGACAGCTACATCTACGGCTTCGAGCGGCAGCGGCCCGCCGCCCCGGAGGGAAACGGGACGGACGGCACCGGGGAAGCCCGGGAGATCCTGGCGGCCATCCCGGAGGGCGAGTACCCCTTCGCGGCCCGCGTCGCGGCGGAGTTCTCCGGGAAGCCCTTCGACCGGGAGGCCGCCTTCGAGTTCGGCCTCGGGCTGATCCTCGACGGCCTGGAGCGTTCCCTGGGACACTGACCCGGACGCGCGAGGCGGAAGCTGCCCGGGAACGGCGGCGGCCCGGGCGCCCGGATATCCTAGATGCCCCCGGTCCCGGAGGAAACCTCTCCGGCCATCCCCAGGTTGGATCGGAGCCGGGCCAGGAACTTCTGCATCTCCTCGAAATCCCGCCCCATGATGATGTGGTTCAGGTAGGCCAGCTGGGAATTGATGAGCTCGATCTGCCGGACCGTATGCGGGTTGAACAGGATCTCCGCCAGGAGACGATCGTCCTCCCCGAGCAGGGACCTGGCGATCTCCAGGTGCTTGCGGAAGTTGGTGCCCGGGGCATCCAGGTTCTTCATACAGGCCGAGAAGACCAGGGTGGAGGCGAAGGGGGTGGCCAGGGAGTAGGCCACGGTCCGGTCGTGGCCGTCGAAGCTGTCCTCGAAAACCCTAAGGCCCAGGCCCCGATAGAGGTTCCGGAAAAATTCCTTTCCCTCCTCGCAGGATTCCGTGATGACCACCGCGTTCTCCCCTTCCAGGGACCGCACGTCGGCATGGGTCGGACCGAACATGGGGTGGGTGGAAACGAAGGGTCGCCCGGTCTCCCGGTAGTACTCCCCGAAGCCGGTCTTCACGGAGGCGATGTCCGAGAGCATGCAGGTTTCGGGCAGGAGGGGCAGGGTCCGGCGGAACACGTCGATCGTGAATCCCAGGGGCACGCAGTTGACCAGGAGCTCCGGCGCGAAGTCCAGGAGCTCCCCGTCGGTCCGGAGGACCTTCACCCCGGACACCCGCTCCGCCCGGCCGCTCTCCGTATCCCGCACCGCCACCTCGTGGGCGGGGGCCAGGGTTTCCGCCAGCCAGGAGCCCATGCGCCCGGCGCCGAGTATCGCTGTCCTCATGTCAAAGCCTCGCTTCGGTGTAGCAGCCCAGCATCCGGAAGTCCCGGGCAAGGGCAGACGCCTCCGACACGGCCCGGGCTACGCCCGGGTCCCGGTCGGAGCCTTCGAAGTCCAGGAAGATCGCGTAGTCCCCGGGCTCGTTCGGCACGGACTCGATCCGGGTCAGGTTGATCCCCGACCGGGCGAAGACCTCCAGGACCCGGAAGAGGGCCCCGGCCTTGTCGTCCGTGAAGAAGACCGCGGAGCACTTGTTCCCCCCCGCCTCCGGCGCCTCCCGGGATAGCACGAAGAACCGGGTCCGGTTGTTCTGGGCGTCCTGGATGCCCTCCTTGATGATCTCCAGGCCGTAAAGCTCCGCGGCGAAGCGCCCCGCGATAGCCGCGGCCCCCTTGGGCCGGTCCTCGGCGATCATGCGGGCGGCCCCGGCGGTGTCGAAGTGCTCCACCGGGTCCAGCTTGTTCCGTTCCAGGAAGCGGCGGCACTGGGCCAGGGCCTGGGGATGGGAGTAGGCGGTCCGGATCTCCCGGTGGTCCTGCCCCGGAGCCACCAGGAGGCAGTGGGCCACGGGCAGGTCCACCGCGGCCACCACCCGGAGCTCCGTGGTCACCAGGATGGAGTTCACCTGGCCCACGATGCCCCCCAGGGTGTTCTCCACGGGGACCACCCCGAAGTCCAGGCTCCCGTTCCGGACCCCGTCGAAGACCTGTCCGAACTCCGGGAAGGGTATGGCCGCCGCGGCGGGATCCCAGGCCCGGACCGCGGACTCGCTATAGGCCCCGTGGGTGCCCTGGAAGCCGACCAGCCGGGGGGAGGCGTCCTGAATAGCCCGGCTCTCGGCCAGGATCGAGCCGTAGAGGGCCGTGGTGAACTCCTCCCGGGCCAGGCACCGGGACCGGGCGGCCACCCGGGCCAGGATCTCCGCCTCCCGGGCGGGATCCCGGGTGCCGGGCTTGAGCCTGCGCGTGAGGATCGCCTTTTCCATGCGCTCCTCCAGCAGGGACAGGATGCGTGCGTCGATGCGGTCGATGTCCGCCCTCAGCCGTTCCAGGGTCATGTCGCTTCCTTTCGGCGGGTCTCCCGGTTCCCCGGGGCGCCCGTCCGGTCCTATCCTTCGATATCCGGGGCCGCGTCGTAGGTCCGGGCCAGCAAGATGAAGTCCGCCAGGCAGACCGCGCAGGCCGCCTCCAGGACCACCGCGGCCCGGAGGGCGATGCAGGCGTCGTGGCGCCCCGGCACGGAGAGGTCCGTCATCTCCCCGGTCGTGAAATCCAGGGTCCTCTGGGGCATGCGGATCGAGGAGGCGGGCTTCACGGCGATCCTAACCAGCAAGTCGTTGCCGTTCGTGATACCCCCGTTGGCTCCGCCGGCCCCGTTCCGGGAGGTCCGGCCGTCCTTGCCGACGATCGGGTCGTTGTGCCCGCTCCCGAGCATCCGGGCCGCGGCGAAGCCGTCCCCGAACTCCACCCCCCGGACCCCGGGCACGGAGAATAGTGCCCCGGCGATCCTGCCCTCCACGGGGTCGAAGAAGGGCTCCCCGAGCCCCGCGGGAAGCCCCCGGACCCGGACCTCCACCAGGGCCCCCACGGAGTCCCCGGCCTCGGACGCCCGGCGGGCGGCGGCCTGGACGTCGGTGTCCCCCCCCGCCTCCAGGATCCGGGTCTCCAAGGCGACCCCGGGCAGGAGTTTCTTGGCCACCACCCCCGCAGCGACGAGCCCCGCGGTGATGCGCCCGGAGAAATGCCCGCTCCCCCGGGGGTCCTGGAAGCCCCGGTACCGGACGGAACCCGTGAAGTCCGCGTGCCCCGGCCTAGGGACCGAGGCCAGGGGGGCGTAGTCTTCGGACCGGGTGTCCGTGTTCCGGAAGATCAGGCAGAGGGGGGTGCCCGTGGTCCGGCCCCGGTAGAGGCCGGAGAGGATCTCCGGCCGGTCCGGCTCCCGCCGGTCCGTGGTGCCCGCGGCCCCGGAGCGGCGGCGGGCCAGGTCCGCCTCGAAGTCCTCGGGCGCCAGGGCCAGCCCGGGGGGTACCCCGTCCAGGGTCACCCCCACGGCGGGGCCGTGGGACTCCCCGAAGAGGCTCACCTGGAAGATCCTACCTGTCGTGTTCACGGCGCCTCCCGTACGAAATCTTCCAATTCGGCGAGCCCGATCGGCTCGATTTCCACGGATCCCGGGGCCCGGGGCAGGGCGAAAAGCACCACACTCCCGGACCGCTTCTTGTCCGCGGACAGGGCCCGGGCGACGGCATTGCGGAAGGCCGCGGGGTCCGCGAGGGTCTCGGCCGAACCGGGACCGCCGAGGCCGTCCGGAGCGGCGGCCGCGTCCTCAAGGGCCGCCATCCGGGCCTCCTCCAGGGACCTCGGCACGCCCAGGCGTCCGAGGAGATCCAGGATCCTGCGGGCATCCTCTCCGCAGCCTCCGCGCCGGGCCGCGAGTCCCAGGGCGCAGGCCAGTCCCGCGGCCACGCACTCCCCGTGGGGCAGGCCCGTGACGGCCTCCACGGCGTGCCCGATCGTATGGCCCAGGTTGAGCTTGCGCCGTTCCCCGGACTCCCGGAAGTCCGACTCCACGATCCGGGCTTTCATGCGTATCGAGCGTTCCAGGACCTCCGCCAGGAGGGCCGGGTCCGAGGGAAGTCGGAAGGCCGCACCCGCGGGCCGCGCGGGGATCGCCCGCTCCAGCAGGTCCAGGTGCTCCGGCCCCTCGATCACGGCGTGCTTGACCGCCTCCACGAGGCCCCCCGCGGCTTGCCTGGCGGGCAGGGTCGAAAGCACGGAGGGATCGACCAGGACGAAGCGGGGAAGGCGGAAGGATCCGACCAGGTTCTTGCGGCCCCCGAAGTCGATCCCGTTCTTGCCCCCCACCGAGGCGTCTACCATGGAAAGGATCGTGGTGGGTGCGAAGCCGAAGTCCAGCCCCCGCATCCAGGTGGAGGCCGCGAACCCGGCCAGGTCCGAGACGGATCCGCCCCCGACCGCAAGGACGGTCCCGTCCCGGCCCAGTCCGAGCTCCAGGAAACGCCGGTAGACCGACTCCAGGCAGGAAAGGCTCTTGGCGGCCTCCCCCCTCGGGACCTCCACGATCCGGTCCGCGGGATAGGCGGTCGGGACGTGGCGGCGGACGAGGCCGTCCGTCACCACGACGGTCCGGTCCGGGGCGGCCAGGTCCGGGAGGCGTGCCGCCGGGGAGAACAGGATCCGGGAGTCCCCCGCCTCGGTCGTAAGGAGGATGTCCGGAACGGCGCCGGGGGACGCCGGACCCGCGGCTGCCCCGCCCAGAGGGCTCATGGGGCCGCGGTCTCCGCCGCACGGGCGTCCAGGCCCGCCATGGTCTCGCGCAGGATCTCCAGCTTTCGCATGAGCCGGCCGAATGCCTCGGGGGTCAGCTGCTGGTCCTTGTCGCTCCAAGCCGAGGGCGGGTCGATGTGGACCTCGATCTCCAGGCCGTCCGCCCCGGCCACCAGGGCGGCCAGGCTCATGGGCTCGATCAGGCCCAGGACGCCGGTGCCGTGGGAGGGGTCCACCAGGACGGGCAGGTGGCTGACCATCTTGACCGCCGGGACGATGGAGAGGTCCAGGGTGTTCCGGGTGTAGGTCTCGAAGGTGCGGATCCCCCGCTCGCAGAGGATGACGTTGGGGTTCCCCTCCGCCAGGATGTACTCCGCGCAGTTGAGCCACTCCTCCAGGGTGGAGTACATCCCCCGCTTGAGGAGGACCGGGCGGCCGGACTTGCCCGCTTCCCGGAGCAGGGAGAAGTTCTGCATGTTCCGGGCCCCGATCTGCAGGACGTCCGCATACTCCCCCACCCAGGACACGTCCCGGGTGTCGATCACCTCGGTGATGATGGGAAGCCCCGTCTCCCGGCGGGCCTTGTCCAGGATCTTGAGGCCCTTGAGTCCCAGGCCCTGGAAGGAATAGGGCGAGGTCCGGGGCTTGAAGGCCCCGCCCCGGAGCATCTTGGCCCCCGCTTCCTTGACGGCCACGGCGGTCCGGACGACCTGGTCCTCGGACTCCACGGCGCAGGGGCCGGCCACCACAACGAACTCCTCCCCCAGGCGGACCCCCCGGACCTCGATCACGGTCCGGGCCCCGGGCTCCTTGGCCCCGGCCAACTGCAGGTTCTTCATCCCGATCCTCCGCCGGAATTTCCCGGCACCATCCTTGCATAATCGTCCGCACGACCGTATACACTAAGCCCGGGCGGACCGGCCTGAACCGAAGTCCGCCGGAAGGACGGCCCCATGCCCGGACTCTCCGAACGCACCCGGACCCTGGAACCCTCCCGCACCATCGCCATGAACCAGCGAGCCCGCGACCTGGCCGCCTCGGGCCTGGACATCGCGGACCTCACGGTCGGGGAGCCGGACTTCCACCCCCCCGAGAACGTACGGGCCGCCGCGGCCCGGGCCATCGCCGAGGGGGCCGACCGCTATACCCCCGTGGCGGGTTACCCCGAGCTCCGGGAAGCCGTATCCCGGAAGCTCCTCCGGGAGAACGGCCTATCGTATCCCGCCTCCCAGGTCATGGTCTCCTGCGGGGCCAAGAGCTGCCTTTCCAACGCCGTCCAGGCCCTCGTCGGCCCCGGGGACGAGGCTATCATCCCCGTCCCGGCCTGGTCCACCTACGCCGAGATCGTGAAGCTGGCCGGGGGTGTCCCGGTCCTCGTCCCGACCTCCGCCGCGGAGGGCTACAAGCTCCGCCCCGAGCGACTGGCCTCGGCCCTCACCTCCCGCACCCGGCTCCTCGTCCTCTGCTCCCCCTCGAACCCCACCGGCGCGGTCTTCACCCGCCCGGAACTCGAAGCCCTGGCCGCCGTCCTGGAGCGCTTTCCGGAGACCTGGGTCCTCTCGGACGAGGTCTACGAGCGCATCCGCTACGTCCCCGAGGTCCCGAGCCCCGCGGCGATCCCCTCCCTGGCCGACCGCTGCGTCACGGTCAACGGCCTGTCCAAGTCCCACGCCATGACGGGCTGGCGGATCGGCTTCCTGGCCGGACCCCGTCCCCTGGTGGACGCCTGCATAGCCCTCCAGGGCCAGACGACCACCTGCGCCTCCTCCATCTCCCAGAAGGCCTCCCTGGCAGCCCTGGAAACGGAGCCCGCCGTGATCGACGCCTTCGTGGCCGCCTTCGCCCGGCGCAGGGAACGGGCCGCCGCGGCCCTCCGCTCGATCCCCGAGGTCTCCCTCGTGGACCCCGACGGCGCCTTCTACCTCTTCCCGGACCTCTCCGCCTTCCTGGGCCTTCCCTGGAAGGACCGCGCCCTGGAATCCTCCGACGACCTGGCCCTCTTCCTCCTGGAGGAAGCCCGGGCCGCCTTCGTGCCCGGCTCCGCCTTCGGCCCCGGGGCGGAGGGCTGCGTCCGCATCTCCTTCGCCGCCTCGGACGAACGGATCGACGCGGCCCTGGGGCGGACCCGGGCCGCCCTGGAGGGCCTGCGGGCCGGAGCCTTCGCCTAGGGGCCGGGCGCTCCCGGGCGCGCCACCGGAATACACCTCGCCATCGGCCGGTCTACCGGGGCTCACCCCGCCCGGCCGTGCCGCGAAGGAGCCCTGCTAGCGATAGAGGAGATAAAAGTAAAAGGAATAGGGATGGGATCGACAGGGGGATGAGGCGGTTGGATTGTTGGCGTCCCGGCCGCTGTCGCGGCGGGCGGCGGATCCTTCCGGTGCCATGCCCGGGAAGCTAGCACGCCGGGAAAAAAGAATCAAGTTACTTTACGGAGAAACTTTCGAAACCCGAAACGGTTCGCCCCCTTACAGGTTGTTGAAATGCCTCGAGCATTTCGACAACCTGCTAGACCTTGAATCGGCCCATCCGCTCGGTCACCGCGCCGATCCCGTCCCGGTTCCGGACGGTCAGGTCCGCGGTCAGGTTGGAAGCCTGGGAGACCTCCGCCGCCCCGGAAGCGATCTCGGTCATGCTGTGCTCGATCTCCACGCTGGCGTCCAGGAGGCGCTTCATCTCCCCGATCACCGCGTCCGCCCCCTCCCGCATCTCCCCGGCCCCGGCCCGCACCTCGTCGGTGATCTCGTGGATCTGGTTCAGGGCCTCCAGGACCTGGGCGGATCCGGCAGACTGCTCCGCCATGGCCGCCAGGATGCCCTCCTCGACGCGGCGGATCTCCTCGATCTTGTCCACCAGGGCCGAGAACCGGGCGGCGGATTCGTCCGCGGAACTCACCACCGCGGCGATGGCCCCGGAGATCTCCCGGACGTCCCCGGAGATGGCCTTGGACTGCCGGGCGGCGTTCTCCGCGAGCTTGCGGATCTCGTCGGCCACCACCGCGAAGCCCCTCCCGGCCTCGCCGGCGTGGGCCGCCTCGATGGCGGCGTTCATGGCCAAAAGGTTGGTCTGGGCCGCGATGGAAGCGATGAGGGCGTTCGCGTCCCCCAGGCGCTCGGACCGGTCGGCGATGCCCTTCACGTCCTGGACCGTCCGGTCCAGGACGGACTTGCCCTCCCCCGCGGACTGGGTCAGCCGGACGTACTCCCCGCCCAGGCGCTCGATGTTCCCCGTGACGGAGCGGACGTTGGCCACCATCTCCTCGATGGACGCCGAGGAATTGGCCACGGCCTCGGACTGGCGCTCGATCACACGGTTCAGGGAGCGGAGGTTCTCCACGATGCGCTCCACCGTGGCGGAGGACTCGGTCACCCCGGCGCTTTGGTCCACGGTGCGGCGTCGGACGCTTTCCACGTTGGCGCTGATCTGTACCGCCGCGGAGGCGGTCTCCTCCATGGTCGCGGACAGCTCGGCGCCCACGTCCGATAGGGCCGCGGCGGCTTCCCGAATCTCCCGCACCATCCGGGCCAGGGCTTCCTGGAAGTCGTTGAAGTACCCCGCCAGCTGTCCCAGTTCGTCCCGGGTCTTCACGGCGATCCGGGTGGTCAGGTCCCCGCCTCCCTGGGCGATCTCCCGGAGGGAGGCCGACACGGACCGTGCCGACCGGACCACGGACAGGATCACAGCCAGGGCTAAAAGGGCGACCACGGTGTATCCTGCGGCTACGGACACGGTCACGACCAGGAAGGTCTTCCGGCCCTCCGCGGCGTAGGCCCGTGCGACGCCCAACTGCTGGTCGATCTCCGCTTGGATCGTGACGGCCAGCATGTCCACAAAGGCGGTCAACTGGGCGTAGAACTGGTCGTCCTTGAAATCGTAGTTTCCCTGGCTGTAGGACATGTAGATCCTGCGCACCGCGCCCTCCGCGAGCCTTCGGGCGGACAGGTCCCGAAGGATGCCCAGTGCGGACTGCCCGGCGGTGAGGGATATCGCGGGGGAATCCAGGTTCACGATCATGCGGGCCAGGGTATCCAGCAATCCCGTCGCCTCTCCCAGGGTCACGGGTTGGCCGCTCTCCAGGATGGGGGGGATCACGGTACGGAGGATATGGGCCGCGTCCTTGGCTTCCTCCAGGAGGATGATGGTGGAGACGGGGGAGCCGAACTCCGTGCCCCGCTCCTCCTGGGCGATGAGGGGCATGATCGCCGTCAGGGCGCCGAGGCTGATGGAGTAGAGGTTCCGGAAGGACACGTACTTGTTGCCCGGGTCCACCCGGGTCCGGAAGTCCGCCACCGAGTCGATCCCCCGCTGGGCCTTCTCCTTGACCACGTCGGGAATACGGGACGCCATCATGCGGGTGACGAAATCGGAGACCTTGGTATCCGTCTCCTGGTACTGGGCGTCCAGCTCGACCTTCATCGCCTTTCCGCTCATGTAGAGCTCCGCCAGGGCGCGCTCGTCCTCGAGTTCCTGGATCAGGATGGAGGCGGAACGCAGAAGCTCCAGATTCCGGACGCTCTCCCCGAGTCTGCGAGAATCCTCGGAGACGCCCAGGACGATGACCGCGGCGAAACCCAGGCCGATCAGGATCGAGACGGCCAGGGGGACGATGAGCTTCCATCGGAGGGAAACGGATAGAGTCTTCATTGGGGACAGTATACCCCCAGATCCGGATTCGAGAAAGCATTGAATCTCTAATATGGTGAATACCGTATATCCGGCGGTATGGTATGATCGACCCGCGGGGCAATTCCCCGGGTAGAAACGGAGGGTCGCGGATGTCGGATGGAACCGGAAGCCCGAGGGGCGGGGTCTGCGTTGTCACGGGAGCCACATCCGGCATCGGGCTGGCCGCGGCCTGCGCCCTGGCGCGGCTGGGAGCCCGGGTGATCGGGGTGGGGCGGGACGCCGGTCGGGCCGGGGCCGCCCTCCGGCGGGTCGAGGCCGCGGCCGCCGAGTCCGGGGCGCCCGCTCCCTCCTTCGAGCTGGCGGACCTGTCCAGCCTGCGGGAAACCCGGGCGCTGGGGGAACGGCTGGCCTCCGGGTCCGGGGGGATCGACGCCCTGGTGAACTGCGCGGGGGTCTTCACCTCCCGGCGGACCCTGACCCCGGAGGGCCTGGAGACCCAGTTCGCCGTGAACCACCTGGCCCCCTTCCTCCTGACCACGACCCTCCTTCCCCGCCTCCGGGCCGCCCCGGACGGCCGGATCGTCGTCGTGAGCTCCGCCTCCCACCGCTTCGGGCGGATCCGCTGGGAGGATCCGTCCCGGGCCCGGGGCTATACCGGCCTGGGCGCCTACGGGCAGTCCAAGCTGGGGAACGTCCTCTTCGTCCGGGAACTGGCGCGCCGCCTGGGCTCCGGATCCTCCGTCACGGTCTTCGCGGCGGACCCGGGGCTGGTCCGTACGGACATGGGGCTCAAGCACGGCCCCTCCCTGGCCAGTCTGGGGTGGAGGCTTCGGCGCCGGGCCGGCACATCCCCGGAGGTGCCCGCCGCCGCCATCGCCCTCCTCGTTGCCTCGCCGGAACTTCGGGGACGCACGGGGCTCTACTGGAAGGACGGCCGGGAGCTCGCCCCCTCCCCGCGGGCCCTGGACGCCCGGGCCGCCCGCAGGCTCTGGGACTTGAGCGAGGGGATCACCCGGGAAATCCTCGGCTAGGCCGGACGCCGGCCCCGGCTTCCGGGACGCCGGAGGAGCCGGCGCCGGATTTCCTTGCCCCCGCCGTCGGCGCGCCTATATAATTCCGCCATTCGATGGAGGGCGACGGGTGACCGAAGGGCGATGGGGCATCAGCCAGAAATTCATACTCTTCATCTCCCTCTCGGTGCTGGTCTTCCTGGTGGGGATCTTCCTGATCACCCGGAACGTCCTGGGGGACTACGCCCTGGCCACCGCGGACGAGCTGTCCGAGACCATCCTGGACCAGACGGACAAGCGCCTGGGCCAGTTCTTCGAGGAGATGGAGCATCTGGCCCGGGGGCTGGCGGGAACCCGGGCGGTGCTGGACGCGGACGAGGCGGCCATGGGGGACCTCTTCGTGGCCACGGTCCTGCCCCGGGCGCGCTACCTCCGGGCGGTCTACCTGGGCACCGAGGACGGACGGATGTTCGAATGGGGAACGGGCAAAGGCTTCGTCGATTACCGGCCTAGCTTCCCGCCGGGCTACGATCCCCGGGTCCGGCCCTGGTACCGGACCGCGATCGAAAAGGGCGATTTCGCCATTTCGGACCCCTACATCTACGCCAGCGTCGACGACATCGGAATCACCTGCGCCCTGCCGGTGACGGGTCCGGACGGATCGAGGGTCGGGGTCCTGGGCCTGGACATCCTGCTGGAGGACCTGCGCAGGATCCTGGAAGGCCTGGAGATCCCCAAGCAGGGGAAGGCCCTCCTGGTGAGCTCCACGGGGGTCGTCGTGGCCAGCCAGTTCCCCGGGGACCGGGCCGCCGACCCCAGCCAGAAGGGCTTCGCCCTGCCCTTCTCCCTGGAGGAGATACGGGGACCCGCGGGTTCCTTCACCGCCGGGATCGAGGGGGAGGAGACGCACTTCGTCTACAAGAGGACCTCCCGGGCGGACTGGACCATCGCCGTGGGCATGCCCCTGGGGTCCATCCTGGAATCCATGCGCAGCCTCCTCAACATCATCAGCATGGTGGAGATCATCCTGATGCTCATGCTCACCCTGGCCCTGGCGGGCATCACGGGGCGGCTCATCCTCTCGCCCCTGGCCGGGATCGTGGCGGTGATCAACCGACTGAAGGCCGGGGACAAGGCGGCCCGAGTCCAGGTCCGGTCCGGGGACGAGTTCGGCGTCCTGGGCGACGAGTTCAACATGCTGGTGGACGAGGTGGACGGGTATTCCCGGAACCTGGAGGAGAAGGTCCGCCAGCGGACCGAGGAGATCTGGCAACTCCAGAAGGAAAACACCCAGCTCCGGGTGGCGGAGGAGCGCCGCCGGATCTACCGGGACATGCACGACACCATCGGGGCCAAGCTGACGAACATCTTCTTCTGCGGCGGGGTGGCCAAGGACCAGGCCAAGGAAGGGCCCGCGAAGCTCCGGGAGATGCTGGAGCGGATCGAGGAGAACTGCCTGGAAGCCGTGGCCAGCCTGAGGGGCATCGTGCAGGGCATGCACGAGGACGACCGCATGGGCTCGGACCTGGTGAAGTTCGTGTCCGCGGGGATCCGCCAGCGGCTGGAGTCCCGGGACATCGACTTCGACTGCCGGATCCGGAACCGCAGGGCCCTCCGGGATCTCGGGGACGAGCCGCGCACGGAGATCGAGAAGGTCCTGGAGGAGCTGGTCAGCAACACCCTGAGGCACTCCGGGGCGTCCCGGGTCCGGCTCCGGCTCTCGTCAGGATCCCGGGGCATCCTGCTGCGGTTTTCCGACGACGGCGTGGGCTTCGACCCCGCGGAGACCCGGGCGGGGTCCTTCGGCCTGGCGAACGTCCGGTTCCGGGTGGAGCGGCTGGGGGGGAAGGTTTCCGTGCGCTCGGTCCCAGGCCGGGGGGTCGAATACTCGGCCCTGCTTCCCGCCCGAGGGGAGGACCATGAAGACCGATAGCGGAACCGGCCGCACCGCCGTGGCCATCGTGGAGGACGAGCGGGAGGTCCGGGAGGGCCTCCGGTACTTCCTGGGCCTGGACGAGCGTATCCGGGTGGCGGGCAGTTTCGGCCGGGCGGAGGATTTCCTGGCCTGGATGGCGGAAAACCCCGAGCCCGACATCGTCCTCATGGACATCCACCTTCCCGGGATGGACGGGATCGAGGCCACCCGGGCGGTGCTGGAAAGGCACCCGGATCTCGTGGTCCTCATCCTCACCATCTTCGAGGAGGAGGACAAGATCCTGGACTCCATCAAGGCCGGCGCCAAGGGCTACATCCTCAAGAACACCAAGCCCGAGCAGCTCCTGGAGCAGATCCTGAGCGCCAAGGCCGAGGGCTCGCCCATCAGCCCCACCGTGGCGCGCCGCATCCTGGAGGAGCTCCGCAGGGGCGGCACGGGAAAGGCCGCGGACTACGGCCTCACCCCACGGGAGCGGGAAGTCCTGCGGGACATCGTGGACGGCCTCACCTACCGGGAGCTGGCGGAGCGGCACCACATCGCCGGATCCACCGCCAAGAAGCACATCCTCCACATCTACCAGAAGCTGAACGTCTCCTCCAAGGCGGAGATCGTCCGCAAGGCCCTGGACGAGCGGCTGATCTAGATCGGGAATTCGGGCCCGGGCCCGGACCCGGGGGAATGCCGGGCCGCGGGGTGCCGCTTGGACCGAAGGGTGTACGCGGAGCCGAACCGAACGCGGCCCGCACGTAAATATACTCCCTTTGGTGCATATCGGGCTTCGGAATTCAGCCTTACACTGGGGTGATTCCGTCCGCGCCGCCCCCCGGGGATCGGCCGGACCATCCTCGATTTCCCGGAGGCATGTATGGCGGAAGGCAAGAAAGGCGCGCTGGGCTGGTACTTCAACTCCAACCTGCTCACGCGCATCCTGATCGGTCTCGTATTGGGCGCGATCGTCGGGATCATCCTGGGCTTCACGCCCGGGGCGGTGAAGGGCTACGTAAGCTTCGTCCAGCCCTTCGGGGACCTCTTCGTCCGGCTGCTCAAGATGATCGTCGTACCGGTCATCCTCTTCTCCCTGATCGCCGGTGCGGCCAGCATCGCCCCCTCCCGCCTGGGCCGGGTGGGCGTCAAGATCATGGTGTACTACCTGTTCACCTCCGCCCTGGCCGTCCTGATCGGCCTGGTGTTCGCGAACATCTTCCAGCCCGGCGCGGGCTTCAACATCGTGGGAGCCGCGGACATCAAGGGCAAGGAGGCCGTAGTCCAGCCCCTTGCGACGATCCTGCTCAACATCATCCCGACCAATCCCATGGAGTCCCTGGCCAAGGGCGACGTCCTCCCGATCATCTTCTTCGCCGTGGTCTTCGGCCTGGGGATCTCCTTCGTGAAGGACTCCAAGACCCCCGCCATCGCCAAGGGCGCGGACATGCTCTTCGACGTCTGCAACGCCGCCGCGGAGACCATGTACAAGGTCGTGAAGGGGATCATGCAGTACGCCCCCATCGGCGTGTTCGTCCTCATCTCCATCGTCTTCGCCCAGCAGGGACCCAAAGCCATCGGTCCCCTCCTCATCGTGACCCTGACGGTATACCTGGGTCTCCTGGTGCACCTGGTCGGCGTGTACGGAGGATTCCTGGCGGTCTACAAGCTCGGGCTGATCAAGTTCCTGAAGGGCGCCAACGAGGCCATGGTGACGGCCTTCGTCACCCGGTCTTCCAGCGGCACCCTGCCCATCACGTTGCGGGTCGCCGAGGAGAAGCTGGGCATCCCCCGGGCCACCTCCTCCTTCACCCTGCCCCTGGGCGCCACGATCAACATGGACGGCACGGCCATCTACCTGGGCGTCTGCGCCATGTTCATCGGCTACGCCATCGGCCGGCCCCTGACCTTCAATCAGCAGCTGACGGTGATCATCACCGCCACCCTGGCCTCCATCGGCACCGCCGGCGTCCCCGGAGCCGGAGCGATCATGCTGCTCATGGTCCTCGAGTCCATCGGCCTCAAGGTCGAGGCGGGCAGCGCCGTGGCCGCCGCCTACGCAATGATCCTGGGCATCGACGCCCTCCTGGACATGGGCCGCACCTGCCTGAACGTCACCGGCGACCTGGCCGGAACCGCCATCGTGTCCAAGACCGAGAACGAGCTGGACCTGGCCAAATGGCGCTAAGTCGGCGATAGCCGACTTAGCGGCAAGGAAGCCCTTCGGGCTTCCTCGATTGCTAAAAAAGGGCCGCCCCGAGGGGCGGCCCTTTTTCCCTGCGGTCCCGCTACGCGGTACACGGACACCGGTCCGCTCCCAACGCCCCCCGCTACACGTAGATCCCCACGTAGACGAAGAGGTCCGTGTCCGGGACGGCCTTCACGTAGGTGAGCTTGTCCTGGACCCGGCCGGTGAGGGGATTGTTCCACTTGTACTCGGTCCAGCCCTCCCCCAGCTTCCCGGCCCCCAGGATGCGCTCGCCGATCCGTACCCCGTCGGGATCCACGAAGCCCAGGATGCTCTGGCCCTTGTTCTCCGGCTTGGGGGGATAGATGACCCAGCGGCCCTCTCCGTCCACGACGCAGGCGTAGATGTCCCCGAAGCGGAAGCGGCCTTCCGACAGGAAGGTCCTCTCCGCGGCCTCCAGGCCGTTCTCCGCCAGGTACCGGGCGGCCTGGATGGTCAGGGACTTGGCGTCCTGGCTGGTCTTCCGGGCGATGAACTCGAGGAAGCCGTCGACTTCCTTCCGCAGCCCACCCCCCTCCTCGGCGATCCGGCCCGCGATCCGGTGGATACCTTCGGCTAAAGACTCCGTCTCACCCACCTCCGCGGCCAGGCCCCGGGCGCCGGATCGGACCTGCTCGTTGGCTGCCGCCAGGCCGGCGGCGCCGGACTCGACCCGTCCGACCGCGGCCTCCTGGCTGGTCACCGCGGCGGCGACCCCGGAGATCACCTCGTCCAGGCGCCCCACGGCCTCCTTGGTCGCGGAGCTCGATTCCCGGGCCCGTCGGGCCCCCGCCTGGACACCGTCGATCAGGGCCTTGATGTCCAAGGTGGCCTTCCCCGTCTGGGCCGCGAGCTTCTTCACCTCCCCGGCCACCACGGCGAAGCCCCTGCCCGCGGAACCCGCCCGGGCCGCCTCGATGGCCGCGTTGAGGGCCAGGAGGTTCGTGCGCTCGGCGATCTCGTCGATCAGGCCCACGATCTCCCCGATCCGGACCGTGGACGCCTCGAGCTCCTCCACGGAGCCGGTGGCGCCCGCGATCGCGGAAACCGCGGTCTCGGAGATCTCGGAAGTGCGGTACATCTCCCGGCTGATGCGGCCCGCGGATTCCCGCAGGTCCCGCAGGGCGGCCGTCACCTCCGAAAGGATCTCGGAAACCGCCGACGCGGCGGTCTCGACCTCCCCGCCCGTCCCGCGGGTCCGCTCCGAAGCCTCCAGCAACCTGTCCGCGGAGGACCGCACCTCCTCCAGGGTGGCGTCCACGGTCGAAAGGCGGGACCGCACGGAGGCGTCCAGGCGGACCTTGAGTTCCTCCCGTTCGTGGGCCGCCGCGAGATCCCGCTCGGTCTCCATGGCCGAAGCCCGGCGCTGGGCGGATATCCGCTCCCGGTCGGCCCGGATCCGGACCGCCAGGTCCTCCGCGGAGACGAGTCCGTCCTTCCCCGAGCCCGCGCCGTCGGGGCCGGGGGATTCGGCCGTTCCCTCGGCCCCCAGGGCCTCCCCGATCTCGGCCAGGGTACGTTCCCGGATCCGGTCCGGCAGGCGGGCCAGGCCGCGGGCCAGAAGCGCCGCGGCCGCGAACAGGACAGCCCCGGCGGCGGCAGGAAGCAGGGGCGAGGCCGGGACTCCCGGAACGCCCGGGATCCCCGCGGCCGCCCGGGCCAGGCAGGCGCCCGAGGCCAGGCAGGCGGCCGCGATCAGCCCCAGGCGCGCGGAGAGGCGCGCCGATGTTCGTCGAGTTTTCACGGAGAGGATGATAAACCGATACAGGAAAACCCGCAACGGGGAATCGACCGCGGTCGATGACCGTGGTCATTTCATCCCCCGGCGAATTTCCTTCGGAGCCACCGCCCCGCCGCCCCCAGTACCCCCAACCCCGCGGCGTACAAAACGGCCAGTATCCCCAGACGCCTCCGGTACAGGTTTCGGTCGTACACCCGGTAGACCCGGGATTCCCCGATCTCCGGGAAGGGGGAGGGATCCCAGGGCAGGCCGTAGTCCCGGGCAAGGGCCCGGAGATTCAGCAGGTGGATCACCGGCACGCCCCGGGCGGCCATCCCGAAGACCGCCCCCGTACCCGAGGCCGAAAGGTTTCCAGCGTCGTTCACGCCCGGGGCGAGTTCCAGGGACTCGGCGTCCTCCCCGATATTCGCCGAGGCTCCCCCGACGTTCACGAAGGCCGCGCAGGTCCGGCCGTCCAGGAAGGCGTCGTACAGGGCCAGGCGTTCGGCCACGCCGTCCTCCAGGGAACGGGGGTCCAGGAACCGGAGCCCCGACCGGGAGATTTCCCGGGAAAGGAGGCGTCGGCCCTCGGGCTGCATGTCCGAACCGGTGTCCCCGCCGCCCCCCAGGGAGACGGCCCGGATCGGGTACCCCAGGACGGGCTGGGCCGCCTCGTGGATGCGGAGATAGGAGAATCCGGGGACGTTGGCTCCCCAGGAGGAGGCCCCAAGGGACGCGACCAGGGCGACGTCCAGGTCCAAAGCCCGGGCCGCGGAGAGGACCGCCAGGGACAGGCCCGGGAAGGAGCCGGAGGCCCCGACCGCGATGGCGTCCCCCCGTTCCACCCCCGCTTCCCGGAGCAGGAGGACCGCCAGGGCCGCCGCGTCGGGACTCGCGGAAGTCCGCTTGGCCTCCAGGTCCCCCAGGGAGGTGGTCGTCTCGGAATACTCGACGCCGACCAGGCCCGTCCGGTTGGGATCCCGGAGGATGTCGAGGTCGAATCCCGCGGCGGCCCGGGCGGCTCGCACCCTCTCCGCCGCGTCCCGCATGAGTTCCGCGGCCCGGACCATCTCGTCGTAATGGGGGGAGGGAGCGTAGGCGGTGATCCGCCGCTCCACGGAAAGGGCGGCGGCGGACAGGAGGGCGGCAAGGATCCACAGAATAGTCCGGGCGGATTTCAACGGCGCGGCCCTACCGGACCAGGAGGAGGCGGCTAAGGAGATAGGTCACGGTCATCGCGGCGAAGGCCGCGGATCCCGTGACGAGGGTCCCCTGCTTCCGGCAGGCGTCCGCCAGGAGGCCGGGGACCACGATCCCGACGGCCCGCCATCCCGCGGCTTCGGGCAGGAGAGCCGGAACGACCAGGCCCGAGGCCAGGGCGGCCAGTCCGGAAACCGTCACCAGCACGAAGAAGCCCCGGCGGCCGAAGAGGATGAGCCGGGCGGACAGGAACCGGTAGGCTCCGAGGCCGATCGCCGCCGCGGCCGCCGTGCCCGCGAGGCGCGCCGGCTCCCCGGCGTGGAGGGCCAGGTAGGCGGGCACCACGATGCCGCCCGGGTAGATCCCGGTCAGCTCGTGGAAGACCACGGCCACAAGGAATCCGATCAGCAGGGTCTCAGGGTCCATAGGGGCTGCCTCTCTCGGCGCAGTATTCCACGATCCGGGCACCCGGCCCGGCTATGTTCCCCATACCGACGATCCACAGTTCCCCGGGACGCCCTCCCGCCGCCGACCGGAGGATCCCCTCGGGATCCCGGTCCCGGAGGGCCCGGCAGGGGACGCCCCGGGCCGCTAGGCGCCGCCGGACGGCCCCCGACCGCGGGCCCAGCACGAAGAGCTCCTCCAGGGGCTCCGGAAGTCCCCCTTCCAGGGCCCGGAGCCACTGCCGGGTGCGTTCCGCACGGTCCTCCCGGAGGTTGAGCAGGCCCGCGGCCCGGGCTCCTGCCGGCTTTCCCGCCAGGGACCGGTCCAGGACCGCCCGGGTGGAGGCTACGTCGTTGGCCGCGAAGGCGTTCACGAAGACCCGGACGCGGCCCTCCTCCTCCCAGCGCCAGACCCGGAGGGCCCCCAGGTCCGGGATCGCGGAGGCCATGGACCGAAGGGCCGCCGCCCCGTCCAGCCCCAGGGCGAGGCAGGTCTCTAGGGCCAGGCGGAGGTTTTCCTCGAACTCCGCGTAGCCCAGGGCCGGCAGGAACGGCAGGAGCTCCTCCGGAATCCGGGTCGGGGCGACCCGCAGCTCCGCCCCCGCACGGGCCGCGGCGGCCCTAAGCTCGGGGAGGTCCTCCCCGGAGGAGCAGACGACCCGGCCTTCCCGGGGCACGGAGCGGGCCAGGGCCCGGGCCACCTCGGACCGAGAGGCCCCCTGCTCCGCCTCGTGGTCGACCCGGACGTTCGTAATCACGCAAACCCCGATCCCCAGGATCCCGGCGGACTCGACCTCCTGGCACTCCGGCCGCACGCTCATGATCTCCGCGACCAGGGCCTCCGCCCCCTCGGCCCGGGCCGTCCGGAGGAGCCGCTTCTGCTCCAGGATGGTCGGCGGCCCGAAGCGGGGGAAGTCCCGCTCCGTCCCGTCCGGCAGGATCAGCCGGGGCCGGGACCCCGTGGTCTTGGCCAGGGTCCTCCGCCCGGAACCCCGGAGGGCCGCGGCGACGAGACGGACGACGCTGGACTTGCCCCGGGTCCCGGTGACCCCGATCCGGAGCGGCACGGCCCGGCGGTCCCGGGCGACACGCAGGCGTTCGGCCGCCAGGGCGGCCAGGAAGGCGAGGAAGGACGTTGCGGCGAAGAGCAGGAGTCGCACGGGCAAACAGTACCCGGTCGGGGAACCCTTGTACAGGCTGTCCGGGCTGCGGTGGCCCCGGAGGAGCCCCCGAGACTCGGCCGGGACGGAGCCTCGGTCTGGCTAGGTCTCCCGGCCTGCGGTCCCGGCGATGTCCCGGAGCACGCCCCTCAGGTCCTCCAGGGTATAGGGCTTCTCCAGGCAGCGGTCGAACCCGCTCTCCCGGGCCCGCTCCTCGGCTTCCGCCCCCGATACGGCCACCAGGGCTATCCGGGATCCCCCGGCCCGGATCCGGCGGGCCGCCTCGAAGCCGTCGACCCCCGGCATGGCCAGGTCCAGGAGGGCGATGTCGTAGCCCCCCGACAGTACCCGGACCACGGCCTCACCGCCGCCGCCCACGGCGTCGGCCTCCCAGCCGGCGTGGGCCAGCATGCGGACCAGGATCTCGCGGTTGTCCGAGTCGTCGTCCGCGATGAGGGCTTTCATCGTCCCGTCCTCCGCATCCGGGCCTACTCCACGGAGTCGATCGTGTAGAGGGTGCCCTCCCGGGACATCTCCACGTTCATCGACGTGCGGCCCCGGAGCCGGGCCTGGTAGAAAATCTCCAGCTCCTGGAGCTCCGTGTCCGTCCGGTTCGGGTCGTGGTGGAAGAGCAGGAGCCGCTTGACCCCGGCCTTGTGGGCGGCGTTGATGGCGTGCTCGAAGGAGGAATGCCCCCAGCCGACCTTGCCGGAGACGTACTCCTTGGCGGTGTACTGGGTGTCGTGGACCAGGAGGTCCGCCCCGGACATGAAGGCCAGGATCTTGTCGTTCTGCTCCCGGGCGGCCTCCTCCCCTTCCCGGGCATAGGCCTCCTCGTACTGGGGATCCGAGGGGTCCGTGGGGAAGACGTTCCGGAAGGGCTCGTTGTCGTAGAGGGTCACGAAGCTGCGGCCCCGGTACTCGAAGCGGTAGCCCAGGCAGAGGATGGGATGATTCAGGTACTTGGTGGTCAACCAGATCCCGTCCCCCAGGTCGAAGGTGGCTTCCTTGATCTGCTCGTAGATGATCTTGGCGGCCAGCTCCTCCTGGCGTACCGGCCAGTACCGGTAGGAGAGCTGGGACCCGATAACCTTCTCGAGGGGGTCCTCCTCGTAGGTGATGGGGCCCCGGATCCGGAGCTCCGTGCCGGGCACGTAGATGGGCGTGAACATGGGGAAGCCCATGATGTGGTCCCAGTGGGTGTGGGTTATGAAGATGTCCGCGGAGATCGGCCCCTTGGGGAAGTCGGTGCGCATCAGGGAGTCGCCCAGCTGGCGTATCCCGGACCCGGCGTCGATGATGATGAGCCGCTTGCCGCAGCGGACCTCGATGCAGGAGGTGTTGCCGCCGAACTCGACGGTGTCCGGGCCGGGGGTGGGCATGGAGCCCCGGTCTCCCCAGATCTTGACGGTGAACATGGGTTTGTCTCCTGGGAAGACTATAACGGAACGGAGTCTATTGAGCCAGACGCAGGAAGACCTTGGCCTTGTCGATCTCGGCGTTCACGGGGCCCTCCAGTTCCTCCAGGGTCTCCTTGCGGAACTTGAGCTCCTCGAAGACCGAGGGGGGGAGCTTGTCCGGGTAGAGGTTACCCGAGAAGCCGATGCCCTCCCGGCTGGCGTAGTAGTTGGCCACCGCCACGGTGAGGACCACCTCCCGGTTCTCCCCCTGGTACTCGTCGAAGGCATGGTGGTACCGGGCGGCGTCCGAGATGGCCCCGTCCAGGTGCCAGGCCGCCGCGATGAGGGCGCCTGCGTCCGCGTGGTCCAGCTCCAGGGTCCTCTTCTCCGCCACGTGGAGGGAAACCCGGTCCCGGTCCGCTACGGCCATGGTCCGGACGTACTCCTCCGCCAGGGCGTTGTTCAGGGGGATCTTGCCGATGTCGTGCAGGAGCCCCGCGGCGAAGTACTCCTCCAGGGACTTGGAATCCACGCCCCGCTTCTTGGCGATCAGCTTGGCGGTCACCCCCGCGCAGAGAGAATGCCTCCAGAAGCCCTCCATGTTAAGGGCCCGGAAATCCTTGTTCGAGGTGAACTTGTCCAGCACCGCCGTGGAGAGGGCCAGGTTCTTCACCGTGTTGACCCCCAGCATGATGATCGCCCGGACCAGGCTGGTCACCTGGGTCCCCAGGCCGTAGTACGCGGAGTTGATGAGCTTGAGCACCTTGCCCATGAGCACGGGATCCAGGGCGATCACGCGGTCCAGGTCGATGGGGCTGGTCTTGGGATTGTTGCAGACTTCCAGGACCTTGGAAACGGTCGTCGGGAGGCTCGGCATGGAACCGATGTAGTCCCGGACCTTCAGGAGGTTGCTAGTTCCTGCCATGACCCTTCTCCCGGCGTATGATTTCGATCAATTTTGCCATCTTCGGGGAAACCGGAATCCCGCAGACCTCCGTGGGCCGGCCCTGGGGATCGAAGACCACCGGGGTCTCCGCCTTCGGCGCGGCGTCGGATTCATCGGAGGGCGCCGCCTCGCCGGAAGCCGGGATCCGTTCATCCCGGCGCCGGTCCTCCCGGACCCGTCGCGCTTCCCGGCGCCGATCCCCCCCGTCCCGCCGGTCCATCCAGGTCCTGCGTTCCTTGGGGGTCGCGCGCCGGTCCGCGCCCGTCCTGCGGTCCTCCCCGCGGCGCTCCCCCAGCTTCTGGGCTTCCTTGAGCAGGGACGAGGCCCCGGGCACCGAGCCGTCCAGGGCCGCGGCGGCCCGGCCCACCTTGTCCTCCGCGGCCCGGCGGACAGACTCGTCCTCGGACTCCAGGTCCCCGTCCCCGAGGGCCTGGATCAGCTCGTCCATCTTCCGGGAGATCCCGCTGTCCTCCAGTTCCTTCCGCTTGTCCTCCGGGAGGGAATCCGTGAGGCCCTTCAGGTAGGAAAGGAGGTCCGCGATTTCCTCGCCCTGGCATTCCGGCCGGCCGGAGGCGCAACCCTCGGTTCCGGAACCGCCGTCCGCGGATCCCGGCTCCCCCGGCCCGGTTTCGTCCGGGGACGGTTCGCCTACCTCCTCCGGGGATGCTTCCGGCTCGGGTTCCGGCTCCAGGGGAGGGCGCTCCGGGGGCTCGACATCGGGCTCCTCCCCCTCCTCGAACACGATCTCGGGCTCCTCCTCGCCGAGGTCCTCGTCGTATTCCTCGTACTCCGGCTCCGGCTCGGCCGTCGGAAGCTCGGTCTCCGGGGCGGTTTCCGCTTCCACGGCCGGCTCCTCGGGCGGCTCCATCGGCTCCTCGTCCACAGGCTCCGGCTCGGGGCGCCGTTGGCGGGGTTCCTCCCGGGGGGCCGGGGGGTAGGCACGGGGAGGCGGCTGGGGCGGCGGATACGAGGCCTGCGGCGCGTAGGACGGCTGGGGGGCCGGCGCCGGAGACTGGGGCACCGGGGCCTGGGGGGCCGGAGCCTGGGGCGGCGGCGCGTAGGACGGGGCCGCCTGCTGGGGGGGAGGATAGGACGGCGGCGGATAGGAAGGAGGCGGATAGGGCTGGGGAGGATAGGCCTGGGGCGTGTACGGAGGGGGCGGCTCCGGGCTCCGGGTTTCCGGGGCATGGGGGGACGGACCTTCCGGTAGCGGAGTCCCGCCTTCCCGGCCGGAGGATTCCTCGCCCCGGCCCTCTCCGCCCCCTCCGCCTCCCACGGGCGAATCGGCGTAGAGCTCCTGGCCCGCCAGGAGCCGCTCGTCCTCGCCAAGGGGCTCCTCCTCTTCCTCCGAGAGGTCCACGGAATCCAGGGGGACCTCCTCCTCGGGCAGGGGCTCCTCGTACTCCTCCAGGAAGATGAGCTCCTCCGCCTCGTCCACCGGTATGGGCTCCGCGGAGGCCAGGGCAAGGACGGCCTCCATCCGCTCCTCCGGGGTGGGTTCCCCGGGGGCCGCCGACCCCTCCTCGGCCTGGAGGTTTTCCTTGAGGATTTGAATGTTGCGGTCCCATGCGTCCCGGACGTCCTGGGAATACGCCCCGACGGCCTTCTCGTAGAGGTCCAGGGAGCCTTCCAGGTCCTCGATATCCTCGGGCTTGCCCCGGCGTCCCCGGAGGTTCACCAGGCGGTCCGCGGCGGCCACCGCCTTCTCCTTCTCCCCCAGGGCCCGGTACACCGCGGAGAGCTCCAGCCAGGCCTCCGCGTCGTCCGGACGCTCCCGGGTCAGCTCCTCCAGGATGCTCTTGGCATGGGTCCGGTCCCCCCGGGCGGCCCGGGCCCGGGCAAGCTCCAGGCGGGCCTCGGGATTCCCCGGCCGGGCCTTCAGGAAGAGCTCCAGCTCCTTGACGGCGTCGTCCGGTCGGCCCTCTTCCCGGTAGATCCGGGCCAGCTCGATCCGGAACCCGATCTCCTTGGGGTCCAGGGAGACCACCTTGCGGAAGATCTTCTCCGCCTTCCCCTCCTCGCCCAGGGCCTTCAGCAGGAGGCCGTAGAGCTTGAGGGCTTCCAGGTTGTCGGGACTGCGGCGGAGGACGTCCACGACCGCGTCCCGGGACTTGTCGTTGTAGCCCAAGGTACGGTAGAGCCGGGCCAGGCGGAGCCGGAGGCCCAGGTTGTCGGGCATAACCTCCACGAGCCCCTGGATTTCCTGCAGGGCCTCGGCCTGGCGGCCGCTCTGCTCCAGGAGGCGCTCGATGTTCTCCGCGGCCTTGAGGAAGCCCGGATCGGCCTCCAGGGCCGCCCGGTACTCCCGGATGGCCTCGTCGACCTTGCCGGCCTCCGCGAACGCGACGCCCAGGCCGTTTCGGGCTTCCGCGTTCCGGGGGGACACGGCCAGGACCTGGTGGAAGATATCCGTGGATTGCCGGGTCTTCCCGTTCCGGGCCAGGGCCAGGCCGTAGCGGTTCATGGCCTCCGTCCAGCCCGGCCGGGCCTTCACGGCCTGCTCGTACTCCCGGAGGGCATCCTCGGTCTTGCCCATGGCCTCGTAGGAGATGCCCAGGTTGAAGTGGAAGGAGGGGTAGTTCTGGTCCACCGCGAGGCCCTTCCAGAACACCTTGACGGCCTTCTCGTGGTCCCCCCGGGCCATGTGCACGGTGCCCAGGGAGTTCAGGGCCAGGACGTGCCGGGGATCCTTCTCCACCGCCCGGGCGAAGGACATCTCCGCGGCCTTCAGGTTCCCCATCTGGCGGTAGACGCTGCCCTCGTTGAACAGGAGCTCCGGATCGTCCGGGGCCAGCTCGAGCCCCCGGGCCAGGGCGGCCAGGGCGTCGTCCAGGCGGCCCAGGCGCAGGTAGACGGCTCCCAGGTTCTCCAAGGCCCGGACGTCCTTGGCGTCCCGCTCCACGATGGCGGCGAAGGCCCCGAGGGCGGGCTCGAAGCGGTTGGTGCGGAGATAGACCGTGCCGAGGACGAAGCGGGCGTCCCGGGACTCGGGCTTCTGGATCAGGTAGTTGCGGGCCAGGCGCTCCGCGGCCTCGAAGTCCCGGAGGCGGAGGGCGTTCCGGGCCCTCTCCAGGGCGTCCGAGGGAGGGTGGGGGGCCGTCACGGGACGTTCCTGGCGGGACGGGCGGATACTTCCCGGGAGAATTCCCCCGGCCGCCGGGGGAGAACCGCGTCGTAGGAAGCCACGGCGAAATAGTAGAGCCTGCCGTTGGCGAGGCCCGTCAGGGTGATCGAGACCGTATTGCCCGTGTCCACCGGGGAGGCTCCCTGCACGGCTTCCCTGCCGTAATAGTCCCCCGGGGAGGTTCCGTAATACACCAGGTACCCCGCCAGGTCCGCCTCGGGCACCCGGCTCCACCGGAGGGTGACCCTCCCGTCCCCGGGCGCGGCCAGGACCTCCCCCGGGGGGGGCGGGGGGGGATCGGGCAGGTACCGTAGGGTGATCGAGGACAGGATCGGCCCGTCGGCGCCCCGGGGGTCCGGGTAGAGCTCCACCCGCACCTGGGCGTAGCGCCCCCGGGCGCTTTCCGGCAGGGACCCGCCCGGCCGGAAGGGTTTCCACTCGGGGCTGTCCGTCCTCCAGGTTTCGGGGAAATCCCCGACGCGGTAGAAGAAGGCGGCCCCGGAGTCCCCGGGGGTGCGGATCTCGGCGTCGACGGAGGCGAGTCGGGTGTTGTTCCAGCCGAGGTCCACCAGGGGCGATACCGCAGATCCCGGCTCGGTCCCGTACCTTCCCAGGTTCGGACGCTCCACCCAGGAGGAGGAGAGACGGAGCTCGTCCAGGAGCCCCGTGTAGTTCTGGCCCAGGGTCACGGGGGACGCCGTGCCCACCGAGGGGAGGTGGACCGCCCCGCCCTCCCGCCCGGTGGCGGTGGCGTAGGCGGCTGCTTCGGAGACCCCGTTCATCAGGTACTCCACGAGCCCCGTGGAGGAATCGAAGCGCACCAGGTGGTGGCTCCAGGTCCGAGGGACCAGGAGGGAGGTTCCGGTGAGGTTCAGCTGGAAGGCCCCTCCCCCGGGGGGGGCGAAGAAGTTGGCGAACGCGAAGACCATGCGGTTCCGGGAGAAGATCGCGGACACCTGCTGGGTCGTAGTCCGGGTCCCGTCCCGCCGGGCCCCCTTCCAGAGGAAGAGGATCTCCCCGGACTCGACGTTGGCGGGGTAGAGCCAGAATTCCAGGGAGAAGTCCCCGGACACGGAGCCGGCGCCGAAGAGGGAGCTCTTCTCGGGGTGGAGGACCAGCTGGGAGCCGGGGGCCCGGAAGGAGGCCGCCCCGGATCCCATGTAGGCCAGGTCCGCGGGGGCGTGTTTGAAGCTGCCCCGGGGCTCGATCCTCCACCGTCCGGTCTCGTCCCACCCGGATTCGGCGTCGAAGTGGACAAGGAGATCCGTTCCCTCGGTCCACCGGTATCGGGCGGGCTCCAGGACCAGGACCCGGGCCGCGCCGGAGTCCGCGGCGGGGACCGCACTCGCGGCCGGGACCGCGCCTGCGGCAGGGACCGCACCCGCGGCCGGGACCGCGGCGACGCCCGAGAGGATCCAGGGGTGCGGTGAAGAGGCGGGCCGGGAGGAGGCGTCCAGGCGCAGGGACGTCTCTATCCCGGCGGCGGTGCATACCGCGGCCGAGGCTGCGAGGATCAGGGCGAGTATTCTCTTGGTCGTCATTTCTCTGTATTCTAGTATCGAACGATATGGAGCAAAGTATAGCCCCCGCTTCGCAGGAACCCCGAAGAATCGCGCGAAGCGCCCCGGAATCCCCGGGAGTATACCTCATGCGCGACTCCGCGGGGCTAATTATATACGTAGGCAAGGCCAAAATCCTGAAAAACCGCCTGTCCTCGTACTTTTCCGGCCGTAAGGACCCGAAGACCCGGCTCCTGGTCTCCAGGATCGCGAGCCTCGAGTGGATCCTGACGGAGACCGAATACGAGGCTCTCCTCCTGGAAAACGAGCTCATCAAGCGGAACGCCCCCAAGTACAACATCAACCTGAAGGACGGGAAATCCTACCCGGTCATCCGCATCACCGCGGAGGAGTGGCCCCGGGTCTTCCGTACCCGGCGGATCGTGGACGACGGCAGCCTCTACTTCGGCCCCTTCCCCAGCGCGGAGATCATCGACGCCTACCTGGACCTGATCCGCCGGATCTTCCCCCTGCGGCGCTGCAGGCGGATGCGGAAGCGGGACACCCCCTGCATGTACTACCACATCGGCCGCTGTTCCGCCCCCTGCGCCGGCCGGATCGAGCGGGAGGCCTACCTGGCTGTCGTGGAGAAGGTCCGCAAGCTCCTGGCCGGGGAGACCGACGAGCTCCTCGGATCCCTGAAGGCCCAGATGGAGGAGGCCGCGGCCGATCTCCGCTTCGAGGAGGCCGCCCGGGCCCGGGACACCCTCCAGGCCATCGAGGCCTTCCGGGGCGAGAGCCGGGTGGTGGACTTCGACCCCGAGAGCCGGGACTACGTGGCCGCCGCATTGGACGGGAGCCTTGCGACCTTCACGGTCTTCGCCATGCGGGGCGGGCGCCTGGCGGGACGGGATCTCTTCCGGTCCCGGGCCTTCGGCACCCCGGAAGAGGCGGTCCTGGACTTCCTCACCACCTACTACTCCGCGGAGCGCCCCCCCCCGCCCCGGATCTACCTCCGGGATCCCCGGGGCATGGAACTGGCCCGGGAGTACCTCCGCCGGGAGCTCGGGGCGGAAACGGATCTGGCCGCCCCGGAAGACCGCCGCCACGAGGCCGCCCTGGCCATGGCGGAGCACAACGCCAAGGAGGACCTGGCCAAGCGGCGGAGGGAGACCGGGGACGTGGAGGCCCTGGAGGAGCTCCGGCGGACCCTGGACCTGGAAGTCCTGCCCGCACGGATCGAGGGCTTCGACATCGCCCACCTGTCCGGCAAATACACGGTCGCCTCCCTTGTTACCTTCTCGAACGGAGTACCGGACAAGAAGAACTACCGCCATTTCCGCATCCGCAGCCTGGAGGGGAAGATCGACGACTTCGCCGCCCTTCGGGAGGCCGTGGGCCGCCGTTACACGGGCCTGCTGAACGAGGGGGAGGACCTGCCGGACCTCATCCTGGTGGACGGGGGCATCGGCCAGGTCAACGCGGTCAAGGAGATCCTGGACGCCCTGGAGGCGGACCTACCCCTGGCGGGACTGGCCAAGGAGAACGAGGAGATCTGGCTGCCCGGCGCCGAGGGGCCGATCGTCCTGTCCAAGGACTCCCCGGCCCTCCGGGTCCTGGTGGCCGTCCGAGACGAGACCCACCGCTTCGCCACCGGCCTGAACCAGAGGCTCCGGGGGAAGACCCTGCGCCTGACCGGCCTCGAGGCCGCGGAGGGGGTGGGCCCCGTACGGGCGGCCCGGATCCTTACGGCCTTCGGTTCCCTCCGGGCAGTGGCCGAGGCGGAGCCCGCCTACATCGCCGAGAAAGCCCGGGTGCCGAAAAAGACGGCGGAGGCCGCCCGGGAGGCGGCCCGCTCGGAGCTCTCCGCCGGGAGGATTGACTAAAACCTCCATTTCCGGCAGAATGCGGGTGCCCCACGGGGAACAACAACGTGCTCGACACCATCCTGCCCGAGGGGCTCCGTTTCGGTGTCCTCTTCGACCGCCTAACCTCGGTTCACAGTATTTACATCCGCGCGGAGGAGGCCTCGGCCTCCTTCCGCGCCCGTAACGGACTTTCCTGCCCGCCCGGCTGCGGAAGGTGCTGCGAAGGATTCATCCCCGACATTTTACCCCTCGAAGCCTCCTACCTGGCCGCCTGGCTCGTGCGGAACCGTCCCGAGCGCGCCCTGCGCATGGCCGATTCCGGCACCCTGCCCTCGAACCTCCGCGGCTGCCCCCTCTACGATCCGGACCGCCCGGACGCCCACTGCACGGTCTACCCCGGCCGGCCCCTCATCTGCCGCCTCTTCGCCTTCTCCGGCGTTCGAACCCGTACGGGATCGCCCTCCTACTCCCTTTGCCGGGAGATGCCCGGCCTGCCGCCCCCCCGGTCCGGCACCCGTTCCTGGGAGGGCCCGGCCCTGGAAGACCTCTTCGGTACGCCCCCCCTCATGTCCGACTTCGGGGCGGAACTCGAGGGGATCGTCCCCGGGGACGGCTCCCGGCGGGAAGCCCTGCCCGAAGCCCTGCCCGCCGCGATCTGCCAGATCCTCTTCCTGGCCGGACTGGGAGGCAAGGACGATCCCAGCACCGACGACAACGATCCCGTCCTGCCTCCCCTGCCCCGGGCGTCTTAGCGGCCCTTGCCGCACCGCCGAGGCAGGGATATCCTAGGCCCATGCCGGATTCCCGATCCCCGGAAAACCCCCTTGCCTCCCGCGTCGAGGCCCTCCTTAAAAGGCGGCACGAGCTGGTCGGACTGCCCCGGGGGCGCCCGGGAGAACCGGGATCGTCCGAGGGGCTGACCCACTCGGAGTACGCCCGGATGTCCGACGCCCTCTTCCGCCTCCAGCGCGGCCTGACCGGCAACCGTTCCCTGATCGGAGCCCGGTACATGGACGACCCGGACCTCCTGGCGGCCTACCTCTTCTTCTACTGGCCCGTATCCTACGCCCAGGTCGCGGGGGTCCTGGCCCAGTCGGGCCTCCGGCCCGCCCGGGTCCTGGACATGGGCTCGGGGCCGGGCCCCGCGACCGCCGCCCTCCTGGACGCCGGCGCGGTATCCGCGGTCCTCGTGGACTCCAGCTCCTCCGCCCTGGACCTGGCCCGCCGGGTCCTGGCCCAGGGCCGGGCATCCTCCGACCGCCTCCGGTACCTTGCCGCGGACCTGGAAGGACCCGCTCCCTACGGGGGTGCCGCGGACGCCGGTCCCTACGACTGCGTCGTGTTCGGACACTCCCTGAACGAGCTGTGGATCGGCGCGCACGACCGCCCGGAGCGGGTCCTGGCCCTGGCGGCGGCCGCCTCGGGCTGTCTCTCCACGGAAGGATTCCTCCTGGTCGTCGAGCCCGCCCTCCTGGCCACCAGCCGGGACGCCCTGGCCCTCCGGGACGGCCTGGCCGCCGCGGGCTGGTCCGTCTTCGCGCCCTGCCCGGGTCGGTCCCGCCTGGGCTGTCCGGCCCTGGCCGCCGGGCCGGCCCACACCTGCCACGACGAGCTGAGATGGGAGACCCCGGAGACGGTCCGGGTCCTGGCCAAGCGCACCGGCCTGGACAAGGACTCCCTGAAGGCGACCTGGTTCCTGGCCCGGCCGCCCTCGGCGCCCGCCGCCCTGCCCCGGTCCGCGTATCCGGAGGACTCCTTCCGGGTCGTTTCGGATCCCCTGCTCAACAAGGCGGGACGGATGCGCTATCTCCTGTGCGGGGCTGCGGGACGGTTCCCCTTTTCCGCCCCCGCGGAGGATCCGCGGTCGCGGACGTCGGGGTTTTCCTACCTTCGCAGGGGGGACGTGATCCGCGTGGAGAATCCCGAGATCCGGGAGAGCGGCTGGGGCCTGGGGCCGGCCACCCGCATCGAAGTCCTGCCCGGGGCTTGAAGGGTCTACGGCGAGGGCGCGGTCAGGGGCAGGTCCGTACCGCCCACCGCGAAGGACAGGGGAATCGCGTCCACGGGCAGGTCGTAGGCCAGGATGAAGCGGTTGGAGATCCTTACCCGCAGGGAGTCCCGTTTGGCCGCGCCCCCGGCCCCCGGGGTCGGGTCGTAGACCCAGAGCGGAGCGGATTCGCTCCGGCTCCCGTCCGGGGCTTCCCATCGCACCCGCAGGGCGAAGGCGGGCAGCTCCGCGGAGGGGGCGTTCCCGTCGTAGTCGATCCGCGCGTCCACGGTCAGCCATCGCCCGGAGGCCGGGTTTCCGGCGTACTCGGCCTGGCCGTCCTTCCAGGACACCAGGGTTACCGTCAGACCCGGGGCGTAAACGGCAGAGAGACCTGACTTCACGGCGCCCCCGGAGGCGCAGGCGGCCAGGATGAGCGCCAGCACCGCGGGTACGGAAAGCCCGGCGAGGGACGGGGCGGCTCGAAGAATCGGTCGACGGGTACGCATGCGCCCATCCTAGCGCCTTGCCCGGGCCGCCGCAATCCCCTATTATTCCCGTCGTATGAGCTCCAAGACCGTCGCTTCTTTTTTCGGCTGGTCCAACACGGGGAAGACCACCTTCATCGAGGGCGCGATCTGTGCCCTGTCCGCCCGGGGACTACCCTGTGGGGCCCTGAAGGTGACCAAGCACCCCGGAAGCTTTCTGATACCCGGAAAGGACTCGACCCGGTTCTTCGAGGCCGGGGCGGAGACGGCCCTGGTGGGGGGCCCGGAGACGGTCCTGACCCTGCGGAGCCCCGGGACCCTGGACCGCGCCTTCCTGGACCGGCTCTTCCCGGATGCCCGGGTGATCCTGGTCGAGGGGGGGGAGGTCGACGGGGCCCTCCGAGTCCTGGCGGCCGGGGCGGCGGCCTCGGAGGCGGACCTGAAGGTGCCCCTGGAACGCGTGGACGTCCTCATCACCGGAGACCCGGGTCTGGCCGCCCGGGCCGTCGGGGCGGGGGTGAGGAGCCTGGCTCCGGACGATATCGACGAATTCATCAAGCTGTTGGAGGATCGAATGGAACGAGACGTGACCGTGACCTGCGGGGGCAAGAACGTGCCCATGAACCCCTTCGTGAAGGGCCTCGTGCGGGACGTGAGCCTGGCGGTGATCAACTCCCTCAAGAAGGTGGAGGAGGGGGAGGAGATCGTCATAAAGATCGCCGCTCCCAAATAGCATGAGGGCGGCTTCGCCGCCCTCATGGCGCCGAACTGACGTTCGGCGATGTTTCCGATACCGACGGCACCGAGCTGACGCTCGGAGAACTACCGTACGCCGCCCTCATGGCGCCGAACTGACGTTCGGCGATGTTTCCGATACCGGCGGCACCGAGCCGACGCTCGGAGAACTACCGTACGCCGCCTTTACGGCGCCGGGACGTCCCCGACTCGATCCGCCCGGCATACCGGGCCGTGAGACGAAGGCAGGCTTCGACCGCGTCGACACCGACCGCGTCCGGGGTATCCCTCGGCGTATGGTATACGAGCCCCTCCCGGACGACCGCCGTCGGCATGGCTATCACCGTGGCCGCCTCAATCCGGGCCCGGGCCGCTTCCGCGGCGTCGGTTCCCCCGCCCCCGAACACCATGGGGAAGACCCTCGCCTTGTATCCGTCGGCACGTAGACATTCGACGGCGTCCTGTGCGACCTCCCGGGACAGCCGCAGGAACCCGTTCACGTCCCGATCCAGCACGTGCAGGTGGGCCGCGTCGTAGAGGGAATCGAAGTTGAGCATCCACGCCGCCCGATCCCGGATCTCCCCGGCCCGGGACCGCATGTAGGCCGCGGAGCCCCGGAGACCCGCCTCCTCGGCGTCGAAGCTCAGCACCCGGATCCGGGTTCGCCGGAGCAGGTCGCCTTTCCGGGCGGCCAGTTCCCGGGCGATCTCCACGCAGAGCAACGACGACACGAGGTTGTCCCCCGCCCCCGGGCTCCCGCGCCGGGTATCGATCATGAGGAAGTACGCCGCCGCGAAGGGAAGTCCCGCCAGGAGGGCGGCGGACCACCCGGCCGGGACGGCCCGGATCCAGCCCGCGGCCCGGGCCGCCAGGAGCCCGAGCTCGAGGAGGAAGAAGGGGTACGGGGCGAAGATGGCGGCGGCGTAGAATTTCTGGAAAGGACCGGAATAGATGCGCGCCACCGGGGCGCTGTCATGGTGGCCGGACAAGAGGAGCTCGTATTCCGCCTTCCCCTCGGGCTCGACGACGCCCTCTACGTTGACGCAGGTCCGGGCCGGGAAGAGCCCGTCCCCAAGCCTCCCGTAGACCGCGAACTGGGAGACCATGAGGGCGATGCCCCCGGCGATGCCCAGGGCCGGAAAAAGGTAGAAACCCCGGTTCAGGAGAAGCGAGACCAGCCCCAGTACGTACACGAGGGGCAGGATCTTGGTGTAGGCGTAGAACGAGGCGGGATGCGCCCGGAACTCCTCCAGCCGGACCCGGTCACAGAAGCCTTCCAGCCGGGCCGCGAGCTCCCGGGCGACGGACCGGCACGCCTCCGACCCGGCCAGCCGGGGACCGTACCGGCGGACCAGCCGGTCCGTCTCCTCCAGCACCGTCCGTGCCGAGGCCCGGAAATCGATGTCCTCCATAAATTCTATCTCCCCCGGTCGCGCCGGGACCGCTCCGGGCCGGCACCGGGCTCCCCATAGCAGAGGGGCGTCCCCCGCGGGACGCCCCTCCGGAAACTCCGCGCCCTGCGGCGCGGGTCTCACTTGTACACGGGCTTCCGGGTGTAATGGGTATGCAGGAGCTTGTGGGCCTTGTGGGAACCCGGCTTCTCCAGGAACTCCTTGTACACCTGGCCGATGTAGGGGTTGCGGTGGGAACAGCGGTATTCGCTTTTCTCGTCGTCCGCGTAGATCCCCGCCATCCGCTTCTGGCGCACCTCGTCGGTGCAGCCGTAGGGCTGTCCGCCGCCGCCGATGCAGCCGCCCCGGCAGGCCATCACCTCGATGAAGTGCCAGGGAACCTCCTTGCCCTCGGCCTTGGCCTTCCGGACCTCCTCCAGGACCATGGCAATGTTGCCCATCTGGTGGGCCACCGCCACGCGGACGTCGGTTCCCTTGATGTGGACCCGGGCTTCCTTGACGCCGGAGATGCCCCGGACGCCGGTGAAGTTCACGTCCTTGAGGTCCTCGTCGGTGATCAGGTAGTACGCGGAGCGCAGGGCGGCTTCCATGACGCCGCCGGTTGCGCCGAAGACGACTCCCGCCCCGGTGTAGGGCCCCATGGGGGAGTCCGGCTCCTCGTCCGGGAGGTTGAGGATGTCGATCCCCGCCTGCTTGATCATCCGGGCCAGTTCCCGGGTGGTCAGGGTTACGTCCACGTCCTTCTGGCCCGAGGAGTACATGTCGTCGTTGCGGCTGTTCTCGTACTTCTTGGCCGTGCAGGGCATGATGGAGACGGAGAAAATCTTGGACGGATCCGTGGAGGCCTTTTCGGCCCAGTAGGTCTTGATCATGGCGCCCATCATCTGCTGGGGGCTCTTGGCGGTCGAGAAGTTCGGTATCATATCCGGGTAGTACTTCTCCATGTAGTCCACCCAGGCGGGACAGCAGGAGGTTATCAGGGGCAGGGGGCCGTCGTCGGTGGTGAACCGCTTCACGAACTCCGTGCCCTCCTCCATGATCGTGAGATCCGCGGAAAAGCTCGTATCGAAAATGGCATCGAAGCCCAGGCGCCGGAGGGCGGCGTAGATCTTCTTGGTGATGACCGTCCCCGGTTCCAGGCCGAAGGCCTCGCCCAGGGCCACCCGGACCGCGGGGGCGATCTGGACCACGCAGGTCTTGGCGTCGGGGCCTTCCTTCATGAGGGCGTCCCAGACGACCTTGGTCTGGTCCATCTCGTAGATGGCTCCCACGGGGCAATGGGCGGAGCACTGGCCGCACTTGATGCACGGGCCTTCCGCCAGGGCCACGTCCGCGGCCGGGGCGATGCGGGTCTTCTCCCCGCGGCCCAGAAATTCGATGGCCCAGACGCCCTGCATGTCCTGGCAGACCTTCACGCAGCGTCCGCACCGGATGCACTTCTCGGGGTTGAGGATGATGGTGCCCGTGGACTCGTCCGTGGCCAGGCCCCGGAGGCGCTTGGGGAAGGACTGCTCCCGGATGCCGAACTCCGCCGCCAGGGTCTGGAGCTCGCAGTCCCCGTTGCGGGGGCACTGGAGGCAGTCGTCCGGGTGGGTGGATAGGATCAGCTCGATCACGGTGCGGCGGGTGGCCACCAGCTCCGCGTCGTTGGTGATGATGTCCATCCCGTCCTCGAGGGGGGTGCAGCAGGCCCGGAGCATCTTGGGGCTCTTGCCGTTCTTGACCACGCAGATGCCGCAGGCCGCCCAGGGTTCCAGGTCGTTGTTGTGGCAGAGCTTGGGGATCTTGACGTTCACCTTCCGGGCGGCCTCCAGGATCGTAGTGCCCTTGGCGACATGCACCGGTATTCCGTTTATCTTCGCGTTTACCATTTCGCTTCGTCTCCTTGCCGGATCACTTCTTGAGGACCGCGTTGAATTTGCAGACCTTGAAGCACTCGCCGCACTTGATGCACTTGGACGTGTCGATCACGTGGGCCTGCTTCTTCTCCCCGGTGATGCAGTTGACCGGGCAGCGCCGGGCGCAGAGGCCGCAGCCGATGCACTTCTCCGGATCGATGGAGTAGACCACCAGGTCCTTGCACTTTCCGGCCCGGCACTTCCGGTCCTGGATGTGCTCCAGGTACTCGTCCCGGAAATGCTTGAGGGTGGAGAGGGTGGGGTTGGCGGCGGATCCGCCCAGGAGACAGAGGCTGGCCTTGGTCATGGCCTTGCCGATCCGTTCCAGCTTGTCCAGGTCCGACATCTCCCCCTGGCTCTTGGATATCTTGGTCAGGATGGAGTGCATCTGGTTCGTTCCGATCCGGCAGGGGGCGCACTTTCCGCAGGACTCGTCCACGCAGAACTCCATGTAGAACCGGGAGACGTCCACCACGCAGTCGTCCTCGTCCATGACGATCATGCCGCCGGAGCCCATCATGGATCCCAGGGCCGTGAGGCTCTCGTAGGTGATGGGGGAGTCGAGGTCCTTCTCGGTGATGATCCCGCCGGAGGGGCCGCCGGTCTGCACGCCCTTGAACTTCTTTCCGTCCTTGATCCCGCCGCCGATGTCGAAGACGATCTCCCGGAGGGTGGTGCCCATGGGGACTTCCACGAGGCCGGAATTGTTGATCTTCCCGGTCAGGGCGAAGACCTTGGTTCCCGGACTCTTCTCGGTCCCGATCTTGGCGAACCACGAGCCTCCCTTGGTCAGGATGACCGGGACGTTGGCGTAGGTCTCCACGTTGTTGATCAGGGTGGGTTTCTTCCATAGACCCGAGATCGCCGGGAAGGGTGGTTTCGGAACGGGCATGCCCCGCTTGCCCTCCAGGGACTGCATCAGGGCCGTCTCCTCTCCGCAGACGAAGGCGCCGGCGCCCAGGCGGATCTCGATGTCGAAGTTGAAGCCGGAGCCGAGGATGTCGTCCCCCAGGAGCCCCATCGCCTTGGACTGGGCGATGGCGATCTTGAGCCGCTCGATGGCAAGGGGATATTCCGCCCGGATGTACACGAAGCCCTTGTCGGAGCCGATGGTGTACCCTGCGATGGTCATGGCTTCCAGCACCGAATGGGGATCCCCCTCGATGGTGGACCGGTCCATGTAGGCTCCCGGGTCGCCCTCGTCGGCGTTGCAGATGACGTACTTGATGTCACCGGCGGCCTTGCGGGTCAGGTCCCACTTCATCCAGGTGGGGAAGCCGGCGCCGCCCCGGCCCCGGAGGCCCGCGGTCTTGAGCTCCGCGATCACGTCGTCCGGCTTCATCTCGAAAAGGACCTTCTCCAGGGCGGCGTAGCCGTCCCGGGCGATGTATTCCTCGATGTTCTCCGGGTTGATGACGCCGCAGTTCCGCAGGACGATCCGGAACTGCTTCTGGTAGAACTCGATGTCCTCGAGCTTTACGATGTCCTTCTGCTGTTCCTTCTTGTACAGGAGGCGCTTGACCTCCCGGCCCTTCACGATCTGCTCGGAGATGATCTCCTTGGCATCTGAGGGCTTTACCTCGACGTAGAAGGACTCCGAGGGCAGGACCTTGACGATGGGTCCCTTCTCGCAGAATCCGAAACAGCCGGTCTTGACGACCTGGACCTCGCCCTTGACGCCCTGGGCTTCCGCCTCGGCCAGGAGGTTCTTGTAGATCTCGTCCGCCTTGGAGGACTCGCAACCCGTTCCGCCGCAGACCAGTATGAAATTCTTGTACGCCATGAATCGGCCCTCCGCCTTACCGCTTGATGATGTCCGCCGCGGGGCGGTCGAAGATGTGGTTCTCCACCAGCGACTTCTCCACGACGTGCTTCTGTACGATCTCCCGGGCCACAGCGGCGTCCACCTTGCCGTAGATGGTTGCGGGCATGCCGGGCATGGCCACCTCCACGGTGGGCTCCACGTAGCACAGTCCCATGCACCCGGTCTGGCGGATAACCACGTCCTTGTCCAGGTGGAACTCCTCCACGGCCGCGAGGATCGCGTCGAAGGTCTTCTTGGCCCCCGCGGCGATCCCGCAGGTCCCCATGCCGACGATGATCTGCACGCTCTTCCCCTCCACGTCACGGCGGCCCAAGTCCTTCTTCCTCTCGTCCCGCAGTTTCCGGAGATCCTCCAGGGTCATCTTTGCCATATCCTTCTCCTTACGGTTCGAATCGTACTTCTTCTATCCGTCCGTCCCCGGATACTCCAGGGATTCCAGGTACCGGCCCACAAGGATCAGCGCCGAGGCGCAGCTCAGGTCCCCCGCCGCCTCCCGGAGCTCCGACCGAGCCGCCTCGTACTCCGTCCCCGGAGCTCCGGCCCGGGCTTCCCGCCGCCTTCGGATCCGCAGTTCGTACGCCCCGTCGAAGGCCAGGGCGGAACGGAACAGGCCCGGCACGTCCCCCAGGGGCGGAGTGTCCAGGTGCCCGGAGGGAAAAGAGAACCGGAGGGTCGTGCCCTGGTTCTTCCGGGACTCCAGGGAAAACTCCCCCTCCGCCGCCCGGACGGCCTGTTCCAGGAAGGGGAGCCCCAGGCCCACCCTCCGCCCGGGGTGCTTGCCCCCGCTGGACCGGAAGGGATCCAGGGCCCTGGACCGCTCTTCCTCCGTCATGCCGCGTCCGTCGTCCGCCACCCGGACCGAGATCCGGCCGCCCTCCTCGAACAGGTCCAGCTCCACGTTCCGGGCTTGCGCCTCGACGGAGTTCTGGACCACGTCCAGGACGTAGTCGCAGACGCTGGCGTGCACCCGCGTCAGTTCCGGTACTTGGCGATGATCTCCGGGAGCTGGTCCTTGGTCAGCTTGCCGTACACGTCGTTCCCGACCATCAGCACCGGAGCCAGTCCGCAGCAACCCACGCAGCGGACGGAATCGATGGAAAACTGCCCGTCGTCCGTCACCTCGCCGGCATTGATGTTCAGGATGCTCTCGCATTCCTCGATCAGGGTCTGTCCGCCCTTGAGGTAGCAGGCGGTGCCCATGCAGACCGCCAGGCGGTTCTTGCCGGGCTTGGTGGTCTTGAAGAAGTGGTAGAAGGTGACGACCCCGTAGATCTTGGCCATGGGCATGTCGATCATCTTCGCCAGGGTCTCCGCGGACTCCCGGGAAATGTACCCGAACTCCTCCTGGATGCGGTGAAGCATCATGATGAGGCTACCGGGCTTCCGCTTCCATTCCTCGATGAACCGCACGAGATCCGCGGAAAATTCCGTCTGGACTGCAGCCATGAATTCCTCCAAGAATATATATAAGAAAATATCGATAATTAACTTTCCGTAGTATATGAAAGAACCAAAAAGATGACAATAGGGTTGCCCGGGGTCGATCCGGAAAATTCCTGCTTTAATCGGTAGATTTTATCAATTCGGACCCGCCGCCGCCCTATGGAACTTCCAGAATAAACCCGTTTTCACGGGCTGCGGGCGGGAAACGGTGCGCCTCGGGCAAATTTCATTTTCCGAGATTTCTCTTGACATACGGCGAGGGCGTGGTAAGCTAATTTTGTATTCAAAACTTTCCATACACTTCAAGGAGGCACCTATGAAACGCATTCTTACGCTCGCCCTGGCTCTCCTGTGCCTCGGGGCGGCGGTCTTCGGCCAGGGAAGGTACCCGGCCAAGGACATCACCATCACCGTGGTCTTCGGCGCGGGCGGCGGCACGGACGTCCTGAACCGCCTGTTCGCGGGAGAGATGCGGGCGGCCCTGGGCCGCAACGTCGTGGTGGCCAACGTCACCGGCGGCGTCTCCGCGTCCAACGGCATGTTCCACGTCTGGAACCTGCCCCACGACGGTTACAACCTGGCGGGCTTCTCCGAGTCCGTGGTCAGCGGCCCCGCGATGGGCGGCTTCGACAAGCGGATGAGCGCCTGGTATCCCTTCCTGATCGCGGGATCCCCGGACGTGCTCTCCGTGCCGGCGTCCTCGCCCTACAAGACCCTGACGGATCTCATCAACGCCGCCAAGGCCAAACCGGGCACCATCAAGGCCGGGGCCGGCAACGTGGGCGGCCTGCACCATCTCAACACCCTGGCCTTCGAGCAGGGCACGGGGGTCAAGTTCAACTACATCCCCTACACCGGATCCGGCCCGACCCAGACCGCCGCGGTCACCGGGGAGATCGACCTGGTGATCACCTCCATCGCGGAACAGCAGCAGCTGATCAAGGCCGGCCAGCTCCGGCCCCTCGGGATGCTCATCGCCACCCCCTTCAAGGTGGAAGGCTTCGGCGAGATCCCCTCGTCCTTCAAGTTCTATCCGGACCTCAAGAAGCACCTGCCCATCATGCAGGCCATCGGCTTCGGCGTACCCGACGACGTACCCGCGGACGTCAAGAAGAAACTGGACGACGCCTTCAAGAAGACCATGAAGTCCAAGAAGGTGGTGGAGTTCCTGGCGGCCAACTACTACGAGCCCATCGGCAAGTCCGGCAAGGACGCCGCGGCGATCTTCGCCAAGCTCGAGTCCCTGTTCTGCTGGACCCTCTGGGACCTCGGACAGGCCAAGAACGACCCCGCGACCCTCGGCATCCCCAAGCCCTGACGATTCCGGGATACCTCTCTCCTGCGGCCGGCCCCTCGGGGCCGGCCTTTTGATTACAGGAATTGACCACGGAGGACACGGAGCTCACGGAGAGAAAGAGAGAAGGTGTGCCTCATTGAATCGACAGGATTCGGAAAAGCACCGCGCAAGCAAAGGCGAAGAATGCCCTTCCTTACCTTCCTTGTTCATCCCGAATTACCATATCTATCCCAAATACACATTTTCCTTTCTTCTCCGTGTCCTCCGTGAACTCCGTGGTGAGTCCAGAATAGCGCGCTCCGTGCCCTCGGTGGTGAGTCCGACAAATCCGGTAGCTTTCCCGTTGACAAGATAGGGAAGTATAGTACACTGTTTTGTATACAAAATATCGACAACGCCGCGCTTCGGGCGGCGCCAGCTTCGATCCCGGGAGGACCTATGCTGCCGAAAGAACGGCTCCGCCGAGCCGACATCCTCTTCTCGTTCCTGGTCGTGCTCGCGGGGGCGGCCATCGTGATCAACGCGATGGGCTTCCCGCGTGGGGCGGAGCTCTCCGGGGTCCGGAACGACTGGTACGTGTCCCCCGCCCTCATGCCCTACGTCATCGGGACGGGGCTGGTCCTCATGGGAATAGCCCTCTTCTTCACGGGGCTCAAGGAAACCGGGACCCAGGGGCTCCGGGAGGTCCTGGGCTCGATCGGAGGGCTGTTCATTCGCCGGCCGGCCCCCGGGGCCGGCTCGCTCCGCTTCCTGGCGGTCACGGCCACGGTGGTCCTGACCGTTTTCCTCTACATGCCCCGGGTCGATTTCGTGATCTCCGCGGCCTTCCTCCTCGTCGCCCTCATGACCATGTTCGCCTTCGAGGACGACGCCCTGCTCAGGCGGCTCCTCGTCCTGTACCTTCTCCTGGCGGCGCCGATGATCGCCTACTTCGCCTCCGGCCTGGGCGCGCGGTTTGAAGAGGCATTCTATTACGCCTCGGACATCCCGGGAGGGCTGTTCCTTGTCCTGTACATCCTTCTGGCCGCCCGTACGGCCGGCCGGGAACGCCGAAGGCGATTCCTGCGCCTGGTCCTGATCGCCTTCGCGGTGCCCCTGATCCTGGTCCCCGTCTTCAAGTACCTGCTGTACATACCCTTCCCCCGGGAGGGCGGCGTCGTCGCCCTCATGGATTACGTACGGTTCGACCTGCTCGATCCGGTCCAGGAGTAGACCATGCAATTCCTAACCCTGCTGGGCCACATGGCCGCCTCCACGGGCTCCCTGCTGATCAGCCCCCTGGCGATCGCCCTCCTGTTCGCCAGCGTTTTCCTGGGCATCGTCTTCGGCGCCCTCCCGGGCCTGACCGCCACCCTGGGGGTGGCCCTCCTGACCACGGTGACCTACGGCCTGGACTCCACCCTGGCTATGGTCAGCCTCCTGGGAATCTACGTGGGCGCCGTCTACGGCGGCAGCTACTCGGCGGTGCTGATCAACGTGCCGGGCACCCCCGCCTCCGCGGCCACGGCCCTGGACGGCTACCCCCTGGCCTGTCGCGGCGAGGCCGGGAAGGCCCTAGGAGTCACCACCACCGCCTCCGCCATCGGAACCGTGGTCGGGATGATCGCCGTGATCGCCTTCTCCCCCATCATCACCCGCCTGGCCCTCCAGTTCACGAGCTTCGAGTTCTTCCTGCTGGCCTTCTTCGGCATCCTGATCTCGGGTTCCCTGGTGACCCCGGATCTGGTCCTGAAGGGCTGGATCGCGGGCTTCCTGGGGCTCTTCCTCTCCCTGGTGGGCCGGGACCGCCTCCAGTCCTTCCCGCGCTTCACCTTCGGGTTGCCCCAGCTGGACTCGGGGATCGACGTGGTGCCCATCCTCCTGGGCGCCTTCGGGATCCCCCAGATGATCGGCACCCTGAAGGACCGTATCGCCATCAAGGAGGTGCAGAAGCTCGGGCGCATACTGCCGGAGTTCCGCACCGTGCTGAGCCGCTTCCCGGACATCGTCCGGTCCAGCCTGATCGGGGTGGGGATCGGCGCCGTCCCCGGGCTGGGGGAGGATATCGCGGCCTGGACCAGCTACGGGGCGGCCAAGAAGGCCTCCAAGCACCCCGAGGAGTTCGGCAAGGGCTCCTACTCGGCCATCGTTGCCAGCGAGACCGCCAACAACTCCTGCATCGGGGGCGCCCTGATCCCCCTCTACACCCTCGGGATCCCGGGAAGTCCCCCGGCGGCCATGCTCCTGGGGGCCCTGATGCTCCACGGGCTCACCCCGGGCCCCCTCCTCCTGATCGAGAACCCGAAGTTCCTGCCCGAGACGGGGGCCATCCTCCTTCTGGCCGCGGCGGCCATGTGGGTGATCGGGATCTTCCTGGCCAAGCAGGTGGTCAAGGTCCTGCGCATCCCCCAGCCCGTGTTGATGCCCATCGTGGGCCTCCTGTGCATCATCGGGTCCTACTCCCTGGGGAACAACATCTTCAACCTCTACCTGATGGTCCCCATCGGGATCGTGGCCTACTTCCTGGGCGAGATGGGATACCCCATAGCCCCCCTGGTCATCGGGATGATCCTGGGTCCCATGGCGGACGAGAGCCTGCGCCGAGCCCTCATGGTCTCCCAGGGGAGCTTCGCCCCCATGTTCACCCGGCCGGTATCCCTGATCCTCGTCATCCTCATCGTCCTGACCGTGGCCTCCCAGTTCCCCTTCGCCAAGAAGCTCACGGACCGGCTGGCAGTGTTCACGAAGAAGGCTCCCGCGGCCTGCGGGGACGGGGAGGGGAAATAGGCCCGGCGGCGGGGGCCGGCCCGATGGCCGCCGGCTCCCCTCCCGGAAGCGGGGGCCCGCCTCGTCCGATCCCCGCTTCAACAACGCCCCGGTTTCCGTTACTATCCGACCATACATGCGCATAGAGATCTTCTTCACCGACCCGGCCCTGGACGGCCCCGGATCGGGGATTTCGGAAAAACTCTCCCGGGCCCTGGGTCGGGACCTGCGGGTACGGGTGGTGGAGGTGATCCTGCCGGGGGTTCCGGTGCCCCGGCCGGTCGCGGAGGAAGCCTTCTCGGACCCCGTGGTCCAACGGGTGACCCTGGACGAGCCGGCCGCCGCCCTCCTTCCGGGCTGGTCCGCCCTGGTCGAGACGGCCTGGAGGCCGGGGGTCACGGACACCCTGGCCCTGACCGCCCGGGAGGCCCTGGCCATCTGCGGGGGTCCTCCGGAATCCGAGTCCGCGGGCCTGCGGACCGCCCGGCAATATCTGCTGTACGGGGACGCCGGACGCCCGGAGGCCGAGGAGGCCGCCCGGCTCCTCCACAACCCCCTCATCCAGGAGGCCCGGATCCTCACCGTCGAGGACTGGGCCGCCGGGCTCCGCCCCCCGGCCTCCTACCCCGGGGTCTCCGTCCACGATCGCCCGGACTGGGAGACCTTCGACCTGGAATCCCTCTCGGATACGGAGCTCGAAGCCCTGTCCCGGGACCGCCTCCTGGCCCTGACCCTGCCGGAGCTGCGGGCCCTGCGGGACCACTTCGCGGATCCCCGGACCGTCGAGGCGCGCAGGTCCGCGGGCCTGCCCGCGGAAGCCACGGACGTGGAGCTCGAGATGGTCGCCCAGACCTGGAGCGAACACTGCAAGCACAAGATCTTCAACGCCGAGATCGAGTATTCCGAGACCGACGGGGCGGGCCGTCCCTCGGGTGCTCCCGAGACGATCCGCTCCCTCTTCAAGACCTACATCCGGGGCCTCACGGAGGAGCTGGCCCCCTCCAAGGACTTCCTGCGCTCGGTATTCACGGACAACGCGGGGGTCGTCCAGTTCCGCCCCGGCTGGGCCCTCTGCGTCAAGGCGGAAACCCACAACAGCCCCTCCGCCCTGGATCCCTACGGCGGGGCGATCACGGGGATCGTGGGGGTCAACCGGGACATACTGGGCACGGGCATGGGGGCCAAGCCGATCTTCAACACCGACGTCCTCTGTTTCGCGCCGCCGGACACCCCGGAGGGCGAGGTCCCCGAGGGGCTCCTGCATCCCCGGGAGGTCCTGGAGGGGGTGCACAAAGGGATCGTGGACGGGGGCAACCAGTCCGGAATCCCCACGGTCGCGGGGACCTTCCTCTTCGACGAGAGCTTCCTGGGCAAGCCCCTGGTTTTCTGCGGCACGGGCGGCATCCTTCCGGAGACGGTGAACGGAAAGCCCGCCTGGGAGAAGACCGTGAGCCCCGGGGACCGGGCGGTCATGCTGGGGGGCCGGATCGGCAAGGACGGGATACACGGGGCCACGTTTTCCAGTCTGGCCCTGGACGAGGGGAGCCCCGCCTCGGCGGTCCAGATCGGGGATCCCATCATCCAGCGGCGCATGACGGACTTCCTCCTGGAAGCCCGGGACCGGGGGCTCTACGCGGGGATCACGGACAACGGGGCCGGAGGCCTGTCCTCCAGCCTGGGGGAGATGGCCCAGTCCTCCGGGGGGGTCCGGATCGACCTGGACGCCTGTCCCCTCAAATATCCCGGGCTTTCCCCCTGGGAGATCCTGGTCTCCGAAAGCCAGGAGCGGATGAGCCTGGCGGTCCCGCCGGACCGGATCGACGACTTCCTGGCCCTGGCGGCCCGGCGGGGGGTCGAGGCGACGGTGGTCGGGGAGTTCACGGACTCGGGGAACGTCGAGATCCGGTCCGGGGGCCGCACCGCGGGCCTCCTGTCCCTGGACTTCCTGCACGACGGGCTTCCGCCCCTGCGCCTTTCCGCCCGCTGGTCCCCGGTGTCCCTCCCCTCGGACCCCCTCCCCGCCCGGGAGGACTGGACGGAGACCCTGTACCGGATCCTGGCGGAGCCGAACTCCGCCTCCAAGGAGCCCTGGGTCCGGGAATACGACCACGAGGTCCAGGGCCGCTCCGTCGAGAAGCCCTTCACGGGAGTCCATCGGGACGCCCCCTCGGACGGGGCGGTCTTGAAGCCCCGGTACGACGACGGGGCCGGGATCACGGTCACCCACGGGATCTGCCCCCGCCTTTCGGACTACGACGCGGGCCTCATGGCCGCCTGCGCGGTGGACGAAGCCTACCGGGCCCACGTCGCCCTGGGGGGGGACCCGGACCGGGCCGCGGCCCTGGACAACTTCTGCTGGCCCGACCCCCTGCCCTCCCCGGGGAACCCCGACGCGGAGCGCAAGCTGGCCCAGCTGGTCCGGGCCTGCCGGGGACTGGCGGATGCCTGCAGGGCCTACGGTCTGCCCCTGGTCTCGGGCAAGGATTCCATGAAGAACGACGCGGTCGCCGGCGGCCGCCGCATCTCCGTCCGGCCTACCCTCTTGGTCACCCTGACGGGCTTCGTGGGGGACGTACGAAAGGTTCCGTCCACGGACTTCCCGGGCCCGGGTCTCCTGGTCTACCTCCTGGGCCGTACGGAGGGAGCCCTGGGGCTCTCGCTCCTCGAACGGGTGGAAGGCCTGCGGTTCGGGGATCCCCCGGGAATCGATACCGCCGCGGCGGTCCCCCTCTACCGGGCCCTGGCCCGGGGGATCTCGGGCCGCCTGGTCCTGTCCTGCCACGACCTGTCCGACGGGGGCCTGGCCGCCGCGGCGGCGGAGTCCTGCCTGGGCGGACGGGTCGGGGCGGACCTGGTCCTGGACGCCCTGCCCGGAGCCGAGGCCGCGGAGCCGGTCCGGATCCTCTTCTCGGAATGCCCCTCCCGGCTCCTTGTGTCCGTGCGGGCAGCGGACCGGGAGCGCTTCGAGCGGAGCTTCTCCGGGCTTCCCCACCGTCTCCTGGGGACCACGACGGCGGAACCCCGGCTGCGCTTCCGGCACGCGGGCCGGGAGGTCCTGTCCGCGGCCCTGGACGGGCTCGAGTCGGCCTACAAGACGCCGATCGCCGGAAGGAGGTACCCGTGAGCGCGCCGGTCCTGATCGCCTGCGGCTTCGGCATCAACTCCGACGAGGAGCTCGCCGAGGCCTTCCGGCAGGCCGGGGCGGACCCCTCCCGGATCCACCTGACGGACCTCCTGGCGGAGCCGGGGATGTTGGCCCGGTTCCGCATCCTGGCGTTCCCGGGGGGCTTCTCCTTCGGGGACCATCTGGGTTCCGGCATGGTCCTGGCCAACCTGCTCCGTCGGCGGCTCCGCCCGGAGATCGAGGCCTTCCTGGCGGACGGAGGACTGGCCATCGGAATCTGCAACGGGTTCCAGGTCCTGGCCAAGACGGGGATCCTCACGAACCTTCGGGGCGGCTGGGAAAGGGAGATCACCCTGGTCCACAACGAGAAGCCCGGCTACGTGGACGACTGGGTGCGGGTCCGGGTCGAGCCGGAATGCCCCTGCGTCTGGACGAAGGGCCTCTCGACCCTGGACCTGCCCGTGCGCCACGGGGAGGGCCGGTTCACGGCCCGGGACCCGGGCACCCTGGCCCGGCTGGAATCGGAGCGACTCGTGGCCCTCCGCTACGAGGGGCGGAACCCGAACGGCTCGGCGAACGGGATCGCGGGGGTCTGCGACCGGACCGGCCGGGTCCTGGGCCTCATGCCCCACCCGGAGGCCTTCCTGATCCCGGACAACCACCCGGATCGGCGGAGGCGCCCACCCCGGGAGACGGGGCTGGAGATCTTCCGGAACGCCGTGGCACGGTCGTAGATTTTCGAGGCACAAGCGCCTATACTGAGGCGAGAACGATACTTAGGATCGTACCGGGGTGACGAAGGACATGAAGGAAGAATCGACCGCGGCCATCGAGGAGTACGAACGCCAGATCTTCGACCTCCGCCAGCTCCTGGAGATCTCGAAAAGCCTCAACTCGACCCTGGACTACACCATCCTCATCGATTCCATCCTGTTCACCATCCTGGGACAGATGAAGGTCCTCAAGGCGGGGCTCTTCGCCAAGAAGAACCTGGATTCCCCCTCCTTCAGCCTCCACCGGAACCACCAGGGCTTCGACCTCCGGAGGGACGTGGAGTACTCCATCCCCGAGGACCATCCCCTGGTGGCTTATTTCACCCGGGCCTACGGCTGCCTGACCCTGGACGAGATCCGCCGATCCCTGGGATCCCTGGCCGGACTGGAGGGGCTGGCGGCCCTGGAACCAAGCCTGGTGATCCCCCTCAAGGCCAAGGGGGTCATCAACGGGATCCTGGTCATCGGGGAACGGATCGAGGGGGACGAGTTTTCCGCCACCGAGCGGGAGTACGTTATCAACATCGCCAACCTGGCGGCCATCGCGATCAGCAACGCCTTCCTCTTCGAGATGACCACCACGGACATGATGACCAAGCTCAAGATGAAGCACTACTTCTACACCGTGCTCCTGGAGCGGATGGACCGGGCCCGGACGGACCGGAGGCCCCTGTCCGTGCTCATGCTGGACATCGACCACTTCAAGCGCTTCAACGACACCTACGGGCATTCCTGCGGGGACCTTGTGCTCAAGCAGACCGCGGTGGTCCTCCAGGAGAGCGTCCGCCCGGGGGATCTGGCCGCCCGGTACGGGGGCGAGGAGTTCTGCCTGCTCCTGCCGGACACCGACGGCCCCCATGCCGCCTGCATCGCGGAACGGATCCGCAAGGGCGTGGAAGCCAACCGGATCGCCTACGAGGGCAAGACTCTCGGGGTGACCGTTTCCATCGGGGCGGCCGGATACGACCCGGCCCGCGACATCTCCGCCAAGACCCTCCTGGACCGGGCCGACAAGGCCCTATACCTGTCCAAGCAGGAGGGTCGCAACCGGACGACCCTCTCCCCCTGAGCGCCGTGGCCGTCCTCCGGTACCGCGCCCCCGGGAGTCCGCTCGAAACCGAGGTCACTGCGAACCTCGTCGATTCCATCCTGACCTCCCTGCTCAAGGCGGGCCGTCCGATCCGCCACGACTGCGGCGGCAAGGCCCTCTGCGGGACCTGCAGGGTCCGTGTCCTGGAGGGCGCCGCCGCCCTGAGTCCGATCTCCGACCGGGAGCGGTCCCGCCTGTCCGCCGTCGGCGCGGCCCCGGACGAACGCCTGGCCTGCCAGGCCCACGCCGCCCGGGACGCAAAGATCGAGGCGGTCCTGCCCCTGGAGGGCCCGGGCCCCGAAACCAAGGGCGTGACGGGATGAACAGGATGGAATTCGACGAAGAAGAAGCCCGAGCGCTGGCTCGGTCCATGGACAGGGCGCTTTACTACGTATACTTGCTCAAGAAGGGCTCCCGATGGTCGCCCGACTCGAGCCCCGAGATCGACGCTCTGCAGGAAGCGCATCTGGCCAACCTCCGCAGGCTGGGTGAGGAGGGCAAACTGGTGCTGAATGGCCCCCTCCTCGATTCCTTCCAGCTAAGCGGCGAGCTGCGCGGCATCGGAGTCCTCAAGGCGAAGTCCCTTGCCCAGGCGCGTGAATGGATCGGCACCGATCCCATGGTGCAGGCGGGCCGGCTGGTCTTCGAAGTCCACGCCTGGATGGTTCCGAAGGGCATCCTGCCCTGACCGCCTCATCCGTCGGGCCGTCCAGGATCCTCACCATCCCACCCCTCGTATCGATCTTTTCTCCGTGCCCTCCGTGGTGATTCCTGTATAATTGCATTCTCATTCTGCGGGTTTCATCGAACGAGGGGGAACGTGTGCAGTGGTGGAACGACGCCGTTTTCTATCAAATCTACCCCCGGTCCTTCCAGGACTCGAACGGGGACGGGGTCGGGGACCTGGCGGGCATCGAGTCCCGGCTGGACTACCTGGCCGCCCTGGGGGTGGACGCCCTGTGGATCTCCCCCTTCTTCAAGTCCCCCATGAAGGATTTCGGCTACGACGTGTCGGACTACGTCTCCGTGGACCCCCTCTTCGGGGACATGGATGGCTTCAAGCGCCTCCTGTCGGCGGCCCACCGCCGGAACCTCCGGGTTGTGGTGGACCTGGTCCTGAACCACACCTCCGACGAGCACCCCTGGTTCCGGGAAGCCCAGGAGTCTCGGGATTCCCCGAAGCACGACTGGTACATCTGGAAGCCCATCCCGGAGCGCGGCCCCCGGCGGCCCCCGAACAACTGGATCAGCCTCTTCGAGCTCCGTTCCGCCTGGTACGAGAATCCGGCCTCCCGGGAGTGGTACCTGGCCACCTTCACCCGGAACCAGCCGGAGGTGAACTGGCGGAACCCGGAGCTTCGCGAAGCGATGTACGGGGTGGTGAGGGCCTGGCTGGACCTGGGGGTGGACGGGTTCCGCCTGGACGTGGCCACGGGGTACTTCAAGGACGAGCTGTTCCGCACGAATCCCTTCAAGCCCCGCCTGGTTCCGGACCTCCTCCAGGAACATCTTTACGACCGGAACCGGCCGGAGGTCCACGGGATCTTCCGGGACCTCCGAAGGATCGCGGACTCCTACGGCGGCCGGGTCCTGATCGCGGAGCCCCACGGCCAGGACCGGGCCCTGGCCGCCTCCTGCCACGGGTCTGCGGGGGACGAGCTCCACATGGCCTTCAACTTCGAGTTCCTGACCCGGCCCTGGGGGGCCGCGGCTTTCCGGGACTCGGCCCGGCGCTGGTACGAGGCACTTCCGCCCGGGGCCTGGCCCAACTTCACCCTGAGCAACCACGACCAACCGCGCCATATCCACCGCTACCGTCGGGGCGCGGAGACGGAGGCCCGGGCCCGGGTCGCCGCGGCGATGCTGTTGACCCTGCGGGGCACTCCCTTCCTCTACTACGGCGAGGAGATCGGCATGGGCTGCGTCCGCCTGCCCCGGGGCGCCCTCCGGGATCCCCTGGGCATCCGGACCTGGCCCCTGTCCGGCTTCGGCCGGGACCCCGAGCGCACCCCCATGCAGTGGGACGCCTCGGCGGGGGCCGGATTCACGACCGGAACCCCCTGGCTCCCGGTGAACCCCGACCATCCGGTACGGAACGTCGCGGCCCAGGAGGGAAATCCGGACTCTCTCCTGGCCTTCTACAAAAAACTCCTGGCTCTGCGTCGGAAGACGCCGGCCCTGCGTTCCGGGGACCTCGAGTTCCTGGGGGAGGATCCGGACGTCCTGGCGTACCGGAGGACCCCGGCCGAGGCGGCGGAGACGCGGAAGGCCGGCTCGGACTCCCGCGGACCGGCCGTCCTGGTGGTCCTCAACTTCGCGGGCGGCCGGAAGACTTTCGCCCTGCCCGAAGGGGGCCGGGTCCTGGCGGGCACGGGAAGGGCCGTGGGCACCCGGGTGGAAGGGGGGACGGTCGGGCTCGCGCCCTGCGAGGTCCTGATCCTGGAAACGGAGGGCCGGAGCCGTTAGGGCCCGCGCTCCCCGGCCGGGACCGCGAGGGGAACCGGCCCCTTCTTACCGGCGCAGGCGTAGACGAAGAGCTCCAGCAATAGACGCTCATAGGGGGAGCCGAGGGCGCGGAGCTGGGCGTCCGTCTCCACCCCGAAGGCGATGAGGGACTCGCAGACGGACCGGGGCCAGAGCCGGCGGGCGGCGTCGTAGACTGCCTGGAGCTTCCGGCTGGTGATCCGCTGAAGGCGCACCGCCTGCTCCCAGGCCGCGCCCTCGGCCAGGTCCTCCTCCAGGGCCCGGAGGCGCCGGAAGCTCCACAGGAGTCCGCCCAGAAGGCCGATGCCCGTGCCCTCCCGGCTGACCAGGATGGCCCCCAGGGTCTCCAGGGACCGCTCCAGGTCCCCCGAGGCCAGCCGGTCGAAGAGGCTGAAGGCGTCCTCCTCCCGGTTGTGGGCGATGTAGGCCTCCACGGCATCGGCGGTGACCTTGCCTCCGCGGGGAAAGAAGAGGGCCAGGCGGGAACATTCCGTCTTCAGGGCCTCGGTGTTGTTCTCCACCAACTCCAGGATCGCCTCCACCGCCTCAGGCTCGATCTCCAGACCCTCCCGCCGAAAGTAGTCCCGCACCCAGCGGTCCTTCTCGTCCGCGCCGAGCTCCCAGAAGATCTTCTTGCCGTCCTTGCCCGCCGCGTCCTCCAGGTACTTCTCGATCCCGTAGCCCTCGGTGACCAGGATCAAGGCCGTCTTCTCCGCGGGAGCCCGGAAGTACTGGGCCAGGGCGGCCAGGTCGGACTTGCCCTTGACGGCTTCGGCCCCGAACAGGAGGACCAGCTTTCCGTCGGAGAAGAGGGATCCGTTGCGCAGGAGGCCGAGGAGGTCCTGCACCCCCGTCTCGAAGGCGTACAGCCGGTGCTCCTCCGGGGGGGATCCCCAGGCCTCGGCGCAGTCCCGGCGGATCTGGGCGATGCGGTCGTTCCGGCGCCCCGTTTCGGGGCCGGCGAGGATCTCCACGGAAGGGGGAGGCATCAGTAGGTCCGGAGTATGCCCCGGAGGCGCCCCAGGATCCGGGCGTCCTGGGTGTAGATGGGAGCGTAGGAGGGATTCTCGGCGGATAGGCGGACCCTGCCGGTCTCCCGGTGGAAGCGCTTGAGGGTGACGGCGTCGTCGATCATGGCCACCACGATCTCGCCGTTCTCCGCCACCGGACGCTCCTCGATGACCGCCACGTCCCCGTCCAGGATCCCCGCGTCCCGCATGGAGTCCCCCCGCACCCGCAGGGCGAAGCCGGGCCGGGATCGGAGCATCTCCGCGGGGATGCGGATCGTGCCGTCCAGGTTCTCCTCCGAGAGGATGGGCCTTCCCGCGGCCACGGTCCCCAGGAGGGGGACCTCCGCGTAGCGGGCTCCCGGCTTTTCCCGAGCCAGGACCTCGATGGATCGGGAACGGTTCTCCCCCAGCCGGAGGGTGCCCTTCCGCTCCAGGGCCTTCACGTGGTCGTAGGCGCCCTTGACGGATATGCCGAAACGCTCCGCGATCTCCCGGATCGTGGGAGGATACGAGTGTTCCTCGGAGAAGGAGGAGATATAGGCCAGCACTTCCTTCTGGCGGTCCGTCAGATCCTTCATTCCCCGCTCTCTATCCCGTATTTCTTCATCTTGGCGTGCAGGGCGCTGGGGTAGATCCCCGCGGCCTGGGCGGCCTTGGTGATAGTATACTCGCTTTCCCGCAGTTTTTGTACAAGATAGTTCCGCTCGAACAGTTCCTTGGCCGCCAGGAGCTTGAGGCCCGAATACTCCCCGGGCACCAGGCAAGGGCCGGCGGTCACCCGTTCCCCGGAACCCAGGAGGCGGCTCACCGTCGCCTCGGAGATCTCGGCCTCGTCGGAGAGGACGGAAACCCGCTCCATGAGGTTCCGGAGCTCCCGGATGTTTCCCGGCCAATCGTGGCCGGAGAGGAAGCGGAGGGCTCCGGCCGAGAGCTCCCGGGCCTGGCCGTTCCCGCCGGATTTCTGGGACAGGAAGAAGCGGCAGAGCCCGGGGATGTCCTCCCGGCGGGACCGCAGGGGCGGCACCCGGACCAGGACGACGGCGAGCCGGAAATAGAGATCCTCCCGGAATCGGCCCGCCGCGATCTGGGCATCCAGGTCCTTGTTGGTCGCCGCGATCACCCGCACGTCGGCGGAAAGAGATTCCTGGCCGCCGATCCTTTCGAAGCGCATGTCCTGGATCGCCCTAAGGACCTTGGCCTGGGCCGTCAGGCTCATGTCCGCGATCTCGTCCAGGAAAAGGGTGCCCCCGTCGGCCGCCTCGAACTTGCCGATCCTGCGGGAGACCGCGTCCGTGAAGGCCCCCTTCTCGTGCCCGAAGAGTTCGCTCTCGATCAGGGTGTCCGGGATGGCCGCGCAGTTCACCGCCACGAAGGGCCCCCGGGCCCGGCCGGAGGCGCCGTGGATCCGCCGGGCGACCAGTTCCTTGCCGGTCCCGTTCTCCCCGGTGATCAGGACCCGGGCGTCGCTCTTGGCCGCCTGGTCCGCCAGGTCCCGAACCTCCCGGATGGCCGCGGAATCCCCGATGATCTCGTCCTCCCCGAGGACCGCGCTGCGGAGCCGGCGGTTTTCCGCCCGCAGGGCCGCCATGGACAGGCCGTTCCGGACGGCGGTCAGGAGGCGATCGATGGAAAGGGGCTTCTCGATGAAGTCGAAGGCTCCCAGGCGGACGGCCTGGACGGCCATGTCGATAGTCCCGTGGCCGGAGACGACCAGGACCTCCAGCTCCGGCTTCCGCTTCCGGATCTCCCGGAGCACATCCATGCCCCCCATGCGGGGCAGGCGGACGTCCAGGATGACCAGGTCCGCCCGCTCGGTCTCCAGGATGTCCAGGCCCACGATCCCGTCCTCCGCCAGGAGCACCCGGTACTTCTCGTCCTGGAGGATGTCGCGCACCGCGGCGCGGATGGCGGGCTCGTCGTCGATGACCAGGATCGTGTTCATTCGGGCGATTTCCTCAGGAGTCGAAGGGGAGGTCCAGGAAGAAGACGGTCCCCGCGCCGGGCTCGGATTCGAACCGCACCCGTCCCCCGTGGTCCTGGACGATGCGCTCGGTGATCGACAGGCCCAGACCGGTCCCCGCCCGCTTGGTCGTGAAATAAGGTACGAAGATGCGGTCCCGGTTCTCCGGCGGGATCCCCCGGCCCGTATCTCGTATCTGGAGCCTACAATAGCGGGATTCCGCGGCCTTGACAAGGTCGGAGCGGAACGTGACCGATCCCTTCCCGTCCATGGCGTCCAGTGCGTTGGAGATCAAGTTCTCCAGGGCCTGGCGCATCCGGGTCCGGTCCACCCTCAGCACCAGGTCGGGATCCACGTTTCCGGTGTCGAAGCGGGTTTCCGGGAAGGAGGCGCGGTAGGGGGAGCAGGCTTCCTCCACCAGGGCACGGAGATTGGTCCAGTCCGGCGCGGGTTCCGGCAGGCTGGCGAAGGACCGGAAGTCCGAGAGCAGGGAGTTCATGACCTGGGTTTCCTGGAGGATCGCGAGCATGGAGGGCTCCAGGATCTCCCCCGCCGAGGCCGGGTCCGACCGCCACTTTCGCAGGACACGCTCCGCGGACAGGCGGATGGGGGTCAGGGGATTCTTAAGCTCGTGGGCCAGGCGCTGGGCGATATCCCTCCAGGCGGCCACCTTCTCCGCCGCCGCGGCCTCGTACCGGGCCGCCTCCACCCCCGAGAGCATGCGGTTCCACGCGGACACCAGGCCCCCCAACTCGTCCCCCGGCCGGGGGAGGAGGCGGGGAGTAAGATCCCCCCGGGCGGCGGCCAGGGCCGCCTCCTCCAGGGCCGCCACGGGCCGGACGATGGTATCCGCGGCGGAAAGCCCCGCGAGCAGGGCGATCGCCAGGGGCGGGAGGGCGAAGAGGAACCAGTAGAAGGCCAGGAAGGGGGCGAAGCGGCGGTCCATGAAGCCCGGAACCGCCTCCATCCGCCGGACGCGGCCCAGGGCGGCGGCGGCCCGGTCGATCTCGGGGGGAAGTCGGAGGCTCACCGCCACGGACCTCGCCCCGGATCCCGGGGCCCGGGCCAGGTGGCGCAGGTAGACGGTGTCCCCCGCGCCTACGCGGGACAGGGGACCCGGGGAGGCGGCCCGGACGTCCCCCAGCCGCGCCGTCTCGGCCCCCGCGAAGCCCGCGGAAAGCCCGTCCCGGAAGACCTCCACCGCCGCGGCCCCGGACTCCCTCTCGGCCAGGGCGGCCAGGAGGACGGAGGCGTCCCATCCGAGCCGCTCCCCCAGGACCACGGCGTCCCGCTCCGTCAGGTAGGCCAGCCGGGCCAGGCGCTCCTCCTGGAAGGCGACCGCCACCTGGAAGCCCGCGTCCAGGGCGTCCTGGGTGGTGGCCGTCCAGGGGGCCCGCACGGCCGTTCGCAGGAGGGCTCCCAGGAAGACACCGTGGGGGACCGAGGCCAGGAGGGCTATCAGGAGGAACTGGCGGGAAAGCTTGGCCCGGAGCCGGCTTCCGTAGCCCCGGACCCGGTAATCCGCGACAAGGCCCCGGATCCGGAAGGCCAGGATTCCCAGGAGGGAAAGGGGAACGACGGCCAGCAAGGCGGCGTAAACCAGGGTCGGGGTTCCGGCACGGGGCGCCCCGGACAGGAGCGCGGCCCGGGCCAGGGGGAAGGATCCCCCGGCGACCAGGGCGAAGGATGCCACGAGGGCGGCCAGTCCGAACCGGGGCGCCGGACCCGACCCCTCGGGGGAACTCATTCCTCCTCGAATTTCCTGTCGAAGAGGAGGGCCACGGCTTCCACGGCCTGGGCTTCGTCCTCCCCCTCGGCCAGGACGCGGAGTTCGACCCCGAACCCCGCTCCCAGGGTGATGATGCCCATGATGGACTTGGCGTTGATGCGGTCGGAATTCTTCTCGATGAAGATCTTGGACTTGAACTTGGAGGCGGTCTGGACGATGAGGGCCGCGGGACGAGCGTGGATACCCGCGCGGTTCTTGATGGAAACGGACTTCTCGGTCATGGATTCCTCGCTCGGCGGCGTTTCATAGGATGTCGTCCTGGCCGAAATACACGGCCCGCGCGTTCTCGCTTTCCAGCCAACGGAGAATGTTGCGGTTGAATTCCTTGGCGGAGTGGTAGCCCATCTTCTTTAGCCGCTCGTTCATGGCCGCGGTCTCGATGATGATGGGGATGTTCCGCCCCGGCTTCACGGGTATGTCCAGCTGGGGGACCATGACCCCCAGGATGTCCACGGTCTTTTCGTCCGTGCCGATCCGGTCGTAGACCTTGTCCGCGTCCCACTCCTCCAGGTTGCAGACCAGCTGGATCTGCTTCTTGTCCCGGATGGCCCCCACGCCGAAGAGGTGGGTCACGTTGATGATCCCCAGGCCCCGGATCTCCATGTGGTGCCCGACGATCTTGTTGGCTCCCTGGCCCATGAGGTAGTTGCCGTTCACGCAGCGGATTTCCACCACGTCGTCCGCCACCAGGCGGTGCCCCCGCTCGATCAGCTCCAGGGCCGTCTCGCTCTTGCCCACCCCGGAATCCCCGGACAACAGGATCCCGATCCCGAAGACCTCCACCAGGACCCCGTGGATGGAGGTCTTGGGGGCGAAGATGTCCGAGAGAACCCGGAGGATGCGGCCGACGAACTCGCTGGAGGAAAGATCGGTCTGCAGGATGGGGCAGTTGGCCGCCTCCGCGGAGGCCAGGAACTCGGCCTGGGGGGCCAGGCTGTGGGTGAAGATGCAGCAGGGCATCTCGAACTCGAAGACCCGCTTGGCGACGCCCAGGGAGCCCTCCCGCTCGAGCTTCTCCAGGTAGGCGTACTCCCCCCGGCCGAAGACCTGGATGCGCTGGAAGGCGAAGGCGTCGAAGAAGCCCGAGAGGGCCAGGCCGGGCCGGTTGAGGTCCGGCACGGAGATCTGCCTCCCCAGGCCCTTGCGCCCCCCGATGCAGCGCAGGTTCAGGGCATTGTGCTCCCGGAGGTCCAGGTTGAGGAGGTCCAATACGGAGAACCGGACGGTATCCATGCTCGGGGGAGTGTACTACGGGGAGAGGTGAATAGTGAATAAGTGAATAAGTGAATAGGCTAATTGGGAACAGAGGAAGATTGCATGGCGAAGCGGATGCATGCGGCCTCTCGAAGTCCCTCCCCTATTCACCTATCCACGATTCACCCATTCACCTCACTTGTTCCTGTCCTGCACCTTCTCCTTTTCCTTCCGTACTTTCATTTCCATCTTGTCCATAAGCTTGTCGATGCCCGCGGCCAGTTCGAAATCCCGTTCCTGAATATGGGCCTGATGCCCCCACCGGAAGTGGATGGTGGACTCGCAGATGAAATCCTTTTCCTTGGTGAACGCGAAGTCGACCGTGACGATGGTATCCTTCGCGAAATTCAGGCGCTCGAGCTTCTTGTCCAGGTAGTCCCGGGTCGGGGCCCCCAGATCGAAGTGGACGGACCGTACATCGACGTTCATGCGCACCTCCTAGCGTATCGTGATTCCAGGTACCGGCGGATCCGCCGGCGTCGTACTGTTCCGCGTCGTGTTCGGCTCAAGGCGGACCCTATTCGTGCCTGCGGCCGAAGGAGGAGTCCATGTTCAGTTCCAGCCGGTACTTGGCCACGGTCCGCCGCGCCAGGTTGATGCCCTTGCGGGCGAGCTGGTCCGCGATGTCCCGGTCGGACAAGGCCCGGGCCTCGTTCTCGATGATCTCCTTGATGACCTGCTTGACCCCCTCCTTGGAAAAGCGGGATCCCGAGGACCCGGCCCCGGATATGGAGTTGGTGAAGAAATACTTGAGCTCGAAGATCCCCCAGTCGGTCTGGACGTACTTCCGGTTGGCCAGCCGGGAGATGGTGGTCTCGTGGACCCCGACCTCCCCGGCGATGTCCCGGAGGGTCAGGGGCGCCAGGTGCTTGGGTCCCTTGGTGAAGAAGGACCTCTGGAACTCCACGATGGCGCGGGTGGCCTTGAGCAGGGTCTTGTTCCGCTGGTGGATGCTCTGGATGAACCACTTGGCCCGGCGGATGTTCTCCTTCACGAAAACGTCCGTGGTCCGGTCGTGCTTCTCCTCGGACAGGCGGTCGAAGAAGGGATTGATGCCCAGGACCGGAATCTCCTCGTCGTTCAGGACGATGACGAACTCCCCATCCTTGAGCTTCACCTGGATGTCCGGGATGACGTACTGGGGTTCCGAGGAGGAGTACTGCCTGCCCGGGAAGGGATTCAGGGTCTTGATGAAGGCCAGGATGGAGGACAGGTCGGCTTCCGAGAGCTTGAGGCGCTTGCGGATATCCTCGTGCTTGCCCTTTTCCAGAAGCTCGATGTGGTCCCGAAGGACCTCCACGGTGCGGGGGGGGGCCTCGGGGCACAGTTCGGCCTGGACGATCAGGGATTCCCGGTAGTCCGAGGCGCAGACCCCGACGGGCTCGAAGCCCCGGACCAGGGAGAGGGCGGACTTGAAGGCGTCCTCCGGCGTGTCCCGGCAGACCAGGCGAGGATCCTCCTTGTGGAAGCCGTCGCTGTCCAGGTTCTGGATGAGGTTTTCCGCGGCCGCACGCACCTTTTCCGGCACGGGCTGGAGCCGGAGCTGCCACAGCAGGTGCTCCTGGAGGGTCTCCGCCCGGGAGATGGCCCCTTCCAGGAACATGCGCTTGGAGTCGTCGTTGGGATCCCGGCCCCGGCCGTACCCGGGGTCCGAGGCGTTCTCGTAGACCCGGGCCGCGTCGGAATCCGACTCCCGTTCCTCGGGGAAGGATTCCAGGGAGACCGTGGAGCGGTCCTCCAGGACCTCCAGGGCCGGATTGGCCTCGATCTCCTGCTGGATCTCGTCCTTGAGTTCGGGAAGGGGCAGGGCCATGAGCCGGATGGATTGGATCATCTGGGGGCTGAGTTTCTGGCGTTGTTCCTGTACCAGCACCGGCTTCTGAAGCTGCAACGAAGGCTCCTCCCGAATTCCTATCTTCAAATGTTACCGCCCCACCCCGGAAAGTCAAGGATCGGGGCTCCGCGGGGCCCGGTCCGGACTTCCCGGGACCGCCGGCGCCCCCGGCAGACGGATGGGGTTCGCATGCCCGGGAACGCTTTTCCCTTGACCCTTAAAAAACATCCTCGGTATTTTATGGATACATTATTCCCCATACCAGGTGATCGAATGTCCAAGACGTCCAAGACCGAGAGCAAAACCGAATCCAAAACCACAGCCCCGGAGCAAGCCTCCGGGACGGGCCCCCTTCCCGAGGATGCCTGCGAGGCCACCGAGGACCTTGCCCGCATCCTGGAGGCCCGCATGGCGGAAGCCCAGAAGCGGGCCGCGGAACTCCAGGCGGAGAACTCCGAACTCAAGGACCAGTACTTGAGGAAACTCGCGGATTACGAAAACTTCCGGAAACGGATGTTCCGGGAAAAGGACGACGCCGTCCAGTTCGCCAACTCGGCCCTCCTGCACGACCTTCTAGGCATCCTGGACGATTTCGACCGGGCGGTCTCGAGCTCCGAGGTGTCCCGGGACTTCCAGGTACTCCATGACGGGATCGTCATGGTCCGGAACCGGATGCTGTCCACCTTGGAGGGAAAGTACGGGCTGGCCCGCTTCGATTCCGCGGGAGCCTCCTTCGACCCGAACGTCCACGAGGCGGTGGCCATGGAGAAGGGCCCCGTGCCGGACCCCGTGGTCGCGGAGGAGTTCCAGAAGGGCTACAAGCTGCACGGACGGGTCCTCCGGGCGGCCCGGGTCAAGGTCCGGATGCCCGACGGCTCCGCCCCGGAAGCCCCGGCTCCGGACGCGCCGCCCCCCTCCGCGGGGGAGACGAAGTGAACATGAGTACTATGCGCCGAAGAGGAATACAAGGAGAGTACGGAAATGGGTAGAATCATAGGCATCGACCTCGGCACCACCAACTCCTGCGTGGCCGTCATGGAGGGCGGAGAGCCCCTGGTGATCGCGAACTCCGAGGGCCAGCGCACCACCCCGTCCATCGTCGGGTTCACCGGCAAGGGCGAGCGGGTGGTCGGCCAGCCCGCGAAGAATCAGATGATCACGAATCCGGAGAACACGGTCTATTCCATCAAGCGCTTCATGGGACGGCGCCTCGAGGAAGTCCAGACCGAGATCAAGCTCGTGCCGTACACGGTCGTGTCGCACCAGAACGACGTACGCGTCGCGGTCTCCGAAAAGCAGTACTCCCCCCAGGAGATCAGCGCCTTCGTCCTGCAAAAGATGAAGAAGACCGCCGAGGACTACCTGGGCGAGACCGTCACGGAGGCCGTCATCACGGTGCCGGCGTACTTCAACGACGCCCAGCGCCAGGCCACCAAGGACGCCGGGAAGATCGCGGGCCTCGAGGTCAAGCGCATCATCAACGAGCCCACCGCCGCGGCCCTGGCCTACGGCTTCAACAAGGACCAGAAGAAGGAGAAGGTGATCGCCGTGTACGACCTGGGGGGCGGCACCTTCGACATCTCCATCCTGGAGCTCGGGGAGGGGGTCTTCGAGGTTAAGTCCACGAACGGCGACACCCACCTGGGCGGCGACGACTTCGACCGCCGCATCATGCAGTGGCTGATCGACGAGTTCAAGAAGGACACGGGCATCGACCTGTCCCAGGACAAGATGGCCCTCCAGCGCCTCAAGGAGGCGTCGGAGAAGGTCAAGATCGAACTGTCCAACGTCCAGCAGGCCGAGGTCAACCTCCCCTTCATCACAGCCGACGCCTCGGGACCCAAGCACCTCCAGAAGTCCCTGACCCGGGCCAACTTCGAGCGCCTGATCGAGGACCTCCTGGAGAAGTCCAAGGATCCCTGCCGCAAGGCCCTTCAGGACGCGGGGATCACCGCGGCCCAGATCGACGAGGTCATCCTGGTGGGCGGCTCCACCCGCATCCCCAAGGTCCAGACCATCGTCCGGGAACTCTTCGGCAAGGAACCCTCCAAGGGGGTCAACCCCGACGAGGCCGTGGCCGTGGGCGCCGCCATCCAGGGCGGCATCCTGGGCGGGGACGTCAAGGACGTCCTCCTGCTGGACGTGACCCCCCTGTCCCTGGGCATCGAGACCCTAGGCGGGGTCTTCACCCGGCTCATCACCCGGAACACGACCATCCCCTGCCGTAAGAGCCAGATCTTCTCCACCGCCAGCGACGGGCAGACGGCGGTCTCCATCCACGTCCTCCAGGGCGAGCGGGAAATGGCCGGCCAGAACCGGACCCTGGGCCGCTTCGACCTGGTGGGCATACCCGCCGCGCCCCGGGGGGTCCCCCAGATCGAGGTGACCTTCGACATCGACGCCAACGGCATCGTCCACGTCTCCGCCAAGGATCTCGGGACCGGCAAGGAGCAGAAGATCCGCATCGAGGCCTCCAGCGGGCTCAACGACGACGAGATCAACAAGATGGTCAAGGAAGCGGAGATGCACGCGGAGGAGGACAAGAAGGAGCGGGAGCGCGCGGAGGTCCGCAACGAGGCGGACACCCTGGCCTACGCCACCGAGAAGTCCCTCAAAGAGTACGGCGAGAAGGTCACCGCCTCCGACCGCGAGTCCATCGAGAAGGCCATCAAGGAGCTCCGGGAGGCCGTGGGGTCCAACGACACCGCCCGCATCCGGGAAAAGATCGAGGTCCTGAAGCAGGCCTCCTACAAGCTGGCCGAGGAGATCTACAAGAACGTGGGCCAGGGCGGGCAGGCCGGCGGGGACGGGCAGGGACCCCAGGGGTCCGGACCCCAGGGCCAGCCCGAGCCGGAATCGGGACCCAAGACCGCGGAGGACGTGGACTACCGCGTCGTCGACGAGGACGAGAAGAAATAGGATCCGGCCGGCGCGGCCGCCGTTCCGGCACTGCCGGCGGCGCCGCCCCCCGGTCCGATAAGGACGTCACGTGGCGAAACGGGATTACTACGAGGTCCTGGGGGTTCCCAAGGACTCCTCCAAGGACGACATCAAGAAGGCCTATCGGAAGATGGCCATCGCCAACCATCCGGACAAGAACCCCGGAAACAAGGCCGCGGAGGAGCGGTTCAAGGAAGCCACCGAGGCCTACGAGATCCTGGGAGACGACCAGAAGCGGGCCGCCTACGACCAGTTCGGCTTCGCCGGAGTGGAGGGCATGGGCGGGGGCGCGGGGGGCCAGCACGACTTCTCCTCGGTCTTCCGGGACTTCGAGGACATCTTCGGGTTCGGGGACTTCTCCAACATCTTCGACTCCTTCTTCGGCGGCGGCCGGGCCGGGGGAGCCCGGGGACGGTCCGGGGTCGGGAAGGGCCAGGATCTCCGGTACGACCTGGAGCTGACATTCGAGCAGGCGGTCTTCGGCACCGCCGTGGAGATCTCCTACGCCCGCAACGATTCCTGCCCCACCTGCAAGGGGACCGGGGCTTCCTCCGGGGGCGGCCGAAAGGTCTGTCCCCAGTGCCAGGGCTCCGGTCAGGTCCGCAGGAGCTCGGGCTTTTTCTCCATAGCCTCCCCCTGCCCCGCCTGCGGGGGGGACGGGTACATCGTGGAGAACCCCTGCCGGGACTGCGCCGGCACGGGGCTGGCCAAGAAACGGCAGAAGATCAAGGTGACCATCCCCGCGGGGGTGGACGACGGAAAACGAGTCCAGATACCCGGACAGGGCGACACGGGGGCCAACGGCGGCCCCCCCGGGGACCTGTACGTGTTCATCCACGTCCGGCCCCACGAGTTCTTCGAACGGGACGGCTACGATCTCTACTGCGCCGTCCCCGTCACCATCGCCCAAGCCGCCCTGGGAGCCGAGATCACGGTGCCCACCATCGAGGGCAAGAAGATCAGCATCGCCGTGCCCGCCGGGGTTCCCCACGGCAAGGTCTTGCGGATCCGCGAGGAGGGGGTTCCCCACGCTAGCTCAAATTCACGCCGGGGGGACATGTACGTGAAGGTGATGATCCAGGTACCCGCAAAGCTTTCAAAGCGGGGCCGGGAACTCCTGGAGGAATTCGCCCGGATCGAGAACGACCCCACGGATCCGCGCCCCCTGCGGCTCTCGGAGCTGAAGAACAACTGAGCATACGGCCCGCCCCCTCAGGGGCGGGTTTTTTCTTCCAGGTCCGCCAGCCAGGCCAGGGCGTATTCCCGGGACTCCCCGCACATCTCGGGGTCCGCGCGCAGGGATCCGCAGAACGCCGGTCGCTCCGGCCTTCCCCAGAGGGCGCAGCGGAAGTCCACGGTCAAATGAGGGCAGGGGACGCCCGCGGGCTTCCCCTCCGGCAGGGCCGGCAACGTCGGGGCTATGGAGGGGGCGACGCAGCAGGCCCCGCAGCCGGACCTGCACTCGAAAGCGGATTTCAGTTCCGGCGACGTATCGGGCATGCCGTAAGCCTAACGGAGCGGGCTCGAGGAGGCAATCCGGAACCCTCCGCCCTTGACCACCGTCCCCGGGAAGTGTATCAATACCCGAAAGGCCGGCGTGGCGGAACGGCAGACGCGGTGGACTCAAAATCCACTGTCCGCAAGGATGTATGGGTTCAAGTCCCATCGCCGGCATACCTTACCCTTGTGCGCTTCCAGCGCATCTCCATAATCGATGCCGGCGATGGGACTTGATCCGAGCGAGCGGCCCCGGAAGCGCGAGTTATCGAGCGCTTCCGGGGTGAGCGCGCCGAGCGCGCGAACACGAGCGAGGCGGCCCGGAGCGGCGCCTAACCTTGGCACTCCTTCCAGCGGAAACAGCTCACCAGGTGGTCGTTCACGAGGCCCGCGGACTGCAGGAAGGCATAGATGATCACGGACCCGACGAAGTTGAAGCCCCGGCGTTTCAGGTCCTCGGAGATCCTATCGGACAGGTCCGTTCGGGCGGGGACCTCGGACATGGATTTCCACCGGTTCACGACGGACCGTCCCTCCGTAAAGCCCCAAAGATAGTCGGAGAAGGATCCCCGTTCCTCGCGGAGGGCCAGGAAGGCGCGGGCGTTCCGGACCGCGGAGCCCACCTTGAGGCGGTTCCGTACGATGCCCGGATCCGCCAGCAGTCGGGCCTCGTCCGCGGGGCCGTACCGGGCGATCCGTTCGGGATCGAACCCCTCGAAGGCCCGGCGGTACCCTTCCCGGCGCTTGAGTATGGTGATCCAGGAAAGGCCGGCTTGGGAGCCCTCCAGGACGAGGAGCTCGAAGAGGGCTCGGTCGTCCCGCAGGGGCATGCCCCATTCCTCGTCGTGGTAACGGACGTAGTCCGGATCGGTCCCGGCCCAGGGACAGCGTTTCGGTGCCATGCGCACAGGGTAGCGCGGGCGGAGGCAGAGGGCAACAGGACACAGGAGCCAGGCGATCGGTTGGCTTCCAGACGTTCGGCGATCGGGAGAATCCGCGGTCGTCGGCTCGGCCGTCGACCCTGACTCCTGTCCCCGGAGTCCTGAGTCCCGTTGACTGTCCACGATTCCCGATCTACCCTGGTCGCAAGAATCTTCTGGAGGTTGCCATGCCGAATCTCGTGCCCGGCCTGACCGGAGAGCGCACCCTGATCGTGGAGGAGCGGCATACCGCGGCCCACCTGGGCTCCGGAGGCGTACCCGTCTACGCGACGCCCATGATGATCCTGGCCATGGAGGAGGCGGCCCTGTCCGCGGTGGATCCGCGGCTGGAGCCCGGTCAGGTCACGGTGGGCTACCACCTGGACGTGAAGCACCTGGCGGCCACCCCCCTGGGGATGCGCGTGACCGCCCGGGCGGAACTCCTGGCCGTGGACGGAAGGATGCTGTCCTTCAAGGTCGAGGCCTTCGACGAGAAGGAGAAGATCGGGGAGGGCACCCACGTCCGGGCGATCATCAACGTCGCCAAGTTCAAGGAAAAGCTGGCGGCCAAGTCCGGCGTCTAGGCCGCCCGTGAGCGCTCCGGCACGGTGGTCGCGGGGGCCGAGGGGTCGGATTTCCGCGCGGCCGCGAGCCTATATCGCTAAATAAATTGACATATCAGGCCGCGCGTAGTTTACTCCTAAGAAAGTGTCACCGGGATCCCCCGCCAGGACCCCCTGGGCCGAGGCGGGACCACGAATACCCGAAACCGTAAAGGAGCCCTCTATGAAGAACAGGTGGAATCTTCTTTGGATCCTCCTCGCCGCCGCCCTGATCGCGGGCTGCGCGAAGAAGTCCGAGCCCGCCGCCGTCGCGGCCAAGGCCGAGCCGTACAAGGTCGCCTTCGTCTACATCGGCCCCCCCGGGGACCTCGGCTGGACCCATGAGCACGACCAGGGCCGCAAGGCCGTGGAGGCGGAGTTCGGGGACAAGGTCAAGACGGTCTACATCGAGAACGTGCCGGAGGGCCCCGACGCCACCCGCATCATCCGCCAGTACGCCCAGGAAGGCTACGACATGATCTTCGCCACCTCCTTCGGCTATATGGACCCGATGGTCGAGGTCGCCAAGGAGTTCCCGAAGGTCAAGTTCGAGCACTGCTCGGGCTACAAGACCGCGGAGAACATGTCCACCTACTTCGGCCGGATCTACCAGCCCCGCTACCTCTCGGGCATCGTGGCCGGCAAGATGACCAAGAGCAACATCATCGGCTACGCCGCCGCCTTCCCGATCCCCGAGGTCGTCCGCGGGATCAACGCCTTCACCCTGGGCGCCCGCTCCGTCAATCCCAAGGTCCAGGTCCGGGTGGTCTGGACGAACACCTGGTACGACCCCGTCAAGGAGCGCGAGGCCGCGGTGGCCCTCCTGGACGCCGGCGCCGACATCATCGCCCAGCACCAGGACACGGTGGAGCCCCAGAAGGCCGCCAAGGAGCGCGGGAAGCTCTCCATCGGCTACGACTCGGACATGCGCGCCTTCGTGGGCGACACGGTCCTAACGAGCCCGGTGTGGAACTGGGGTTCCTACTACAAGGATACCATCGGCAAGGCCATGGCCGGCACCTGGACCACCCACCAGTACTGGGAGGGCCTCAAGGCCGGCGTGGTCCGCCTGGCGGACATGAGCCCCCTCGTTCCCCAGGATGTGAAGGACCTGGTCAAGGCCGCGGAGCAGAAGATCCTGGACGGGACCTGGGACGTGTTCTACGGCCCGATCAAGGACAACACCGGCGCCGTGAAGGTGGCCGCGGGCGCCAAGATGACCGACGGTGAGATGCTCTCCTTCGACTGGTTCGTGGAAGGCGTCGTCGGAAAGGTAAAGTAAGACAAGCACGGGAAGCCCGGCGGCCCTCAGGGCCCGCCGGGTGTCCGTACCGGAGGCCTCCCCCGTGCCGGGGAGGTTTTTTTCGCGGGTCCCCGGCGACGCTCCGGCGTCCGAAGCCCGGACAATTCCGCTCGACAAGGTGATTCCTATGGACGCTAGCGAACCGAAGGTCCCCCTGGTGGAGATGAGGGGCATCCGAAAATCCTTCCCCGGGGTCACGGCCTGCGACGGCGTGGACCTCCGCCTGGGCCGGGGCGAAGTCCTGGCCCTGCTGGGGGAGAATGGGGCGGGCAAGAGCACCCTCATGAACGTGCTGGCGGGCCTGTACCGCCCCGACGAGGGGGAGATCCGGATCGGCGGCAAGCCGGTCGAGATCCGTTCCCCCCGGGACTCGGCCGCCCACGGGGTGGGCATGGTCCACCAGAACTTCATGCTGGTGGACACCATGACCGTGGCCGAGAACGTCGTCCTGGGCATGGCCGGGCTTCCCCTGGTGCCCGACATGGCCGAGGTGAAGCGTTCCGTCCTGGAACTGGCGGAAAAGTACGGCCTCCGGGTGGACCCGGATGCCTACGTCTGGCAGCTTTCCGTGGGAGAGCAGCAGCGCGTGGAGATCCTGAAACAGCTCTACCGCAAGGCGGAGATCCTGGTCCTGGACGAGCCCACCGCGGTCCTCACACCGCAGGAGTCCGAGGAGCTCAACGTCGTGGTCCAACGCATGAAGGCGGAGGGCAAGAGCGCGGTCTTCATCACCCACAAGATGGAGGAGGTGATGACCTTTTCCGACCGGGTCATGGTGCTCCGGAAAGGAAAGGTTGTAGTGGAGAAGGTCACCTCCGAGACCAGCCCCCGGGACCTGGCCAAGCTCATGGTCGGAAGGGAGGTCCTGTTCCGGGTGGAGAAGAAGTCCTTCGAGCCGGGGGCGGTCATCCTGGAGCTCAAGGATGTCCGCGCCCTGGACGACCGGGGGCTTCCGGCCCTGCGGGACCTGTCCCTCAAGGTCCGGGCCGGCGAGATCCTCGGCATCGCCGGGGTGGCCGGGAACGGCCAGCGGGAGCTCTCCGAGGTCATCACGGGCCTGCGGCCGGTGAGCTCCGGGGGGATCTCCATCAACTGCGTGGAGACGACGAACAAGACCCCCCTCGAGATCATCCGGAGCGGGGTCAGTCACATTCCCCAGGACCGGATCGCCGTCGGCGCCGTGGGAGACATGAGCGTGGCCAGCAACCTGGCCATGAAGGGCTACCGGGACGCGCCCATTTCCCGGGGGGTCCTGCTGTTGCCGCGTCGCATCCTGGACCTGGCCCGGCGCATGATCGAGAGCTTCCGCATCGCCACCCCCTCCCCGGAGACCCGGGTGAAGTTCCTGTCCGGGGGCAACATCCAGAAGACCATCTTGGCCCGGGAGATCGAGTCCTGCCGCAGCCTCCTGGTGGCCGTCTACCCCTCCCGGGGGCTCGACATCGGCGCCACCGAGGCGGTCCGCAAGGAGCTGGTGGCCCAGCGGGACGCGGGCATGGCGGTCCTCCTGGTATCCGAGGACATCGAGGAGCTCCTATCCGTGGCCGACACGGTTCTCGTCCTCTACGAGGGCCGGGCCATGGGGACCTTCCCCTCCGCGGAGGCGGATCCCGAGGAGCTCGGGCTCCTCATGGCCGGAGTCGAGCGCAAGGAGACCGTGTCATGAGCATCCTCTTCGAGAAGCGCAAGAACATCTCCCGGACCGCCCAGGTCCTGGTTCCCGCGGCCTCCTTCGTCGTGTCCCTGATCCTAACGGGGATCCTGCTCCTGGCCTTCGGGGCGGACCCCTTCGCCACGTACCGGGCCATGTTCCGGGGGGCCTTCGGGAGCGGACGGGCCTTCACGGAGACCCTGGTCAAGGCGATTCCCCTGATGCTCACCGGCCTGGGCGTGGCCCTGGCCTTCCGGCTCCGGTTCTGGAACATCGGAGCCGAGGGCCAGCTGACCCTGGCCGGGGTCGCGGCGACGGGGGTGGCCATCTTCTGGGGCCGGTGGATGCCCTCCTTCCTGCTCCTGCCGACGGTCATCCTGGTCGGCTGCCTGGCCGGCGCCGCCTGGGCGGGCATACCCGCCCTGCTCCGGACCCGGCTGAAGGTGGACGAGACCCTGGTCACCCTGATGCTCAACTACGTGGCCATCCTCTTCTCGGAGTACCTCTACTACGGCCCCTGGCGGGACCCCAAAGGCTACGGGTTCCCGGGCACGGAGCCCTTCCCCGAGGCCGCCTGGATGCCCCGCATCGCGGGCCGCGCCCACCTGGGCCTCGTCTTCGCCCTGTTCCTGGCCTTGGCGCTCTGGTTCGTGCTGAACCGTACCCGCTGGGGCTTCGAGCTCAAGATCCTCGGGGCCAGCCCCCAGGCTGCGCGCTACCAGGGCATCTCGGTGGAGCGCAACATCGTCCTGGCCATCCTGGTGTCCGGGGCCCTCTGCGGCCTTGCGGGGGTGGGCGAGGTGACGGGCATCTCCCGGCGCCTCCAGCAGGGCCTTTCCCTGGGCTACGGGTACACGGCCATCATCGTGGCCTGGATGGGCCAGTTGAACCCCCTGGCGGTGCCCTTCGTGGCCGTCCTGATGGCGGCCCTCCTGGTCGGGGGGGACCAGGTGCAGATGATGATGGGCCTCCCGGCCTCCATGGGCATCCTGATGCAGGGGATGATCCTCTTCCCCCTCCTGGCGGGATCCCTCTTCACGGAGTACAGGATCAAGCGGACGGCGCGGCACCCGGCGGCGGGCGCCGCGGCCGAGGGAGCGGAATGATGGACCTGATCACCTCGATATTGACGATCACCCTGAGGGCGGGCACGAGCCTCGTGTACGCCACCATAGGGGAAACCTACACGGAACGGGCGGGCATCCTGAACCTGGGGCTCGAGGGCATCATGCTCATGGGGGCGGTTTCCAGCTTCGCCGTGGTCTACTACTCCGGGAGCCTGGCCCTGGCCCTCCTGACCGCCGTGGCCGTGGGAGGCCTGCTCTCCCTGATCCACGCCTTCCTGACGGTCACCATGCGGGCCAACCAGGTGGTGAGCGGCCTGGCGATCACCCTCTTCGGAACCGGATTCGCCAGCTTCCTGGGCCAGCGCCTGGGGCCGGCCTCCAACGGCCGCTACCTGGTGGGACTCACGGGACCGAGGTTCGCCCCGGTCGACCCGGGCGCCCTGGGGCGGATCCCCGTGCTCGGGGCCTTCCTGAACCAGGATCTCCTGACCTACGGGATCTACCTGCTGATCCCCCTGGCCTGGTTCTATCTCTACCGGACCCGTAACGGCCTGTGGCTGCGGGCGGTGGGCGAAAATCCCCGCACCGCGGACGCCATGGGGGTCCCGGTGTTCCGGGCCAAGTACATCTACACGGTCCTGGGCGGCATGCTGACGGCCCTGGGCGGCGCCCACCTCTCCCTGGCCTACACCCCCGGCTGGTCCGAGAACATAACCGGCGGCCGGGGATGGATCGTCATCGCCCTGGTGATCTTCTCCATGTGGAACCCCGCCCGGGCCATAACCGGAGCCCTGATCTTCGGGGGGATCAACGCGGTCCAGTTCAGGCTCCAGGCCTCGGGGACGAACATCCCCGCGGGATTCCTGAACATGCTGCCCTACATCGCAACCATCGTCGTGCTGGTGGCGATCACCTGGTGGGAGACCCTGAGCAAGCGGATCGGCGCCCCGGCGTCCCTGGGCACCTCGTACATGCGGGAAGACAAATAGCAGCGTTGCTGTCCAAAAAGCGGTTGGCTTTTTGGACAGCTGGTTCTAGTACTGCAGGTGTGCCCATTGGTAACCGACCGATGGGCACACCGGGCTTCGTCGAAGTATAGTCACGGATCACGGGGACCTTTGATTTTTCCCGCTCAGAGGCTATACTAACGGCAACGGCAGTCCAATCCCCGAGGGGTTCCGCCGAGAGAACGACGAGTGAGCGTCGCCTCTCCGGTACCCCGTCCCGGCGCCCCGAGCGCCTCCGCGGTCCGCCGGACCGCGCCGCCCCAGCCTCAGGCCGGCGGCAATTCGTATCGCGAAGCGAGTAACCGTATGAACCTTATTGATTTGGGCCTCCAGGAAGGCCTGCTTCACGCGTTGGAAGCGCGGGAACCGGATGCGGCGTATCCGTTCCTCGAAAAGATCGTTCAGGCCGTGAACCGACGGAGAGAGAACGTCTCCGCCCAGGTCCGGATCGGCACCGGCCGGGAGCTTTTGTACCTGGCGCCCCTGCTCCAGTGGCTCCTCGAGGAGGACCCCGAGGGCCGGGGCCTGGTGGTCGTGCCCTCGGATCAGGACGTGGCCGCGGCAGCCGACGGCGCGGCCGCCCTGACGAAGGAGCTGGGGATCACCGCGCACATCCTGGGCCGGGATCCGGATACCGAGGATTCCACGGCCCGCCTGGCCGTCGGTTCCGTGGAGGCCCTGTCCTCCCGCCAGGAGGCGGGCAGCCTGGACCTGGGAGGCTTCGGCTTCGTGGTCGTGGACGGGCTATCCCGATTCATCGAGCCCCCCTTCAGCGGAGCCCTTCGCAGGATCGGCGCCCGGCTCCGCCCTCCCCGGGAGCGGCGGACCATCCTCTTCTCCGAGCGCCTGGGCCTGAAGGAGCAGACCCTGGCCCTGGAGCTGGCGGACGCTCCCGAGGAGCTATACCTGGAGGAGGAGGCGGAGAAGACCAAGCACCTCCCCCAGACGACCTGGTACGTAGCGGCGGAGAACAAAGTCCGCCTCCTCCTAGGGGTCCTGGGTTCCGAGCCCAAGGGTCCCGTCGCCGTCCTGTGCAACCTGCCGGAGACCGCCCAGGACCTGGTCCGCAGACTCGGCGCGAACGGAAAGCGGGGGGAAGCCGTCCTCGAGAATCCCGCCCCGTCCCGGAAGGAGGCCATCCTAGCCCGAGCCCGGTCCGGGGAGTTGGAGGCGGTGGTCCTCACGGATGAAAGCCTCCGGGGCCTCCCCCGGGGCGCCTTCCGCCAGGTGATCAACTACGACATCCCCCTGGAGGGGGAACCTTACCTGGAACGGATCCGGCTGTTGGACGCCTCCGCTCCGGGGGCTCGGATCCTGAACTTCGCCTGCGACCGCTACGTCTACGGCATCCCCGCGGTGGAGCAGTTCATGGGCATCTCCCTGGGGGCCGTCCAGGCCGACGATTCCCTTCTGGCTCCGGCGGACCGGAGCTCGGCCGCGGCCCCGGGCCGCGGCAATCGTCCCCGGGACGACCGGAACGGCTGGAGGTCGGACCGCCCCCAGGAACGGGGCCGGGAGGACCGGCCTTTCCGGGACGGCAGCCCGGACCGCGGACAGGTCCGCCGGGAAGCGGGACCCCGCCCCCGGAACGAAGGGGGCTTCCGCCGGGACGGCCGCGGCCGCGACCGGGAGGGCGACCTGCGCAACCAGGAGTCCATCCGGGCGGGGATCGCGGAGCTCACGGGGGTGAACCTTGGCGGATCGAGCGCCCGGTCCCGAGGTCCGGATGCTCCGCCCCCCCGGGACCGGGAATCCCAGGACCGCGGCCCCCGTCCCGAGGGGCCGGGCCGCGGGAACCGGAGGAACAAGCGCGGACGGCGCGGTCCCGCGGGCGGAGGCGCTCCCCGCGGCGCCGGACCCGTGACCCAGCCCTCCTTCGCGGACCCCTACTCCCTGCCCATGGAGGAGAGGATGCGGCTGTACAAGGAGAAGTACGGCAAGCACCTGGCCGAGAATCCGGAGCCGAAAGCCCAGGGCCGCAAGAAAGGCCGCAGGCGGCGGGGCAGGCATCCCGGAGCCGAGGGACCGGGCGGCGGGCCCCAGAACGGGGCTCCGTCGCGCACGGAATCCGGAGGAACCCCCTCCGATTCGACCGGCCCGTCCTCCGCGGGCGCCCCCGACTCCTCCTCCCAGCCGGGCGGCGCGGATCGAAGCGGTCTGTTCGGCCGCATCTTCAACGGCTCCCGTAAGGAAGAAGACCGGGACTGATCCTTACCGAAAGGCTTGGAACCATCGGTCGGACAGGATGTACAGGATTAAAACCGGATAGACAGGATGGGAATGGGGAATTGACCACCTCCTCATGTATCCTGTCCATCGTTTCTTCATCCTGTTCATCCTGTCAAATATGCCGGAAGTCTGCTGTAGTTGTACTAACCGGCACTGTTTCTTGACACCCCGGACTCCACTCGACTAGGCTTAACCCAGCCGCGGGGGCTTTCCGCCCGACGGATACCCCCCTCCCCCGCCGCTAGGAGTCCCCCATGAGGATCATCACCCACACGGTCAAGCCGAAGATCCCCGAGCCCCTCCTGCCCCTGGAGGAATTGGCCCATAATCTCTGGCTGTCCTGGAATTTCGACGCGGTCATGCTCTTCATCCGGCTGGACTACGACATCTGGCTCCAGAGCCGTCAGAACCCGGCCAAAATGCTGGGGATGGTCTCCCAGGAGCGGTACGAGCAGGTGGCCCAGGACGATTCCTATCTGGCGGCCCTGGGGGACGTGTACCAGCGCTTCACCCGATACCGGGACGGGGAGACCTGGTACAAGGGGAGCCACGAGGACCGGGTGGCCTACTTCTCCATGGAGTACGGCCTGGACATCTCCCTGCCCACCTACTCCGGGGGCCTGGGGATCCTCTCGGGGGACCACATCAAGACCAGCTCCGACCTGGGCCTGCCCCTGGTGGGGGTGGGCCTCCTGTACCGGCAGGGCTACTTCAAGCAGTACCTCAACCCCGACGGCTACCAGCAGGAGGAGTACCCCGAGAACGACTGGTACAACATGCCGGTCAACCGCTGCAAGAAGCCCGACGGCTCCCCGGTCATGATCTCCGTGGACAACGCCGGCCGGGTCGTGACCGCCCAGGTCTGGGAGGTAAAGGTGGGCCGGGCCTCCCTCTACCTCCTGGACACGAACATCGACGAGAACTCCCCGGAAGACCGGCTCATCACCGCCACCCTCTACGGCGGGGACAAGGAGATGCGGATCCGCCAGGAGATCCTCCTGGGGATCGGCGGGATCCGGGCACTGAGAGCCCTGGGGATCAATCCCGCGGTCACCCACATGAACGAGGGGCACTCCGCCTTCCTGGCCCTGGAGCGCCTGCGGGAGGTCATGCAGGCCAAGGGCTTCGCCTGGAAAGAGGCCCTCCAGACCCTCTGGCCCACGAACATCTTCACCACCCATACCCCCGTTCCCGCGGGAAACGAGAGATTCGGCATCGACCTCATGGAGAAGTACTTCCGGGGGCTCTGCCACGAGCTCAAGATGGACTGGAAGGAATTCCTGTCCCTGGGCCGAGAACGTCCGGAGGACGACTCCGAGCCCTTCTGCATGACCGTCTTCGCCCTCAAGGTCAGCGCCTACGCCAACGGGGTGGCGGCGCTGCACGGCAAGGTCTCCCGGCAGATGTGGCGGGGGATCTGGAACGGACTGTCCGTGGAGGAGGTCCCCATCGGGCACGTCACGAACGGCGTGCACCCCCGGACCTGGATCTCCAACAACATGCTGGAGCTCCTGGACCGGTACTTCGGGCCCCGGTTCTACGACGAACCCACGGACCTGGACATCTTCGACCGGATCGACCGGGTCTCCGACGAGGAGCTCTGGCGGACCCACGAGCGCCGCCGGGAACGCCTGGTGGTCTTCGCCCGGGACCGGATCCGGAAGCAGATGCAGCGCTCCGGGGTTTCCGAGAGCCGCCTCTTCCACGCCGAGGACGCCCTCTCGCCCTCCATCCTGACCATCAGCTTCGCCCGCAGGTTCGCGACCTACAAGCGGGGCAACCTTCTCCTACGGGACCCGGAGCGCCTGATCCGCCTGCTCCAGGACAAGGACCGGCCCATCCAGCTGATCTTCGCCGGAAAGGCCCACCCCCACGACCTGCCCGGCAAGGAGCTGATCAAGGAGCTGGTCCACTTCTCCCGCCGGGAGGACGTGCAGAGCCGCATGGTCTTCCTGGAGGATTACGACATGACCATGGCCCGGTACATGACCTCCGGCTCGGACCTCTGGCTCAACACCCCCAAGCGCCCCCTGGAAGCCTCGGGCACCAGCGGCATGAAGGCCGGGATGAACGGGGTCCTCAACTGCTCCGTCCTGGACGGGTGGTGGGACGAGGGCTACGAGCCCGGGATCGGCTGGGCCATCGGCCGCGGGGAGGAGTACCAGGACGATGAGCTCCAGAACGAGGTGGAGAGCAAGGCCCTCTTCGACCTCCTGGAGAGGGAGATCGTCCCGATGTTCTACGCCCGGGGCCGGGACAACCTCCCCCGGGAGTGGATCCGCTCCATGAAGGCCTCCATGCGGCAGGTGGGCAAGAAATTCTCCTGCCACCGGATGCTGATGGAGTACGCGGACAAGTACTACTTCCCCGCCCTGGACAACTACCGCGCCATGGCGGAGAAGGACTTCGCCCCGGCCAAGGACGTCGCGGCCTACCTGGAGAAGGCCCGGCGGGAGTGGCCCCGGCTGGCGGTCCTGGACATCCAGACCGACGCCCAGCCCATCATGGAGCGGGGGGACACGGTCAACGTGACCGCCCGGGTGGAGCTGGCGGGCTTGGCTCCCGGGGACGTGGCCGTGGAGCTCTACCACGGCGGCATGTCCAGCCAGGGCGAGATCGTGAAGCCCCTGCGGGCCGAGATGGCCCCGGGTAAACAGGCGGGACAGGGCTGGAACTACCACGTGGCGGTGACCTGCGCCGTCACCGGCCAGCACGGGTACTCGGTCCGGATCCTGCCCAAGCACCCGGCCCTGGTCCATCCCTTCCTGCCGGGACTGGTCCGGTGGGCCTGAGAAGCGCGCCGGGCCGCCCGGGCGGCCGCGCATCCGATACCTGAACGAGAGGAACGGCGAGTGGGATCCAAGAATTTCGAGGGCGGCGCCTACGACGTCGCGATCATAGGGGCGGGGGTCTGCGGGGCGAACATAGCCCGCAGGCTCTCCCAGTACGAACTGAAGGTCATCCTCCTGGACAAGGAAGCGGACGTCTCCTTCGGCACCTCCAAGGCCAACTCCGGCATCGTCCACGGGGGCTTCCACCACAGCCCGAAGTACCTCAAGGCGCGGCTGGAGGTCCAGGGCGCCCTGATGTTCGACCGGCTCCACCGGGAACTGGGCTTCCCCTTCCGGCGCTGCGGGATCGTGGTGGCCGCCCTCCACGAGGACGAGATGCGGGTGGTGGACCAGCTCTACCGGCAGGGGGTGGAGAACGGGGTCATCGGGATCGAGATGTGCTCCCGGGAGCGGATGCTGGAACTGGAGCCCAAGCTGAACCCCGACACCGTGGGGGGCCTCTATGCCCCGGCGGGGGGGATCGTGGAGCCCTACCGCTTCGTCTTCTCCCTGGTGGAGTCCGCCCAACGGAACGGGGTGGAGGTGCGCACGTCCTTCAAGGCCGAACGGGCCGAGCGGGAGGGGGACCTCTGGCGGATCCGGGCCGAGGACGGGGCCTCCCTTTCGGCGCGCTATGTCGTGAACGCCGCGGGGCTATTCGCGGACGAGGTCTCCCGGGCTTTCGGGGCCGAGGACTACACGATCCGGGCCCGGAAGGGGGAGTACTACCTCCTGGACCGGATGACCCGGGCCCGGCCGGACCGGGTGGTCTTCCCGGTGCCCACCTCGGTATCCAAGGGGATGCTCGTGGTGCCCACCGTGGAGGGGACGGTCCTGATCGGCCCCACCGCCGAGATGACCGACGACAAGTCCGACACGGCCACCACCCGGGAGCGATTGGAGATGATCCTGGGCAACGCCCGGGCCATGATCCCGGCGATCTCGGAGAACGACGTGATCACCTCCTTCGCGGGCCAGCGGCCCGTCCTGGAGGAGGACTTCCACATCGAGCCCTCCGGGAAGGTGCCCGCCTTCATCCACGTGGCGGGGATCCAGTCTCCGGGGCTCACCGCCAGCCCCGCCATCGGGGAATACGTGAAGGACCTCCTCAAGGAGGCGGGGCTCCGGCTGGTGGAGAAGCCGGGCTACGACCCGGTCCTGCCGGACCGTCCCCGGATGTTCGACATCGACCACTACCAGGCGGACGCCCTGGTGGCCCGGGATCCCGCCTACGGCAACATCGTCTGCCGCTGCGAGAAGGTCAGCGAGGCGGAGATCGTGGCGGCCATCCGGGCCGGCCATACCACCCTGGACGGTATCAAGTACTTCACCCGGGCCCAGATGGGCCGCTGCCAGGGAGGGTTCTGCACGTACAAGATCCTCAAGATCCTGATGCGGGAGACCGGAATGAGCTGGGACCGGATCACCAAGCGGGGAGGCGGGAGCGAGCTGCTCTCGGGGCGCCTATGAGGGAGCTTTCCTACGACGCCGCCGTCATCGGCGGGGGGGCCGCGGGCATGGCCGCCGCCCTGGAGATCCGGGCCGCCGGGCTGTCCTGCGTGGTCCTGGAGCGGGAGGAGCATCTGGGAGGCATCCTCCTCCAGTGCGTGCACAACGGCTTCGGGCTCATCGAGTTCGACGAGGAGCTCTCGGGTCCGGAATTCGCGGAGCGGATGGAGGAAAAGTTCCGGGCCTCCGGGGCGGACGCGTACCTCGGCGTCACGGTCATGGACGTGGAGGACCCGGGAGACCGGAAGGTCCTCTTCGGCTACTCCGCGGAGCACGGGATCCTCCGGGTGTCCGTCCGGGCCGTGGTCCTGGCCATGGGCTGCCGGGAGCGCAACCGGGGGAACATCCGCATTCCCGGGGCCCGTCCGGCGGGGGTCTACACCGCGGGGCTGGCCCAGCGCCTGGTGAACATGGAGGGCTACCTCCCCGGCAAGGACGTGGTGATCATCGGGTCCGGTGACATCGGCCTCATCATGGCCCGTCGGATGAGCTGGGCGGGGGCCCGGGTCCACGGGGTCGTGGAGATCCTGCCCTACCCCTCGGGGCTGACCCGCAACATCGTCCAGTGCCTCCACGACTTCGGCATCCCCCTCTACCTCTCCCACCTGACCTCGGGGATCTTCGGAGGGGACCGGGTCGAGTCCGTGGAGATCGCCCCCATCGAGGACGGGGCGGTGCGCTTCGAGAAGGCCTTCCGGATCCCCTGCGACACGGTCCTGTTGTCCGTGGGCCTTGTGCCGGAGAACGAGCTGTCCAAGAAAATGGGGGTGGAGCTCAACCCCATGACCAACGGTCCCTGGACGGACTCCATGATGATGACCAACGTCCCCGGGATCTTCGCGGCGGGAAACGTCCTGCACGTCCACGACCTGGTGGACTACGTGGCCGAGGAGGCCCGGCGCGCGGGGGCCGCCTGCGCCCGGTGGATCCGGGGCGAACGTCCCGGCCGGGAGCTCCGGGTCAAGGCGGGCCCCAACGTCCGCTATGCGGCCCCCTGCCGGGTCGGCCCGGAGGCACCGAACAAGCTCTACCTGCGGACCCTGATCGTGAAGAACGACGCGGTCCTGGAGGTCCGCCTGGACAACCGCGTCATCCAGAGCCGTAAGAAGCCCCACGTCCAGCCCTCGGAGATGATCTCCGTGACCCTGGATCCCAAGGACCTGGCGGACGCCGGACCGGATTCCACGATCGAGATAGCCATACTGTGAGGATAGCCCGATGCCCGAAGAGCTGATCTGCATCACCTGCCCCCTGGGCTGCCGCCTCTCGGTGGAGCGCCTGCCCGCGGGAGGACTCTCCGTTTCCGGGAACCGCTGTACCCGGGGCGCCCGATACGCGGAGGAGGAGCTCCTGGCCCCCAAGCGGGTGGTCACAGCCACCTGCCGCGCCCTGCCCGCGGACCGGTGCCGGGTGCCCGTGCGCACCGCCGCGCCCTTTCCCAAGGACCGGGTGGAGGAACTGATCCGGGTCCTCTACTCCCTGGAGGTCCGGCTACCGGTGAAGCGGGGGGACGTGCTGGTGCCCGACGCCCTGGGAACGGGGATTCCCGTGATAGCCACCCGGACCCTGGATTGAGGACCGGGCGCGTACCGGCCGCCCGGGCTTCGCAACCGGATGCCGGCTTTCGCGTCGAACTAGGTGCGGGTCCGTTCCGGGGGCATACGGCCCCGCGGGGAGCCCGTGAAATCCCGGAACCCGAGGTGCAACCGTGACGAACCTTCCCGCGGCTTCCCAGATCATCGTCTCCGTCATCCCCATCGTGGGGATCGTCGCCGGGGCCGTCGTGATCTTCTTCTACCTCCTGTGGAACCACAAGGAAAAGGCCGTCCTGATCGAGCGGGGCGAGTACCGTCGCCCGGTCTTCGACCTGGACACCTTCTGCCTCCTGGCGGGGCTGCTCCTGGCGGGGGTGGGCACGGCGCTGACCGCCGTCCTGGCCCTGATGAACGGGCTGGGGTACGAGATCCTGGGCGGGGCCATACCCCTGGCGGTAGGAGCCTCCTTCCTGGCCTTCTACGGCTTCCGGGCCGCCCGCGGAAGGAGATGACGGAGGCGCCGGGCGTTCCGGACGAGGTTCTGGTGGCCCAGGTCCTGGACGGACAAGCCGCCGCTTTCGGGGAGCTCACCCGGAGGCACCAGCGCCGGGTCCTGCGCATCGGGTACGGGTTCTTCCGGAACCCCGAGGACGCGGCGGACTTCGCCCAGGACGTGATGATCAAGGCCTACACGGCCCTGGCGACCTTCCGGGGCGCGGCCAAGTTCTCCACCTGGCTCACCCGGATCGCCTACAACACGGCCATCAACGAGGCCCGTCGGAAGCCCCGGTACGATCCCTTGGAAGTCGACCCCGTGGACACCCGGGAGCTGGCCCCGGAGGACCGGCACATCCGGGAGGAAACCGTGGCGGCCCTTCGAAAGGCCATGGGGGACCTGCCCCAGAAGTACGCGGTCTGCCTGGACATGTATTTCTATCTGGGCATGAAGTACGGGGAGATCAGCGAGGCCACCGGATTCCCCGTGAACACGATCAAGTCGCACGTCTTCCGCGCCAAACGGGAGCTGCGGGCGGCGCTGGGCGCCGCGGAGGTGGACGCATGAACTGCGAAGTCTTCGAGGAACGGTACGACCGGGCGGAGGACGGCGCCAAGCTCTCCCCGGCCCTGGCCCTGCACCTGGCCCGCTGTCCCCGCTGCGCGGCCCGGGTGGACCTGCGCCGCCGGGCCCTGGAGCTCTACCGTCTCCCGGGCACCGGTCCGGACATCGCCTCCCGGGTCCTGGCCGCCCTGCCCTTCCTGCCCCGGCCGCACCGGTCGGTTTCCCTGCGGGACTGGATCCTGGCGGGCCTGGCCCTCTCCGCGTCCGTGATCCTGGTGCCCGCCCAGAGGGTCTTCTCCCTGGTGATCGAGGAGTACGGGAACCGCTGGATGCTGCCCTTCGTCCTGGTGTTCGGCCTGGCGGTCTCGGTCTTCGGGGCACTCTTCATCGGGACCCACATGGACGAGCTGTCCGGCCTTGTCGGCCGCCCCCGGGAGAAGCCGGCGCGGTAGGGGCGGAGACCGGGGCGGCCCGCGCCGCACGGACCGCCCCGGTACGTCCGGTCGATAAAAAAACGGGCCGCCCCTGCCGGGCGGCCCGTTCATATCCTGTGTTCGGCTCAGTTCGAGTCCGGTTCCTTCACGATCTCGATCTTGATGCCCTCGGCGGTCTCCATCTCCTCCTTGGGGGGGACGGTCACCCGGAGGATGCCGTTCTTGAACACCGCCTTGACCTTTTCCTGGGCGAACTTGTCCGCGGGGACATAGTACTTCTGCTTTTCGATGTCCTTCAGCTTGAGGCGGCGCTTGATGAAGCGCACCCCGTCCTCGGGCGCGGCCTCGAGGCCGATGCGCGCGGAGAAGAGCATGTAGTCCCCCTGGAAGGAGAGGCTGATGTCCTTCTCGTCGAATCCCGCCACGGCGAACTCGAACACCAGGGTCCGGTCGGGGGTCAGGAAGATGTTCATGGGCGGATAGGAGAAGTTGGGGTACCAGTCGGTGTTCTCGTCGAAATCCGGCCCGTGGAACCAGGGACCGCGGGGGGCCCCGCCGGGACCGAACTTGTCCTGCATCTCTTCGCCGAAGTTCTTGGCCGCGTCGAAGATCTCGTCCAGCATGGACCCGATGTCCACGTACATTCTGTTGCCCTTCATAGCATTCCTCCGTTCTGCGAGGATCGTCCCGGGACCTTCCCGGTCTCACGGGGCGTTGATCGCGCCCTCCATACGGAGCGGCGCCGACGGACCGGGCATCCTTGGGGGACCGTCCGTTCCGGTAATGTTAAAATAGCGATAATTCTCAAAAAAGACAACCGCCGCCCTCAAGGGCGGCGGTATATGTTTGCGGCGTGTTTACTTGGCCGGCGGATACAGGTAGGAATAGTTCTTCTTGGCCCCCGCGGCCGCCCAATCCTCGGGAAGCACCTTCCAGTTGTTGTCCGAGGCGGGGGCGATTACGCCCGTCTGCTTCTCGAACCACTTGAGCATGTAGTACCGCAGGTCCTTTGTGGTGGAGGAGGTCACCATCTCCAGGCGGGCCAGCTTCTTGGCGTCCAGGCCCACGCCCTTGGTCAGATGCCCGCCGCCGCCGGAGCCGCGGTAGGAGTTGATGGCCACGCTGTAGGTCTTGGCCGGGTCGAAGGGCTTGCCGTCGGACATGCCGGTGATCGTGACGCGACTGCCCACCGGCTTGGAGACGTCCACCGTGTAGTTCAGGCCCGCGAAGGAGTCGTAGTTGTACGCCCGGGTGACGGTGTCGTAGGAGTTATACCGGGCGTTGAAGATCAGCTTGCCCTCCTTGTCCTTGGCGAAGGCGATGAGGTCGTCCTCGGGACCGGCCATGGTGTTGAACCATCCGCCGTAGGAGAACTCCATGAACTTCTTGATCTGCTCCCCCGTCAGGTCCATGGTGTACAGAAAGTTCTCGTACTTGTAGAGGCTGAACATATCCCGGACCTTTATCGTCCCGTCCGCGGTGGTGGGAAGGTAGGCGTACATGTCCAGGGGGGCCGCGATGGAGATCTGGGCGGGCTTGAGGCCCATGGCGGGATCCGCGCAGAGCTCCAGCTGGATCTTGTGGATCAGGTCCACGAAGGCGGAATCCCCGAACATGGCCACGTCCGAGGTGATCTTGCCGCTCATCTTGCCGATGGGCCTCTCGACCCAGGCCATGAGCTCCGCCTTGTAGGGGTCGAACTTGGCCAGGAAGTCCGGGTCCGCGGGCCGGTCCTTGAGGGCCAGGAGGGTTCCGTTCACCTCCTTGATCCAGGTCTTGTTCGGCCTGTCCCAGCGCAGGGAGACTTCCACCACGGGGACGGCGGCGGCTCCGGCCAGGGCGCCGTAGATGGGCACGACCTTTCCGGCCGGGTCCTTGACCCACATCTTCTTCTTGGTGGCCGGGTCGAAGCCCATGCCGTCCCAGCCCGCGTGGTCGTGCCCGACCAGGATGAAGTCGAAGCCCGGGACGCGCTCGGCGACCAGCTGGCTGCCGCTCTCGTTCTTGGGGGTGTCCGCGGTCTGACCGCCGTAGGTGTAATCCACCCCGGCGTGGAAGAGGCCGACCAGGAGGTCGGGCTTCTCCTTTTCCAGGATGATCGGGACCCACTTCTTCGCGGTTTCCACCATGTCCAGGATGTCCATACCGCTCCAGAAGGCCCGGGGGAGCTGCTCGGTGATCTTGGGCTCCGTGAGGCCCAGTATGGCGATCTTCACGCCCTGGCGGGTCACGACGGCGTAGGGCTTGAAGTAGGGCTCGCCCGTCTTCTCGTCCACCACGTTGGCGCAGATGAAGGGCATCTTGAGCTCTTTCACCATCTTGTCGTACACGGGGTGTCCGGCCTCGATGTCGTGGTTCCCCACCGTGACGGCGTCGTAGGCCAGGTAGTTGAGGACATCGGACCAGATGTGGGGGACCCCGGTCTTCTCAAAGTTGTAGTAGTAGACCGTGGGCTGGCCCTGGAGGGAGTCCCCGTCCTCCAGGAGCACGACCTCCCCGGCGGCCCGTTTCTCCTTCACGAGGCCTGCGACCTGGGCCATGGAGGTGGCCAGGGGCTTTCCTGTGATGAAGTCGTAGGGAAAGATGGCCCCGTGGATGTCCGAGGTCTCGATGAAGGTGATCTTGAGGGGCTGATCGACGAACTGGTCGAACTTCGTCGCGCAGGACCCCAGGAACAAGGCCGCGATCAGGGCGATCGCCGCCAGAGTGCGGAACCGACGTTTCATGGATGCCTCCTTTTAGAATCCCCGCGGGTCGCTCTTCGGCGCGCGGGGGATCCAGTATACACCCGGGCAGCCGTGTTTGTTAGGGAAATGTGAGTCCTCCGCCGGATCCCGCAATCGGAGCCGGATCGCCCGCCCCGGTTGCGCTTCGATTCATACCCGTGCGCCGCCCTTCAAGGCCCGGTAGCGGCGGTCCGCGGCCCGGGCCCCCCGGCGGTCCCCCAGTTCGGAGCAGGCGTCCCGGAGGTTGAACCAGGCGTCCGCGTAGTCATCCCGGAGGGCGACGGCCCGTTCGAAGGCTTCCCGGGCCTCCCGGTACCGGGCGGAGACGAAGAGGACGACGCCGAGGTCGTTCCAGGCTTCCGGGTAGGCGGGATCCAGGCGGAGGGCCTCGCGATAGAGGGTCTCCGCACCGGGGCCGTCCCCCTCTTCCCAGGCCAGGAGGCCCAGGGCCGTAAGGGCGTCCGCCCGGGGAGGGGCCGCGTCCAGGGCCGCCAGGAAGGCGGACCGGGCTTCCCCGCGAAGGCCCCGGTCCCGGAGGACAGTGCCCAGGTTATAGAGGAGGTCCGGGCTCCCGGGATCGAGTTCCAGGGCAGACCGGAAGGCCGCCTCCGCCCCCTCCAGGTCCCCCCGGTCCGTGAGCTCCCGGCCCCGGGCATCCCAGTCCGCGGCGTCCACGGAGGTCCCGCTATCCCCGCTTGGGGACCACCGCCCAGCCCCAGGGCTCCAGGGTCCGTCCCAGGACCCGCCTGCGACGGGGACTGTGGTTCAGGATGACGGAAACCTCGGAGCCGTCGGATAGCCTACGGTCCACGATCTCCACACCCGGCCCCGCGAATCGGGGGGCTATGCCCGCGGACTTGAATATGCGGCGGTATAGCAGGAAGGTCGCCGCGGGGTCCGGACTGGTGCCTACGTACCAGACCGTTCCCTTGCCCAGGGAATTCACGGTGACGCAGGGGGCGCCCCGGTAGAACTTCTTCCGGTCCGTCCAGAAGGCCGCGGGCCGGGCGGTCTCGGGCTCCACGATATCCGCCCATACCTCCCCGTGCGCGGGGATCGGCAGTCGGCCGACCCTCAGACGGGCCTTGGTCTTGCCCAGGGCCTCGAAACGCGGGATCCGGACCCCCGCGAGCGCGCGGAAGAGCCCCGGCAGGGGTTCGGAAACATTGCGGTTCGAGAGGTCCCGGGCGCCCGCCCGGTAGGACAGGACCAGGACCCCGCCCCGGTCCACCCAGGCGGCCAGGCGCTCCACGAAGGCGGGGTCGGCCATCTGGTAGAGGGGCAGGGAGACGAGCTTGTACCGGTCGAGGTCCACGGACCGGACGCTCTTGACGTCCGCGTTGACGTTCAGGGCCACGAAGGGGGCGAACCACTTTGCCAGCTCCGCGTCCAGGCCCGCCTGCATCCAGTCGTTGGCGCGGTGGTAAAGCCCCAGGGAAAGATACTGTTCCCGAAGGAGGCGGGCGTCGTCCTTGGAGTAGACCAGGCAGGCGGGGCTCTCCACGGGCTCCGAGGCGAGGTCCGAGAAGGCCGTCTCGGCGCGGGTGAGGTTCTCCCCCAGGACCCGCATCCGCTCGGTCTCCCGGTTGTCCGTGTCCAAAAGGCCGTAGCAGAGCTGTTCCTGGGCGAAGGCGGCGGTGCGCCAGCGGAAGTAGACGATCCGTTCGGCCCCCCGGGCGACGGCCTGGGCGGTCCACAGGGCCACCTGCCGTTCCGACGGGAGGTGGCCCAGGCAGACGTGGGCCTGGATCCCGCTCATCTGCTCCATGACCGTAAAGGCCCGGTCCTTCTTCAAGCCCCGGACGTAGGTCATCAGGAAGGACTGGAAGAAGTACGGCAGGGGGGCCTCGTCCTCCCCCCAGACCGGGTAGTTGTCCCAGGAGGCGAAGTCCATGCCCCGGGTGACATCCTCCATGTCCAGGGACAGGGAGAAGGGAACGGGGAAGAGGTTCGTGGTGATCCACTTCTCCGGGGTCGAGGCGGCCCGGAGGACCTCGACCTGCTCGTTCACGAAGGCCGCGGCGGTATCCGAGAGGAAGCGGTCGTAGTCCAGGAGCAGGGCGGGGTTGTGCCGGGTGGCCGGCTGGATCCGGGGTACGGGCACCTGGGAGAAGTCCGAGATCGTCCGGCCCCAGAACACCGTTCCCCAGGCCTCGTTCAGGGCCTTCACGTCGCCGTAGCGCCGGGCCAGCCAGGCGCGCCATTCCCGGGCGCAGTGGGGGCAGACGCAGCGGTCCGAGCCCTCGTGGCCCAGCTCGTTGTCGATCTGGAAGCCCTCCACCTCCGGCCGCTTCCCGTACCGAGCGGCGATCGCCCGTACCAGGCGTCGGGAGGCCTCCCGGTAGGCGGGGGCGTTCCAGCACCCCTCCCGGCGGGCCCCGAAGTCGCGCACCCGCCCCGACGGATGGGTCTGGAGGACTCCGGAGGGGTCGCCGGCCAGCCAGGCCGGAAGGGTGGCCGTGGGGGTTCCCAGGATTACGGAGATCCCGCGGTCCGCGAGCACCCGGATCGCCTCGTCGAAGAGAGAAAAATCGAAGCGCCCGGGCTCGGGCTCCACCAGGGCCCAGGCGAATTCCATCATGCGCACCGTCCGGACGCCGAAGGCCTTCATCCGGTCCGCGTCGGATTCCCACAGCGACCTTTCCCATTGCTCGGGATACCAGTCGACTCCGAAGCTCAGTCCCATGCTTCCTCCGGGCCGCTAATCCTTCTTCCGCCAGCACACTTCCATGTAGAATTTGGACGCCCCGTCCTGGGGAAGGAACTCCAGGGCCTTCTGGAAGTAGTGGAAGCCCGCCAGGAAGTCCTTCTGGTAGTACCGGAGCATTCCCTGCTCGAAATAGGTGCTGGCCTTCATCTTCTGCTCGTCGAAGGCCTCATCCTGGGTGTCCCCGAAGATTTCGAAGCAGGACACCGGGGCGGCCTTGCCCTTGACCCGGACCTTGCCGATGAAGCGGTACTTGAAGAGGGTGGGATCCTCCAGGGACTTGAAGGACTGCTCGCTGACCACCACCCCGATGTTGAAGGCCTTGGCGATGGCCTGGAGACGGGAAGCGAGGTTCACCGCGTCGGAGATGACGGTGTTCTCCATCCGGTCCTGGACTCCCACCACCCCCAGCATCAGGGTCCCCGTGTGGATGCCGATCCCCATCTCGATGGCCCGGTAGCCCACGCTGGCCCGGTGGCGGTTGTACTCGACCACCCGGCTCTGCATCTCCAGGGCCGCACGCAGCGCCTGGTCGGCCCCGCCCGTGTCCGGGAACAGGGCCATGATCGCGTCCCCGACGTACTTGTCCACGAAGCCGCCCCGCTCCTTGATGACGGGGACCATCCGGGCCAGGTAGGAATTGATGAAGGCGAAGGTCTGCTCCTCCGTCAGGGACTCCGAGAGCTGGGTGAAGCCCCGGATGTCGGAGAAGAAGATGGTCATCGCCTTCTCCACGTGGTCCCCGAGCTTGAGGTCCGTCACGTCCGTCTTCTGGAGGTAGTCCATGAACTCCGCGGGGATGAATCGCTTGACCGAGGTGGACACGCTGTCCACGTAGGCGGACAGGTTTTCCGCCTCCTCGAAGGCGTCCCCCACCTTGCGGATCATGGTCAGGGAGGCCAGGACCGTGAACGCCCCCGCCCCCGCGGGTTCCAGGAGCCGGGCCAGGAGCAGGGTATCCGGCACCGCCAGCCGGGCCCCGTAGGCCGCGGCCAGCAGGATTCCGCCCAGCAGGACGGGTACGGCGCGGCGGTCGCCCCGGAGGGAACGGAAGGCGGACCACCCGATCAGGGCCGCGAAGGACAGGGCCGTCCAGACCAGGGCGGCGGCGTGCACGGGAAGCAGGATCGGCAGGGGCAGGAAGGCCGCCCCGGCCAGCAGGAGGGGCGGAACCGTCAGGGCCGGGCGGACTGGGGCCGGGAGGGCCCGGTCGCAGAGGGCCAGGGCCAGGACGGCCAGGGCCGAGGTCTGGAGGGACCAGGCCGAGGAAAAGAGCCGGTCCAGGAAGTACGAGTCCAAGGGTATCCAGCCCAGGACGGAGGCGTCCCGGACCAGGAAGTAGACCAGGGTGCCCGCGAGGTAGATCGCCAGGGAGAGGAAGCCCTTGCCCCGGCGGCTGATCAGGGCGAAGAGCAGGGACACAAGGAGAGCCCCGCCGAAGGCCCCTACCTTGACCCCCGCGAGGAGGGCGACCAGGCTCCGGTAGTCCTCCACGGCTTCCGAACTCCCCAGGATGAACGGCGTCGCCGCGAGGGTCGGGCGGCCGGGGGATCGACCGCCTGCGGGGACCTCCACCCGGAGTACCCCGGATGCGTCCGGAGGGAGCTCGAGGATCCGGGGCCGGGCCGGGCCGGCTCCCCCCGCGGAGCGCTCCCAGACCGTCCGGGAATCCAGGTACACCCCGGTGATTTCCGCGGGAAAGGGCAAAAGGAGGGCGTACTCGCCTCCGGCCCGGAAAAGGGTCGTCAGGGTCCAGGTCTCGGGTTCCCCGGCCGTCGGAACCGGCAGGAGGGAACGCAGGGGTGCGGGGGCCGCGGAGATCCGGCCTCGGACGGCCGCGTTCCATTCTCCCGTGAGGGGGACCAGGTTTTCCGAGGCCCGGAGGTCCAGGACCGCCGCCTTCACGTCCCGATGCGGCGCCAGGGCGCAGCCGCCCAGGAAGAGGACGATGAGGAACAGGAGACCAAGCTTTTTCATATCGATCCTACTATAGCCCGGATCGCCGAGCTCCGCCACTGCGATGGCGTCGTCCGCGCCGGGAAACCGGGTTCCGGGCTAGCCGCTCGACCGGGCCCGGTCCATCAGGGCCCGGCGGGATCGGAGAAGATGGTCCGACATGGCCGCCTGGGCCTCCCGTCCGTCCCGGGATCTCAGGGCCTCGATGATCCGCCGGTGCTCGGGCAGGGTTTCCCCGGGGGACCGGACCAGGCCGTGCTCGTAGCTGCGGAAGACGTGGCCGAAGAACCGCTCCACCTCCCGGAGCCGGGCGCTTCCGGACGCCGCCAGGAGGCCCGCGTGGAAGGACTTGTCCGCCCGAAGATACTCCTCGGTCCTTTCCGGCGGTATCCCCCGGGAGAAGGGATCGAAGAGGGCGCAGAGTTTCTCGACCTCCCCGGGAAGGGCCTCCTCCGCGCAGAGCCGGGCCGCGACACCCTCGATGCCCGCGCGGACGGCGAACAGGTCCGCCAGGTCCTCATCCGAATAGTCGGGTACGAAAAATCCGTCCCGGATCCGGGATTCCACCAGGCCCTCCCCCGTGAGGCGGTGGAGGGCGTCGTTGACCGGGGTCGGGCTCACCCCCAGGCGGACCGCAAGGGCCTTGCGGTCGATGCGGTCCCCGGGAACCCAGGTCCCGTCGAAGAGCATTTCCTTTACGGCGTCGTACACCGCCGAGGAGACCACGGTCCGTTGGATGCGCGGCATCCTAGATCCCTCCCGCCGCCGGTCCGGCCGCGCCCGCGGCCAGGGCCGCCGCGGCGTCCCGGGCCTCCGCGAGGTGGGCGTGCATGATCGATTCCGCCCGCCCCTCGTCCCCGCGCAGGATGGCTTCCACCAGGGCCTCGTGCTCGGCCAGGCTTTTCTCCATGGGTTTCATGAGGCCCCTCTGGTTGCTGGCCAGCACGATGGCGAAGGACGAGAGGATGCGGTCCAGGATCGAGTTGCGGCTCAGGCGCATCAGGATGCCGTGGAACTCGAAGTCCGCCACCCGGACCCGGGCCGCGTCCCGGTCGGTCACGCAGTCGCGGTAGGCGGAAAAAGCCTTCTCCAGTTCCGCCCGCCCCGCCGCGTCCAGGTTGCGGGCCGCCTCGGCCGCCCCGAGGGGTTCCAGGCGCAGACGGACGTCGTAGAGGTGAAGGAGTTCCAGGGGCGAAAGGCGCTTGACGTAGGCCCCCCGGCGGGGGACCAGCTCCACCAGGAGCTCCTTCTCCAGCTTCGAGAAGGCGGCCAGGAGGGGGGTTCGGGATACACCCAGACGCTCGGAAAGGGCTTCCTGCACCAGCTTCTGGCCGGGCACGAGTTCCCCGGTCAGGATCATTTCCCTCAAAGCCCGGTACACCTGTTCCGCGAGGTCTTCGAAGCGGGATTCTCGCATGGCCCCATTCTAGCCGCGCTGGGTGACCCGGTCAATGATTTTGTATACAAACCGATCGTTCCGCCCTTGACAGGAGCCCGGAGTCGGTCTATGTTTTGTATACAATATTTTTAGGCAGGTCGTATGTACGGAGTTTCCCCCGCATACTTCTTCTCCTCCTTCGGCCCGGGCTTCCGGCCCTCGGACATCCTGGATGCCCTGCCGGGGCTTCGGGGCCTCGGGTACGAATCCTTCCAGCCGGAAGCCTTCCGGGCGGAGGCCGCGGAAGCTTGGACCGGGGGGGACTCCGAGAGGATCGCCGCCCGGGCTCGCGACCTGGGGCTCTCGGTCGGTCCCTTCGTGGCCCACTGGCTGGGGGCGGGATTCTCGACCGCCGAGTCCCTGGGACGCCGGGGGCTCCCGGAGGGAACGGACCGGGCCCTGGAGATCGCGGCGGCCCTGGGAGGAGCGTCCGTGTTCGCGGTGCCCCTGCCCGCCCTGGCCCTGTCCCGCCAGGGCGGACCCGCCCGCGGCGCCGACTCCGCGATCGGCCCGATCCGTGCCGGTCTCCGGGGGGCCCTGATCGAGAAGCTGGGCCGCCTGGCCGAAGCCGTCCGCAAGGCGGGCTTCCGCCCGGCCCTGGAACTCCTTCCGGGCAACGCCCTGGGAGGCGGCGCCGAGTTCCGCGGCCTCCTATCCGTCCCCGGCTTCGGGGACCTGGGCCTGGTGCTGGATACCGGCCACTTCCACGCCATGGGGGAGGAGGTCCCGGTCCTGCCGGAATCCCTGGGCGGGGCGATCGCGGCCACCCACCTTTGCGACAACGACGGGATCGAGAACCTCTCCCTGGCCCCCGGGGCCGGGACCATCCCCTTCCGACCCCTCCTGGCCGCCCTGGCCGCCTCAGGATACCCGGGCGGGCTGGACATAGAGATCGTATGCCCCCCCGGGGACGTGGCCCGGGAATACCGTAAAGCCCTGGACACCCTCCGGTCCCTGGACCCGAGCGACCCGGCCCGGGAGGGTCCGGCGGCCGAGGCGGCGGAACGCCGCGGCGGCATGAACACCCGCGAGCCCGGCGCCCGCACCCTGGAAAGGAGCCCCGCATGACGACTTCGAACGCCCGCTCTTTGGATGAGCGGGCTGCCTTCCTGGAGATGAAAGCCCGGGAGGTGCGCAAGGCCATCGTGGAGATGGTCCACTCCGCCCAGTCCGGGCACTGCGGAGGAAGCCTCTCCGCGGCGGACTTCGTGACGGCCCTCTACTTCGACCTCATGGACATCGACCCCGCCGAACCCCGCAAGCCCGGCCGGGATCGCTTCGTCCTGTCCAAGGGACATGCCTGCCCGGTCTGGTACGCCGCTCTGGCCCTCCGGGGCTATTTCCCGGCGGAGGAGCTTTCCACCCTGCGGCGGAACGACAGCCGCCTCCAGGGTCACCCCGTGGCGACCTACCTTCCCGGGATCGACGCCACCTCGGGATCCCTGGGCCTCGGCTTCGGACAGGCCCTGGGCATGGCCCTGGACGCCCGGCTCTCGGGCCGGAAGAACACGGTATACGCCGTGCTGGGGGACGGGGAACTGAACGAGGGAGTGGTCTGGGAGACCGCGGCCCAGGCGGCCAAGTACCGCCTGGACAACCTGGTGGCCGTCGTGGACCGGAACAACCTGCAGAACGACGGCCGGGCCGACGTGATCATGCCCATGGAGCCCATCGACAAGAAGTTCGAGGCCTTCAACTGGCGGGTCCTCGAGATGGACGGGCACGACATGCGGCAGGTCCTCTCGACCCTGGAAAAGGCCCGGGAACGCAGCGGCCGTCCGACCTGCGTGATCGCCCGCACGATCAAGGGAAAGGGAGTGAGCTTCATGGAGGACAAACGCGAGTGGCATGGCAAACCGCCCTCGGACGAGGAGCGCCGTCGGGCCTGCGAGGAGATCGAAGGGAGGACCCCGTGAGCCTGCCCCCCGCCAAGGTGCCCACCCGGCGCGCGATCATGGACCGCCTCGTGGAGGCGGCGAAGGAAGACCCGAGCTTCGTGGTCCTGGACTCGGACATCGGATACTCCACGTATTCCTACCTCTTCGGCGACGCGTTCCCGGACCGGTACTTCAACCTGGGCATCGCGGAGCTCGGGACCATGGCCGCCGCCGCGGGCCTGGCCGCGGACGGCCGGACCGTCTTCGTGTGCGGCTACGGGGTCTTCCTGACCATGCGGGCCCTGGAGGCGGTGCGGTCCTTCGTCTGCTATCCTCATCTCAACGTGAAGATCCTCTCCAGCCACGCGGGGGTGACCGCCGCCATCGACGGGGTGACCCACCAGGCCACCGAGGACCTGGCCTTCATGTCCACCCTGCCGAACATGACCGTCCTGGCCCCCTGCGACAGCTCCAGCGCCCGGGCCGCCTTCGACCTGGCACGGAACACACCGGGACCCGTGTATGTCCGCCTCATGCGGGACCCCCTGAAGGAGGTCTACGCCCCCGAAACCACCTTCCGGGTGGGAGGAAGCCACACCCCCCGGCGCGGCAAGGACGTGACCATCGCCTGCCTGGGAGACATGGTCATCCAGGCGATCGAGGCCTCCGAACTCCTGGCGGCCGAGGGGATCTCCGCGGAGGTCCTGGACCTATACTCCCTGAAGCCCTGGGACGAGGCCGGTCTTGCGGAGTCCCTGGACCGGACCGGAGCCCTCCTGGCGGCGGAAAACCATCAGCGTCGGAACGGTCTGGGCTACGAGCTGGCGGCCTGGTGCATGCGGAACGGCCGGTCCGTGCCCTTCTCCCAGGCGGGCCTGGCGGACACCTTCGCGGAGAGCGGGGCCTACGGGAAGACCCTGGAGAAATTCGGCATGGACGCCGCCGCCCTCGCCCGGGCGGCCCGTGAACTAGTCTCGAGAAAATGAGGAGGACCGCATGAAGCTGGCCGTCATCACCGGATTCCTGGGCAAGACCAAGGACCGGTTCCACGAATACAACGAGGCCCTGGACCTGGACGCGAAGTTCAAGCTGCTGGCCTCCATACCCGGCTATTCCGGGGTCGAGGTGGTCCACCCCTACGAGGTGCCCTCCGCCGCGGAGCTCAAGACCCTCCTGGCCAAGCACAGGCTTTCCGTAGCGGCGATCAACGTGAACGTCAAGGCGGAGCCCGAGTTCCGCTCCGGGGGCTTGACCTCCGCGGATCCCGGGGTACGGGCCAAGGCGGTCCGGTTCCTCAAGGAGGCCAAGGACTACGCCGCCGCGGTAGGGGCGGACAAGGTGACCTGCTGTCCCCTGGGGGACGGCTACGAATTCTCGTTCCAGTACGACTACGCCGCCTCCTGGCGGCACCTCGTGGACGCCTTCGCCGAGGCCGCGGCCCACAGGCCCGAAGTGACCCTCTTCGTGGAGTACAAGCCCTCGGAGACCCGGGGACGTTGTTTCGTGGACAGCGCGGCCAAGACGGTCTGCCTGGTCCGGGACGCGGGATCCAAGGGATTGGGGGTGACCCTGGACTTCGGGCACTCGGTCTACGGGGGGGAGAACCCCGCGGAGGCCGCCGCCCTGGTGCACGGAAGCGGCATACCCCTGTACGTACACATCAACGACAACGACGGCAAGTGGGACTGGGACTATTTCTGCGGCACCAAGCACTACCTGGAGTACGTGGAGTTCCTGTGGTATCTTCGCCGCATCGGGTACGACGGCTGGTTCACCTCGGACACGAGCCCGACCCGCTGGGACGTGGCGGGCACCTTCGAGGCGAACGCCCGGCTGTCCAGCCGCATCGAGAAGCTCCTGGACCGCCTGGATTCCAAGGCCATCGAGTCGCGGATGGGCGGCCCCGGGTACCTGGAAACCTGGAAGCTCCTGGAGACCGAGGTCTTCGGACTCACGGACTGAGGCGGTTCCGAAACCACCGCAATCTTTTCGGGCCCGGCCGGCCGTCGATCCGCGCCGGGCCTGCACATTGGAGGAGACGACGATGGCGAAACCCAAGGTATACGTGACCCGGCGGATCCCCGACGCGGGACTGGACCTGCTCCGGAAGGAGTGCGAGGTGGAGGTCAGCCCCCACGACCGGCCCCTGACCCGCCCGGAATTCCTGGACGCGATCAAAGGCCGGGACGGGGTGATCTGCCTCCTGACGGACAAGGTGGACGCGGAGGCCTTCGAGGCCGCCGCGGGGGTCAAGGGCTTCGCCAACTTCGCCGTGGGCTTCGACAACCTGGACGTGCCGGAGGCGACCCGCCGCCGCATCCCCCTCTCGAACACCCCGGACGTCCTCACGGACGCCACCGCGGACATGGCCTGGGCCCTCCTCTTCGCCGCGGCCCGGCGGGTTGTGGAGTCCGACGGGGTGAACCGCTCGGGGGCCTGGAAGGGCTGGGGGCCGATGCAGTTCATCGGGGGGGACGTCACCGGGGCGACCCTGGGCATCGTGGGGGCCGGGCGGATCGGGGCGGCCATGGCGGCCAAGAGCGTCGGGTTCCGGATGAAGGTCCTGTACACCGACGCCCGCCGCAACGAAGCGTTGGAGAAGGCGATCGGAGCCCGCTTCGTGTCCTTCGACGAGCTCCTGGCCCAGTCCGACTTCGTCAGCGTCCACGTGCCCCTGATGCCCGAGACCAAGCACCTCTTCACCTACGACACCTTCAAGAAGATGAAGCGGAGCGCCTACCTCGTCAACACCGCCCGGGGTCCCGTCCTGGCCGAGGACGACCTGGTCCGGGCCCTGGAGGACGGGCTCATCGCGGGGGCCGGCCTGGACGTCTACGAACGGGAGCCCGCCCTGGCGGAAGGTCTGGCCGCCCTGCCGAACGTGGTCATCACCCCCCACACCGCCAGCGCCACCGTATCCAGCCGGAACGGTATGGCCTTGAAGGCGGCGACGAACGTGATCGCCATGGTCAAGAACCAGAAAGCGCCGGATTGCCTGAATCCGGAGGTGTACAAGTGAACGGGTGAATGGGTGAATAAGTGAATGGGTAGGGCATATCTATATGGCGAATCGAGACGGAGCAGGTCTGGCTATATCATATTCCCCGTGTCCTATTCACCTATTCACTATTCACTCATTCACTTCCATCCGCTTCCGCTCCTCCCTCAGCCTCGTATACGCCTCCCGGCGCGCGGGATCCGGCTCGAAGACCCGGTCCCCGGCGCCCGCGCCGGAGGCGGCGAAGGCCGAAGCCGCGTCCGGATACAGCCCCAGGCGGACCGCGGCGCTGATCCAGGCGCCCCGGGCGGTGGCCTCGCTCTCCGCGGCCAGGACCACCGGGCGGCCGCAGAGCCCCGCAAGGATGCGGTCGAACTCCGGGAAGCGGGTAAGGCCTCCCGCGGCGCGTACCCGGTCCTTCGGCCCCGTCCACCGCTCGATCAGCTCCAGGTTCTCCGCCAGGTCCCCGGCCACCCCCTCCAGCACGGCCCGGGCCAGGTCCCCCCGGGCGGTCGCAAGCCCGATGCCGTGGAAAGAAGCCCGGCCGCCCGGGCCCCCGGTTCCGATCCCGCGAACCGGGCCCATGCTCTTGAAGCGGGGCAGATGGACCACCCCGTTGGCACCCGGCGGGGACGCCTCGACCTCGGCGTTGATCGTCCCGAATCCGTCCGCCGACCCGTCGGGACCCCCGTAGAACCGGTCCCGGAACCAGCGGTAGGCCACCCCCGCCGCGGGCGAAGCCGCCTCCGCGACGTAGCGACCGGGCAGGGCGGAGACGTTGCAATACAGGCGCATGTCCGGGTCCCGGACGGGCCGGTCGGCCAGCCCGATCACGTAGGCCCCCGTGCCCGTGTTGGCCACCACGTCCCCGGCGGCCAGGAGGCCCATGCCCAGGGCGGCGCACTGCTGGTCCCCCCCCGCGGTGATCACCGGGATGCCCGCGGACAGGCCGGAAGCGGCCGCGGCGGCCGGAGCAAGGGATCCCGCCGTCTCGCCGGGGTCAACCAGGTCGCAGAGGACCCGCCTCTCGATCCCGAAGATCCCGAGGAGCTCCGGATCCCAGTCCCCGGACTCGAGGTTGAAGAGGTTCGTGCGGCTGGCAAGGGAGCGGTTCGTGACGAAGTTCCCGGTGAGCAGGAAGACCAGGTAATCCTGGACTCCCAGCATCC
>Ga0116153_10000141_pt1 | contig 110741 bp, 84 predicted proteins | sample AD_UKC028_MetaG_FD_89896 | JGI IMG/M metagenome (GOLD analysis project Ga0116153, IMG submission 89896) | Active sludge microbial communities of municipal wastewater-treating anaerobic digesters from USA - AD_UKC028_MetaG | ecosystem: Engineered > Bioreactor > Anaerobic > Digestate | place...
CAGGTCTTCGAATTCCTGAGCGATAAGGACCCGCAGGTGCGCCGCGAAGCGGTCAAGGCGGCCACCAAGATGCACACCGAGGCGGTCATCCCGAAGCTCTTCTTCATGCTGCTGGACAAATCGGTCGGACTCGACGCCGCCAAGGCGCTGGCGAGCATGGGGGACCGCATCATCGAACCGGCGCGCAGCATCCTCGACAACAGTCTCGAGAATTTCGAACTCAAGGTGGCGGTTGCCAAGATGCTCGGCGATATCTCTTCGCGCGAGGTCATCCTGATGCTGATGGACAACCTCAGCAACAAGTCGGCCGAACTGCGTAACGCGCTCCTCGAGAGCCTCAAGCGGATCATGACCCGCACCGAATACAACGTGCTGCTCGATCAGGCGATCCTGCGTCGCTACCTCTTCAAGGAGTTCTACCTCTACTTCCAGATGCTCTACTATAAGGATAAGATACGCGATAAGACATCGCTCGCGTATCTTGCCGATGTCATAGACACCAAACTGATATCGTGCGTTCAGCGCATCTTCTCGCTTCTGTCGATCATGTACGGCCAGAAACTGTTCGATTCGATATTCTTCAACATCTCGCAGAAGAACGTTTCGAAGGAACAACGCTCATCGGCGGTCGAGCTCATCGACAATATCGTCGACAAAGATATCCGCCGCATCCTCGTGCCGCTCATCGAGGCGACCGACGAGAAGGAGAAGCTGGAACAGGGGTTCGCCGCCTTCAAGATAAAGATGCCCGACTACCACGATATACTCGAGATATTCCTGACCGACGACAACGACTGGGTGCGCGCCGTGACGCTTCATCTCATCGCGACCGAAGGGATCTCCGAGATGGGCGACAAGGTCAATATCTTCATGTACGATCCGTCGCCGCTGGTGCGTGAGACGGCGCTGTGCACCGCCCTGAAACTCAAGGTGCAGGTGGCCGACGAGGACATCTATTTCCTGCTCAGCGACAGCTCGAAGAACGTCTCCGGTTATGCCGCATGGTATATGGCCACGGCGCGCCGGAAATTCGAAACGGGGGAACAGTATGCTTACAACGGTTGAAAAGGTACTTGCGCTCAAGAATGTCGAACTGTTCAGCGACATCCCGGGCGAGGTGCTCGCCGATATCGCCTTCGTCATCGAGGAGGTGGCGCTCGATCGCGGCACCTACATCGTTCACGAAGGGGAATTGGGGCGCGAACTGTTCATCATCGTCAAAGGGGAGGTCGACGTCGTTTCGGGCGACCGCAAGATAGACACCATCCGGCAGGGGGGCTATTTCGGCGAGATGGCGATACTCGATTCTCAGCCGCGATCGGCCGACGTGGTGGCCATCAGCGATGTGACCTTGCTCAAGATAGAGCGCGACGATTTCTACGAGATCATGAAACAGCGCGACGAGGTCGCCATCGGCATCATCAAGGTGCTCAACAAGCGCATCCGCAATCTTACCAAGAAACTCGTTGATTATACTGAAAAGAAATAGAGGCATCATGAACCGTTACCTTATTGCTCTCGTTATCGTATCATTCGTTTTCACCGGCTGTTTTCAGACGCAGGTGAAGTTCTTTAAGGATGGCACCGATCCGCTGCAGGAGATGACCCTCGAGGGTGAGGGCAAGGCGAAGATAGCGCTTATCCGCGTGCAGGGGATGATCACCGATCAGCCCGACGAAGGGTTCCTTCGTTCGATGCCGAGCGTCGTGCAGGAGACGGTGGCCCAACTCGCCCTTGCCGAGGCCGATCCGGCGGTCAAAGGGGTGTTGTTGGTCGTCGATACCCCCGGCGGCACCGTGACGGCGAGCGACATCCTCTACCACGAGATAGTGCGTTTCAAGGAGCGGTCGGGTAAGAAGGTGGTCGTGTCGATGGTCAACATGGCCACATCGGGCGGCTACTTCATCTCGCTCCCGGCCGATAAGATCGTGGCTCATCCCTCGACCATCACCGGTTCGGTCGGCGTCATCTTCATGCGCCCCAAACTGCACGGCCTGATGGACAAGATCGGGGTGTCGGTCGAGGTCGATAAATCGGGTTCGGCCAAGGACATCGGATCGCCCTTTAATCCCTCGACGCCCGAAGAGAAGGCCTTTTTCCAGAACATCGTCGACGAAATGGCGGCCGACTTCTACGCGAAGGTGCAGACGCATCGGAAACTGACCGACGAGGCGATGAAAGAGGTGAAGACCGCCGCGGTCTTCCTGCCGGCGAAGGCCAAGGCGCTCGGACTTATCGACGATATCGGGTATCTCGATCAGGCGACCGCGCTCGCCCGGAAGGTGGCGGGGGCGGGCGACAACGCGCGGGTAGTGGTCTACCGCCGCGAATACTATGCCAACGATTCCTATTACAACAACAATGTCAGCCGCGAAGGGATGGCGTTGCCTCAGCTCATCAATGTTTCGATAGCGGGCCGCAGCTCGCTCCCGGCCGGTTTCTACTACCTCTGCCCGCTCTTCTCGGCGGAGTGACCAATGCGGATAGTATGTTGTTTCCTTTTTCTTCTCTCGGGGTTGTTGCTTGCGCGGGAACCCTACTATTATGAGGCCGACGGGACAAAGATCATGGTGAGCCCTCGTGCCGATGCGGTGATGGTCGGCGGCGGGGTGGCGGTGAAGCCCACCGGCGGGGTCGGATTCCGTTTCAAGGAAACGGTGCGGTCAGACGTGCGGACGGCGCTCCTATCGCGGTTCGATATCGAGTCGGTCAAGAACGATACGCGCGATCCCGATTATTACTATCTGCAACTGTCGCCGGGTGCCGACCCCTTCGCGGCGGCGGCGGCCATTTTCGAGAGCGGGACGGTCATTTGGGCGCAACCCGACTGGCTACAGGAGGTCGCGCTCGCGGCGACCCCCGACGATACCTTTTACGCCAACCAGTGGCACCATCCGATGATCGCGAGCGCCGAAGCGTGGGATATCACTACCGGCGGGGAGAACGTCATCATCGGTATCGTCGATTCGGGCGTCCAGACGGCCCATCCTGACCTGATGGACAACCTCCTTCCCGGTTTCGACCCGGCCAACAACGACACCGATCCCAATCCCGATTCGGGCAGTTTTCAGGAGGCGGGACCGCACGGCACCTGTGTGGCAGGCTTGGCGGCGGCGCGCGGTAATAATGGTCTGGGCGTTACCGGCATGTGCTGGAATTGCAAGATACTACCGGTCAAGATATTCCCGTCGCCGGCGGGTGTGCAGTGGCAGCAGCTCTCGATGCCGGCCGACGGCATCAAATGGGCGGTCGACAACGGCGCGTGGGTCATCAACAATTCGTGGGGGCCCAACGGGACCAAGTTCATCAACAACTGCACCGCCGTGGCGCGCAACCAGTTCATCGATGATGCTATCGCCTACGCCAAAGCGAACGGCCGCGGCGGCCTCGGCACCATCACCGTCTGGGCGGCGGGTAACAGCGCCTGCAATTCGAATTTCGATCCCAATCTGCTCAATGATGATGCCATCGTCGTGTCGGCGCTCAACGAGAGCGAGATACTGGCCGACTATTCCAATTACGGCTTCGAGATAGACGTCGCGGCGCCGGCGGGTGGATCGAACACCGGCACGACCACGACCGACATGATGGGAGCCGACGGCTACGTTCCCGGCTACACGGCCTTCAGTGACCAGAATTACACCCCCGCGTTCAACGGCACCTCGGCCGCCGCCCCCATAGTGACCGGCGCCATCGCGCTGATGCTCGCGGCAAAGCCCGATATCACCTTCGATCAGGCGGTCCAGTGCATCAAGAACGCGGGCGACAAGATAGATCCCGACGGCGCGAAGTGCCCGCTCGGCCCGTGGGGCGTCCAGCCCGAACCGTACGGCGGAGTGATGGAGCATTCATGGTGCTACGGTTTCGGCCGGCTCAACGTGAAGCGACTCATCGAAACGGCGGTCAGCGGCGACTGTTCCGGCCGGGTGGTGGGGAACGACGAGGATCCACAGCCCGACGACGCGGTGACACCCGACGATACGCCGGTGGTCGATGATCAGCCCGTTACCGACGATCAACCGGCAACTGACGATCCGCCGCAGACCGACGACCAGCCGATCGTCGACGAAACGCCGCAGAGCGATTCCGACGGCATCGGGCCGATCCCTTCCGAATCTGATAGCGGCTGCGGTTGTTCGCTGATCTAAAGGGTCCTCCACAACTCCCGATACCGAATAAATAATTCTTGACGCCCCGTTAAACTCCATTATAGTCAGAGAAATAGCGGGTATGATATTTTATCATGCCATATAGAGGAAGCTACGGAGGAACCCATGAGAAACGCGGGTATGATGTTGATGATGATCGGCTTGATACTGACCGGCGGCGCGCTTTCGGCGGCTGGCGGCGGCACGCCGATCGGTCCCAATGTGTCCAATCTGAACGGCGAGGACCTGAAATGGGAAGAGGGGTCGCGTGACTACTTCGTCATGTTCAAGTCGCTTGTGGCGCGGGTGACCGGGGAGGCCGACGCGAATGCGAATAACCCGCAGGCCGATTCCTGTATCGATCCGAATATCGGTTCGACCTACACTCTTCTCGAGACCACGATCCCGCCCGATGCCTATGTCGACCGTGCTTTCCTCGTCTGGGTGGCGAACGCCAATCCCGCCGCGCTGGACAGCCCGACCGACAACACCGTCCGGCTTTCGTTCACTCAGCGGAATGGCGCGATAACCTACGCGGAGGATCTGACCAGTCCGGTGAGCGGTACGCTGACCACGCCGCCCTCGTTCCAGTACGAGGGCTTTAAGACGGAATATGTGCCCAGCGGCATCAGCGTGCCTACCTGCAACACCGACACCGATTGTCAGAACAATCAGCAGGCCGGTCCGGCCTATTCCTGCATCGGCGGTAAGTGCGGACTTCGTTTCGGCACATTCACCTATCGCATGGAGGTGACCGACTTCTTTCGTCAGATACACGAACTGGGGGCCGAAGCCGGTTTCGCCGACGGCGAATCGCTGTTGGGTAATTATACCGTGTCGGGACTCGATTGTTTCGTCGCGCCGCAGTATCTGGTGACCAGCGGTATGGTGGGCGGCTGGATGCTTGCCGTCATTTATCGCTCCGAGGCGATCAGCCCGAAGAAAATATACTTCTACAACGGCCTTCAGTGGTACCAGTATCAGAGTCAGGATATTCAGGTCAGCGGGTTCGAACTGCCCAACGAGGCCGAGTTGCGGGTCACGCTGGTGGCGGCCGAGGGCGATCCGGGGCTTTTCGATGCTCTCAAACCGCAGAATCTTGAAGGTCTCCAGTTGCACGGGCCGATCGATACCGCGGCGGCGTGGCTCCCCATTTTCAACAACTGCAACCCGCCGGTGTCGAATTACTACGAGATATACAACTCCATCTCGAGTTTCTACGGCTGGGCCGATCAAACTGAATTCTGTATCGGCGATTACGCCAGCAAGATGCTGGAATACAGTATCGACGTCGATCAGTTCCTCATTCGTGCCAAAGATGAACCCTTCGCCACCCACCTGCATAAGGGGGATACCTTTTTCTGGCTTAAGATCGGCGCGAATCAGGATATGGTCTACACCAACTTCATGCTTCTTTCCCTCGACACCAAGGCGCCGAAGTTCGACATACCGGCCGACACGGCCTTCGCTCCCGACGGTCGCGAGAAGCTCGTCTGTTCCTGTTCGAATGAACTGAAGGACAGCGTGTGCCACGACCGCCCCTTCTACTATCTCATCAAGGTACAGAATTGGGGCGAGAATCTGGCCGACAATGTCACGGTGCAGGATGTTCTGCCGACCCATGTCGACTATATCGCCGGATCGACCGAGATGACCACCGAGATAGTCGACGGCAACGGCATCAACTGGAAGGCGGTGCCGGACGGTGCGGGCGGCGCCTTCCCGTTCGCCAACCCCACGCAGGTCCATGCCCAGATGGGATACTGCGACAAAGAGGCGAAGAGCTGTCCCGACAGTGTGTATGTCCGTTTCAAGGTACAGCCGAAAGCGGGCCTGCCGAAGAATATCGTCATCGAGAACAGCGCGACGATATCGGACAGCTCCAACCTGCCGTACTACACCAATACCTCGGTGCCGTTGCGGGCGCGCCTCGATCAATCCTGCGTGTCGACGGCGACCTGTCCCGAACCGAGCAAGGCGCTCTGCGGCGGCGATTCGACCGCCGGATGCACCTCGAAGGATCAGTGCGCTCCCGGACAGAATTGCGTTGAGGGCCAGTGCGTCGAAGATACCAGCGCCCTGACCAACGGCGCGCAGATAGAGTTTGCCCCCGGCAAGAACAGCCCGGTGGCCGAAGGGGCCATCATCATCCCCGCGTCGAGTACCGGCGTGCTGTTGGGCCAGTTCACGGTGAACGGCAAGACCTCGGGCGGCGAGACCGATAAGGTGTACCAGTTCAAGGAATTGAAACTCAAGATCGTGAGCGACGACGCGAATGTGCAGTTGTCGAACCTCAAGCTCATTCACGATGCGGACGGATCGGGCCTTCAGAACGGCGATGAGGCGGTGGTGGCGACCGCGGCATCGGTCAGCGCCGGTCAGGCGGTATTCACGATCGCCGCCGATAAGCGCGCATTCGCCGCCAACACGTTGCAGTATTTCATCGTAACGACCGATACCGGGTACGGCGCCGCGGAGATAACAACCAAACCGGTCTTCAATGGCGCGATAGAGGGCGCGATATCGTTCCTTTTTGCCGATGCTTCGGGTGATCTGACGGCAACCGGCGACAAGATCGATTTCGCCTCCTACATGCTTGAGCCGACCGCCGATTATTTCATCTTCACCCGCGGCGCGCACGATCCGTCGGTGCCCGCGCCGACCGAGATGAACAAAGATATCGCGGTGCTGCACATCCGCCTGAAGTCACTGGATGAGGATAACGCGCTGCGTTCGCTGGAGTTCAAGACCACCGCGAGTTCGGTCCGCTTCGGTCAAGGGATCAAGGGGATATCGCTGTGGGACGACGCCGACGGCAACGGGAGCGCCGACACCTTGCTTTTCGCGTCGGAGGCCCTTTCCGGCGGCAGTGAAAGTTACACTTTCGCGGGGACCGAATCGAAATTGGCCGTTACGAAAGGGGTCGAGAGACATTTGGTGGTGAAACTCTCCCTTTCCCTCGCCAAGAAAGAGACGGCGCAGATAGAGATACAGCGTACGGGTATCCAGTTGACGACGACCAAGAATATCATTGAATTGCCGCTCGTTTCCAAGGCATTCACCTTCGACTGTCCCGAAGGCGATGTCGCCTGCGAGAACGCGGTGGGTGGTGGTGATGAGGAGGATAGCGGTTGCGGCTGTTCGGTCGTTCCCGTTGAACAGCATCTTTCCGACGCGATCATCGCGTTGTTCGCGCTTCTGGGACTTATCATCGTGCGGCGCCGGATGGCCGCATAGAATCGATCATCAGACCGGGATCTGGTCCCCGTAGAGCGTTTTATTGAAGCCGAATTCGATGAGTCCCTCTCCGGGGTGGCCATCGAACCGGTAGCTGCCGATGCCCTCTTTCATGATATAGCTTTCATCCATGAGGTAGGGGAAGGTGCCGGTCCGGGTAAAATCGAGCTTGTGGGTCTTTCCGGCCCGGGTCTTTAGGACGATCTGCCCCTTCTCAGGCCACATGTCCTTCTCGCCGATCTCATCCAGACTAGTGCAGGAGAGAACGGCGTCGATCTTGCCGTCGGGCGACACGACGAACCCGGCGTAGAGCGGCCCGCAGAAGTCATACAGTATCGCCGTGGCGCTCCAGCACCAGCCGTCGGCCGTGCGGCCGCTGAGGGTATAGTGGCTGTCCCATCGGCGCCAATCGCGTGAACCGAACGAACGATCGCGCACTGCGAGCAGGCGGAGCGGTATGGTCTCGTTGTCGAGAGTGAGGGTCCCGGTAAGGGTGCCGAACTGTTCATAGCGCGTCTGTTCGAGGTCCTTGAGTTTCCTGAAGAACGCGGGGGTCCATGTCCGCTTTGCAATAGCCTTTGCTATGAGACGTTTATCGGAACTGTCGGCGTAGTCAAGGATGGGATGGCGATGTTCGAAGAGCAGATCGAGTTTCGACTGATGCATCCCTTTTGCGGAAAGGAGGGGGCCGGTGCATTGCAGACGCCATTTTTTGCCGGGGGTCAGGCATTCGTACTGCATGAGTCCCAGTCGGAAGTCATCGCCTTCGGGCAATTCTCCGGGCGACATGTGGAGATGCCCTTTGCCGTTGAGGCGCAGGTCGTACCAGAACTCGGGGGGGCGACCCGGGCCACGGAAAGCGATCCGCGTGATAATGGCGTTCCCATTCTGATCGCCGCCGTAGAAGCGGGAACTATCGTCGGGAAAAGGGCGGACGGTATCGACATGCTTCTGTTCGAGTTCGGCGATCTCATACCGGCGAGATCTGGTCTTTTCGACCATCCGCCGCGCGATAAAACCTTTCAGCATGATACCTCCCTCCGTACCGATGGCCGTTCTGCCTCTACCAATTACGATAAGGGAAAGCAAGAAAACGGTCGGTCGGGTGCCGATTTGCCTTTTCAATTTCAAAGTGCTACCATCGCTCTGCAACTACGGGGAGGATACTCATGGCGACCAGCAAACAGGTTAAAGTTAAGGCGACACCGACGAAAAGAACGGCGTCGAAACAGTGCGCGGTGACCGGCGATGTCCGGACGAGTCGCGAGGTTCCGGCGCTCAAACAGGCGATACTCGACAACCTCGCCTGTCATCAGGCGAAATTCCCGAAGATGGCGACCTTGAACGACTGGTATCTCGCCCTTTCCTACACGGTGCGCGACCGATTGCTTTCCTGCTGGACGGCGGCGGCCGAGACCTATTACAAACAGGCGAGCCGCACCGTCTGCTACCTGTCGGCCGAATTCCTGCTGGGGCCCCATCTGGGGAACAATCTCATCAACCTCGGCCTCTGGGACGAGGTGAAGGCGGCGGTGGCGGAACTGGGGCAGGACCTCGATACGATACTCGATCAGGAGGAGGAACCGGGGCTCGGCAACGGCGGCCTCGGGCGTCTGGCGGCCTGCTACATGGATTCTTTGGCGACGCTCAATATCCCCGCCATCGGCTACGGCATCCGTTACGAATTCGGCATCTTCGATCAGGAGATACGCGACGGCTGGCAGGAAGAGGTGACCGACAAGTGGCTGCGCTACGGCAATCCATGGGAGATATCGCGCCCCGAGATCGCGTTCGATGTCAAATTCGGCGGTCACACCGAGATGTTCCATGACGAAGCGGGCGCCCTGCGGGTCCGCTGGATACCCGACCATGTGGTCAAGGGGGTCGCCTACGATACCCCGATACTGGGCTACAAGACGACCACCGCGAGCCTTCTGCGCCTGTTCAAAGCCGAGGCGGTCGAGTCATTCGATTTCCGGTCGTTCAATGTCGGCGATTACTACGGCGCGGTGGGGGAGAAGGTCAGCTCCGAGAACCTGACCAAGGTGCTTTACCCCAACGACGAGCCGTTGGCGGGCAAGCAACTGCGCCTCAAACAGCAGTATCTTTTCGTCTCGTGCGCTCTGCAGGATATGATCCGCATCTACCTCCAGCGCGAGAAGACGCTCGACAATTTCCATAAAAAATACGCGATACAACTCAACGACACCCATCCCTCCATCGGGGTGGCCGAACTGATGCGCATCCTGATCGACGATCATCATTATCCGTGGGAACAGGCGTGGAATATCACCCGCAACACCTTCTGTTACACCAACCACACACTCCTGCCCGAGGCGCTCGAAAAGTGGGCGTTGCCGCTGTTCAAGGGACTCCTGCCGCGCCATCTGGAGATCATCTACGAGATAAACTCCCGGTTCCTTGCCGAGACGCGGGAGCGTTTCCCGAATGAGGATGATATGATCCGGCGGCTGTCGCTCATCGATGAAGCAGGCGACCGCGCCGTCCGGATGGCCAATCTTGCCTGTGTCGGTTCTCAGGCTATAAACGGTGTGGCGGCGCTTCACAGCGAACTGCTCAAACGCGATGTGCTGTACGATTTCAACCGTATCATGCCGGAGAAGTTCTCGAACAAGACCAACGGCGTGACGCCGCGCCGGTTCGTAGTGCTCGCCAATCCCGGACTCGCCGAACTCATCAGCGGGAAGATAGGCGATACTTGGATACGAGATCTCTATGAACTGCGCAAACTCGAGAAGTTCGCCGACGACAGAAAATTCGCGGCGGCGTGGCGCGCGGTGAAGTTCGGCAACAAGCGGCGGCTCGCGGTCCTCATCCATCAGCGTACCGGCATTGCGGTCGATCCTGAAAGCCTCTTCGATGTGCAGGTCAAGCGGATCCACGAATACAAGCGTCAGCACCTCAACCTGCTCCACGCCGTGACGCTCTACAACCGCATCCGGCGCGGTGAAACGGCCGGCATGACGCCCCGTACCATCATCATCGGCGGGAAGGCGGCGCCCGGCTATTTCATGGCAAAACGGATCATCAAGCTGGTCAACTCCATCGCCGCGACGGTCAACGCCGATCCGGCGGCGCGTGGCCTGCTGTCGGTGGTGTTCTTCCCCGATTTCAATGTCAAGAACGCCCAGTACATCTACCCGGCGGCCGATCTGTCGGAACAGATATCGACGGCGGGTAAGGAGGCGTCGGGGACCGGCAACATGAAATTCTCGATGAACGGTGCGCTGACCATCGGGACGCTCGACGGCGCCAATGTCGAGATCCGCGAGGAGGTGGGCGACGAGAACTTCTTCCTCTTCGGACTTCAGACCGAACAGGTGCTCGAGCTCAAACGGAGCGGTTACCGGCCGCAGGAATATATCGACAATGACGGCGAATTGCAGGGAGCGCTCGACGCTATCGCTTCAGGGGTCTTTTCGGGCGGCGACCGGGAACTTTTCAAGCCGCTGGTCGACAATCTGCGCTACAGCGACCCGTACCTGCTCTGTGCCGATTATCGTTCCTATATCGCCTGTCAGGAGGCGGTGGGGGCCGCCTACCGCGATACCGACCGCTGGACCCGCATGGCGATCCTCAATGTCGCCCGCATGGGCAAATTCAGCTCCGACCGCGCCATCCGCGAATACTGCGACGACATCTGGAAAGTGAAGCCGGTCATCATCGACTGATGCCGTTCCCTGTTCTAACGTGATCTATTTCAGCAATTCGTCGAAGATCGTCTGGCGGAATTTGCGGAGCCGCTCCTTCATTTTCGGCTTGTCGGCGGTGGGGTGGGTGCGGTTGGTGAGCACCACGATGACGCGGTCGCGGGCAAGGTCTATCAGGAATGCGGCGCCGGTGTAGCCGAGGTGTCCGCGCATCTCGGGGGTGGCGGTCAGCCCGTACGATGAATCGGTCGGTTCGGGGCGGTCGAAGCCGTAACCTTCGACGATCAGAGTGCGGTACCACGGCAGGGTCAGGAGGTGCGAGAGCAGTTGCCCGACCGCCTCGGCGGTGCCGAAGAGCCCCGCATGGCCGCACACCCCGCCGATGAGCTGGCAGTTCTCGTCCTCGACATTGCCGTGGTTGAGGATGCCGGTCTGCGGCGATATGCTGGTCGCGACGACGGCAGACAGTTCGATGCCGTCGGTGAGATACAGCGGCGGGAGCCCCTGATACTTGAGCATTTTCAGCGTTTCGGCATAGAGCGCGTCGATCGTCTTGCCGGTCAGCCTCTCCATCGCAAAGCCGAGGAGCAGGTAGTTTAGGTCGCTGTACTTCGGCGGGAGCGTCCGGGGGAACTCGACGGCGTACTTCACGATGGCCGCCTTGCGCTCTTCGATGGTCTGGAGGTCGCGATATTTGAAATACCACGCGTCGTAGGCGGGGAGCCCCGAATTGTGGGAAACGAGGTCGAACAGTTTTACCGGCTTGGTGAAGTCGGGCAACAGGTCCGACAGCGGCCGGTCGAGGTCCACGATGCCCCGCGCGGCGAGATCGCCGACCATCACCAGCGTCCCGATCGGTTTGGTGAGCGACGCAAGGTCGAACAGAGTGTAGCGGGTCACCACATCTTTCGAGTCGGCGGTGGTGGTGCCGTCGTGCAGCTCAAGGGTCATCTTGCCTTTCTCGAAGACCGCGATCTGGACCGCCGAGAAAAGTCCCTCGTCGCGGTTCTGGGCGATGGTCGCACGGATGCCCCTCAGCGGGTCGTCGGACGCTCCTTGGGCGACTACGGTGACGGCGACGAAGATGAGTAGCGCGAAGATCATCGTTCTCATGGCCTGATACTAGCCGTCGTTCGTCAAGAGGTCAAGTTTGTGCGTTTTTTCGCTTCGAATTTCTTGACACGAAATCATCGCATTTTATGATGGCTCAAATTTCGATGACCGGGGGAGGGTCATGGTAAAGCAGATAACCGAGCTTTTCAAGGACGACAAACCGCGCGAGAAGGTGGCGAAGAAGGGGCCGGGGGCACTCCGCACATTCGAACTTATCGCGCTCATTTTAGGGAGCGGCGGGAAGGGGCATCCGATCTTCGAGTTGTCGCGCGACATCGAACGGGCGCTGGGCGACGACCCCGAAAAGGCGACCTTCGAGACGCTCAAAAAGATACCGGGGGTCGGGGCGGCCAAGGCGGCGCAGATAGTGGCGGCCTTCGAACTGGGGCGGCGTTACCGGCCCGCCGACCGGCCCAAGATGCTCCGTGTTGAGGATGTGGTGTCGCTCTGCGGCGATTACCGTCACAAAAAACAGGAGTATTTCGTGACCGTGACGCTCGACGGGGCCGGGACGCTCATCAACGAACGGGTCGTCTTCATCGGGACGCTCAACCAGAGCCTCGTCCACCCGCGCGAGGTTTACGCCGACGCCATCGCCGACCGCGCGGCGGGGATCATATTCGTCCACAACCATCCGGCGGGGACGCCTGAACCGTCGCATGAGGATATCGACATCACGCGGCGGCTCACCGAGGCGGGAAAACTGCTGGGCATCGAGGTGGTCGATCATGTCATCCTGACCAAGGATGCCCATTATTCCTTCAAATTGAACGGGCGGCTCTAGCGCAAGCAACTCATTTGCCGAGTTCCCGGAGCGCGATGAACGAACGAACGTAGACCGGATTGGTCGGTTTTAATGAATTGACGATCGTTTCCAGCGCGCTGCGGGCCTTGTCGGGCTCGTCGTCGCTCATGGCGATCGCCATCTCGTAAAGTTTCACCGCCCGAAGGCGTATCTGGTCGACACCCTTCGCCGCCCGTTTGTTGGCCGGGTCGTAGTAGATCGCGCGGTGGAAATGGCGCCGTGCCTCGGGTAGCTCATCATCCTTCAGTGACCGTTCCCCCAGCCGGGCATAGGCATCGCTCAAGAGCAAGTATATTTTCTTGGTGGCGGCGGTGTGCTCGATGAATCGGTTGACCTCGGCCTTGAAGCGTGCGGTGTAGCGCTGCGATATTTTCTCCTTTTCGGCTACGATGATCTTGTCCTTTTCGCCGCTGATCCGTTTTTTGAGTTGCTCTCGCATTTTCTGCGCCTCACGCCCCGCCGCCTCGATCCTTTTGACGCTGTTCTTTTCCATCGCCGCGACGAGTTTTTCCCGTTTTGTCCGCTCCTTGTGCCACTGGGCGATCTGTTGTTTAAAGAGCGCCTCCCTACGGTCTATCTTCTTTTGTGTCTTCTGCGCAATGGTCGATTCTTCTTTTTCAAGAACGGTCAATTGTTTTTGTAACTCTTCAACTTTCCGGTCATATTTCAACAGATGCTCATCGGCGCCGCGCCGATAGGTTTCGCTCAAGATGGTCCGCTGTTTCTCCAGATCTTGCTCCAGCGCCGTCAATTTGTTTTCAAGCGCCTTGATTTTCTTTTCATCGGGCGGGTCCTTCCGCTCAAGCGTCGCTATTTTCTCCGTCAGTTTCTCCTGATCCTTGAGGAACCGCGACTGTAGTTTTTCCAGTTCTTTGCTTTTCAGTTCGTCGGCGCGCCGTTCCACCTTGTCGGCGAATTCGTTCCGTCCGCTTTCCAGAGAATCGATCCGTTTGCGCAGGGCATCCTTTTTCCTATTAAGCGCCTCAAATTCCTTTTCCTGCGCGTCGAGCAGTCGTTTGATCTCTTCATCAACCGCTGTCCGCTCCTTGTTCATCTTCTCCTCGTTTTTCTCGATCTCTTTGCGGGCCTGTTCGATCTCCCGTTCTATGGCGCGCACCGCCTTCTGTTCACGCTCAACGAGTTTCCGTTCCTCCTCGTTCCGTTTCCGGTCCAGCTCGCCGTAGCGCCGTTCGAAGGACTGATGCACCTTGAGAATATCTTCGTAAAAGTCGCCGTTGTCGAATTCGCTTCGCTTTGTTTTCCTTGTCTCGCGGATATAGGATATGACCGCGAACCCGGCTTTCCGGACCTCTTCATCTTTTTCAAGCGCCCGCTGGAGATCGCCGATGGCATCGCTCACATCGCCGTTGTTCAATTCGACCGTCGCCCGTTCCATGAACTCGGCGACATTGCTTGCGGTCCGTACCAATTCGTCGTTACCGGCCTTTTCAAAAAAACGCAGTGCATTGCCGGCGTCTCCTTTCTTGTAAAGCGCGAAGCCGCGGCGCAATGCTTCTTTTATCTGATGCTTGTTCGCCGGTTTGGAAAAGATGTCTTTTGCGTTGCGAAGTGCCGTGAGATAGAGCGCCGCCGTCTCTTCGGGACCGTCACTGCGGTCACCGCTCAGGTTCTCATCGTACAGCAGGTCGCCGCGGGTATTGTAGAGCGCCACCTTCAGGCGCGGTTCTTTTTTCTTTTTCGACACAGAGGAGAGGATGACGATATCGTATTCTTCCAGCAGTCGTATCTTTTTCTTCAGACAGCCGTAGTTGCCTTTGCATCGCGCCAATTCGTGCCGGAGTTCCCCCGGAAGAGTCGTTGTGGCGCAAAAACCTGCGGCGTTCTTGATGGCCGGCAAGAGGTCTTCGCAGTTCTTGTCCATGTCTCGTGCGAAACCCTTGAGAGCTGAACTTTCCCATGCCGGCGGGAGAATAAGCACCTTGCTCCCCGCATTGAGCATGGGCGTTGCAAAGAGCAGCGACAATAAAAACGATAGAGCGAACCTCATGACGATCTCCTCCCTTCCTTAATGCATTTCTTCGAATTCGGCGCGCCGATTCCGGGAATAGGCATCTTCCGTTTCGCCGCTTACCGCCGGACGTTCTTCCCCGTACGAGAGGATCCGTATCCGCTCGGGAGCGATGCCGCGCTTCTGCAGTTCCTGTTTGATCACGAGCGCCCGCTGTTCGCCGAGCGAGAAATTGTAATCGATCGCTCCGCGTTCGTCGGCATGCCCCGCTATCGTGAGTAGCGTGTCATCGTTGGCGAGAAGAAATTCGGCCAAACGATCGAGATATTCTCTGTCGCGGTAGAGCACCTCGCTTCTGTCGAAGTCGAAGTAGAGGGTGTGATAGGTGAAGCCGGCCGGTTTTTCTTCAACCGGTTGGGGCGGAGGCGCCACTTCGACCTCTTTTGTCGCTACCGGTTGTGGTATGGTCTCTGCCGTTGCGGAAACCTTCTGGGTGGCGCAGGAGAAAAGGGAAAAAACCGACAGGAGGAAAAGAACGACAACTCCGGTCGTTATTAAGTTTCTCATAACATTTTCCTCCGATTGAAGTTTTTCAATGACCGCCATAGGGTCTACAACGCTCATTATAGCACATAGATGTTGAAGGTCAATAATGATAGACAAAAAAGTCTATAACTGATAGATATAACATATATTGCATCGCATATTCTGTTGACAATAATGATCTTTCCGGTATGATGCAACGGGATGTTCGTTGGAAAAAGGAGGAGTTTTCATGGCCAGTCTGGTACCGAAGCGGAAAAAAGCATCTCAAAAGGTCACCTTCTATTTGAGCGACGATCTTTTTGAACTCTACCGGAGTAATCGCGAACGGGCCAAGGTCCTTAACATGACGATCGATTTCACCGGCGATTTTCACAAATGGTTCCTCGACCAGAACAACTTCGTCAAGCAGCAACTCGACCAGTTGGTAGCGGTCAAACAGGAGGATCCACCGGTTTCTTGAACAGAGGAGCGGCATGATCATCTTCACCGATATCGACGCCACGCTGATAGGGCATGACGACTACCGGTACGAAGAGGTGCGGCCGCTTATACGGAGACTGATCGAACACCGGATCCCGGTGGTGCTCGTTTCCTCCAAGACCTTTGCTGAGACGGTTTCTCTTCACCGAGATCTCGGCCTCACCGAGCCGTTCGTCGTCGAGAACGGGGGCGGCATCGTCATCCCGACGATTCATCCGATGGCGCAGGAGGCTTCGGAGCCGCTACGGCAGGGATATCTCATTGAACCACTCGGACCGAATTATGCCGCGATACGGCGGTTCGTCGCTTCACGGCGGATGAAGGGGCGGCTGACCGGTTTCGGCGATCTGACCGCGTCGGAAGTGGCGCAATTGACTGGGCTTTCCGAAGAAGAGGCGACCACGGCCAAGGAGCGGATCTTCTCGGAGCCGTTCCTGCCGAAGGATCCCGGCTATCTGCCCTTCATCGAGGCGCAGGCCGTGGAGGCCGGTTTTGCCGTCACGCGGGGCGGCCGGTTCCATCATCTGATGGGTGCGGAGATCGACAAGGGGCACGCCGTCGATCTATTGCTTGATCGCTATCGACGGAACGGTCGACTCTCCGGACCGGTCATCGCGCTCGGCGACGGCAAGAACGACCTGCCGATGCTTGCGCGGGCCGATGTCGCGGTACTCATCCCACGTCCCGGCCTGCCGCACGAGCCGTTCGAGCATCCGCACCTTATGCGGGCGGAACATCCGGCGCCGCGCGGCTGGCGGGAAAGCGTGGAGCGGCTGCTGTATAAACAACGATAGGAGGCAGTGATGGCGAAGAACCGTTTTTTCACGGCGATGCGCGACACGACCCGACGCGAGATAGAACAGATCGGCGAGGTCGATATCGTAGTCGGCATACCCTGCTATTTCAGCGAGGAATCGGTGACGCACGTTATCCGGATGGCGGCGGCGGGAGCGCACCGCTATTTCGGCGGCAGGCGGGTGCTCATCCTTGCATCGGACGGGGGTTCGACCGATGACACCCGCGAGACCATCGCGCAGGTGTCGCTTAATTATCCCGATGTGCACAAGGTATCCTCCATATATCGCGGCATCCCGGGCAAGGGCTCGGCGATGCGCGAGATACTTGAAGCGGGGGTCTTTCTCAAGGCGAAGGCGATCCTCTTCTTCGACAGCGACCTTAAATCGATAAACCCCGAATGGGTCCAGAATCTCGCGGGGCCGCTCTTTACCGGGTACGATTTCGTCGCGCCGCAGTACCGCCGCTATAAGTTCGACGGTACGATCACTAATACTATCGTCTACAATCTGACCCGCGCCCTGTTCGGTGCCCGTATCCGTCAGCCGATCGGCGGCGATTTCGGGGTTTCGCGCAAACTGGCGAAACACTATCTCGATCAGGATGTCTGGGAGACCGATGTCGCCCGTTTCGGCATCGATATCTGGATGACGATAACGGCGGTCACCGGCGGGTTCCTGTGCTGTCAGGCGCGGCTCGGGGCGAAAGTGCACGGCGAGAAGGACCCGACGGCCGATCTTTCGGGAATGTTCCGGCAGGTGGTGGGGACCATTTTCCAACTTATGGAGCAACACGAAAATTTCTGGAAGCGGGCTCATCCCGAGATAGAGATACCCTCGTTCGGCAGTTTTGTCGGCGCCGAGGTCCACGCATTTGATATCGACGAGGCGGCGCTCATCGAATATTTCAAGGTTGGCTATCAGAACTTTGCCGGTGTCTGGGAACGGATCATCGGAGCCGACGATTTCGCGGCGGTCAAGCAACTGGCGGAAAGCGACTGTTGCCCGCTGCGGCTTCCCGACGAGGTATGGGTCCGCATCGTCTACGACTATGCCTGCGTCCTCAGGTCGACGCCGGTCCAGCGGTTCAAATTGCTCAACACGATGGTGCCGCTTTACTACGGCCGGGTCGCCAGTCTGGTCCATGCACTCAAGGATCGCGACGGCGATGGGGCCGAGGCATACTTCGAGGAACAGGCGGCGCTCTTCGAGAAGATGAAACCGTATTTGATAGAAAAATGGGAGAGGGGAGGCGTGTCATGACCGATTTTTTTCAGAACGGCGTCATCGCGACGCTACAGAGGATCGGAGAGCGGCCGGTGGCCGAGATCGAGGCGGAGTTGCGGGATTTTTCAAGTCAACGTTCGGTGATCCTGCTTCTACCGGCCCTCTACAGCGAGTTCGAGGGTCCGGCCATGCCGCGCATCATCGAGGAACTGCGCAGTGTCCCGTATCTTAAAAAGATCGTGCTGTCGCTCGACCGCGCCGACGAGGAACAGTTCCGGCGGGTGAAGGGGATCATGCGCGGCCTGCCGGCCGAATGTCGCGTCCTGTGGCAGGACAGTCCCGACATCAAGGCGATCTACGACGAACTCGATGCCGCTGGCTTCAATGTGCGGGTGCCGGGGAAGGGGCGTTCGGTCTGGCTCACGCTCGGCTATATCCTCGCCGATCATGAGACCGAATCGTGCGCCATCGCCCTGCATGACTGCGATATCGTCAATTACTCGCGCGAACTGCTGGCGCGGCTGGTCTATCCGATCGTCCATCCGGCGCTCAATTTCGAGTTCAGCAAGGGCTACTATGCCCGCGCCACCGACCGGCTTTACGGCCGCGTCACCCGCATTTTTTATACGCCGCTGCTCCGGTCGCTCACCAAGATACTCGGCAATCGTCCCTTCCTCGATTTCCTCGATTCGTTCCGGTATCCGCTGTCGGGAGAGTTCGCCTGCATCGGGGAATTGGCCCGTTCGCTCCGGATATCGCCGACGTGGGGGCTCGAGGTCTCCATGCTTTCGGAGGTCTACCAGCAGACCAACGTGAACCGCGTCTGTCAGGTCGAGATCCTCGACACCTATGAGCACAAACACCGCGAACTATCGAAGGACGATCCATCGACCGGCCTTTCCCGGATGGCCGAGGATATCGCGCAGACCTTGTTCCGTGTGCTCAGTCAGGACGGCTATGTGATGTCCGATTCCTTCTTCCGCACGCTTCTTTCGACCTACATACAGGAGTCGCGCAAGGCGATAGAGAAATACAACGGGCTCGCCTCGCTCAACGGCCTTGCCTATGACCGGAACGCCGAGATCGGTGCGACCGAGGTCTTCGTCAACTCGATGAAACGGGCGCAGGAGGAGTTCGCGCGCGACCCGATCGGCATCCCGCTCATGTCGGCGTGGGTGCGCGTCACCGCTGCGAAACCCGACCTGCAGGACCGTCTTTTCGCCCTCGTGGAAGCGCATAACCGATGAGACCGCTCGACTGGACGGTCCTCGCGGTCTATCTCGCGGGGATACTCGGGATGGGGTTCCTTATCGGCCGCCGTCAGCGCGACCAGTCGGAATACTATGTCGCGGGCGAAACGATGCCGTGGTGGCAGGTGGGGCTGTCGCTGGTGGCCAATCAGGTGAGCGCCGTCAGCCTCATCGGAGCGCCTGCCTTCATCGCCGTGAAAAGCGGCGGCGGGCTCAAATGGCTCCAGTATGAGATGGCGGTGCCGCTTGCCATGATAGCGATCATCGTCATCCTCCTTCCGGCCTACTGGAAGAGTCGCGGATTCACCATCTACGGTTATCTGGATGATCGTTTCGGAGCGCCGGTCAGACTCGCGGTGAGCGCCGTGTTCCTCCTCAGCCGTTCGATGGGGACCGGCGTGGCGCTCCTCGCCACCTCTTATGTGACGGCGGTCTGCCTTGATGTCGGCCTGACCGCGACCATTGCGCTGGTCGGTGCGGCATCGGTCCTCTACACGATATGGGGCGGCATCCGGGCCGATATCTATTCCGACATCGTCCAACTGGCGGTGCTGTGGGCCGCCGCGCTGGTCTGCGGGGTCATCATCGTTCTGCAGATACCCGACGGCGGGTGGGATCTCTCTTTCTGGCGCGATCGGCTTGCCGTTTTTGAATTTTCCCGGAACGGGATCACCGACGGGGCTACTTTCTCGTTCTGGCCGATGTTGTTCGGCGGGCTGTTCCTCTACCTTTCCTATTACGGATGCGATCAGACGCAGGCTCAACGGCTGCTCAGTACCAAAGGGCCCGGCGAATCGGCAAAGGCGCTCGCTCTCAACGGCATTCTGCGCTTCCCGCTCGTCCTGACCTACTGCGCGGTGGGCGTATTGATGCTGCCCTTCATGGCGTCGCATCCCGATTTCAGCGCGCAGGTCGCCTCGCTGCCGCCCGATTATCTGATGCCTACTTTTTTTCTGCACCATGTCCCGACCGGTTTTCTGGGGCTGATCATCGCCGGGGTCTTCGCCGCGTCGATGTCGTCGATAGATTCGGCGGTCAATTCGCTCTCCGCCGCGAGTTGGAACGATTTTCTGGTGCGGTTCCGGCCGTCGCTTGATCTCATCGCCGACCGCGCGAAGGTCCGCTGGTCACGTTTCATCGCCGCCTTCTGGGGCGGGATCTCCATACTTTTCGCCCTGTGGCTCGGCGGGGGGCATGACACCGTCATCGAACTGGTCAACAAGATCGGGTCGGCTTTTTACGGGCCGGTGGCGGCGGTGTTCGTCGTCGGTATCCTCTTCGCGAGCGCCGACGGCCGCGGCGCGCTGGCCGGACTGGCGGCGGGAGTGGCGGTCAACATCTATCTCTGGATCGGACACGGCGGAACGGTCAGTTGGATGTGGTGGAATCTCATCGGTTTCGTCGTTTGTCTCGCGGTATCGCTACTCTTTTCTTCTTCGGGAAATGCCGCCACGCGAGTTGCGCCCTCAACGAGGATGATCGGATGGCTCCTGCCGCTTCTGTTAGGGTGGTTCGTGCTGATAGTGCTCTGCGGGCTTCTGATACATACGTGGCGGTAGCGATCGGTCATCTTCTCTTCTTGCCTTCCCGAAGCAATTCTGATATGTTGAGAAAGCAAATCACGGTCGGAGAGGCATGAACATCACCGTTGCGCTTATAGTCATCGCCGGGTTGACGGTGCTTTCCTACCTTTATTCGCTGGCGTTCCGTTATTTCCGGATACCGTCGGTGCTCCTGCTCATCGCGACCGGTTTCTCCCTGCGTTACGCCGCCCCCGGCATCTCTTTCTTTTCCCACACGACCTTTGTCCTGCAGGTGCTCGGGTCGGTGGCGCTGGTGCTCATCGTGCTTGAAGCGGGACTCGATCTGCGCCTTTCGCGCGACCGGGCTGGGATCATCGGCAAGGCGCTCCTCTCGGCGGTCGGGATACTGCTCCTCTGTTCGTTCCTCTTCGGAGTGATCATCTACCTGTTCCACGAAGTTTCGTTTCGCGTCGCCTACATCAACGGTTTTCCGCTCGCGGTGATATCGTCGGCCGTGGCCATCCCGAGCATCCCGCGCCATCTCGATGAGAAGAGCCGCGAATTCCTCATTTACGAGGCCACCTTCTCCGATATCGTCGGCATCATGGTGTTCTTCTTCGTCGTGCAGCATGAACGGTTCGACAGCGAGGCGGTCATGGCCTTCACCGGCGGCCTGTTCATCACGGTGGCGGTGTCGGTCGTTTCGGCGATGCTTCTGCTCGCCCTCCTCAACCGGATACGGCTACAGGTGAAGTTCTTTCTGATATTCTCGGTGCTGATCCTTGCCTATGCGCTGGGTAAATACTTCCATCTCTCGACACTCCTGCTCATCCTGATGTTCGGCGTGGTGATGAACAATGCGCCGCTCTTTGTCCGGGGGGCGCTACGCCGGATGGTCGATTGCGACCGCATGGAGGGGGAACTCCACCTGCTCAAACTCATCACCGCCGAGTCGTCATTCCTCGTGCGGACCTTCTTCTTCATCCTGTTCGGCTACTCGATAGATATGTCGTCGGTATGGGGCTTCAAGGCGTTGTTGGTCTGCACGCTCATCAGCGTCGGGATATACGCCGTCCGCTACCTGTTCCTTCGGTTCGCGGCGCGCGCGCCGATCTTCCCCGAACTGTTCATCGCGCCGCGCGGATTGGTGACCATCTTCCTGTTCTATAGTATTCCGTCGTCCTTCCTGATAAAAGGGTTCACCGACGGGATGTTGTTTCTCGTGATCGTCGTCACCTCGCTGGTCATGACCTTCGGCGTCATGACTCATCGAAAAGGACCCGATGAACCGGTAACGGCGGGGACGCCCGAGGAAGAGGATATCCAGCGCGATCTGCACAACTGACGGCTTTTCAGCCGCGGGTGATCACCACCGCATCGTTGAGATTGATGCCGGTGTAGCCGGTCTTTACCGCACAGCCGTAACGCTCGAAAAAGGGATAGGCGTCGAATCGTGCAAGATGATCGTCGCGCAGGGTGAGGTCGAAATGTTTTCGCGCTTCGGGCGTCACGATGACCCCGGCGTGGGGTGAACTACCGTCGATGCCGTCGCTCGAGAGGGCGTAGAGCGTCTCGCCGTCCCGCAATTCGGGTGTCAATAAGAGGGCGAGATGGGCCATCCGGCCGCCGTGGCCGGGGTGGGGGATATCGACCGTGAGGGTCGGTTCGCCGGTTATCAGGAGCGCCTCTCCCGGGGTCAGGCGACTCTTTTCTGTTGTTATCAGCGCGGCAAGTTCGGCCACCGTGCCCGCAAAACGGCTTTGGGAAAAGGCAAGTTTATAGCCCTGCGACCGGAGTTTTTCCTCGTACCAGCGGTGGAGTGTCGTGCAGTCGGCGATGCAGCGGAGCGTCAACCGCTCGTCACCGTCGCGCCAGAAGGGCATCGAACCGGCGAGCCGATAGCCGCTCTCGGCGGGGATATCGCTCATCACGAAGGTGCTGAATCGGCTGTGCGGCGCAAAGTCGGTCAGTTTGCCTCCCTTTATTGCCGAGCGGGCTATCCGGCGGCGGTTCATCTCTTCGATGGGAAGCCCCGCGTGAAGCAGGTCACGCCACCACGCAATGTGGGACGCCGGGTCGTCGCTCTGCTCGACGAGCGCCGAAGCGCCGCCCGAAAGGAGGCAGACGAAATGATCGAGGTTCGCGTGGGTCGTGACGAAATCGATGAGCGCTCTCCCGGCGGCGAAACTTTTCTCGGTCAGTCGAGGATGGGTGGAGGGGATGAGCAGTGCCTGCGATGGCAGAGCGAGATCGTCGGTCAGCCCTGCGGGGAATATCACGATGCTGCGAGCCGTCGCGTAAGCCGGATGGGTCGCCAGAAAGCGGAAGAGCATGAAACGGGCCGACTTGCCCAGTGCGATGAGCGCGGTGCGTTGCGGGTCGGGCGGCGGGCCGTCGAAGTCGAAGGTGAGCGGCAGTTCGTCGCGCAGTAGGCCAAGGTCGATGTCAAGCGGTCCCAAGAGGTGCCTCACGATAATCATTCAATAGGCGAGATAATGGAGTATGCCCCAGAAAAACAGGAAGAAACCGGTCGTCTTGAGCGCGAATGACCTGAAATCGGCCATCGTCGCTGGCGCTCCATCTCCGGTTTTTCCTTCATAGTAGCGGAGATCAACATAACGGACGATGATGATGAAGAGTAAATTGATCAGTATGCCGAGATCGGGAAACGAGAAAATCCCCGCTTTTCCATAGACGATGGTCTTGGCAAAATACATGAGTGGAAAATAGCCCCAGAGCATCCAGCAAGTACGCAAAACCAAACTGGCCACATTGCTTTTTGGGGAAGTCGAGGAATCTGCCCGTGTCATGGTGTACCTCATAAAAAAATGTCGTACATACACCAGACAGCGGCCCGACTGCCCTCCACCACCTACCGGAACGGGGAATGTCCCGGCACCCTTAACGTGGCCATTCTAACGAAAGGATACTGTTTCCGCAAGAGATTTCTCAGAAAAAACAGGTCGGGGTGATCTTGGCCCCGCTCTGAAGAGCGTTATTTATTCTTATCGACCGGTAGCCATTTCTCTCCGCAGTAGGATATTGCCCATGCCCCGGTCGGGGCGGTGAGGACGATGCTGAGTACCGCCGTCGCGAGAATGATCTCGCCCGGCGCGGTCGGCATCCCGGCATTCTTCATCATCATGAGCGCCGTGCCGCCGATGGCCGCCTGCACCGTCGCCTTGGGGATGTAGGCGACCACGACGAACAGCCGTTCTTTCACCGTCAGGTCGCTTCCCAGACAGCACAGATAGGCGCCGATGCTCCGCGCGGCGAGCGCCAAAAGGATGACCGCGCTTCCGGCGAGTCCCGCCTCCACCGCCACCCGGACATCGACCTGCGCCCCGACCAGCGTGAAGAGCAGTATCTCGGCGAAGACCCATATCTTCGCCAGTTTCGCCGATATCTCGTGCGCCATCCGTTCCTGTTTTTCGAGGATGATGTAGCCGATCGCCATCACCGCCAAGAGCGACGCGAAGGGGACGACATCCTCGGTTAGGTGTTCGATCCGCACCAGAAGCACCGATATGCCGAGTATGACCAGCACCCGTTTGGTGGCGCGCGGGTTGAACCGAAGGAAGAGGCGGTAGAGAAGCATGCCGATCAGGATGCCGACGCCGATCCCGACGATGATCGATAGCGGTATCCCGGCGATCTTCCACGCGAGGTTCGGCGACCGCCCGACATAGAAGCCGCAGAGCACGCTGTAGATGACGATGACGAACACATCGTCGATGGACGAGGCGGCCAGCAGCAGGGTCGGTATCCCTTTTTTCACCCCGCGCCGCTCCTCGATGAGTTTGAGCATGAGCGGCACCACCACCGCCGGCGAGACGGCCCCCAGCACGGTCCCCAGCATCGCCGATTCGAGATAGGTGAGCCCGAGGAACCGCGGCCCGAGCGCCGTCACTGTCGCCGCTTCGAGCGTCGCTGGGACGAAGGAAAGCAGGAGCGCCATCCGGCCGACCCGGGCGAGCGCCTTGCGCGACAGTTCGAATCCGGCGCGTAACAGGATGACGATCAGCGCGATGAGCCGCAGATCGGCCGATATCGCCGCCATTTCGGGGCTCATCAGCCCCAGCACCGCCGGGCCGAGAACGACCCCGAGTAGCAGCATCCCGACCAGCCCCGGGATATGCATTTTCCTGAAAACCCAATCGACGAGGACGCCGAGCAGGATGATCTCGGCCAGAGTAACCGCCATGATGACCTCCACAGCCGCAGGTTCATACGGTAGGAGTCATCAGCCGATACGGGCGGTTATACGGGGGACTCCATCCCCAGCGGGTCATTCATACCGAATTGTCGGTCGTATTGCAAGTTTGCCGCTACCGGTCCCAACGGAACGGGGTGATGCCGGCGCATTCCCACATGAAATCCTTCTCCATACAGATATAGAGCGGCGGTTCGGAGATGTGTTTCCGTATCGTTTCGGCGATGGCGCGGTAGAAACGAGCGCGGATCGGGGCGAGGATGCGCAGTTTATGGTCGTCGGCCGTGGGGAACATCTCGCAGAGCGTCAGTTCAGAGGCGGGCCAGCGGCGCCGCATGAGAGCGCTGAGCGACAGCGAATGGCGCAGGCCCCCCATGCTTATCCACGCTATTTTCTGCGGTTCGAGCGCCGTGAGGAGCCGGTCGGCGAGGGCACGGTAGTCGTCGAGGAACTCGTCGCGCATCACCATCGGGTCGAAATGGAGCGCGACGCGGCCGCCCGCCCGCTGGAAACGGATGGCGGCGGCGATGCGGTCAGCCATCGGCGCGGTGTGGCGTTCATCGGTCGCGTGGAAGCGGTCGATGTTGACCGACAGGCCGAGCACGAGGTCGGCGGCGGGGTACTGTTCCTTCGCGGCGATGAGGTTATCCACGACGGCCGACTTGGTCTTGAACTCGAACGAGATGCGATCCTCCCAGCCGTTGCGCACTATCATCGCGGCGAAAAAGCGCGATTCGTCGAGCAGGGCGTCGAGCGCGAGGCTGTCGGCCATCTCGCCGGTCCCGACGCGCAGGTGGCGGTGGCTCTCCAGATGCTTTCTTATTTCCGTTTCCACCGACTCACGATTCACGAATATCGAGATGAACGGATTATTGCCGATGAGGTGCTGGAGGATGCAGTAGGAACAGTCGAACGGGCAGCCCGACACGCTCTGGATGGTGTGGTAGCCGCAGCAGCGGTAATCGGCGCCCGACGGACAGCGGCAGGAGGTCAGGAACGGCCCTTTCTTTTCGGTGAAGAAGAGCGTCGCCTTGGCGGCGGGGAAGAGTTCTTCGGGCGGGAGCGGCAGGAGTTCGGCGAGCAGTTCCTCCTTGGTGCGCCGCTCGACCGGCAGGTCGTAACGGGCCGCCGCTTCATTGGCGAGCGTCAGGTCGCTTAAACTGCTGTCGGCGACGATGCGGCGGATGGTCATGGGCGCCTAAGATTTCTTTGATCTAGATACAGGGCGATGCTTGCGGCCGAGTTCCAGCGCAAGTTCCTTTTCGCTGGGAAGATAGAGCATGTATTTAGATGCGAAAAGCTGCCTACTATCATTCAAAACCGAATATCTTGCGACGATCTCATCTTTTTCCGCGCACAGGATCAATCCGACCGTCGGGTTATCCTCCGGGCCTCGGCGCAGATCATCGAACATGCGGACATACATATCCATCTGCCCGATGTCCTGATGCGTCAGTTTACCTATCTTCAGATCGATGAGCATGAAACACTTGAGATGATAATTGTAGAAAACAAGGTCTATGTAAAAATGCTGGGCTTCCGTTTCCACGCGGTGTTGCCGTCCCACGAAGGCAAATCCTTTGCCGAGTTCCAAAAGGAAAGGCTGTAGTTTATCCATTATGGCGCTTTCGAGGTCGGATTCATGAAGAGGCACGCCGTCGGGCAGGTTCAGAAAGTCCAGGACATAGGGATGTTTTATCGCATCGATGGGTTCTTGGATATCCTGTCCTTTCTTCGTCAGAGCCATGAGCCCTTTCTTGTTCCGGCTCTTCAGGAGACGGGCGAAAAGAAAGGTGTGTATCTGCCGCTCCAAATGAGGAACGCTCCAGTTCTCCTTTTCCGCCTCGATCTCGTAGAAGAGTCGCTCGTTGCGGTCGGTCACCTTGGTGAGTGTCCGGTAGTGAGACCAGCTCAAGGAAGAGGAGAAGCCGGAGATATTATCGGGACGTTCGACCGTCGTCACCAGATCGCGCGATACTCCACAAGCCTTGTGGAGTTTTTTGCCCGGCGTCGATACTCCACAGATCGTGTGGAGTATTTGAGGCTCGCGATCGGAGAAGGCCAGATAGAACTGTCTGAAGTACCAGAGATTCGTCGTTGAGAAGCCGCGCCCATACCGTTCGGTCAATTTTGCCGACAGGTCTTTGACGAGTTGTATGCCGTATGCGGCCCGTGCTGTTCCTGCCTGCAACTCCTGAACGATCTCGCGGCCGATGAGCCAGTAGGCGATGACCATGTTGCTGTTGACGGCGCGGACCACATTGGCGCGGGCTTGATCGAGGATGGATGCGACCCGGTCGAAGAGTGCGCCGGGGTCTGGTTTTATGAGTTTGCCTGCATTCGCGGCGTCTTTTTTCTTCATCGGGGTTCCCTCCCTGAAGCGATCTTGGTGCGATGCTAGCCGCGAACGGCGCGAAGGTCAAGTTTGACCGCTGGTAGGGGCGCTCCAACGGAACGCCCTCTTATTTGACAAAGGCGATGCCATCCGGCACAATGGCGATGTTTTGGAAGGGGAATTGCGATGAGAACTAATGATGACATCTTGCTGGTTACCTTTTCTGTTATTTATCTTTTGATATTTGGTTGCACGAAAGAGAAAGAAACTTTTCTCTTTACTACCCAAATCACAACGGACACCTGCAAATACTGTGAAGGCGCCGATGTCGAAGCTAGTAAGAAGGCAAGCCATGCTCCTCGTTTGATGTCCCTTGATTTGGATAGAAAAACTGGAGTGGTTCGGATTTATGGGGAAAACTTACAAACGCAAAACTCAAAAGTCGAAAAGATCAATGACAATGAGTATGAGTTCACGGAAGAGATACCGGAAAACAACACGATGGAATGCGTTTTGGGTAAGACGAAGCGGGTCAATGTACTAAAAATTGGAGACCACACAGCAAGCTGGAAGTCTACAGTCGAATTAAAGATAGGCAAAAAAGGATATGACAACCGTTGCCAATGGGGTTATCAAGACAATCAAGAATGCACCATCATACAAGAAGGTACGGCGAAAAGAGAGTAGCTACTCCCCCAACTCCCTGAGTGCCTTCTCCACCATCTCTTTCTCACGGTCGAGGGTGGCCAGCCGGTCGGCGAGGTCGGCGACGCTTTTGACCTTGAGCGAGAGCGTCACGGTGTCGCCATCGGCGAAGTCGGGGTAGGTGAGGGTGGCGCCGGTCTTGGCCTTAAACGAGGCGGCAAGCGCGTTCAACCGCTCCTTTTTCGCGCTCCACAGTGGATAGCGGATCGCCTCCAGCCGTCGCGTCAACTCATCGAAATTCTCGAGCGGATGACCGGGTCGCGCGACCAGTTCGGCGTAGCCCGCCTTTTCCAGCACCGCCTCGGGGCTGATGCCGTCGCGGCGCGCGATATCGATCAGCAGTTCTACGGCATGGGTCCGGGCGTTCTTTTTCGGTTTGAATTGGTCGAGCAGATCGAGGAACGCGGTCATTATTTGAGCATCTCGGTGCCGGTGAAGGAGCGGTAGGGGGAGAGTTGGTCGAAGATGAATTTGTAGTCTTTGTTGCCGTCGCAGATGGTCTCTGCCACTATTTTGCCGAGTCCGGGACCGAGCATGTAGCCCTGACCGCACATCCCGGCGAGGTGGAGCATGTTGTCGGTCTCCTTGGTGTAGCCGACTATCGGGAAACCGTCGGGGGTCATGGGATAGAGGCCGCGCCAAGTGCGGCGGACGCGGATATTGCGGAGCCGCGGATAGAGCTCTAACATCCGGCGGACGCAGAGCGGCAGGAACTCGGAGGTGTTGTCGATGTCCTTGCCGTAGAATTTCGGGTTGGGGGTGATGCAGAAGATGACCTGACCGCCGTCGGCCTGATAGAAATAGTAATTGTCGCTGTGGCCGTCGGGACGGATGTCGACCACCATCGGCTCGAAGAAGCGCTGGACCGGTTCGGTGATGCCCCCCTCGTGGCTGTCGGGATAGACCGGCAGGTCGGCGCCGACCAGTTGTCCGATCTTTCGACCGTCGGCCCCTGCGGCGTTGATGACCAGTCCCGCCGAGAAGGTGTTCTTGTCGGTCTTGATCGAGACTATCTTCGACTCCTTCTTTTCGAACGAGAGGACCGTCTCGTAGAAATAGAAATCGACCCCGGCGTCGCAGGCGAGTTTGTAGAACGCGCCGGCGGTCTTGAGCGGCGAGGCGAAGCCGTCCTCGGGCGAATAGGTTCCTCCCCGCAGGCCGCGCGGATTGATGCCGGGACAGAGGCGCTGGATCGCCTCGGCGTCTATCCAGTCGATGTTGAGTCCGAATTTATGCTGGACCTCGAGCAGGTTTTTGAGCGCCCGTTCCCGTTCGGTGTCGTAGACCGGGAACAGATAGCCGCCCTGATGCCAGTCGATGTGGAGCCCCTGTTCGTGCTCCATTTTACGGACGATGTCGAGCGACATCTGGCATATCTTTATCTTGGCCGGGTCGCTGTGGGTGGCGCGGATGCCGCCGATCGCGGCGCGGTTCTGGCCGCGGCCGACCGACGCGTGTTTCTCGATGACCGCCACCTTTTTACCTTTCTGGGCGAGGTAGAGGGCGACCGGAACGCCGACCGAACCGCCGCCGATGACGAGGATATCGTAAGTTTTCATGGCTATTCTCCCTCCGTCTCGTTGATGAGGGCAGACATCGGCGTCTCGACCGACAGCGGACGGATACTTCCTTCGGCCACGGTCGAGAAATCGACCCCCGCCGCCCGGAAGACGCGCGGGAACTGGACCGAACAGGTCTTCGAACCGCAGGCGCCCATGCCGACGCGTATCTGTTTGAGCTGGTTGATGTCGCGCACCTTGTGCTCCTTGATGAACTTCACCACCTCGCCGAGCGTCACCCGCTCACAGCGGCAGACGATGCCGTTATCGGGGATGTGATCGAGCACCGGTTCGGCCAGCGGCTTGGTTTCCTTCTCCTCCTGTACCCGGATTCCGGCGGCGACCACGGCGTTCTTCAGGGTCGTGCGGACCGTGACGAGCGTCGTGCGGTATTTCTTGTTCGGTTGTATCTTCACGACCTCGGCGGCTTCAAGCGGGTTGCCGTCGATGTCGGTGAGGGACACTTTGTCGCCGACCTTGAACGATGCGATGTATTCGTGAGGCAGCATCACTTCGGCGCTTTTCGCGTCGACCTTACGGGCGAGCGTTATCGCCAGTCCCGGACAGGCCGCCACGCAGATGCCGCAGCCGATGCATTCGCCGGCGAGGTAGGGGACATCCATGATGGTGCCGATCTTGTCCTTTAGTTTTATCGCGTTCTTCGGGCAGACGGTGGTGCAAGGGTTGCACGGGATCTCCTCGATGCAGGTGAAGATCGGCTTGAATTTGTCGGTCAGTTCCACGCCGTCGAGCGGGAAGACCTCGCCGGGACGGCTTTTGAGCACCTCGGCCTTCTTGAGCCACGTGTCGTCGATGACCACATCCTCGCCGAGCAGTTTGGCCATCTTGAGGCCCGCGATGCGGCCGCCGAACATGGCGCTCGACGCCTCGGCGATCTCGTCGGCGTCGCCCGCTTTGACCACCTTGAACTCGAACCGTTCGGCCATGTCGTAGAACTCGTCGGCCGGGGTGAGTCCCGCCGCGATGAGGAGCGTGTCGACCGCATAGGTGCGCGCCGTTTCAAGGAGCGGGTTCCACTGCTTGTCGACCTCGGCGACCGTCACCCGCTCGACCGTGCCGTTCCCGGCGGCCGACAGGACGGTGGTGTTGAGGTATATCGGTACTCCCATGCGCTTTATCTTGTCGGCGTGGACCTTGTAACCGCTGATCTGCCCCGCGATCTCGACGATGCCGGCGACCTGAATGCCCGCCTGCAGGGCGTGGTAGGCGGCGATGAGGCCGACATTGCCCGACCCGACGATGAGCACTTTTTTCGCCGCCCGCACCAGATCGCGGTTGACGAGCGTCTGGAAGGCCCCCGCGCCGTAGACGCCGGGGAGGTCGTTGCCGGGGAAGACGATGGACTTTTCACGCGCGCCGGCCGACACGATGAGCCCTTCGAAACTGACTATCAAGTAGCGGGCATTGCCGACGAAGAGCCCCGCCTTGCGGTCCTTGTAGATGCCGACCACCGAGGTCTCGGGATAGATGGTCACGTTCTTGTAAGAGCGCAGTTCTTTCTCGAGTATCTTGGCGATCTCATAGCCGCGCGTCCCGGCATAGCAATCCTCCTCCGAGCCGAAAAATTTGTGGGTCTGGAGCACCAGCTTGCCGCCGAGCCGGTCCTTGTCGTCGGCCAGCACGATGCGCAGGCCGAGCTTCGCCAGTTCGATGGCCGCGGTGAGGCCCGAGGGGCCGCCGCCGACCACGAGAACATCGCAGTTGACGACCTTCTTCTCGTAGTTGCGCAGCGGCGTGTCGTCGGCCGGGAGCGCCGGCAGGCGGTCGAGCGTCCGGATGTCCATCCCGTCGCGCAGCGGCGTCACGCACGATTTCTGGGCGTGGCCGTCGACGATGACGGTGCACTGCGAACACTGGCCGTTGGCGCAGAAGATCCCCTGCGGCGCGCCGTCCTTGCGGTGTATCGAGAAACGGGTGACGCCGGCGGCGAAGAGCGCCGAGCTGATCATCTCGCCGTCGAGGCCGGTCATTTTCGCGCCGTCAAAGGTGAAGGCGACCTGACGCGCTTCCTTTTTCGTTTCGAGTACCGGATGTTCGAGAATGCGATTCATGGTATGTCTCCACTACACGAGCGTTATCGAATGCCGGTTCTAACCTATGCGGCCCGGTCGAAAAGTCAATAAAAGGGAACCCCGCTGTTTTCTTTGACATCGGCAACGATTTCGGGCACAATGCGGCAACCCTATGTGCGAGGAAATCGGATGGAACAGAAGTTCAGACTGGTCAACGACGACAATGTATACTCTTTTGAAGAGATCGCCAAAAAGATAGTCGCCGGCCGTTTGGTCAAGGAATCGCTTATCTGGGAACCGGCCCTGCCCGACTGGGTGAAATTGCGCGACTATCCCGATTTCCATGAGGTCTTCGCCGCCTATGAGGCCGAGGCGGAAAAATCGCTCAAGAAGGCGATGGGTACCGACGATGAGACCGTAGAGCGCAAGGAGATGCAGAAACTTCTTTTCGATGTCTCCAAAGAGAAACAGAAGCTCGCATTTGAACAAAAACCGTGGCTCAAATGGGTTCTTACGACCGTGGCCTGTCTTGCAATGATAGGGTCGGCGACCCAGTTCTTGAAAACCCTTTTTTATACCAAAGAGGGACAGGCGCTCCTCGGTACGGTGGTGGATGAACCGGTCGAGACCATCGATATCGAGCGGATCCGTATGGCCTCAGGCGTCACCAAGCTCGATGAGGTGAAGGGGATCGCCATCAAGAAGGTTGATAAAAAGAAGGAAAAGGACCTGCTCGCCGAGATACTCGCCGATATGAAACGAGAAGATGCGATGGAGGCTGAAAAGGCGGCCGCAGAAACCCCGAAAGAACAGGCGGCGGCGCCGACCGAGGCGAAGGCCGAGGTGAAGAAAAAACCGGCGAGCATTTTCGACAAGGTCTCCGACGAGGAGGTCGAACAGTTCCGCCGGTCGCTTCTGGCGAAAGGCGGTGGCTATACCGGCTCGAAGAACGCCGTGGTCAAGGACAACACCGCGAAGATGGCGGCGTTGCCCGAAGAGCTCTCGTCGCGGCAGGTGGCGCAGGTGGTCAAGGAGAACTCCAACAACACCATCGCCTATTGCTACAACAAGTCGCTCAAACTCGACGCGTCGCTGTCGGGTAAACTCGAGGTGACGCTGTCGGTGCTCGGTACCGGCCGGGTCGCCAAGGTCGACACCAATACGCAGAAGTTCAAAGGCACCAACCTTGAGCGGTGCGTCAAGGATCTGATAAAGAAAAGATGGGTCTTCCCCGAATTCAACGGCACCCTCACCGAAGTGACGCTACCCTTCGTCCTGTCATCTGAATAATTATTCGGCGCTGATGAGCTGGACCATGCCGCTCGTCATGGGGCGGTTGTCCGATACGAACAGATAGTTGCCTTCGTTCTCTTCCCAGAACAGGAGATCCTTGCCGTTCATGGTCCGCTTATGGGCGCGGCAGTCCTTCACCTCGTGCACACAGTCGGCGGCGGTGAAGAGCTTCTTCATATCGTCGTTCTTATGGGTCACCATGAGGGTTCCGTTGCCGTCGGCGTTCGCCATGTGTACCGAGGCTGCGGGGTGGGCGCCGAGGTTGGCGAACCGGGCCTTGGTGACCGGTTTGTTCGCCACGAACTTCCTGAGCTTGGGCGCAGTGATGTTGAGATTCTTCTCGACCACCTTGTCGAGGTCGTCCCCGGCCGCGATCTCTCCCGGCAACACGCTATCGTGAATGTGCAATATCTCGCTGATGAGGAGATCGGCGCTCCGCTCGATGGTGAATATCTGATAAAAAAGGACCGTGACCAGCGCCGCGATCCCCAGCGTCGCGCCGGTGACGGCGAGTCGTGCTCCCGAGAAGAAGAACGAAAGGAAGGGCGGCAGGAAGGGACGGCGTTCGCCGGTGTCGGCGATGAGTTTCTCCAGACCGGCCCGCTCTATGGCGGTGAGATGTTCGGTAGTGTTCACGGCACGCAGCGCCTTTTTCATGCCGCGTACCTCGTCGAAGAGGTGGCGGCAGGCGGCGCAGGTCTTGAGATGTTCAGACATCTCGGCGCTCTCGGCGTAGGAGAGTTCGCTGTCGGCGAACTGCTCGATGAAGAGCGGGTTCATCTCACACGGCTTTTCGTTTTTCATCACTTACCTCGTCAGGGAACGGTACTATGCGCAGCTCGGCCGCTTCGCGCCGGAGTTTCGTTTTCAGGAACTCCCGGCCGCGGTGGAGGCGCGACATCACGGTGCCTATCGGTATCGCGAGCCGTTTGGCGGTCTGGTCGTAGGAAAGCCCCTCGACATCGACCAGATAACAGACCTCGTGCTGGTCGGAGGGCAACTGGGCGAAGGCGTCGAGGAGCCGTTCGCGTAGCAGCGGATCGGTCGATTGAGCAGTCTGGGGGTCGGCGAAGTCTATCGTTTCGTCGTCCTCTGTGCGGAAGGTCGCCTCGGTCACCTCGCGGTTCGCCATATCTTTGGCCACGCGGTTGAGCCAGTTGTTCTTGAGGACGCGGAATATCCAAGTGCGGAAGGCGTCCCGCTCCTCGTAGGCTCCTTTTTTGGTCAGCAGGCTGGCGATGGTATCCTGCATGAGGTCGAGCGCCTTATCACGATTCCCGGTGATGAAGAGGCTGTAGCTGAACATCAGATCGAGATGGGCCGTCAGCACCTGTTTCATGTCGGTTGCGGTGCGGGTCATAGGATGAACCTCCTCCGGTGCGCTCAAAACGGTCGATAAACAGTAGAGGCGGTTATTTTATTTCATGAATCGAGAACATGGCATACATATCCATCGGTCGCGTTGTCGCGTGGGGTTATCTGTCCCGGATTACCAATGACCAATGAGTGATCGGGAATATTGCAATTAACATAGGCGTTGGGGGCTATCAGAACATCGTTGCCGATATGTATGTTACCGACAATGACCGCCCCGGTCCCTATCCAGACGCGGTTCCCGATGGTGGGGTATCCGACCAGCTTCCCGCGATTGACCTGCCCGATGGTAATGGAGTGGGCGATGTTGCAGTTCTCCCCGATTTTTGAGCGGCCGTTAACGACCACCGTACCGAAATGACCAATATAAAGTCCCTTGCCGATGAGGGTACCGGGCGGTATCTGGAAGCCATAGCGATACATGAGGTGACGGACCAAAAGGTGCCAGAAAAAACCGCGCAGGGATCGTTTGGGATAGGCCGATGCGTGACGCCATGCATAGGTGTAAGTAAATCCCGGGTGGGGTCCGAACAACGCATACAGAAGGGGAAAAGAGGTCCGTTTCCCGCCATAACGGAACAGATCGGCGGCTATCGTTCCTTTGAGTGTGCGACGATCGATCATGCGATACCTCCCGAACAGCACGACATAGTAGCCCAAACGATGCGTTGGGTCAATTTTCCCTCCCGCTGTTTTCCCTCCCGCTTGCATTCATTTCCCGTTCTGCTATACTCGGCGGGCTACTAACTGTGACGAGGTCACTGATGCTACTCAAAGGTAAACCGGCGGCCGATGCGCTTATCGACAAGCTTTCCGCGTACGGGACGCCGCCGCTCCGGCTGGCCGTTTTTCACCCTGCGGGCGACGCCTCGGCCGAAAGCTATCTCAAGGCGAAACAGAAGGCGCTGGCCCGTCTCAATTTCACGATGGAACTCATCTCGCTGGAGAAAAATGCCTCGGCCGACGCTTTTTTTACGGCGCTCGACAAGGCGAACCGCGACCCCGGCATCCAGGGCATCATGGTCGAATTGCCGCTTCCCGGCGACATACCGGCGCACGAGGTGAATCTTCGGATAGACCCGAAAAAGGATGTCGACGGCGTTTCGTACCACAACCAAGGGCTCCTCTACGCCACCCGCGAGGAACGGATCGTTCCCTGCACGGCGCTTGGGGCGGTCCTTCTGCTGGAGCATTATCAGATCCCGCTCGCGGGGCGCCGTGTGCTGGTGGTGGGGCGGTCGAACATCGTCGGGATGCCGCTGTTCAAACTGCTTCTCAACCGCGATGCGACCGTCACGGTGGCTCACAGCCGGACGCCGGACCTCTCGCGGCTCGTCGGGCAGTTCGATGTCGTCGCGGTGGCGACCGGCAAGGCGGGACTCGTCCGGTCGGTCGATGTGCGTGACGGGGCGGCGGTGGTCGATATCGGCATCAATGTGGGGCCCGACGGCGCTCTGTGCGGCGATTTCGTGCCGAAGGACGATAAAGAGGCGGATCGGATACACTATTCGCCGGTGCCGGGCGGCGCCGGGGTGGTGACCAACGCCGTGATGCTGCGCAATCTTATCGAATGTCATCGTATGCAACAGGGGAGGTAAGGATGAGAGACATCGATGCGATCATGAAGGCGATACCGCATCGCTACCCGTTCCTGCTGGTCGACCGGGTGCTGGAGGAGGAGCCGGGGAAACGGATAAAGACGCTCAAGAATGTGACGGCGAACGAACCGCACTTTCAGGGCCATTTTCCGTTCTATCCCATCATGCCGGGGGTTCTCATCGTCGAGGCGATGGCGCAGAGCGCCGGGATACTTTTCAGCGACGAGGGGAATTCGGGGAAAAAGATGCTTTTCATGGGTATCGATGCCTGTCGCTTCCGTAAAGAGGTGCGGCCGGGCGATCAGCTCATCCTCGATGTCGAGGTTATCCAGCAGCGCGGCGGCATCCTCAAGTTCAAGGGGGTCGCGTCGGTCGACGGCAAGAAGGTGGCCGAGGCGGAGATGATGGCGGCGCTCGATGCCGGCAATAACTAAGATAATTTCAGATATTCCCGCCGACCGGGAGCTGTTGACGGCCGTTCTTTTTCAGTGGACCGCCATTGTGGGAAAAAAGAGCCGGAATATGCTGTTCCCGTACGAATTCGACCGGCGCAAACGGGTACTCAAGGTCGCGGTGCCCAATTCGATGGTCCGCGCCCAGTACGAACCGCTCCTGCCGCTCATCGTCGAAAAGATGGCGCGGATCCTGCCCGAGGCGCGGGTGGCCGGCATCGCGCTGTCGGTCGAGCCGCGGCATTTCGAGAAAAAAAAACGGCGTCCGCCGGCCCGTCCGCCGCGGCCCGCGCCCGATCCGGCGACCGTCGCCGAGGCGGAGCGACGGCTCATCGCGGGCGGCGTATCGCCCGAAAAGGCGCGGGTCCTAGCCGAGATAGCGGTCCTCATTGACGAGAAGCGGCGTGCGGATCACTAAACACGAACTTACCGAACTTATCCTCGCAACGCCGGTCGAGAACTATCTGGTGATAGAACTCTCGGCCGACGCGATGCTGAAAAACGCTCGCTATCAGACCGAATGGGCCGTTGCCGAGCATTTTCAGCGTTTCCGTCCTTCGAACCGTGTGCGGGGACTTATCGTCGCGTCACGGCAGGAACTGGCGTTGCCCGATCCGCAGGGACTCCTGAACGAATGTCTGGTCGATCTGCTGATGCTGGTGGCGCGCGATGAATCGGGGATCCCGACCACCGCGACGGTCCATCTGCGGACCGATACGGCGGCGCGGCACAAGAAATATCCCTTTTTTCTGATGCCGGAAGAGTTCTCCCTGCCGGTGCCGCGCGGCGCCGATACGGCGCTCCTGCTTTTCAACGGCGTCGGCGGCGACAAATCGTTCATCCGCGAAACGATGAAACTGGCGGCAGACGCCGGCTACCGCATCACCGCGACCGAGATGCTGCGCATCGAGGCGCTCACGCGGACCGGCGCCGAGACTCTGGGCGGGCGGCTCGCCGAGGCGGAGGGGTTCGACACCGTCATCTTCGCCCGCGATCCCGGCGGCCGGGCCATCGCGACGCTTACCCGGCTTTCGGGCAAACGGATCATCACCCGCGAGGATCTCATCGTCTCGATATTCGAAAAACGGGCCGACGGTCAGAGCGGCAAACTCAAGGCGGCCGCATCGGCGACCGGGCGCGAACGGCTGGAGCATCACGAACGGTCGCACGGCCTGTCGCGCATCACCGGCGGGGTGGGGGCGCGCGGCCCCGGCGAAACGGTGCAGGAGGAGCGGAAACGGTCGCTCAAAGTGCGCCAGCGGCTCATCCGCACGGCGCTTGAGAAAGAGCGCGGTCGCCGCGAGAATCAGCGGAAATTCCGCGCTAGGACCAATCACCCGACCGTGGCCATCGTCGGCTACACTAACGCGGGGAAATCGACCCTCTTCAACGCCCTCATCGGCGAGAAGGTGGTGCGCGAATCGGGCGAGTTCTTCTCGTCGATAGACCCGAAGATACGGCTCGTGTCGCTCTTCGGCAGGAAACTTTTCCTGCTCGACACGGTCGGTTTCATCGAAGGTATGTCGAAGGGTGTGCTTGATGCCTTCGAACAGACCTTCACCGAGATACTGAACGCGACGCTCATCCTGCAGGTGGTCGATCCGACCGACCGCGAATGGCGCGCAAAGAAACGGTATGTGGATGAACTGCTTGATGCCTGCGGCGTGGCGGTGGGATCGGTCGAGGTGCTCTATTCCAAACGCGATCTGCTCAAAGAACATCTGCCCGACGGCGGGGAACGGTGCTACGCGGCACAGGACCGCGACGATATCCGGCGGCTGAAGAAGTTCGTTTTCGAACGGCTTTTCGGGGAGCGCGTCACGCCTCAGTGAGGCAGGCCGACGCCGGAGTAAGTGAACAGTTCGCGGACCTGCGGGTCGCGGGAATAGACATTGCGCAGATCGAAGAAGAACTTGTCCTTCATCAGCGACCGTATCTGCGGCAGGTCCATGCCGCGGAACTGGTTCCATTCGGTCAGGATGATCACCGCGTCACAGCCGGTCACCGCCTCGTAACTATCGGCGCAGTAGGCGATCGCCTTCTCGTGGTCGGCCAGCCGCCATTTCGCCTCATGGAAGCCCTGAGGGCAGAAGGTCCGTATCGTCGCGCCCGCCTTGACCAACGCCGGGATGATGGTCAGCGACGGGGCGTCGCGCATATCGTCGGTGTCGGGCTTGAAGGTGAGCCCGAGGATGGCGAAGGTCTTTCCCTTCACCGAACCCATCGCGGTCACTATCTTTTCGACCATCTTCTGCTTCTGCTTCTCGTTGGCCTCGATGGCCGCCTTGACCACCATCAGTTCGACGCCGTGCTTCTTGCCGATGTCGTAAATCGCCTTGGTGTCCTTCGGGAAGCAGCTACCGCCGTAGCCGGGGCCGGCATGGAGGAACTTCGGCGATATGCGGCCGTCCATCCCCATCGCCTTGGCGATATCCTGCACATTGGCGCCGACCCGCTCGGAGAGGAGCGCCATCTCATTGATGAACGATATCTTCGCCGCGAGGAAGGCGTTCGACGCGTACTTGATCATCTCGGCGGTCTCTATCGTGGTGAAGACGAACGGCGTCTGGTTGAGGTAAAGGACCCGATAGACCTTCTGCATCGCCTCCTCGGCCTTCTTCCCTTCGGTGCCGATGACGACGCGGTCGGGATGGGTGAAATCGTGTATGGCGTGCCCTTCGCGCAGGAACTCGGGGTTGGAGACGACATCGAATTCGAACGAAACGCCGCGTTTCTTGAGTTCGTCGGCGACCGTCTTCTTGACCAGCTGGCCGGTCCCCACCGGAACGGTCGACTTGTCGACGATGACGGTGTACTTGTTCATGTAACGACCGATCTCCTTCGCGACCGCGAGGACATACTGCAGGTCGGCCGAACCGTCGTCCTTGGGGGGGGTGCCGACCGCGATGAAGATGACGGTGGCGGTCTCGACCGTGTACTTCATATCGGTGGTGAACGATAGTCGTTTGTTGGCGACATTGCGCTCGACAAGGGTGTCGAGCCCCGGCTCGTAGATCGGCATCTTCCCGTTTTTCAGAGCCGTTATTTTCTTCTCATCGATATCCATGCAGATGACATCAAGGCCGAAATCGGCCAGACAGGTGCCCGAGACGAGTCCTACATAGCCGGAACCAACAACAGCGATCTTCATGCGTGCCTCCATTTGACGCGCGAACAGTGTCGCACTACCTTAACGATTTGAGCAATTAGGTCAAGAAAAGAGAGGTCAGCGGGTATGGGTTTTGAGGTTTTTTCCGAGGTCGGCACGTCGCAAGATGATGATATTGATGAATCCCATGATGTAACCAAAGCCGTAACTAAAGTGAGTCATGAAGAAAGCGATGGCGACCAACAAGAAAAAACCGAATGAACGTCGTTCGGGCGGTTGCTGGAAGATGATGAGCATCGAGAAGGCGAGTATTGGGATAACATAGAGGCCGATGTAGGCGAGGAAAAGTGCCGCAGCGACAGTAGAGCAACAGGCGCTTATAGCCAGCGCGATGAGCCCAAGAACGAACAGCGGTGGGATTAACTGGCGTATGCTGCAGATAGTGCCGAACTTGCGGTTGACCTTGTTCTTCCAGTAGCCGTACTGGTAAAACATGCTCGCCGCCTTGTCGTACGATTCTCGGGCATAGTAACGGATGCGGAGCCACGGTAGCATCAGAATCTTTTCGCCCCGTGCGCGGAGTCGCATATTGTGTTCAAGGTCCTGTGCTCGAATGAACTCCTCGTCAAACGGGCCGAACGCATCAATGGTTTCCCGTTTCCATGAACCGAACGGAACGGTGTCCACAAACCGTTCTTTGCCTTCCGGTGCGGTGCGGTAGGTGAGGCCCACGCCGACCGGATGACGCATCACCTCGGCGATCGCCTGCGCCCGGATGCTTTCGTCGCCCGGCAGGGTGACCCAGCAACCGCCGATATTGGCCGCAAGCCCCTTGGCGTGCCATGCGACCAGTTCGCGCACGTAATTACGGGGATATTCAGAATGAGCGTCACAGCGGATGATGATATCGCCGATCGCTACTTTGAATCCGACATTGAGCCCGACCACCTGCGCGATGTCGGGGTTGTCGATCATCCGGACGAACGGGTGTCGTTCCATGAAGCCGGTCACGATATCGCGAGTACCATCGGTCGAATGACCGTCGATGACCAGTATCTCGGAACCGGTGCCGACAAAATCATACTCGTTGGTGATGATGCTGTTAAGGCACCGAGTGATGTACCTGCCTTCCTGAAAAGTTGGAATAAGTATCGATACTTTCATGTCCTACCGTTCCACCGGTCGCCACAAAAGGCGTGCGGTACTGTATGCTTTTTGAGAGGAAAATACAAGTTTAATTGACGTTGCCCGAGGAAAAATAATCCTCCCACTGCGCCACAATGTTCGGCAAGCCGAAACGATCGTAAGCGGAAGCCCGTATCCGCTCTCGATCCCAATTGCCGAGTAGCGCTGTTCGCATTTTTACGGCAAGATCTTCGATTGACCCCTGTTGCGCTAGATAACCGTTGAGTCCTTCGATGATTATCTCCGAAGCGCCGCCGATGTCATGAAAGACGACCGCCGGAATCCCGCAGGCGTTCGCCTCGATGAGGGCGTTGGGAAAACCTTCGAAAGCAGAGGGAAGTACCAGCAGGTCGGCGCGTCGCATGACGGCATAAGGATTTTTGATGAATCCGGCGAGGTGGACGCGCGCTGCAAGCCGTCGCTCCAATATATTTTCCAAGATGGTCTCTTTGTCGGGGCCGTCGCCGAGTATCGTCAGGTGCGCCGGTATATCGTTGAGACGAGAAAAGGCCTCGATAAGCATAGGATACTGTTTCTGGGGGTGCAGGCGGCCGACCGCGATGACCCTTTTTACCCCTTCGGGAAGTGCTACCGCTGATGGCAAGGAGGCCTGACGGTCGATGGCGGTGATGTCAACCGGATTGTGGATGACCGTTATCCGCTCCCCCGGCAGGCGGCAGAACGACAACATGTCGTGGCGCATCGTGTCGGATTGAGCGACGATGCCGGTAAAGCGTCGGAAAAGGTGACGGTAGAGGAAGGAGAATATCCGACGGCGCAACGGAGGCTGCAGGGCACTCCAGCGGGAGGGGGTGTTCGCCTCGCGGGCTATGAAGCGGATGCCGCGCGGCAGAAAAGGCATCAACAGGGCGAGCGGCAGACTGACATAACCGTGGGTGGCTAGTACGATATCGGGCCGAAGGCGACGAATGACGGTGAAAAGCGCGGGAAGGGCGGTGAGCATACGTGATCGTTTCAGATCGACGATCTCGACATCGGTCGCTACTTCGTCAAGGTAATCACCGTTTTTTTCAATAAGTATGAGTATTGGTCGGAAACGCTTCCGGTCAAGGGCGTTGAGAAGGCGGACGATGACCCGTTCGGCGCCGCCGCCACGCAGGTCGGGCAATATACAGGCGACGGAGATGCGCTCGTCGTTCACCGATGATCATTCCTGTCGGTATGTTGAAGTATATCGAGGAAATGCTTGACCCGGAGCAGATAGGAACCGAATCGATTGAATTTTCCTTCTTCAAAGGCAAACTCACGGCCTTTGAGTGTTAAACGACCAGGTACGCCGTCGATGTACATCTGCGAGTCATTGTAGGAACCGAATATAGACTGTAATTCATTGATGAAATACTTGCCGTCAGCCGTTTCGAAGATGTCGACACACATAGACAGAAAGCCGCCGCGTTCGCAGATGTCCTTCACCATGAAAAGCAGTTCGTCCGGCGGTCGGATCCATCCCACGCGGCCGGAACCGCTGGCGAATTCGCCTTTAAGGAGTTTCTGATGGCCGAAGTAGGAATCGCCTATGCGGATGATACGCCATTCGTGGATGATTTTCTTATATTCCTGTGCTATGAGATAGTGGCGTTGGGTCACGCCGAACAGCGGCAACGGTATGCCGCCAAGACGGCGCCAGCGAATATGTCCTAGGGCGAGTAGTGGGTGTATCCGCCCGAAGACAGCATTAATGATGCGTCGTGCCTGACGACGGTTTTTGACGATCTCGACCGCCGTCGCGGCAGAGCCGACATTCGCCTTGAAGACGACCGGGTAGTCGGTACTGTCCGCGAACGCGAGCGCTTCCTGTTTCATCGAGAACACGCGGGTCTTCGGGTGAGGGAACCCGTGGTGTTCGAGCCAATAGCTCATGTTGCGCTTGTTCTCGTAAATGAGTATCTCGTCGAGAGAGGGATAGACCGGATATCCGAGTGTCCGGTGCAGAAAATATACCCGTTCGTCGTAGATCGATTTTTGTTCCTGTATTTCACAGGGCGGCCGTAACAGGAAGCCGTCGCACCCGCTTTCTTTGACCTGTCGGAGCCAGTCGGCGGCGCGCAGGTCGATCCGCACGAACGGCACTCCCAGTTCCTCGCAGGAACGGACGTATTGTTCATGGTATTTATCGAACCCAATGCAGATGCCGAGCTTTGGATTTTTCACGAAATGCATTCTTCAAGAGATGAGAAACCGTAGACCACGGGGATGCCCGTCAGAAACCGGTCCTTGGTCAGTGAATCGACATCAAGCCTGTTGTCGTTGTCAAGGATCCGTACTTCGAGTAAATCCTGTGCCCAGCGTAGTATCCGGTCTATCGTGGGCACCGACAGGTCCATTTGCTGGGCGAACCATTTGGCGATGCAAAGTCCGTAGTAAATGTCGTCGGTGAAGAAGCGGTGATGCTTGTCGAAGACCTGTTCACCTTTCTCATTCGTGACCGTCGGTGTTGCGATGGCGCGCAGGGTCACCGAATTCTGGAATGACTCAAGGATACTCGCATTGGATGAGTTATAGGAGAACCTTTCGAGTGCCAGATAATCCAGCATATATTTGAAATCCTTTTCTCTGAATCTATGGCGGATGCCTTCCCTGATAAGGGAGTAGTCGGCGTCGAGTTCGCCCAGGAGATCCGCCGACAGTTGATCGTAATCTTTATAGAAGTAGGGAACATCTTCCTTTTTCTGCCAGATCCCCTTGTATCGGAGGTATAGCCCAAAAAGACGCGTGGTGTGGATTATCTGGTTGTCCACCGAGAGAGAAAGCGAGACGAAATTGTCCGATTTCACGAAATGTCCCGTATCGAACCAGCGAAAACAGAGGTCATCGAGAACGGTGCGCTGCAGATAGGGGAATTCGTCGGCGCGATCGACACACGCGACATTGACCGCTTTGGGGCCGTAGGTGATCCCTATTCTACCGTACTTTTTGGTCCTGCATACCCACGGGATGAGACCTATGGCGCAGGTCACGATATCGGTCAGCGACTCTTTTTTCTTTACCTCGTTCACCATCCAGTCGAAGCCAGCCTGGCCGTAGATGGCCATAATGTAAACCTTTTTGTCTCTTCTTATGCTGGAGGCGATATGATGAAGTGCTTTGCGGTATGAGGCAACAGGCATGCAGAGAATGATAAGGTCTGAATCGGGTATGATATCATTTGGGTCTGATGTCACTTGATCGATCTTCCCGTGATATTCCTTTATGATCTCGCCTTCGGGAGTTTGATATTCAAGGGTAATATTTTTGTCCCAACTTTGAGGTTTTCGTGTGAGTAGTCTTACCTGGTATCCAGATGAGGAAAGAAACGGAATAAGGACATGGGCGCTATTCCCTCCGCCAACAATAGCGACATTTTTGATCATCGCCGACTGTTCTCCCTGATACCGCCGCCACCTGCTTGCTCAATATGCCGGAAGCTCAAAACAAGGCTTCTCATTGAGCTTAAGAACTATAATCGAGCCGGTTGAAATTGCAAAATTTTTTGATCAGCCTGCGGAGGCCCTTCGCGTGTCGAGCATCAACCGCATCGCGAAGATGAAGCAAAGCAACGCCAACAGGGCGCGCGCTCCGACCAGCGTCCAGGCCGCGCCGTAATGATACCAGACCGGTATCGTGACGATGGCGGCGGCGAATCCGATGAGCGATGCGGTCGCGGTGATGATCATATAAAGGCGGTCCTGTTTGAGGACCACGAGATAGTTGGACCCGTAGGTGCTCATGACGGCGAGCAGGAACGAACTGGCGCTGAGGATGCGCAGGAGCGTTGCCGTCGCCTCATACCGATTGGTAAAGAGGATGTCGACCAGCAGGTCGGCGGAGAGGAATACGGCCAGCGTCAGCCCCAGTCCGGCGCCGAGCATGATGCGGCCGGCGGTTCGGAAGGCGGAGAAACGGCGGTTCAGGAAGGGAAAGAAGACGCGGCCGAGGACCCATACGAACTGGTTGACGATGTTTATCACCTTGATGGCCGCCGCATAGTATCCCACGAAGGTCTCCGACGCGGTCAGTCCGAGTATGAAGGTGGATGTGTTGTTGTAAAGCGTGGGGATGAAGGTGCCGACAAAGATGTTGAAGCTTTGCCGCAGTTCCGTTGCCACCGCCCGCCAGGGGGGAAGGGTTATGCGCAATCCGAATTTGAACCGGAGCAGGGCCATGGCGGTCGAACCCGACAGGATGGCCCCCACGCCGTACATGAGGTTGACGATGAGATAATCGTCGGGTTGCCGCACGAAAATGAAGATGGCGGTCGCAAAGAGCACCTTCGACAGGCAGTTGAAGATGGTCACATACTTCATCTGCTCGATGCCTTGGAAGAACCAGAGCGGGATGAAGACCTCGCCAAAGACCAGGCCGAAGGTGAAGAGATGCAGGAGCGCGTATTTCCTGAGCGGCGGCACAACGGTGATGAGCAGCAGGAGCAGTGCGAGTGAGCAAAGGGCAAGGAAGAGTTTGGCGAAGAAGATGCGCGACAGGATGCTTTCCAGCGCCGCGTGATCTTGCCGGTTGAGGGCGACGGCGCGTGTGCCGCTGAAGTTGAAGCCGTATTCGACGAAGCAGATGAAATACTGGATGAATGCCTGCGAAAAGGAGATAACGCCGAATTTGTCGACGCCGAGGACGCGGGCGAGATAAGGAAGTGTGATAAGCGGGATGAGGTAGTCGGTAACCTTGACCAGTGACAGGGCGAGGAAATTTGAAGCAAGGACCTTTTTGTCGCTGGCGAAACTCTGCGATTCGCTCATCGGTGTGCCTCAAAAAGCGCAGCCAGTCGGGCCGCAACTGGGATCATGGCGAAGCGTTCACTGACAGTGCGGCGGCCTTTTTCAGCGGTCAAACGGCGTAACGACAGGTCGGTGGCGAGCCGTTCCATGGCCTCCGCGAGTGCCGCCGGATCCTTGTCGGGGACCATGATGCCGGCGCCGTCTCCCAACAGTTCGGGGATCCCGCCGGTCGCGGTCGAGAGGACCGGTATGCCGCAGGCCATCGCTTCGATAAGTGCTACCGGTATCCCTTCGTGGACGCCGCCGCCGAGATCGACGCTGGGAAGTACTACGGTGTCCACTGCCTGTTCGCGGTACAGCGCAAGCAATTTGCCGTGGGGGATACGACCGGCGAATTCCACGCGATCGTTCAGCGCCGCAGCGGTCGTCAGGCGTCGCAAATCCTTTTCCAACGGTCCGCAGCCCGCGATGATGAGCCGGACCGACACGGTGCGTTCTTTCAAGAGCCGGATTGCCTCGATAAGATAACTATGTCCTTTGACCGGCAGCAGATTCGCGGGACAGAGAAGGGTAAAGGGGCGATCAGCCGCGGAGAATGTTGAGATCGTTTGCGGCGGGATATTGACGCCCATCGGGATGAAATGTATCTTTTCCATAGGTGGCGCGGCGACATGCATCCGTACCAGATCAAGACTGTTGTGGGAGATGAGTCGCACGAAAGATGCTGATGCTATCTTACGGATCAGCAGGTTATTGTCGACCAGGTCCCAACGATGAGCCGTGAAACTCCATGATACGCCGCTCAGGTGATGGAGCGCCAACGCGAGCGACGACGAGACCGCCGACCAGTGGGCATGGATATGGTCGAACGAACGCAGGTCGAAGGTTTTGGCAAGGTAGAGTGCCTTGAAAAATGCCGCTAGGTTCTTTGCCAGATGGACGGGGTCGCAGGTGAAAAGTGCTTTGAACGCCCGCAGAGAAGCCGTTGGGTGCCGCAGAAGAAAAGGTATCCCCGCGAGTAGGCGGGGTGAAAAAAGCGGCGTTATAACCGACCGTGGCAACAGCGGCCTGGCGTCGTCGTGGATGAAGTCGCCGCGCGGGTGGAGTGGGATAACAGTGATGTCGTGGCCAGCGCTCAGGAGCGCACTTATCTCCGGTATGATAAAGGTTTCTTGAGTGCCGATGGGAAGGCTTGAGGTGATATACAACAACTTCATGCGTTGTCCCGGCAAGAAGAAGGTACGGTGTTGGCCAGGCCTACGCCGATACCGCATAGCGCCCACCACCAATCGTTGAGGCGAGGGGTAAAGAAGGAGGGGCTTCCCATGCCGGAGATCAGCAGAACGAACAGCCAGAAGACGAATATCTCGCGCAGGGCTCGATTCCTTGAGGTCGCCCGGTATGTCTGAAGCAACCAGAACAGGAATATCGTCAGACCGAGAATACCGCTTTGATAGAGTAGGACGATATACATTGAGTCGCCGATGAAAACCCCCGGTTTTCGCATCCAACCATAACCGATGAACGGATTGTTGCTGATCTCGCCTATCGTCGCTTTGAGATAGCCGGTGTTGCCCGCATACCGCGATTCGAAAAGTTCGAGCGATGCGACGCGACGTGCCTGATAAGTGATATTGTTTGCTATCGAAGCATATTCCTCGTCCTTGCCCAGGAACATCAGATATCCGATGACAATGGCACCGAAAGCGGCCGATATTGCCATGGCACGGACCTTGTTGCGCCATTCCAGCCGCAGAAAAAGCATGAACAGGATAAGTCCGATGCCGGCGACGAAAGTGGCCGAAAGGGTTACTATACCACCGACGAATGAAGCGAACAGAGATACGAGAGGCAGCAGGAACATCCGTTTCGCGACTTGTTGCCCGCGTAGTTCGAACAACAGATAAACCGCAGTGGCGAGCGTTGTCAGGAAATAGGTCGCCGCATACGATGGGGATTCGAAAACGCTGACCGCGCGGAGGATGAACCCGATCTCGTCGACCAGCCGTTCGACAACCAGTCGGCCCGGCGACATATAGGCATTCATGGTGAGGTCGGTTGCTGCCTGTATCCCGAAGGTCTGGGCCGCTGCCAGCAGGGCGAGCGGGACGGCACTTGCCGCGAACCAACGCAGAAGGCGCATGAGGTCGGATTCGGAAAAATCCATATTGGCGAATAACAGTATCAGGAGTGCCGGTTTGATGTAGGCATACACATTGAACCAGGAGGGGAGGACGGCGGCTCCGACGATGGCGGAGACCAATGTGAGCAGGAGGGTGTAGGCCCATAACAGGACCAGCGGCCAGATGATGGTCGGGATGCGTATCGCGGTGAGCTCACGTCGTGCCAGAAGTATCGCCAGATAGATCGGTGTCAGCGGCAGTTCCATCCGGATATAGAGCGACCCGATAATGATATAGGGGGCGAACAGGAGTGCCAGCAGAAAGAAAACAAGGCTTCGCTTTAGATCGCGAAAAGCCTCGATAATGCAGAGAATCAGGAGCGCGATCGATAGGATGGTTCCCACAGGTGTCCGCCCGTCTAGTCGATGATCACGACGGTATGTATGCCGAACCATTCACCGCGATGACGATCTGTCCGTCCTGCGGTGCGCGCTCGGAAAGAAGGCTGAAATATTTCTTGAAGATGGCGCGCGGGGTGTTCCCGGCTCGGACGACAAAAAGGATTCGATCCGATTCGGCGGCGGCGATAAGAGCCTCGACCGAAGCGTTCATCGGAGGGGTGTCGAGAATGACAAAATCATACTGTTCGCGCAGGGCGCGTATCTTTTTCAGTCCGATCCCGTCCGCAGCCACCAGCGTGCCGACCGCCGAATCGCCGTCAAGTCGGTGACGTGCTGGTTGGGTCGGTTGTTCCTTGCCGCCCTGCGGCGTTGTTCCCGTGTTCTCCCCCAGAAGCGCGGTCCGGTATCCGAGATCGGACAACATCTGTGCCAGCCGTCCCGCCAGAAAACTTTTCCCGGCACCCGGTTCGATGGAGCACACGGCGATGGTGCCGGTGCGATGGTCGAGCAGCCCCGAGGCGACCATGATGCGTAGAAGGCGTGCGTCAATATCTTCGGTGGGATGTCCCGTGCCGATCCACGGCAGATCGAAACGGCGATAGGCGTCCCCGGCGAACCGAGAGACCTCTTCACCGAAGGGTATGGTGCGACGGAAAAGATAATGGGCGAATGCGGTGCCGAGACTCAACAGAAGCGCTAGGGCGAAGGCAAAGAGCATCGATATGGATATGCGCGGGAACAGTTTTTCCTCATAGGGGTCGGCATGGTCTATGACACGGATATCGTGTTTCATCGATTCTTTTTTGATCTCATTCTCATAGAGCTTTTCGTTGAGGAACCAGTATATCTTCTCGACCGCTTGTTCCTCGGCCTTGAGTACCGCCAGTTCGCTCAGTTCCGGTGGCAGGCGGCGCATCTCGGTGTCTATCTCGCTCAATTTGGTGTTCAGCAACGTCTCGACCTGCCGGATGTTCGCATCGGTGTCGTCGGCCATGGTGCCGATGGTCTTGCGGGCTGCGGCAAGCTGCTGACGGAGCATGATGAGGTCGGGGTGTGAGTCGAAATAGAGTTCCGACGCCTTCTTTTCTTCCATGACCAAGGTGTTGTAGGTGGCGATGACCTCGCCGAACGTTTTGTCGTCGTCCAGCATCGGCGTGGGGAGCATCCGGGCGCCACCTTCTTCGATGGTCTTGCGGAATTCGACGATAAGGCTGCGGCGGATGTCTATCTCTTTTTTCTGTTGTTCCAACTCCAGTTTCTGCATGACGAGCGTTTTGACCTGTTCGTCGGGAAGAATGGTGCGGCTGTTTGACATGAAGGTGGTAAGTTTGCGCAGCTTTTCGTCCCGTTCATCCTTGAGGCGAAGAGAGAGTTTCTCGAGGAATCTCCTTGTTATTTCAGTAGATTCGGTGCGCCACAGTACTTTTTTCGCCGCAAAGACAGAAACAAGTTCGTTGAGGAAAAGAGCGGTGAAGGGGGTGTTGGTCGTTTCCATCGAAACACGCAACAGAGATGGAGCCTTATCTTCGCCGAGCGGAAGAGCTTCATACGATTCCCGGACCGCTTTGCGCGCCTTCACGTAATTGCGATAACTGAACTCGTACTGCTCACCGACCGGTATTTCTCCCGCCTTCTCTAATACGATTTCGCCGCCTTTGAAAAGGCAGGCACTGCCCCAAGCACACTCAGTTCTGTCTGCACCGTTCTCTATGAGATATCCGGTCCCGGCGACCGTAATGTTCCCTTCCTGATTGACGAGTGCAGGATGTGTCTTTAGAAAATAAGGGGCACCGATGAATTCTGGTTCTCCACGGAATTTCCCTACGAATTGGCGAAAGAAGCTGTCGTTCAGTCGTTCGATCGGAAACTGCAGATTGAATTTCTCGATGAGAGCATCGACGATGACGCGGCTTTTGATGAGTTCGGTTTCGTTCTGTGTCGTTTGAAAACCGCCCATCAACAGCGCCGCCGGATTGGGCAACATGAGGGCCGACGGGTCCTCCTGCTCGATGAGTATCGTGGTCGACACCTCATATTCAGGAGCGAACAGGAACATCGCGAAAAGGCTGACAAAGAAGGTGACCGAGAATACGATGAGCGTCATGCGCGCGCCGTGCCGGACAATGGCGATGAGATCTTTTACGGTGAGGTCGGTCATCATGCCATATTCACTTCAAACTGTTGACATTACTTATCGTGCCGGTGATGGAATTGACCATCTGGAAGGTTGGCAAAAGTTGTTCAATGATGCGGTTGTAACTGGTCAGTGCGGTGGGCGAAACGACGATGCGGTCGCCCGGTTGAAGGCGTAGGTCGTTGGCACTGTCGCCGCCGATGACCTTATCGTAGTCAATGACCGCGTACTGGAATTTGCCGCCGTACTGGCGGACGATATAGAGTTCGGCCGTGTCGGCGGTTATCGGATCGACGCCGCCTGCTTCGGCAATGAGATCAAGTATGGTATAATCGGGTTTTGTTATTTGGTAGGCGCCCGGCCGCGCGACCTCGCCGACGATGTAGACCCGTTCAGCTGCTGCGGGCGGCACGAAAAAGGTGTCGCCGTTGTGGAGCCGGACCTTTGAATAGTCGGTTTGCGCCTTGCTGATCTCGGTTATCGAAAGGGGAATGACTTTCTCGTCGCGTTTGAGATAGATGGTGTTGGCCATCGTCACAGAGTTGGAACTGGCAAGCGGCGTGATGCGTGAAAGGGCCTCCATGATGGTCGTCGTGGGGGTGATGTTATACTTCCCGTTATTGTTCGAGGACCCGGTTATGTAGTAGAACTTGCTCTGGAATTTTACGATCTCGATAGAGACGTCGGGATTTTTCACGAATTCCTTGAGCCGTTCCTCGAGCGTCTGCGCCGCCTCTTTTTTGGTCAGACCACCGAGCTTGATGCTCTTGATAATGGGAAACAATATCTCTCCCTTTTCGTCCACCACCTGACCAAAGAATTGGCTGATGGACATCGATTTCGAGCTGAGTTCGGGGATGTTGTAGACATCGACCTTCAATTCATCGCCGGTGCCGATGCGGTATTCATCATCCGGGATCAGAAGATCCTTGACATTATCCTCGGATGCGAGCGGTGCGAAGGGCAGATCTTTGCCCGCGACCTCTTTTCCATAGTATTTAGTGTGCGCGCACCCTGCGATAAATATAAGAAACAGAACAGCCACGGTAACGAGATATCTCATCGGTCTCCGTATATCATGATCAAAAAACCTCTGTATCATACGAAATTAGAGTGGAAAGACAAGAAAAACAAACCCTTTTTCGGAGTGTGTGACGTTGCGGTATCACAGAGCAGTGGCGAGGGTATCGGCGACCTGTTCCTGTTCTTCTGCGGTCACAAAGGCGCTCATCGGGAGCGAAAGGACCGTGCGGGCCGCCTCTTCGGCGAGCGGAAGCGATCCTTCGCGGTAGCCGAGCGGCGCGAAGACCTCCTGCAGGTGGAGCGGCAGGGGATAGTGGACCGCCGTCGCGATGCCGGCATCCTTGAGTTTCTGCGCCACGGTGTCGCGGTCCTTCACGCGGATGGCGTACTGTGCCCAGACCGAAAGCCGTCCCTCGCGCACCGTCGGCCGGACGAGCGGCAGTTTTGCAAGCAGTTCGTCGTAGCGGCGGGCGACCGCCTGCCGTTGCCGTATCTCGTCGTCGAAATGGGCGAGTTTCACCAGCAGTACCGCCGCCTGTACGGTGTCGAGCCGCGAATTCATCCCGACCAGCCGGTGGTAGTACCGTTTCGACTGGCCGTGGAGCCTCAGCGAGGCGAGTTTCTGGGCTATGGCCGCGTCATCGGTGAAGACCGCGCCGCCGTCGCCGTAGCAACCGAGCGGTTTGGCGGGAAAGAAGCTGGTCGTGGCCACGCGTGTCAGACCGCAGCTTTTCCGGCCGTGGTAGAGCGCGCCGAAACTCTGCGCCGCATCCTCGATAACGGTGAGGTTATGCTTCGCCGCTAGGGCGTTCACGGCGTCGATGTCGGGGCACTGGCCGTAGAGGCTGACCGGGATGATCGCACGGCTCTTTTTCGTTATCTTCTTTTCTATCTGTGCCGCGTCGATAAGGTAGGTGTCGGCCTCGATATCGACGAAGACCGGCGTCGCGCCGACCGTCGCTATCGCCTCGGCGGTGGCGATGAAGGAAAATGTCGAGGTGATCACCTCGTCGCCGGGGCCGATGTCGAGCGCCCGGAGCGCCAGCACCAGCGCGTCGGTGCCGTTGGCGCAACTGACGCAGTGCGGGGCGCCGCAATGGGCGGCGAGCGCCTGTTCGAGTTCCGAGACCTCGCTCCCCATTATAAAAGCGGCCCGCTCGCAGACCGTGCCGATGGCGGCGTCGAATTCGTCCTTGTAGGCGCGGTACTGCGCCGCCAGATCAATGAGTTCTATCTTCTTCACAGCGGCCTCACTTTTCCATTCTCAAGTTCATAGCGGGCGCCGTCGGTCGCATCGGTGGTGATGCCCTCCCGGCCGAAGGTCAGTTTGTTGCCCGACCGGCCGACCCAACCGTGCTGTTTGGCGGGGTTGCCGTAGACCAGCGCGTAGGCGGGAACATCCTTGGTCACGACCGTCCCGGCGCCGATAAAGGCATATTCGCCGACGGTGACGCCGCACACGATGGTGGCGTTGGCGCCGATAGAACAGCCTTTTTTCAGGAGCGTTTTCTTATATTCGTCCTTGCGCGGTATGAAACTGCGCGGGTTTATCACATTGGTGAAGACCATCGAGGGACCGAGGAAAACATCGTCCTCGATGACCACCCCTTCGTAGATGCTGACGTTGTTCTGCACCCGGACGCCGTTCCCGACGATGGCGCGCGGCCCGATCATGCAGTTCTGGCCGAACGAAGAGTCGGCGCCGATGCGCGACCCGGTCAGTACATGGCAGAAGAACCATATCTTGGTGCCGTCGCCGATGACCACATCATCGTCGATGTAACTGCTTTCATGGATAAAGGTCTCGCTCATTGTCACCTCCGTTTCACGCCGACAGCCAGCCGTTGCGGCGGTACCAGTCGACGGTGTCGCGCATCGCCCGGTCCAGCGGCACCTGCTGCCGCCAGCCCAGTTCCTTCCGGATCGCATCATTGCTGCATATCCACGCATCCTGCTTCATCTCGATGACCTTCTGGCCGTTGACCGGGAAGGTTTTCCCGACCATTTTGCCGATCAGCCCCGCCGTGTGACCGACCGGTGCGGCGAGCCATTCGGGTATCATCAGCCGCAGGAGATTTTTCTTTCCCATAGCGACGCGGATCTCCTCGCTGAATTCGCGCCACGATACCGGCGCATCGTTGCAGACGAAAAAGGTCTTCCCGGTCACCGTTCCCTCGGCCGCCGCGATGATGGCGGCGGAAAGGTCGGCGACATAGATGACCGAGAACCGCTTCTCGCCGGTTCCCAGCAGCGTCAGAACATTGCGGTCGAGCATCTTGAAAATGGTATAAATGTCCCGTTCACCCGGCCCGAAGACCGAACAGGGACGCAGTATCAGGTAGTTGTTATCGTGGTCGGCGCCCCAGCGCTTCACCGATTCTTCGGCGGCCAGTTTCGATCTCCCGTACCAGGTGAGCGGTCGCGGCGGGTCGCTCTCGACGACCGGTTGGTTGCCGGTCGACGGACCGGCGGCCGCTTGTGAACTGACGAGGATGAAGCGCTGTTCTTTGGTGAGCGGCGCGAGCAGTTTTTCGGTGAAACGAGTGTTCCCCTCGAAGTACTCTTTCTCGCTGTTCTTCTTGGTCGCGCCGGCGACATGGATGACGGTGCCGCAATTCTCGACCGCCCGCTTTACGAGGTCGTTATCGGTGAAATCACCGAGAAATATCTTTGCGCCATTCTTTTCGAACTGATCGATCTGCGCATTCCGCCGTCTAACGAGCAGGCGCAGATGATGGCCGCGGGCCATAAGTTCGTCGGTCAGATAGCCGCCGATGAAGCCGGTAGCGCCGGTGAGGAGCGTCTCTTTCATGTGGTCGGTTCGAGCGGCTTGGCGAGAATGAGATACTGCTGTAAAAGATGTGCGCCCATGTGGGCCGCAGCATTGTTCATTGGCCGGTTGGTGTCGAGTATCCACGACATCTCCACCTCGCGCATGCCGGCGTTGAGTCCGTCGTGGAGGAGCCGGTGGTACATGAGAGCGTCGAGCCCAAGTAGGCGGTATTTCTTGAGCGACCCCAGCAACATCACGCGAAACTGGTTGATGTGCCGCTTGCGATTGAAGAGGAGGTTGAAGAAGTGGCGGCTGAAAATCGAGCCGTTGCGGTTCTTGACCAGTATCTGATTGATGTCGGGCATCGAGACCATGAATGAGGCCGGTTCGCCGTCGAGGAACACCATGTAGGTAAGGCGGATATCGACGATGAGCTTTAGTTCGTCGGCCATTGCCGTTATCTCCCGTTCGGTCATCGGGACATAGCCCCAGTTGTCACACCATGCCTCGTTGAATATCTTGAGTATGGTGTCGACATCCTGCCGCAGATTCTTGAGATCGATATGGCGCACCACGAGGCGATCGCCGTACTTCGCACACAGTTTCTCGTCGCGGTCGTGGAATTCCTGCGGCAGATCCTTCGGCTCGGTAAGCGCCCAGCTATTGAGTAGTTGCTCGTCGAGGTATCCGGCGGCGCGGAATAGTGCGGGATAGTAGGGCATGGTGTGGGGATTCATCAGATAGGGCGGAGTGTCGGCGCCGAAGACGCTGAAGCCGGGCGAATCGTGGTTGGTGGTGAAGTTCATCGGCCCGATTATGCGGTCGTAGCCGCGCTTGGCGACCCATTCTTCAGCCGTTTTGATGAGCGCGGAAGAAACCGCGGGGTCGTTCTCGGCCTCGAAGAAGCCGAAAAAGCCATGCTTGGTCTTATGGTAACTGTCGTAGTTGCGGTCGATGTGGGCGGTGATGCGGCCCGCCGGGACGCCGTCCTTGTAGCAGACGAAATAATCGGCCTCGCCATGTTCGAAGAAGGGGTTCTTCTTCTGGTTGAAGAACATCTTCCGCTCGAAGCGGAGCGGCGGTATCCAGTTCATGTCGTCGCGGTAGAGCCGGTAGGGAAGGTCGAGGAAATCCTTCAGTCCCTTGCGGTCCGTGGTGACGGTGTGCACTTCGATCATTGGATTATCCCTATCTCGCGGCCGCAAAGCGCGATCTTTTCAAGAGCGAAAGCGATCTGCTCCTCGGTATGGTTGGACATGAGGCTGAGTCGGATGAGCGCCTGATCCTTCGGGACGGCGGGATTGATGACCGGGTTGACGAAGACCCCCTCGTCCTCGAGCCGTTTGCGCATGAAGAAGGCCTTAAGGTCGTCGCCGACGAAGAAGGGGATGACGGGGGTCTCCGACAGGCCGGTATTGAAGCCGAGCTTCTGAAGTCCCTCGCGGAGCAGGGTGGTGTTCTTCCATATCTTCTCGATGCGCCACGGTTCTCGTTTTATGATACGGAGCGCCGCGAGCGCCGAGGCGGCGGAGGCGGGAGGCATCGAGGCGCTGAAGATGAGGGCGCGGCTGTGGTGTTTGAGAAATTCCATCGTCTGCTTGTCGCCGGCGATGAAGCCGCCGATGGAGGCGAGCGACTTGCTGAAGGTCCCCATGATAAGGTCGGTCTTCGCCGTCAGCCCGAAGTGGGCCGCGGTGCCGTCCCCCTTCGGCCCTAGAACGCCCAGCGCGTGGGCATCGTCGACCATCACCACCGCCTCGTACTTCTCGGCGAGCGCCACGACCGCCGGCAGTTTCAGGATATCGCCGTCCATGCTGAATATGCCGTCGGCGACGATGAATTTACCCTTTTCCCGCGGAACCGAAGCGAGGAGCCGTTCGAGGTCCTCCATATCGTTGTGCTTGTAGCGTTTGATGTTGGCGTGGGCGAGCCGCGCCCCCTCGATGATCGAGGCGTGGTTGAGCACATCCATGAAGATAAAGTCGTGGCGGCCGTTGAGCGACGAAATGACCCCCTGATTGACGCCGAAGCCGGTCGAGTAGAGGAGCGCCGACTCCTTGCCGACGAACGCGGCCAGTTCCGCCGACAGTTCCTCGTGGATGTCGAGCGTCCCGTTGAGGAAGGGCGATCCGGCGCAACCGCTGCCGTATTTGGTGATGGCCTGCCGCGCCGCCTCTTTCACCTCGGGATGGTTGGTCAGCCCCATGTAGGAATTGGAGCCGAGCATCAGCACTTTCTTGCCGTTCGCCAGATAGACCTCGGTGTCCTGCTCGGAGGTGATGACCTTGAAGTAGGGGTAGTAGCCCTCCTGCTTGGCGATGATGGTGCGCTGATAGGCGTCGCACTTGTCGAAGATGGATTTAGTTCTCACGATGCTATCCTCTCGATACTATTCAATGTTGCGTTTGGGCTTGCCGGTGTACACGGCGCTTTTCTGGTCTATGTTGCGCATCGGCTTCTGCGTCTTGCGCTCTTCGACGAAGTGGGCGATGAGCCCCGGGACGCGCGATATCATGAAGATGCCGTTGGCGATCTCGGGCGGGAATTCGAGGCCGAGCAGGAGCGCGCCGATCATTCCGTCGACATTGACCGGGAGCTTTTTCCCCTTTATCTTCTCTATCTCTTCCTCGATCAGGCAGGCGATATCGACATAGAGCCGTTTCTTCGCGTCGAGGTGCTTCTCGACCAGCGCTTTCATCTTGATACTGCGGGGGTCGGCGGTGTGGACGCGGTGACCGAGTCCGGGGAACCGGTATTCCTCGGCGAGTTTCTTCTCGACGAAGGCGTGGACCTTGTCGCGGTCGGCCGTTCCGCCGGTGGCCTTGGCCGCCTCCATGAGCATTTTCATCGCATCCTCCACCGCGCCGCCGTGGAAGCGGTTGATGGAAAGGATGCCCGACGCGACCGCGGCGTTGAGCGGCGCGCCGGTCGAGGTGCTGTTGAGCGTCGCGAGGACCGACGGCGGGGTGACGCCGTGGTCGAGGGAACTGGTCAGTATCGCGCCGAAGATGCGGCTTTCGCCCGCTCCCGGCAGTTCACCTTTCAGTATCAGGTAGACGGCGTCGGAGAAGGAGGTCTTCTCCATGAGTTGTTCGATGGGGTAGCCCCGCACCAGTATCTCGTTCTCCTTGATGGAGGTCACTTCGGTGTTCCATTCGGCCATGCGTATCTCCCGCTGATTCAGACAGTTATAACGACCTGTCCCGGCGGCCTCCGCGCGGTGCCGGAACGAACGCCGAACCCTACCATATAAATAGAGCGGAATCAATTTTTTCGCCGGGTGAGAGGATCAATCTTTCATAAAACGTACCGCTACTAAAAAGTATAAAAAATTCGGATGCAAGCGAGCCTGATTTGTGTGCGTATTCGCACTCTGAAAAAAGTTGAAATCGCTCTTTCCTATAAGTATAGTCCGCGCGCTTACGGTTCTCTACAGATCATGAGGTTGTAATGAAGAATTTCGGTATCGACATCGGTTCCACCTTCCTGACCATCCATTCCCTGCAGAGCGGCGGCACCGTCCTGCGCAGACGCCATGGCGGCAAGATATTCGAGAATATCGCCTCCTTCATCAACGAGTGCGACGACCACTGCCGGTTCTCCTTCACCGGCAAAGGGGCGAAGGAATTCGCCGAAATGACCGGCATCGAACCGGTCGAAGAGAGCATCGCGGTCCTGCGCGCCGCCGAAAAGAATAAACTGCTCGGTGACGGCTTCCTGCGGATCGTCGACATCGGCGGCTCGTCGTTGACGCTCTATTCCTTTAAAGATGGCAAGATAGCCGACATCGCCAAGAACGCACTCTGTGCCGCCGGCACCGGCCTGTTCCTCGAAGAGCAGGCGGAACGGCTGGCGCTCGATATCGAAACGGCGGGGGAGATGCATATCGACAATCCGCCGCTGGTCGCCTCCCGCTGTACCGTCTTCGCCAAAAGCGACCTCATCCACCACCAGCAGGAAGGCCGCAGCCGTCAGGATATGTGGGCGGGGCTCTGCAAATCGCTCGTCGTCTCCGCCATGAATACGCTCTTCCGGGGCGAGGAACTCTACGGCCGCATCGTTCTCATCGGTGGGGTGAGCCTCAACGCCGAGGTCGTCAAGTGGATGAAGAAGCTCTATCCGCGCGTCGAATGGGTCATCCCGAAGCACGCCGAGGCCTTCATCGCGATGGGCGCCGCGCAGATCACCGGCACCCCCAAGGACGCCGTCGACCTGACCAAAAAAGGACTCGACCGGTTCGTCAAGAAGATGCCCGCGTTGACCCTGCATAAAAGCAACTATCCGAAACTCACCAACCCCGAGGTCGATCCCGACGGCAACGAGATCCGCCGTCACCGGCCGCTCGACGGGGTGAAAAGCCTCGCCCTCGGCCTCGATATCGGCTCCACCTCGACCAAGCTGGTCGTGCTCGACGCGGCGAACAAGGAGCCGCTCTTCGACCTCTACCGCAAAACGGGCGGTGACCCGGTTGGGGCGACCCGCAAGGTCTTCGGCGCCTTCTACCGGCTGATGGGCGACCGCGCCATCGAAGTGGCCGCCTTCGGCACCACCGGCAGCGGCCGGAAACTGGTCGGCGAGATATTCGGCGCCGACACGATAGTCAATGAGATAACGGCCCACGGCACCGGCGCCGCTATGTTCTACCCCGACGCCGAGACGATATTCGAGATCGGCGGTCAGGACGCGAAATACCTGCGGCTCGAGGACGGGCTGGTGGCCGATGTCAACATGAACTATGTCTGTGCCGCCGGTACCGGCAGTTTCGTCGAGGAACAGGCGCGCAAACTGGGTTATCCGCTCGACAAGATCGGTCCCGCCACCGAAAATATCGCCCCGCCGGTCACCAGCGACCGTTGTACTGTCTTCATGGAGCAGGACCTGCGCGCCATCCTCAAACAGGGCTACAGCAAGCAGGAGGCGCTTGCCGCGGTCCTCTATTCGGTCATCCAGAATTACCTCATGAAGGTGGTCGGCAATCGGCCGATAAGCCGTAAGAAGGTCCATTTTCAGGGGGCGACGGCGCGCAACAAGGGTCTGGTCGCCGCATTCGAGAACCTGCTCGGCGTCGAAGTGGTCGTATCGCCCTTCTGCCATGTCATGGGCAGCATCGGCGCGGCGCAGATAGCGCTCGAAAAGACCGAAGGGACGGCGAGCCGGTTCATCGGCCCGCAGGCGGCGACCGTCGAAGTGACCACCGGCACCTCGGTCTGCAAACTCTGCACCAACTACTGCCGCATCAATACCATCACCCGGACCGACGGCGGCAGTTTCTCATGGGGCTTCATGTGCGGCCGCGACCCGTCGGAAGAAAAACGGCGCGAACTGCCGCAGTACGAATCGTTCAAGACGCGCAACGCCCTCTACTATAAAAAAGATGAAGTGCCGCAGCCGCCCAAGGGGACGGTTCATATCCCGCACACCCTCGTCAACCACACCTATTATCCGCTGTGGCGCAAATTCTTCGCGCTTCTCGGCTACGAGACGCAACTCTCGGCGCTCTACAGCACCCCGGCGATCCGCGAGGAGGCGGCCCACCTCGCCACGGGCGATTTCTGCTATCCGGCCAAGGTCGCCATCGGCCACGCCGTGAGCCTGTTCAAGAAGAACGCGCTCGTCTTCCATCCATACTACATCAGCGATAAACAGCAGGTTTCGACCGCCTTCGCCTTCTTCTGTCCCTACGTCGAGAGCAGTCCGGCGGTCATCCGGTCGTTCGTCGAACGGGGCGGCCGTTCCGACATCCGGTTCCTTACCCCCGTCATCGACCTGCGGCTCGACACCGCGAAGGTCGCCAAGATGATCCACGAGGCGATAGGGCACGAGATCCCGGTGAAGAAGAAAGAGATAGAAAAAGCCTTTGCCGAAGCCTACGCAACGTGGGAAAAGACCTACGGGAACATCCGCGCCGAAGGGGAACGGATAGTCGCCGAACGGAAAAAAGAGGATAAACCGGTTTTCGTCATTATCGGTCGTCCCTACAACATCCACGACCGCGGCATCAATCTCGGTATCGCCGAGGCGATAGCGGCGATGGGGCACGATGTGGTGCCGATAGATATGCTCGATCTCGACATCCCGTCGCTCGCCGCTGGGAATCACTTCAATGTTTTCTGGAACTACGGGCAGAAGATCGTCGCGGCGGCAAAACGGATCCGCGCCACGAAGAATATGTTCGCGATATACCTGTCGAACTTCAACTGCGGTCCCGATTCGTTCCTCCTGAGTTATGTCGAGGAAGAGATGAAGGGAAAGCCGATGCTGATACTGGAACTCGACGAACATGATTCCGACGGCGGCTACCGCACCCGCGTCGAGGCCTTCATGGATGTGGTGAAGAGTTTCCGCAAGAAAGGCGGCCTCAAGCGAACCGGCAAGCCGACGATGCCCGATGTCTTCACCGCCGATCGGTCGATAGACCTTAAGAGCGGTACCATCTGGATACCGCCGATGCATGAGTCGGGGCCGCGAATGTTCGCGGCGGCGTTCCGTTCCGGCGGCTACGAAGCGCGGGCGCTCGACCCCGAGGACGAAGAGGCTCTCCTACTGGGCAAGCGGACCACCCGCGGCTGTGAATGCCTGCCGATGACCCTCACACTGGGGGCGATACTCAAAAAAGCGGGCCGCGAACGCGATAAAAAGCACATCGTCTTCATGCCGACCGCCGAAGGTCCGTGCCGTTTCGGGCAATACAACCTGCTGGAACGCAAGGTTTTTTGGAACGAAGGCTACGACAACATCGATATCCTCGCTCCTTCGTCGATCAACAGCTATCAGGGGGTCGACGAGAACGTTCGCCGCGCTCTGATGCACGGCACGATGGCGGGCGATCTGCTGCTGAAACTGACGACCAAGATCCGTCCCTACGAAACGACCAAAGGCGACACCGACGAACTGTTCGAGAAGAGCCTGACACTCCTCGAGAACGAACTGGCGGCAGGCCGCGATTTGCGTCGTGTATTCCCCGGCATCGTCGACGATTTCGCCAAAATCCCGCGCAGCCACGAACAGCGTCCCCTCGTCGGCGTTGTGGGGGAGATATATGTCCGCAGCAACCGTTTCGCCAACGGCGACCTCATCCGGGTCATCGAGCAGAACGGCGGTGAGGCGTGGCTCTCGCCCATCCACGAATGGATATCCTACACCATGTATATGCAGTCCTTCATGGCCAAACAGCAGGGGGTGTCGCTTTTCGGACAGGGCGAATCGCTGGTCAAAAACCTCTATTTCGGCCAGATCGAGAAGAGCTACTACCGCGCCGCCCACCGGCTCCTTTCCGACCGGCACGAACCGCCGATGAAGGAGGTGATGGAGGAGGGTATGAAATACCTGCCGGTCGATTTTTCCGGCGAGGCGATCATCACCGTCGGGAGGACGATTCTTTTTGCCCGGCAGGGCGCCAAAATGGTGGTCAATGCCGCGCCGTTCGGCTGTATGCCGGGGACCATCACCGGATCGATATTCCTAGAACTCAAGGATGCGCTCGGCATCCCGATCGTGTCGCAGTTCTACGACGGCGACCTCGACATCAACGACAAGGTCTCGGCGATCCTCAAGACCATCGTTTCCAACGAGGCGCTGGAGCCGGAATCTGATGAGATGCTGTCGGCAGACGTCGAAGGGTGAGAGCCTGAATTATTCCTGATCGGAGGCGGTACAGCGCTCCGACTCGACGAAATCGCTTATCGCATCAACCAGTGACAAGGAACCGTTCTTCACCTCGTCGATGAAGAAAACCTCTCCGTTGGTCGCCACTGGTATCGAGTCCTTTCCGTTGTAAGGGGTAAAGAAACCCGGTTCGACATTGGTGGTGCCGGTGGAGCCGCCGATCTTTGCGGCGAAGGCGGCGACGCGGATGCGTCCCCCCTTGAGCAGAGAGACCGTTTCGTCGTAATTGTACTGCGCCGCGATGCCGCTGGTAAAGGAGGCGGGTTTTTCGCGGAAGGTGTCGTCGGTGGTGAGGATGATGATGCGGAGGGTCTCGCTGACATTGCGCCACTGGAAGTTCTGCGCGGTCAGGGCGAGTCCGTCGAGCGAGTTCTCGGGCCAATCGCTGTTGCCGGCATCGCTCTGGGTCTGCTGGTTGGTCTTGGTGTGCTGGTACCAGCTGTGGAAATCGCCCTGAAGCGCCGCGACGCTCGCGTAGGGGGCGCCGCCGTTGACCAGCGTCACATCGTCGACGAATACCGTCAGTCCCATGGTCGGGGTCGCTTCTATTTTTTGAGAGACCTGATCCCAGACGAGTCCTATCTCAGCCTCAAGATCCGCAAGGATATAGTCCATGCTGGTGGAGACATCCATGACGAACACGAGGTCCATCTTGTTGTAGCAAGGGATGCCGCCTATCGAGGCGGGGGCGGAACAGCCGAGCGCGCCGTAGCAGGCGAAAACGCTGTAGAAGTGGTTCTTTCCGGCGTCGACCGCGGTATCGGCGTAGGTCTGGTCGAGTCCCTCATAGATCAGTTCGCCGAACCCGGGATCCTGCGGGAAGGCGGTCAGGTCGCGGAGCACTTTGATGCTCGTGAGACCCGCCATGGTCGGGTTGGTCCAGGTCAGGATGAGTTGGTCTATCTGTGAATCGATCTTGAGGTTGGTGACCGGGTCGAGCGATGGGTTGACGGCATCGGAGTCACTGACCGCCGCATCGTCGGTGATGCTGTCGGGCTGGTTGTCGCCGGTCGGTAGCCCGTCGTCTGATTGATCCGTCGGATCAGACTGATCGGTCCGATCGGACTGATCTTTTTCGGTCCCGCCGGTGTCGCCGCCGCCGACGGTGTCGTTGTCGGAGGTCGTATTCTTTTCACGGCATTCACCGGTCGGTTTGTCGCAGAAGTAGACCGCGGTATCGCCGCAATCCTCGTCGATGACGCAGAAGGTCTCATCTTCGGTCGCGCAGGATACGGTGATGATGAGCGCAAAGAGAAACCCTACTACTGAAGATCGTGCCATTTCTTTCTCCGTTGGTTTCGTCAACAGAACGAAGTATAAGAGAGTGTCTTCTCAAAAGCAACTATCCGAGACATATCCGAGACATTTTTTTGCCAAATGGCGCGCTATCTGCTAGCATGGCCCCGCACCACAGGAGAGACGATGGACTTCATAGATATTTTCCATCTGGCAGGCGCGATCGGCGTTATCGTTGGTGCTTTCTTCTTCGTGCGCCTTGTCCGGCGCCTACGGCAGACATCACGCGACGCGAAACGCCACTTTGACGATTATGTCGTGCGGCAGAAGGAGCACGAACGGGAACTGCAGTCGCGCGAGAACGAATTCCGCCTGCTGTCGATGTCGCTTCCCATCGGCGTGTTCAAGATGAACATCTCCAATGAATTGACCTACATCAATACCCGTTTTCTTGAGATACTGGGCATCTCTTTCGAGGACAATTTCGAGGTCGACTGGCTTTCGTTCGTGGATGAAAGGGACCGAGATCGGCTCCTCGCGGCGCTTGACGAAAGCAAGTTGAAGTTCCGCGAGACGCAGAGCGAATTCCGGGTCCGCGGCGCCGACGGCGATATCCGCTGGGTCGAACTGCGGCTCTCGGCCGCCATATCGGATGACGAGATACATTTCATCGGCATCATCGAAGATATCGGGGATCGGAAACGGGCCGAAGAGGAACTGCGCGACGCGAAAGAGACGGCCGAGTCGACGGCACAGGAAAAAAGCCGGTTCATCGCCCGCGTGTCGCACCAGATCCGTCAGCAGATGAACACGGTCATCGGCATTTCGCAGTTGCTACACGATTCTCGGTTGCTTCCCGAACAGCGGGAACAGATCGATCTTATCCGCACCGCGAGCGCGACCCTCTTGGCGCTTGTTGAAGAACATGATGATGTCTATGCGGCTGAAGAGAGGGTGGAGACCGAAGGGATGTCGCATGAGGCGGCGTCCGAAGAGGAGACGGCGGCGGTATCGACTGCGCATGATAGGCGTGACGCGCCGGATCCCTCGGCTTCGGGCGATGCCCGGATATTGCTGGTCGAGGACAATCTCGTGAATCAGAAGGTGGCGGCGAAAATGCTTTCTAAACTGGGGCTTTCCTGTGATATCGCCTATCACGGGGTCGAGGCGGTCGAGGCCTGCGCAAAGAGGCGCTACGATCTGGTCCTGATGGATTGCCAGATGCCCATACTCGATGGCTTCGAGGCGACCCGGCGCATCCGTGCGCTGGGAGAGGGGCGGGATATGGTGCCCATCATCGCGATGACCGCAAATGTCATGCGGGGCGACCGCGAGAAATGTATCGCGGCGGGGATGAACGATTATCTTCCCAAGCCGGTCACGATGGAGGCGCTACAGGAGATTCTCGGCAAGGTTGGTTTGAGCGTGGGACAGAAAAATGACGACACCCGGCAGGCACTCGATCCGGCGGTGCTTCAACGCACATCCGAAAATGACCGCCGTTTTGAGGTGGAGATGCTTGAGTTGTTCCTCACCGATACCCGCAAACGGATCGCGGTACTGCAACGCTTGGCGGCTTCGGGTAGCGACCTGCATACGATACGGATAGAGGCACATGCCATTAAGGGGTCCTGCGGCAACATCGGCGCCAAAGCGATGCAGGAGACCTCCTATAGGATCGAGAAATTAGCGGCCGAAGGCATCAAAGAAGGCATCGTGTCGCTCCTTGAGCGGTTGGTTGTCGAATTCACTCGCACCGAAGAGGCGATACAGAAATACCGGCGCACCACGCTGGCGGGACTCGCCTCATGACCAATTATATCAAGGCGCTCATCGGCCTTATCGTCACCATCGTCCTGTTCTGGTTATTGTTTCGTCAGATAGACCTAGTGCTGTTCCTCAGATATCTCGCCGACAGTAACCTCTTCTATGTCGCCGCCGGCATGGCCCTCTATCTTTTCTCGTTCATCGTTCGCGGACTGCGCTGGCGGGCGCTCCTCGGCCATTTGAAGAAGATATCGCTCATTGAATCGATACGGCTCGTGATGGCGGGCTATGCGGTCAACAACGTCCTGCCGTCGCGTATCGGCGAATTCACCCGCGCCTACCTCGCCGGGAGCCGCAACGGCATATCGCGTACTGCCGCTTTCGCATCGATATTCGTCGAACGTATCTTTGACGGGCTGACGGTATTCCTGATACTCGCGGCACTCCTGTTCACCTATCCCTTCCCGGGGTGGGTGCGCAATCTCGCCGAGCTGGCAGGAATCATCTTTGTGTCGCTGTTCCTCTTCGTGCTGCTCAGCTCCTTTTCCGATCTGCCGATACGGATCGTCCGCGCCGTTTCGGGGCGGGTCCCCCAGTGGCTGGCGATGCCCTTTGACTTGCTGGAGAAGTTCCTGCACGGCACGCGGGCCATCGAATCACTGGGGCAACTTGCGACGGTGCTCATCCTGTCGTTCGCGGTCTGGACGATAGAGATAGGGGTCTATGTGCTCATCGTCAAGGCGTTCGGACTTGATATCCCGTGGATAGCGTACCTCCTGATGCTCGTGACGGTCAACATGGGGATGCTCATCCCCTCGACGCCGGGGGGGCTCGGGGTGTTCCAGTTCGCGGTGGTCAAATCGCTGGAGATATTCGCCATCGTCACGACGCTCGGCATGGCGGTGTCGCTGGTGCTCCACATGGCCCAGATAGTGCCGGTGACCATCATCGGACTCATCTGGCTCTGGCGCAATCACATATCGATCGCGACGCTGGAAAAGGAAAAGGGGCCGGCGGCCGACTGAACGGAGGCCTTCATGAACGATCTCATCTTCCGCGAGGAACAGCGGTTCGACCAGTGGTGGATGCGCCTGTCGCTCATTGCGCCGCCGTTCATTCTGATAGCGGTCTTCTGGCCGATCATCGATTCGCAGCTCATCCGCGGCATCCCGATGGGGCATCCCAAACTTTCCGACGGCGAACTCATCCTGCTTATCGGCGGCATCACGCTCGGCGTCACGATACTCACCACGATACCGCTCTTCCTGATGAAACTGGTCACCGAGGTCCGTCCCGACGGGCTTTATGTCCGGTTCATCCCGTTCCATTTCCGCGAAAAACGCTACGGGTGGGGCGATATCCGGTCGTTCGAGCCGGTGACCTACAGCCCGCTTTTCGAGTACGGCGGGTGGGGGATACGGCGCGGTCGGTCGGGGTGGGCGTTCAATGTGAAGGGGGATCGCGGCGTGCGGTTGACCTTCAACGACGGGAAGATGTTGCTTATCGGGTCGCAGGCGGCCGACGAACTGGCGGCGGCGATGCTCGCGGCGAAGGAGCGGCGCGTCTAACGCGCTCCCGCTTTACTTTCTCAAAACAATTAGTTATTATGGCGGCATGGTTATGACGAATACCTCACCCGGCCTAACGGCCGCCCTCTCCTTGAAAAATGGAGAGGGCGATACCGATCGCTCCTTCTCCTTTTCCAAGGAGAAGGTCGGGTTGAGGTTATTCTGTGTGCTCGTTCTCTTTCTCGTCGCCTGTTCTTCGTCAAAATCGGTGCATGATAACGACACGGTGGCGACCGATGAAGATATCCCCGACATCGAAAGCAATGAGAGCGATGACTGTTGTGAACCGGAGGAAGATATCGATAGTCACGAGATAGACAGTTTTCATGTCACGCTGGGCGATAAGGACCAAGACGCTACCGACAATGACCTCATCGTCTGTACCCCCGGTACCGTCGAAGAATGTCCCTACGCTGGCCCCGAAGGAACCGAGAATGTCGGTGTTTGTAAGGCGGCGTCCCGCACCTGCAAAGAAGATGGCACATGGAACAACTGCCACGGCGAGGTATTGCCGACAATGGAAACATGCGACAACGGCATTGACGAAGATTGCAATGGTATCGCCGATGACCTTGATCGAGATAAGGACGGCTACACTGAATGTGGCGGCATAGATTGCTGTGGCGATGAGTGGGATGAAGGGTGTGGTTGTGTCCTTTTTCCGCAAGAGGTCAATCCGGGCGCCCCGGAGATTCCCAACGGTTTCGACGATAACTGCAACGGCGAGATAGATGAGGGCTTTGGCCCCGACGAGATTCTGGTTCCTGATATCGATATTTGTAACCCGGAGCTCCTGTTACTGGAGAAAAGATAGGAGTAACGGCGTCTGCCCGTTCGAGTGACCCTTCGTGATGTGCGGAAAATCAAGAGAAATGGTGGAGCTGGCCGGGATCGAACCGGCGGCCTCTGAATCCGAAAGCCGAGTTTGCCAAATAGGTACCCAAATTGCAAACTTGACTTTACCAAATAAATGATCTATCTTCTCCTCGGTGGCATTGAAACAAGGGAGGTCCGCATGAAGTACATACCGCGCTCAGCCGAGAAAACACTGCTTGAAGCGATAGTGGCAGGGAAGGTCGTGATGATCCTCGGCGCCCGTCAGGTCGGCAAGACCACCCTCGTTACGCAGACGCTCGCCAAGGAAAAGGTCGCCATCCTCAACTTCGACATCGAACTCGACCGCCAACGATTCCTTTCGGCGTCGCGCCTTGACCCCGCCGATGCGCTGACCCGCTTCGGTTCGCCGGATATTCTCGTCATTGACGAAGCGCAACGGATACCGGAGACCGGCCGCATCATCAAAGGCTGGTACGATCGGAAACTTTCGTGCGTGTTCGTCCTGCTCGGCTCGTCGAGCCTGTCGCTGCTTGACCAGTCGGCCGAACCGCTGACCGGCCGGAACATCAAGATACCGCTTCCGCCGCTTACCTTTACTGAGATACTCGCGGCCGAATCATGGTATAGCCCGAAAATGGAACCGGCCGCTTTGCAGGCCGACTTCGCGGCGCAAATAGATGCGCTTCTTCTGGAGCGGGTGGTGTTCGGCGGCTACCCGGAGGTGGTCCGCTCACCGAAGAAAGAACAGTTACTTCTTTCGCTGGCGGGCGACTATCTGCTTAAGGACATCCTTCATTTCGGTCTGGTAAAAACGCCGGAAGTGCTGCGAAAACTGCTTGCGCTTCTGGCGCACCAATGCGGCGCGTTGGTCTCGGTCCATGAACTGTCGACCACGCTGGGCATCGCGCGGCAGACGGTCGAGCGTTATCTCGCACTGCTTGAGGATACCTATATCATCTTCCGGCTTCCGGCGTTCAGCATGAATCCGCGCAAGGAGATAACCAAATCGCACAAGATATTTTTCTGGGATACCGGCATCAGGAACGCCATCCTTTCCGATTTCTCGCTTTCTCCCACCCGGAGCGATATCGGCATGCTCTGGGAGAACTGGATCATCGCCGAATTCGCCAAACGGAATCTGCTGTCGGGATCGCTTTCGCAACTCCATTTCTGGAGAACGCGCAACGGCAGCGAGGTTGATCTGGTCGTCAGGACCAACCGTGCATTTGCCGCCTATGAGATAAAATGGAGCGCGAAAAAGAGAGCGACGACAGCCTTTACCGAAGAATATAAGGTTCCCGTCACCCGCATATCGCGCACCGAACTTGACGCGTTACTTGAGTCGTGAACCGTTCAGTGATGTCCGGAAAATCAAGAGAAATGGTGGAGCTGGCCGGGATCGAACCGGCGGCCTCTAGAGTGCGATTCTAGCGCGCTCCCAACTGCGCTACAGCCCCACGCAGGCCCCTTTTATAGCGATAAACGCCGCTTTGTCAAACATTCTTTTTCCGGGACCTTCGAACGGCGGTATTGTATCGTTAAATTTTTTGACATCGCCGGACCTTTTATATATGGTAAGGCGCGCGTTAGGCTTAGTGATACACTTTTTTCATAAGGGGGCTACCTTGAAGAACACGATCCGGTTGGCCACGATGCTGTGTGCGTTACTCATGGCCGGTACTCTCTGTGCGAAGTCGCTCGTGGTGTTCCCCACGGCGTGGAAGAAGGGCACGGAAAAGGAATTCGCCGAAGGTCTTGACGAGAACTTCCAGCTGATGATCGACAAGGTGAAGGGGGCGGAAGCCTCCGGTCCCGACGCGCTGTCGGCCGACATCAAGAAGCAGCTCAAGAAGTGCGACGGCAAAGTCGCCTGCATCGAGCGGGCCGCCAAGGATCAGACCGACTTCGATCTGGCCCTGTTGCTCTCGTACCAGAAAGGTAAGATAGAGATCACGATATTCAACAAGAAGGGTCGCAAGGTGGCCGAGGGTGCCGTCGATGTCGAGGAAGAGGATGAGCCGGAGGATGTGGCCGGCGGTGTGCTCGGTTCGACCAATAAACTGATCGGCAAGATAAAGGACGAGCCGGAAGAGGAGACTTCTTCCTCCGACGAGATGAGTTCATCATCCGATCAACCGGCCAAGAAGCTTTCCTCCAGCGAAAAGAAAGAGGTGATGCGCAAGGGTTTCAAGTCCTACCAGACCGCCAACTACAAGGATGCCGTGAACTCCTTCCGCGCCGCCGATGAGACAGATCTGGGCGACACCACCGACGACATCCGTAAGCTGATGGAGAAGGCAAAGGAAGCGATAAAATCAGAAGATTGGGCCGCTGCGCTCGATAACCTCGACCGCGCCGCCGAGAAGGACGACAAGATCCGTCAGGCGGGCTACAAGGCGATCGTTTTCACCAAAGAAAGCAACGAGCGTTGGAAATACAATGAAACAGCCGATGATGGTACGAACTTCCGCAAGATGTTCAAGGATTTCAAGGGCGAGATAGGCGACCATAAGAAATGGAAAGAGGATGCGCTCCGCAAGCTCGAGGATGAGCTTGGCGCGACGGCGAAACTCAAGGATACCATCACCCGCAAGTTCGAGGCGGACGAGAAGGATTTCCGTCGCAAGGAGAAGGAGTACGAGGAGAAGAACGCGGCCGACATCAAGAGCGCACAGGCCGATCTTGAGGGCGGGCTCGACGAGAAGTATGAGAAGAAGATCAAGGTGCTCGATAACAAGATAAACAAAAAGACCGAACAGTACGGCAACGACAAGGGCTACGAAGAGTCGTATAAGGATGCCATCGATCAGGAGCTTAAGGCGCTCGACAAGAAATACGAAAATATGCGCAAGGCGGCTGAAAAAGAGAAGAGCGACACGCTAAAGGGGCAGGAAAAGGCGTCGCGTCAGCTGGAAAAGGATACCGAGAAACAGATCGCTGATCTCGAAGGGAAGTCCAAGGATGTCGAGAAACAACTTGAGGCGATGAACAAAGAGATAGAGAAGGACAACGCGAAGTTCGATAAGGCGGAGCAGAAACTGCAGGAAGAGCGCGACAAAGGTGTCGGCAAGGATGAGGCGGCCGACCGACTCGACATAGAGAAGGCCGAAAAAGATGCACAGAAGAAGACCGAGGAGCTTAATGCCCAGACCGCCGAGTTCGATAAGAAGGACGAGGCGGAGACCAAGTCGCTCGAGAAGGTTCAGCAGGAGATAGATCAGTTCCTCGAGAAGCAGGAACAGCGTCTGTCGAAGGTGCAGGAGAAGGTCGACAAAGAACGCGAGAAGATAGACAAGGATGCCGATGCCAAGCGTCGTCAGGCAGAAGAGACCGGCGACAAGGAGTTCGAGAAGCAGGCGCAGAAACTCCAGAAGGATGTGGAGGCGGTCGAGGCCGATATGCGCAAGTTCGAGGAAAAATACAACAATTACGAGAAGAAGACTGACTACAAGGATCTCCAGAAGAAACTGGCCGCCGCCAACAAGACGCTTCAGAATTTCGAGAAGGGACGCGAGGCGTTCATCAAGAGCAAGACCGATCCGGTCGACAAGGAGATCGCTACCCTGAACAAGGACCTCGAGTCCTCATTCAAGGATACGAAGGGCAAGATAGAGAAGGAAACGGCCGATTTTAAGGCGAAGAAAGAGGGAGAAAAGAAAGAAATAGAAAAACGTCTTTCGGCCATTCAAAAGCAGAAGAAGGACTTCCAGAAGAAGTTCGATGCATTGCAGAAGTCGATAGAGGCGGAGCGTAATCGCAAGGTCAAGGAGATCGAGGGACGCCAAAAGGTGCGCGAGGAACAATTCGCCGCCGAGTCGAAGAAGCGCCGCGCTGCATTCGAGGCTGAACAGGAGAAGAAGCGGAAGTCGCTCGCCGCGCTCGAAAAGCAGATGAACGATTCGGCCAAGCAAGGTGACAAGCTCCGTGAAGGGCTGGCCAAGAAGATAGAACAACTCAAGATGGACGCCGAGAAGAAGGTCCAGAAGATCGAAGAGGATTCGGTCAAGAAGGCCCAGAACATGGAAATACAGCAGGAAAAGGAGCGCAAGGCGGTCTACGCCAAATACGAAGGACTCTACAAACAGGATCGCGCTAAACTCGAGAAAGAGATGAAGGGACTCGAGGCCGAGATGAAGGGGCTCATCAAGGAGCGCGACAACGAGCAGACCCGTCTCAAGATGCTCATAGAGAAGCTCGAGAAGGATATTGTTTTGAAACGTGACGAGTGGGAGAAAAACGCCAAGTCGCGGCAGGGAGCCTTCGAGGGAGAGCTGGCCAAGGCAGGCGCGAAAGAGGCGGCGGCCAAGAAAGAGTACGACAAGCGCAAAGCGCAGATCGAACGCGATTTTCTCGCCCGACTTGATGGAACCGCCAAGAAGATGATAGACAAGACCGCCACCAGTTCGAAGAAAGAATATGAGATAGAGCGGAGCCGCGATGTCGAGGCGACCGGCGTCACCAAAGAGATTAACGCACTGCGCGTTCAGGTCTACGTGAATCGAGCGCTGGGCAAGCTCAAGGACGGTGATTTCAAAGAGGCGCGCAAATTGCTCTACAAAGGGGCCTACTACGACAAGGAGAACAAGCAGGTGAAGGATGGGTTCGCCGAGGTCCTCAAGACCGCCGGGGCGATGTTCGCCGAGGCGAGCCGTCTAATGGCCGACGACCCGGAACAGGCAAAGACGATCCTGCGTAAACTGACCGCCAATCTTTCCTCCACCGACGAATACTACATCAAGGCGAAGTTCCTGCTACTCGATGAGGAGTAGGGCCATCTCGGGGGTATTTCCATGATCCGTATCTTTGTCGCGGCGCTTATCGGCCTTTTGCTGTTCACGGGGTGCATCGCGCTGAAACAGGATGTGGATGTGGCCAAGGCGGAGTGTGTCGCCGAGAACGTAGCCAAGCGCAAGGTGCTCGAGGAGGCGTTACGCGCCGATCTTGCGGCGATCACCGAACGGCTGCGTAAGATAGAGGACAAACTGAACATCGACAAAACGGCGCAGGAGAACAAGATGAATCTCTCGTTCTCGACGCTGGACGACCTCAAAAACACCATCCGCGACATCAACAGCCGCATCGACTCGATAGATGTCGGGTCGAACAAGGCGGCGGCCGAACTGGCCCCGACGGTTAAGCGGCTGACCGAACAGTACGATGCGATGGCAAAAGAGCTGGCGCTTTTGCGGGCCGGGGTCGAGGAGCAGAAGCCGGTCGACCATGTGACGATAGACAAGAACGGCACGGTACGGCTCCCCGATGCTCCCGAAAAGGCTTTTGCCGAACTCCAGAAGATGAGCACCGACGCCGCTATCGCACCGCAGGTCCGCGACGGCTGGACCCGTTATATCGCCAAATTTCCCGGGCGGCACGACTGCGAGGCGGTGTTCTACACCGGCGAGACCTTCTCCGCCGAAAAGGCGTGGAACAGCGCCATAGAACAGTATCGCCGTATCGATACCGAGTATAAAGGGTGTGTCAAGCACGAGATCAGTTATCTCCGTATCGCCGCGGCGCTCATTAGTCTGGGCAAGAAGGATTACGCGAAGAAGGTGGTGCTCGGGATGCGCGACATCTTCCCGACGACCGAATATCCCAAGATGACCGCGGAGCTTGAGAAGAAGCTCGGTCTGCCGCCGCGTGAGAAAAACAAAGACAAACAGGATAAAAAGAAATGACGCGATCACGCAACGGTTCATGGATATGGCTCCTTTTCCTCTTCAGTGTTATCGCGGGGTGTGCGGAATCCATCGATCGCGAAACGCCGCCCGAGGATGCGATATTCTCGGTCACCGACATGGTACTGACCGCCGACGGCGGCTATCTGCTGGTGCTGTCGGGCAATTTTGAACGGGCCTATGATCATGGCCGTATCTCGGTGTGGGATATCGCCGCAAAAAAGGTGACCTCTTCTCTGTTGGTCGGCTCTCTGGGCGGCCGGCTGTTCCTGACGAGCGACGAAAAGACCCTCTACATCACGACGCGGGAGGCGGGACTGCTCCATCGCATCGATATATCGCATGATCTTAACGGCAAGCCGTGGCTCGCATACGGCGGCAGCGGGTTGGGGGAGGTGTCGGTCGCGGTCCGTCCGGAACCGTATGCGATGTCCGCTACGACCGACGAGGGGTTATTGCTGGTCACTCATCTGCTCAACGGCGAGGTCGCGGTATTCCAGCGCGCCGAAGGATCGGCCGATACGCTGGCCGGCATCTTCCAGATGGAGAGCGGCATCACCGATATCGTTGCCGATCCTTTGCACGACGTGTTCCTGACGGCTCATAAACGTTCCGATCGTCTCGGCCTGCTGCGCATCACGGCCGATACCCCTGCGACAAAAGAAACACCGGGCACCGTCTCGGCGGTCACCGGATATATCGATCTGCCGCTGCCGCTCCCGGGTGTCGATGTGCGCGATATCGTCACTTCGATCGAACAGGACGCGACCTACTATCTTTCTTACCGCAACCGCGACGACGCGGGATACGAATCGCCGATGCTACTTAAAATGACGATAGGCGAAGAGGGCGGTGTTTTCACGGCCCGACGGTCATGGGCAACGGCGCTTCAGGGCGATATCGGCGAAGCGGCGGTCGTTTCCTGCCAAGCCGAACCCGACCTTGAGCTGGTATTCGTCGCCGTTCCCTCAGACCGTTCGGTATCGGTCTTCGAATCGTTCGGCGGTACGCTGGTGGGCCGTATCGATCTGGAGGATTGTACGCCGTATCAGCTCTACAGCCGGCCGTGGGACCCTGAACGCCGTCTTTTCGTCGGATGCTTCAGGGAGGACCGGGTGCTCATTCTGAACGCCGATTGCACGGGCGACGGGCTCTTTGCCGTCGAGGAGGATATCCGATGAGCACGTTGCGTATCGCTTCTTTGCTCATCATCGGCATCGCCTTTCTACTGGCCGCGTGCGATGATTCAAGTACCACCTATTATCTTAAACTTCCCGTCGAGGTGCGGACGGTACAGAAACCGGTCCGGTGCGTGGACGGCTCGGTCGGCTATGTCGCGTTCGTTTCCGACAATACCCTTGACGGCGGAAAACTCAAGATGATCGACGGATGCCGTGGGGTCGTAAATGCTGATTTTACGGACGATTCCCCGGGCGCCGGGAAAGGTCTTCTGGCGGGTCCGGTGGTCGCCGGGTTCGATCTGATGGCGCTGGATGACGGATTCCTTGCCGCGATCGCGGTCCCCGAGGAGCGGCGTCTTTCCTTTAAGCGTCTTGATGATGCCTTGCAGTATCTCCCGCAGGATACCGAAACGGTCGCGCTGGAGATGATGCCGCGTTCCGTCAATGTGCTTTCCGATCTCTTTTTAGTCCTTGGTGATACCTTCATTCTCGAGGCGGCGGCTCTTGTCGATCGTCAGGGAAAGGTCTACGATCAGGATCCCGTTCGACGCTATGCCGACCTCGCCTGCGACGGGGCGCGTTGCGTGGCTCTCGAAGAGGGGACCGGCGCGGCATACCTGCTCACGGTGTCCGGGAACGGCGCCGAACCGCTGCTGGTGAGTGAACCGATCGATCTTTCGGGCCTGTCGGCGATTTCCTTCGGCGGCGTGGCCTCGCTCGGAGAAGATCGTTTCGTGATCTGGAATGAGGTCACGGCAATGGTTCTTGCGGGAACGGAAGACTTGGAGCTTACCGCCGAGATAACCCTGCCGTATGATGTGTGGGTGACCGCCGTAGCCGCCGTTCCCTATATCGGTGCGCGGCTCTATTCGCTGTTGGACGACCATGAATTCGCGGTAAAGGTCCCGGTCTATATCGACCAGAACGACGATGATGCGTTGCTTGCGGGCGATGACGAGCTTTCAACAGATAACGAAGAGGATCTGCTGACCGACGAAGGATCGGTGCCGGACGATGACGCGCTCTTGGTCCGTTCCGCGGCACTCGCCGCCGACACCGACGACGATGCGCTGGTGCTTCCCGCCGGTTCGTACGATTCGCGGAATGCCGATGCGGTATGGTTCGCCACCGATTCGGGGCGTATCTTTTCCTATGATCTTTTACTGCATGGCTGGATGCTCGATCCGCTCGAAGGAGATGATACCGGCGTTCCGCAGATATCGTTCGCCGGGGTGACGATACCCGAGAACACCGATACCACCGAGGCGAACATGCCGCGCATCAAACGGATCTCGGCGGTGCAGGGCCTGCCGTTCGTGGTCTCCTATGATCTGATCTACGAGGCGCTGTTCGAAGGTTCCCGCTCCGACGGCGGTGCGTGGGACGCCGATCTATCGCGTTTCTCCGACAAGCGTGCCGACTTCACCAAGATCATCACCGGCGATCCGAACGCTTACGCGGTGCTTCTGACCGGTGCGCGCGGCGGACAGAAGTGTCTGATACCAGCCCGCAGCGGCGTTTCTCTTCCCGTTGTGCGGGTGGTCGACCGTTGGACCCTTGAGGTCGATCCGGGGCTGTGGCGTGAGGAGTTGGCGGACTGTTACGACGGCCCCATTTCCTACGGCGTGTTCCCCCGTCAGCGCTATCTGGTGCGCGTAACGCTTCCCGGCGGTACGGTGGTGCAGCGGATCGCCCGCGAGATGCCGGCCGAGTGGACCCCGCTCGTTTCACGCGAGACCTCCTACAGCGACGAATACATCGATATCATATTACAGCGGCGCACCGACGATGTGGTCACGGCGCAGGGACTTGTCTTTTCATTTACCGTTTCTCCTTCCCGCGCTTTTCTGGGACCCGATTCGGCCGATATCTTTGAACGGATACTGCCGATCTCCAACGGTCATGTGCTTCTTTTTTCGCCGCTCAGGTCGCGGCTTTTTGAGTACAGCCCGGTCTTTGAGAAAACGATCGTCACCTACCGATAGACACGGAGATAAGGCATGATGAGAACACTCTTTCTGTGCATTGCCATGATACTGTTCGCCGGGATACTCGGAGCACAGACCGCTCCTGCGCAAAGCGACGAACTGCTCCTCAACTACGAGTCGCTCAAGACCTTCAAGGCCGACTTCACGCAGGTATTCACCTCGAAACTGACCAAGAAAACGGCCGACCCCGAGATCGGCACCATCCAGTACAAGGCGCCGGCATTCATGCGCTTCGATTACACCAAGGCGGGCAAGCTCGACCGTCAGACCTTCATCACCGAAAAGGAGCTCGCCTTCATCAACTTCGAGAAGAAGACGGTGATGACCAAGAAGGGGCAGGGTGACTACGGCGATTATCTGGTCTTCCTCAAAGGGGTCGCCGAGATAAAAAAGAAATTCACCATCAAAAAAGGCGATGTCGCGGTCTCGCGCAAGGCGGGTATCAAGATAGAGGAGGGGCAGAGCATCTTCAAACTTACCCCGACCGCAAAGATATCGAACCTGCGTTATCTTTTCCTCATCATGAAGGGGAAAGAGGTCGCTTCGGTGGCGGTGGTCGACGAGATCGGCAACATCAACCAGCTCTTCTTCACCACCGTCCAATACGATCCCAAACTTGAACCGTCGGTGTTCACCTACACCGTCCCGATCGGTTTCGAGGTCTCCAACATCTGAAGAACATGCGTGCCGTACTCCGGATAGCGGAGCTTGTTCCGTCGCCTTCATTCAGCGACGGCAACGCGCTCTATACCGCCAAGCGGGCCGTCATAACAGCGATCACCGAAACGACAAAAGAGATCATGGTCGAGGCATCGGTCACCGCCGAACGGCGGCGTACCGTCACCTTTGCCGTGGATGCGGAAGGGGGACTGGGGGATCATGCCTGTTCCCAGCACGGCGGTGCGCTTTGTGAGGATATCATAGCCGCCGCGCTCAAATACAACGAACTGATCATTGAGGACCGCTCTCCGGTGACACAACTGGCCGATGTGGTGGGGCGGACGCTGCCTTCCCCGGCGGCCGACGAACCGGTGTCGCTGCGCGTCGCAAAAGAGGGGGGGCTGGAGTTCGTCACCCGCGATGTCGGTACGGCGGCCCATCTGGCGCGTCTGCTGGAGAAGCTGGCCCACCGTGAACGGATGCTTCTGCTGGCGGTCTCTCCGCACAGTTTCACTTTCGGCGGCATGTGGGTGAAGAAGGGCGACCTGCCGATCGACATCCATTACCGACGCGACGGTGGCACGGTCCGTTTCTCACTTCCCGCGTCGATGCTGTTCGATCCCGAAAGCGGCGTTGTCTTCGACCGTGAACAGGCGTCGGTCATCGCGTTGCAGGCCGAACAGGTCGATGTCCTGCGGCGGCTCCTGCAGTTCCAAGCGCCCTTCGATAGCGAGGAGGAGCTGTTCACTGCGGTACGCGAGCTTTCGGGCCGCGTTTCGGCGCTTTTCCGGCTGACCGGGGAGCTCGACGACGCGTGGGATAGCATCGACGCTGCCGATACCATATTCGCGCTCGATTTCGACGAAGGACGCATCTACCTTGAGGTCTTCTTCATCGTCGGCGGGAAACGGATACAGATGCGGCTGTCGCGCAAGGATTCGGAACACGCCTATGCCGCCGACGGCCGTCTGCTCACCTTCAGCGCCCCCTTCATGAAACAGGTGCGGCAGGCGATCCGCGACGCCGGGTTCCGTTCGGTCAAGAACCGTTGGTCGGTCCCGCTGAAAGAATTGGCGACGCTCCTTGCCGACGATTCGCCGCTCCGTGCGGTCGGCGCGATAGAAACGGTAAAGAAAATAGCGCGTATCGAGATAGCGGAAGAGGTGATAACGCGGACCGGCATCGGCATAGAACTGCATCCCGAGGACGGCTGGTTCTCCTTCTCGGTCCACCTGCCCGAGACGGTGACGCCGCTCCCGCCCGCCAGCCTCATCGACGCGATACGCCAGCTCAAAAAGGGGAACGAGGCGCCGGTGGTGGTCGACAGCGCGGGCGATCCGGTCATCATCGAGCGAAGCGTCGGGTTCCTGAACCGGCTGAACGAACTGTTCGCCTATGGCAGTGCCCTGCCGACCGACCGCGTGAATCCGGTGTTCCTGCCCCATTTTCTCAAACGGGGCGGGCGGAAGTTCCTCGAACGGTTCGATGGCACCGCCGCGGCGCGCGCCGACTACGAGGAGATCATCCGCAGTTTCTCCGAAGGGACCCTCCCCGAACTCGTCGACCGGCCCGAATTCGCCATCCTGCGGCCCTACCAGCGCGACGGGGTGCGGTGGATAGGACTCCTGCGGCGCATGAAGCTGGGCGGCATACTCGCCGACGAGATGGGGCTGGGCAAGACGCTGCAGTCGCTGGCCGCCCTCATCGCCGATCCGACGCCGGGAGCGACACTCGTGGTGACCCCGAAAACGCTTGTCTGGTCGTGGGACCGCGAGATACAGAAATTCTTTCCTGAACTCCAGCGCACCGTCATCGACGCGATGCTTCCCGAAGAGCGGACCCGCCGCTGGCGCGCCGCCGACAACGGCATCATCATCACCTCGTATGCCATACTCGTCAACGACCTCGACCGGCTGAAAGGGAAACGGTTCCGCACCCTCATCGTCGACGAGGCGCAGCATATCAAGAATCAGACCACCAAACGGTTCCGTGCTTTGCAGAAGGTAGAGTGCGACTTCCGGCTCGCGCTCACCGGCACGCCGATGGAGAACCATCTGGCCGACCTGTGGAGCATCTTCCAGTTCCTGATGCCGGGGCTTCTCGGCCGCCGTCAGGAGGTCGAGAAGATCGAACGGACCGGCGACACCGCCGAATTCGAGAAACTGGCGCTCATCACCGCCCCCTTCATCCTGCGGCGCGAGAAGAAGGACCTTCTCCCCGAACTGCCGCCCGTCATCATAAAGGAATACCCGGTCGAGATGACCGCCAAACAGAAGGAAATATACCTTTCCTACCTCCTGCGGGGCCGCGCCGAATTCTTGGAACTGGGCGGCGATATGAACAAGATAGAGGTGCTCGCGCTCCTCACCAAACTGCGGCTCGCGGCCAACCACCCGATGATGGTCTCCGACAAGGTGACCGACATAGAAGAGTCGGGGAAGATAGCGCTCATCACCGAACTCATCGACGAGATCCGCGACGCCGGCGGCCGCGTCCTGATATTCAGCCAGTTCGTCAAGATGCTCGCCATCATAGAAAAAGCGCTCAAGAAGCGCGGCATCGCCTATTTCTACATGGACGGCGACACGCAGGAACGGCGCGACCCGGTCGAACGCTTCAACCGCGGCGAACGCGACGTGTTCCTTCTGTCGCTCAAGGTTGGCGGCTTCGGCCTCAACCTGACCGGCGCCGACAATGTCATCATCGTCGACCCGTGGTGGAACCCGGCGGTCGAGGAGCAGGCGTGGAGCCGCGCCCACCGCATCGGACAGGACCGGCAGGTGGTCGTCTCGAAACTCTTCGCGCGCGAAACCATTGAAGAGAAGATACTCGACCTCCAGCAGAGCAAAAAGGGACTCACCGGCTTCTTCATGAAACGGACCCTCGCCGAACCGTCGAAAGACTTCATCCGGATGCTGGCGGAAATGGAACTGAAGGGGCCAACATAGGTCCTATGGGTCTTATATGACCTATAGGTCCAATGGGACTTAGTGGACGAATAGGACCAATAGGGGGAGAAGGGGAAATGGGAGACCTCATCGGGGCGCACGGCGGCTACCGTGACCTGAAATCGTATCAGAGCGCCGAGATCATCTACGATGCCACGGCGGCCTTCTGCGACCGCTACATCGACAAACGCAGCCGGACCCACGACCAGATGGTGCAGGCGGCGCGCAGCGGCAAGCAGAATATCGCCGAGGGGAGCATGGCGTCGGCAACCTCGAAGAAGACTGAACTGAAACTCATCGGCGTGGCGCGAGCGAGTCTCGAAGAACTTCTGCTTGACTATGAGGACTTCCTGCGGCAGAATGGACATGCACGGTGGGACAAGGAGCATCCGCTTATGAAGCAGGTCCGCGACCTCGCCTATGTGTCCAATAGGTCTTATTCGACTTATTCGTCCTATTTCAATTCTCCCGAAACGGCTGCCAACACGGTCATCTGCCTTATTCATCAGGCGAACTTCCTGCTGGACCGGCTGCTCAAGAATCTGGAGGCGAAGTTCCTTGAGGAGGGTGGTTTCACCGAGAAACTCTACAAGGCACGCAGCGAGGCGCGAAAGAAACCATGAACCGTTTGCCGTTCCTACTACTTCTTGCCACGCTGGCCGTTGCCTGCGAAAATACCATCCCCTCGTCATCCGACGCCGACGAGAACATCAACGATACCGCCCAGCCGGACAACCTTGACATCGAACTGCCCGATGCTGCAATGGTGCTTATCCCGGCTGGAACTTTTATGATGGGATGTGACGATACCAAAGACGATACCTGCGGTGTGGGGGAAAAACCTATTCACGAAGTCTACCTTTCGTCTTACCGAATTGATGTCAATGAGGTCGCGGCTGGTGATTATGAGCGGTGTGTGGAGGCAGGTGCTTGTTTCGAAAGTGACTTTGACCGCTATTATGCTGAAGACAACTGGAGATGCAATCTCTACTATAAGGATTTAAGTCGTCGGCTTTATCCAGCGAATTGTATTTCGTGGTATGGGGCCGATAACTACTGCCAGTGGGTTGGGCGACGGCTTCCCACTGAAGCCGAATGGGAAAAGGCGGCTCGTGGTACCGATGGCCGTCTCTATCCGTGGGGTGATGAGCCCGCGCCAAATTGTGAATACGCAGGGGTGCCATACGATGAAAATGATCCTTGCGAGAATGATTCTCATGAGGTGGGATCAATTTCGAAGGACGCATCGCCTTATGGGGTGATGGACATGCTGGGCAATGTTGTAGAATGGGTACAAGATTGGGATGATGGAAAGCCTTATCCTTCATCACCACAGGAGAATCCGCAGGAACCAGAATCGGGAACATTCAAGATGATCCGTGGCGCTAGTTTTGGTACATGGGGATACAGCATTCGAATTACATATCGTGGATCCAATTTGCCGTACGGGAAATTTTCGGGCAATGGTTTTCGCTGCGCCCAATGAGGGCCTTTCATCAGATTTTCTTTGACATTGGCACACGATTTTGTTAGGTACTAGACTGAAGTGTCATTTTTATATGGTGTACACGGAGGAATGATGAGTAAAATCGTTGTCTTGGCGAAGCAAGTACCGGATACGGCCAATATCCGGGGCAACGCGATGAAGGAGGACGGCACGGTCAACCGCGCCGCGCTCCCGACGGTCTTCAATCCCGAGGACTTGAACGCGCTCGAAACGGCGCTCCAGATCAAGGACCGGACCGGCCGCGAGGTGATCCTCCTTACGATGGGACCCTACAAGGCGGTCGAGATCATCAAGCAGGCGCTCTATATGGGTGCCGACGCCGGGTACCTGTTGACCGACAAGAAGTTCGCCGGGTCCGATACCTGGGCGACGAGCTATATCCTCGCCGAGGCGATAAAGAAGATCGGCGGCGTGGATCTGGTCGTCGCGGGACGGCAGGCCATCGACGGCGATACGGCGCAGGTGGGACCGCAGGTGGCCGAGAAACTGAATTTCAATCAGGTGACCTATGTCACGGCGCTGAACGATGTGACCGATAAAGCCATCACCGTCGAGCGCGACGGCGAGTTCCAGACCGAGGTGATCAAGGCGCGGCTCCCGCTGCTCCTCACCGTCACATCGGCGGCCAACACCCCGCGCTATCCGTCGGCGCGCAATATGCTCCGCTATTTCAAGGCCGACATCAAGGAGAACATCCCGGCCGAGAAACGGGCCGAATACGAGCGCAACGGCTGGGTCATCCCGACACTGACCTTTGCCGACCTCAAAGATATCAACGAGGCGCAGATCGGCCTCAAGGGGAGCCCGACCAAGGTCAACGCGATACGCGATATCGCGGTGCAGGGTGGCGACCTCAAGATGTACGATCCCCAGCTGGACGGCGTCAAGGCGCTGGTCCGCGACCTCATGAAGCAGTATGTCGAGGTGCAGTCATGAAAACGGCGGTATTCATAGAAAAACGGGCCGGGACCGAGCGGCTCCGCAATGTGACGCTGGAACTGACCGGCAAGGCGGCGGCGCTCATGAAACCGTTCCACGGCGAGGTGGTCGGCATCTTCGTCGGCGACCGGCTTCCCGAGGACACCGACGACCTGTTCAAGTACGGCATGCACCGCGTGGTGTTCTACAACAACGCGAAACTCAAGCATCTCCATTCGATCGCCATCAAGAACATCGTCGCGCAGTTCGTGAAGAGCGAGAAGCCCGATATCGTGCTCTTCGGCGCCACCCACACCGGCCGCGACATCGCGCCGCTGGTCGCCGCGCAGATATACACCGGGCTCACCGCCGACTGCACGCAGCTGGTGATAGACGACTACCGCGACAAGGGAAAGATACTCTACCAGATCCGTCCGGCGTTCGGCGGCAACATACTCGCCACCATCGTGACCCCCGATCATCGCCCGATGATGGCGACGGTCCGCGAAGGGGTCATGCCGCTGCCGGAACAGAAGAGCAACAACACCGTCAAGTTCGAAGAACTCACGGTCGATTTCAAGGACGAGTGGGTGAAAAGCGAATTTCTCCGCATCATCCCGAAGATCTCGAAGGTCGATCTGAGCGCCGCCAATGTCATCGTTTCGGGCGGCGCCGGCGTCGGCAATAAAGAGGCATTCAAGATGATCTTCCAGCTCGCCGAGGCATTGGGCGCCGAGGTCGGCGCGAGCCGCGCGGCGGTCGATTTCGGCTTCGTCGAAAAGGATCGGCAGGTCGGTCAGACCGGGTCGGTGGTCCGGCCGAAACTCTACATCGCCTGCGGCATCAGCGGTTCGATACAGCACCGCGCCGGGATGGAGGAGTCGCAGAAGATACTCGCGATCAACAAGGACCCCGACGCGCCGATATTCGGCATCGCCCATATGGGCATCGTCGGCGATCTCAAGGAGATCATCCCGCTGATGATCAGATATCTGAGGGAGGAAGGCTAATGTCGGGAGCAGGAAGCAACAAGAACAACTTCTATACTGAGAACCGGAAATTCTATCTTTCGCAGATAGACCTTTCCGATATCGTCAAAGACCTCGAAAATAACTACACGGACAGCGGCAGCACTGCCATCCATTCCTACGAAGAGGCCCAGCAGTGGTACGATATGTCGCTCAAGAACGCGGGCGACATCTGCGCCAACTTCATCTGGCCGCGCGCCGAGGCGGTCGACGCCAAGGGCGCCACCTTCAAAGACGGCGTGGTCGAATGGGCTCCGGAAACCAAGGAGAACATGAAGGCGCTCGGCGCCGCCGGCTACATGGGCGGCACCCTGCCGCGCAAATACGGCGGGCTCAATATGCCGGTCACCGTCAATGTCGTCATCATCGAGATGGTGTCGCAGGGTGACGCGAGCCTGATGAACCTGTTCGGTCTGCAGGATATCGCCGTCACCGTCTATAAATTCGGGAACGAGGAGCAGAAGGACCGCGTCCTGCCGAAATTCTGTTCGGGCGAGGTATCGGGCTCGATGGCGCTGACCGAGCCGGAGGCGGGGAGCGATCTGCAGGCGGTCACGCTCAAGGCGATAGAGAAGGACGGGCAGTGGTATCTCGACGGCGTCAAACGGTTCATCACCAACGGCTCGGGCGATGTGTCGCTGGTCCTTGCCCGTTCCGAAGAAGGGTCGAAGGGAGGCCGCGGCCTGTCGATGTTCCTCTACGAACGCTACCGCGACAGCAACATGATCGTCCGCCGCATCGAACATAAACTCGGCATCAACGGCTCGCCCACCTGCGAACTGCAGTTCAACATGGCGAAGGCGGAACTGGTCGGCCAGCGCAAGGTGGGGCTCATCAAGTATGTCATGAGTCTCATGAACGGCGCGCGGCTCACCGTTTCGGCGCAGGCGCTCGGCATCGCGCAGGCATCCTTCGACGAGGCGGTCAAATACGCCAACGAACGGGAACAGTTCGGCAGGAAGATCATCCACTTCCCGGCCGTCTACCAGATGCTGAGGAAGATGCAGGCCGAGATCGAGACCTCGCGGCTGCTGCTCTACCATACCAGCCTCGCGGTCGACTATCAGGATATGTACGAGCGGAAGGAGCATAACGGCGAGAATGTCAAGGCGCAGTTGAAAGAGGCCAAGACGCTCGCCGACTTCCTGACGCCGCTTTCCAAGTTCACTATCGCGGAGCTCGCCAACAAGGCCTCCTACGACGCGATACAGATACACGGCGGTACCGGTTACATGAAGGATTTTCCGGTCGAGCGGCTCTACCGCGACGCCCGCATCACCAATATCTACGAAGGGACCACGCAGTTGCAGGTCGTGGCGGCCATCGGGACGCTGACCTCGGGGCTTTTCTTCAAGTGGCTCGAGAAGGCGAAGGATCTCAAGGCGGTCGAACTTGCCGACGCGAAAAAAGAGCTTCTGCGCCACATCGAGCGGTTCGCCGAGGTGACCGAGCGGGTCAAGACGATACAGAATAAGGATTTCCTTGATTACGCCGCCGGTTATCTGGTCGAGATGGCATCGATCATCTACCGTCAGTACCTTTTCCTGCCGGTCGCCGAGAAGCATCCCGAGAAGCGCGACCTGTTCAAGTTCTTCCGCACCGAGAGCGACGCGCGGCTCGACTACCTCATCCGTCAGTGCGACCTCGCCATCCACACCTACGGCGAGAAGATCTCCGACCTCAAGAACGATCTGCTGAAGAAACACGACTGAGTTCGTCTCCCACTAAATTTGCTCGATATTCCTCTCGATTCTGTTATAATCACCCCGTTCTTAGGGAGGTCGACCGATGAAATATCCGGCAGTATGGAGCGTGTGGCTCCTCGTTATGTGGGGACTTTGCGCCTGTGGCGAAACGCGACAACAGACGAAAGATTTCGATTTTGTGTTACCCGAAGACGATACCATCATCGATGCCGATACCACCGATGTCGATCAGACTGACGAACTGCAGAGCGATGAAGATCTGCTGGGTGTCGCGCTGAGGACGCTCCTTGAAGAACACCTCCTCTTCACCAACGGCTCCGGCGTGGCTGTGGCGGTCGAGGATCTCAACGCGCAGAGCAAGTATCATGCCGTCGCCGGGACCGCGAATAATGATACGGGGAAGGCGCTGACCGCCGATATGCTTTTCCGCATCGCCAGTATCACCAAAACCTTCATCGCTACCGCCATCCTGCGGTTGACCGAGATGCAAAAGATAACGCTGGACGATACGCTCGACCAGTGGTATTCCGATTATCCCGAATCGTCACATATCACCGTCAGGATGCTTCTCAACCACACCTCCGGTATCAGCGATTACGCGGTGGGCGGGAGCCCCGAGGAGATCATCGCCGCATCGGCCGATATGCCGCGTTACTTTGAGCCGGGCGCCGACTGGGCCTATTCCAACACCAATTATATCTTTCTCGGTCGCATCATAGAGCAGATCACTCAAGGAACACTAGGCGATTTCCTGAAAAAAGAGGTGTTCGAGCCGGCGGGACTGGAAATGACGAGTCTCGAAAAAGAAGCGGGGCTTTTGGGAACACTCGCTGACGGACATCTGTATGTGGATGACGAGCTCGACCTCTACACCGACGAGAATCCTGCGTGGTCCGACGGCGGTATGGTTTCCACCGTGATCGAACTTGCCCACTTTGCCTCTCGCCTCTACGGCGGATGGCTCCTTTCCACCCTTGCTCTGGATGATATGTTGACCTTTATTTCCATGGGAGATGAAAAGGTCTACGGTCTGGGGACCCGTTATTATATGAGCCCGCAGGCAGGAAAGGGCTATGGGCACAACGGCGCCCTCATCAACTTTAATGGTGAGATGATCTATTTCCCCAAGATACGGGTCGCCGTGGCGATACAGGCGAACTATCCCGTATCGGGGGACATCGAATATCTGCGTGAAAAGGTGATTGCCTTGGTCACCCGTGCCGACAAATGGCCGGTCGCCGATGCCTGCGCCTACACCGATCTGCGGCCCACCACCCCGGCAACTCGTTACGAGACGATACGGTTCAAGGGCACTATTAACGATAAAAGCACCGCCACCCCGGCTATCGGATCAGGTTACTATTATTACAACGGCGGCGCCGGGAGCGACAATCTGTTCTGTTCGGAGTATGCCTTCCGCACTGCTGCCGATACGAGCGGCAGTCTTTACCTTGTGGAGGAATGCCCCGAAGTGGCGCGCTACTACACCGATGAGATACGGATACGGCGCGTCGAGGTATTTCTGCCGGTGGCGGAGATCGCGGCAGCCCAGAAGTCGGGAACGGGTTTGGCCGAGGCCGCCGGCCTTGACTATTCCCGGATGGACTACTGGTATGACACCGTCAAACAACGGGTGACCAAACGTTGTATCATCGATGCGCCTGATTTCGATGCGGTGGCACGATTCTCATTCTGCATGCAACGGAACACCGATTTCGCGGCGGGCGAGGAGGTGCGCCTTTTTGCTTATCTGCCGTTCTCTGCCGAGCCGGTCGAAGGGAATGCGTGTGTCTGCTTCGACGATCAGGGGGCCGGGAGCGCCTGTCCTACCATGGAGCAGGAGTTCGGCTGTCCGGTGCCGGAAGGATATTTCGCGACGGCGGACGATTCCCATGCCCACCTCCGGCTCATTGGCGTAGTTAACGACCCGGCGGCGCAGATACCGCAAGAGGGAACGATAGAACACGAATTGGTGCATGCTGAAGCGCCTTTTCCCGCGACCGACAAGAATAATTTCGTCCTGCGGACCGCCGGGATAGGCGGCGATGTGCTCATCGCACAGAGTTTCGGCGATTTCAACGCGGTCGGAGACAACCGCTACGAGTTCAAGGCAAGCGAACTCATCGTCCCGGTGACCGCGCTTGTCGACGCGAAGTCGAATGCGGCCGAGACGCTGACCGGGACCGATGAATTCTATTTCGGGATCTATCAGTATTTCCAGAAGATACGGGGCGGCGAGGTGTCCTACAAGAAATGTTTCGTCGCGGCGCGCGATGAGGCCGATACCGATGCGTCGCTCCTGCCGTGCTACGCCGACAACACCGATTTCACGATAGGGGAGACGGCGAAGATGTTCGGCACCATGAAACTGGTCGCCGATCCGGCGTCGCTCGGGTTCTACTGGCCGACCGCTGACGACTGCTTCTGTTTCAAGAATGACAACTCCCTCCTTGACTGCGCCGATTTCGATGAGCGCTGATCGGGTGTTAATTCTCTTCTAAACTTTTGACTTGCCTCCGCGACAGTGATAGCATGCCGCTGTCCTGAATACGAAGGGGGCTCATATGGCGGCGGAAGCGAAAAAAGACAATAGCGGTAAACGCATCAAGATATCTTTCCAGCAAGCGATAGGACTCATTCTGCCCTACATAAAAAGCCGCGTCATGGAGCAGGTTCGCTCCGTGTGGCTCATCATCCTCTACCTCGTACTCTTCCAGATACTCGTCCTCGGCATACCGATACTCGACGCATCGATCATCACCTTCGGCCTGATCATGGTCATCGTCGGGCTTACCTTCTTCATGGAGGGATTGCTTCTCGGACTCATGCCGCTGGGTGAGCTCATCGGCATTAAACTGCCCCAGCGGGCGGGGCTCGCAGTGATACTGGCCTTCTCGCTCGTCCTCGGCTTCGGCGTGACGCTCGCCGAGCCGGCCATCGGGGCGCTCAAGATACTGGGGAGCGCGGTCAAGGCGTGGGACGCGCCGCTTTTATTCCTCCTGCTTAACTCTCACGCAAACTATCTGGTCTTCGCGGTCGGGGCGGGGGTCGGTATGGCGGTCGTGTTCGGCATGCTGCGGTTCCTCTATAATTGGTCGCTCAAGCCTTTTCTCTATGTTATGGTACCGTTGCTGACGCTCATATCGATAGGGGCATCGTTCGACCCGAACCTGCTCTACCTCACCGGTCTTGCGTGGGACTGCGGCGCGGTGACGACCGGTCCGGTGACCGTTCCGCTAGTGCTCGCGCTGGGCATCGGCATCACCCGCATCGTCGGCTCGAGCGACACCGGCGGGGCCTCGGGTTTCGGCGTGGTGACGCTCGCGTCGCTCTTCCCGATACTCACGGTCATGTTGCTCGGCATCGTTTTCCTGAAAAACGTGCCGCAGCCGATGGCGGAGACCCGGTTCCTCTCTCCCGACAATCGCACGACCGCTCTGACCCTGTTCGATAGCGATCAGGCGCTTCTGCGCTATGCCTTCGCCCACGGCGGCAAGGAGGGGATCACCAGTTACTTCGACAGCGACGATGCGCGTCGCGCCTTCGTCGCCGAGATGTCGGGAGACGGTTCGGAGCGCTCGCGCATCTTTGGGACCGACGAGCCGCGCTTCATGAGTTGGGTAGCCCGCAACGGCACCGTCGAAGAAAAGATGACCCTTTTTGGTTCGGTCAAGGCGGCGCGCGAATATCTCAATACGCCGGCAAAGCCGGTCGTGCTCAATGCCGCCGATCTTTTCCTGCGCGATTTCCAGTCGGCGGCGCAGGCGATCATCCCGCTGACCATTTTCATGCTTCTGGTGTTTTTCCTTATCCTGCGCGAGAAACTGCCGCGCGCCGACGAGATCGTCTTCGGCATTGTGATCGCGGTGGCCGGAATGGGCTTTTTCAACATCGGTATGGAAACGGGACTGTCGAAGATCGGCGATCAAGTGGGAGGGAAACTCCCCTCGTCGTTCACCACCCTGCCGCTTGAAGAACAGAGAGAGACCATACGGAACTTCACCCCCGAGGTGGTCGAAAAGGCTATAACCGTCGACGGTCGCGTGGAAACCTTTTTCTACCGCAAGAACGGCCGCGCGGTCGAGGTGATCCCTTACAGCGAAAAGAATTACGACGAGATGAATGCCACCTACACCTATGTGCCGCAGGTGGGACCTCTATTCGGCGGCGAACGTAGTTTCTGGGGAGTCTTCGTGGCGCTACTATTCGGCTTTCTGATGGGGTACGGCGCGACGCTCGCTGAACCGGCGCTCAACGCGCTCGGGCTTAAGGTCGAGGAACTGACGGTCGGCACCTTCAAAAAATCGTTCCTGATGCAAGCGGTCGCCATTGGTGTAGGGGTCGGCATCGCCTTCGGCGTGGCAAAGATCGTCTGGGATATCCCGCTCATATGGTTGCTCGTGCCGCCCTATCTGTTGCTCATGTTCCTCACAAAAATGTCGAACGAGGAGTACGTGAACATCGGCTGGGACAGCGCCGGGGTGACCACCGGTCCGGTCACAGTACCGCTCGTGCTCGCGGTGGGACTCGGTATCGGCACGCGAATAGGGGCGGTCGAGGGCTTCGGCATCCTCGCGATGGCGTCGGCCTATCCAATCCTCTCGGTCCTGCTGACTGGATTGTACGCCGCGCGTAAACGCAAGCAGGTCGTCGCCGGGAACGACACCGACGGATCGCCGGAAACGGTCGAAGAGGTGGCGTCATGAAAAGGATCGCCTGCGCCAAGATAACCTGCGAGGTCTATCAGGAGATATCCAAGACGGTCGCCGCCGCGTTTTCCGGTATGGGTATTGCGCGCCCCTATATCCAGTCGGGTCGCTCGATCATGCTGGGGGAGAAACGGGGTTGGTCTCTCACGGGCGGACAACGGCTGATCGAGGAGATGGTAGATATTTATCGCATCACGGTGCCGCTGGAACAGGAATCGCACGTGATGAACAGCATCATACAGGCGGCGATGCTCGATCAGGAGGGGCGCGGTTCGATCTACAGCGAACACGTCGAGCTGATAGTGGGCGACGAGAGCGCCGGAACGTCGCAGACGACCTTCGCCGCGGAGCCGCCGCGCTATTCGACGATACAGCACCTGACCGGCATCTCGACCATCGTCCAGCGTGGTCAGGGCGATGTCATCGTGCGCGCCGCGCTCGAGATGGGGATATGCGTGCCGTCGGTCACCTACGGCATCGGTGCGGGACTGCGCGACAAACTGGGGCTTATCCGCATCACTATCCCGGCCGAAAAGGAGATCGTCAACATCATCACGACCCACCACGACGCGCAGGGGGCGCTCGCGCGGCTCATCGAGGCAGGGAAACTCGATCAGCCCGGCAAAGGATTCATCTTCACCTACCCGGTGGCGCGAGGACTTCTGAATACCCGGCTGTACCTCGGCCGTCACTTTTCTGCCGCGAGCCTTGGACAGATCGTATCGGTGCTCGATGAGATCAAGGGGACGACCGACTGGCGGCGCAAGTTCACCGGGACGAGCGACCACTCTCGCGCCAAGAAACGCACATACCTGCGGGAACTGGTCGACATAACGGTGCTGTGCCGGGAAGGCCGTGCGACCGAACTGGCTAAAGCGGCCATGGATGCAGGCGCGAGCGGAGCGACCATGAGCCGCCTGCGTCAGCCTATTTCGCCGAACGGCGGTCAGGGGAAGCTTTCACCGGCGCGCGAGAAACTCACCATGATCCTACCCGCCGCGATGGCCGACCCCGTGACGACGGCGATCGCTGCCGCCGGTCTATTCGACGCGGAGACCCACGGCGAGATATTGTTGCGTCCCTGCCCCGAGGCCTACACCTATACCGGCGGTAAATAAAAAATTTGTTGATTTTATCCGTCTCTTCGTTAAAATCCTTTCCATCCTGCGGATTCGTCGCCATGGCGGTGGGTGGCGCAGGAGGGTGTTTTACGGTTTTTTTGTTTTGAGGGTTTCGTTATGACCACACAGTTGTATGTCGGCAATGTGAATTACCGGATGACCGAAGACGGGCTCAAGCAGATGTTCTCCGAATTCGGCGAAGTGGCTTCGGCCAAGATCGTGATCGATCGTGAGACCGGTCGTTCCAAAGGTTTCGGCTTCGTCGAAATGGCGGACGCCGATGCGGCGGATCGTGCTATCGAGAGCCTGAACGACCAGGAGCTGGACGGTCGCCGGATCAAGGTCAACATCGCTCGTCCGAAGAAGTTCTAAGACGATATCAGACGGGATGTTCCAAAGGCCGGGCTTTGTGTCCGGCCTTTTTTTTGTGAGGTTCCGAATGCACATTGATCGGTTGATACTTGTCGGCATGCTCGCGGCGCTCTTCCTTTCCGGTTGTGTCGAAGCGCCGGAAAAGGACGACGGCACCCGCTGGGATCAGTATGTTGATGAACTGACGCCTCCCGATAAGGATACCACGGTCCCGACCGATATCGCCACGGACGATGGCGATATCGTGGAAACACCCGACGACGATGCGTTCGTCTGTATGTACGACACCTGCGTCGGTCACGCCGACTGCAAAAAACCCGACTGTGTCGCCACCTTCTGCACGACGGTCTTCGGTACGCTGATAGCCGACAACCCGAACGCCTGCGCTATGCGGTGCGATCCCACCAACAACGGCGCCGAATGTCCCGAAGGAATGGCCTGCAACGATCAGATACAGGCGGCGGCCGGTCTCGGGATAGACATCGACGGCGCCAAAGGCATCTGCGCACCCCCGACCCGCCGTTAGATGCGGTCGTTGCTTGTCATCATCCTTTTTCTCTCATTGAATATCCTTTCGGCTGCCGATTCCGCGACCCGCACATCGCATTGCGCCGCTTCGCTGTTGTTGCCGGCGGGTCTACATATGTTGGAAACGCCCGAGTGCTTTTCGCTTGATCTTGCCGAGGAATTTTCCGCCGAGGTCGGATCGCTCGAGAGGTATCTCGACCGTTTTGACGGTGCGCCGAGCGCCCATGCCTACCGATACTGGCAATTCCTCCGCACCGAGCGATTTCTGCCGGCTCTTCTGACGCTTGTTGAATTGGTGAACAGTTCCCCCGTGATCGATCCCGCCATACAGTTTCAGGATGAACTCTCCTTTCTCGTCGTCAGCGGCATCAAACGGATACCGCATGAAGTCAATTTATTCGACCGTCCCGGCCTGTTGTCCTCCCAAGAACTTTCCGATCGTTTTTTCTTTATCTGCGATCAGGTGATCTCGCTCTATAATGAACGATCTTCGAATGTTTCGCGTCGCGATTCGTGGATCATCTATCGAGCATTGGCCCTTTTTTTCTCCAGTACCAATGGCGGCCCGCTCCTTGCGACCGATGACCTTTTTGCCAAGGAGCTGATCGGCCGCTATTATTCCTTGTGGAAAGAGGGGGTGCTTCTGCCGTATCTTTCCTTTTATACTTTTTTCACCGCCGGCGACCGCACTTTTCTTCCGACCGAATCTACCTATGCTGAAAAACTTATAGACCGGGTCCCGCTTCCGAAGTCGCACAACGGAAAAAAAGAACAAACGGCCATGGAGAGCATCGCCCGTCTTATGGGGCGATTCTCCATCGACAACCTTGCGCTGTTGCCGACGCTCTCTTTTATCGATACCGACGATGTGCGCAAATGGTATCGCGAAACTCATCCGGAAGCGGACGGAGAACACGAGGAGCGCTGCGGTGTGCTTGACGAACGACACAACATGCTCGCTCCATATCGCGATGATCTGTTCGGACCATTTCTCTACAACCGGGCCCTGTCGCTGATGGAGGGTTGCGACCCGCGTCACGCGCTTCCTTTCGTCATTGCGGGAGGGTTTCTGTATATCGCCGCAGCCGACCGCTGGCTTCGCGATATCGCGGTTGCTTATTATCTGATACGGGAACGGAAAACCTTTTCCTATCGCGAAGCGAGTGGGTTATTGTCGGGTGCCTTGGCGACATCGATCGCCCGTTATCGCAAAGAGGGGAAGGGGCGTCCATTCGGCAAGACGTTGCTCTACGCCTATTACACCGACCGTATCGGACCTTTCCGCGATGCCCTCTTCCTCTACCGTCAATATGGAGACGAACCATCCGTATTTACAAAAGAAAAAACCGACGAAACAGTCGATTTCGTGAACAGCTTCTTTTGGGGCGCGAAGGAAGAGGAAAACTAGCGCAAAATATCTCCATATAAAATCAGCATGTTAAGGTGTCTATTGTGCTATTTTTGCTGTTTTTTTATTCGATTTGATAATATCCTGATATAACTTGACTTTCCAAGCAGTTTTTTCTTCGGAAAAGTTGCTTTTCGCCGGTCATATTTTATAATGTCGCGACAACGATTTTTTGAGAGGCGCGTATGAGTGAAGAACAGGTAAAAAAAGGGAACGGAACCTCGAAGGGAACCGAAGATTACGGCGCATCTTCGATACAGGTTCTAAAAGGGCTGGAGGCCGTCAGAAAGCGGCCCGGCATGTATATCGGCGATACCGACGACGGTAGCGGCTTGCACCACATGATCTTTGAGGTCGTGGATAATTCGGTCGATGAGACGATGGCCGGCTTCTGCGACAAAATCTCGGTCTATCTGCATGTCGATGGTTCGGTCACCATTAAGGATAACGGGCGCGGCATACCGGTCGATATGCATCCGGAAGAGAAACGGAGCGCCGCCGAGGTGGCGATGACGATCCTCCACGCCGGCGGCAAATTCGACCAGAATTCGTATAAGGTTTCGGGCGGTTTGCATGGCGTGGGCGTGTCGGTCGTGAACGCGCTCTCGGAGTGGCTGCGCCTCGAGATACGGCGGCAGGGATATGTCTGGGTGCAGGAATACCGCTGCGGCGATCCGGTCGCCCCGCTGAAGAAAATGGAACCGACTGACGAAACGGGCACGAAGATCACCTTCAAACCCGACCCGAAAGTATTCACCAACACCGAATTCTCGTTGGCGCGTGTCACCAACCGTCTGCGCGAAATGGCATTTCTCAATAGCGGTGCGCGGATAAAACTGCTCGACGAGCGGACCGGCGAAGAACGTCTGTTCCACTATGAGGGTGGCATTGTCGAATTCATCGCGTTCCTCAATCAGAATCGCACACCACTCCACAAGGATGTCATTCGCATCGCGCGGACCGAAGGTCTGCATGCGGTGGAGATCGCCCTGCAGTGGACCGACGCCTATGTCGAGAATGTCCTCTGCTATACCAATAATATAAATAACCGCGACGGCGGCACCCATCTGTCGGGTTTCAAGCTCGGCATCACCAAGGTGTTCCAGAAGTATGTCGCCGAGAATCGCAAGAACGCAAAGATACAAATCAACGGTGACGACATTCGCGAAGGTCTGACGGCGGTTTTGTCGGTCAAGATGCCCGACCCGAAATTCAGCTCTCAGACCAAGGACAAACTGGTCTCCAGCGAGATACAGACCATCGTGTCGAATGTCGTTTCTGAATATCTTTCGCTCTATCTGGGCGAGAATCCCGACATCGCCGGCGCCATCATCGACAAGATACTCGAGGCGGCCATCGCCCGCGAGGCGGCTCGCAAGGCGCGCGAGATGACGCGGCGAAAGGGGGCGCTCGAGAACACGACGCTGCCCGGCAAACTGGCCGACTGTCAGGAACGAGATCCCGCCAAATCGGAGATATTCATCGTCGAGGGCGATTCGGCCGGCGGCTCGGCCAAACAGGGGCGCGACCGCACAAATCAGGCGATCCTGCCGCTCCGCGGCAAGATACTCAATGTCGAGAAGGCGCGGCTTGACAAACTGCTCAAGAGCGAATCGGTGCTTACCGTCGTGGCGGCGCTGGGCACCGGCATCGGAAAGGATGAGTTCAACATCGAAAAACTCCGCTACCACAAGATCGTGGTCATGACCGATGCCGATGTCGACGGCGCCCACATCCTGACACTTCTGCTGACGCTTTTCTATCGGTATATGCCCGACATCATAACGCGGGGCTACTTGTATGTCGCTCAGCCACCGCTCTATGGGATCACGCGCGGCAAGAAGGTTACCTATGTCCGTGACGAACGCGAATTCCAAGAGCACCTCATCAACACCGGCACCGAAGGACTCGCCGTATCGTTCGGCAAAAAGAAAGAGAACAGACTGGAGGAGGGGAAGCTCCGTTCCTTCATCAAAAAACTGGTCGTGCTCAACGACAATCTGGTCCGCACCGAGTTTATTTACGACTCGGCAGTGGTTGAAGCGGTCGCCTCCATCGGTGGTGTCGACGAATCCGACTTCAAGACCGAGAAAACACTCACGACGAAATTTGAAAAGATACGCGAATTCATCGAACGCGACCACCCCGACCGTCTGCCGGTCCGCATGGAACTGGAGGAAAATGAGCGGTATAATGAATTCAGAATGAAGGTCTTCACCACCCATAGCGGTACCGAAAAGCTGACCATGATCGACTACCGCTACATAAAGAACTCCGAGATCCTCCTCATTGGCCGTCTGCGTAGCGAGATAGACTCCTTCGGCGCTTTGCCGTACACCGAGACGGTCATCGATAAAGAAAAGGAAAAGGAGGAGGTAAAGGGGGTTTACGAGCGGTGGCGAGACCTGTTGCGGGCCACGCTTGATCATGCGCGCGAAGGTCAGAAGATACAGCGATACAAAGGTCTGGGCGAGATGAACCCGGAACAGCTTTGGGAAACGACGATGAACCCGGCGAACCGTACTCTGGTCAAAATATCGGCCGATGATGCGGCCGAAGCCGACCGGATATTCGACATCCTGATGGGCGAGAATGTCGAGCCGCGGCGCCGTTTCATCGAAGAGAACGCCCTCAATGCGACCCTTGATGTGTAACACGGGGAGATATCAATGGTAGAACAAACCAACATCAACAACATCAACGAGAAAATAAAGCCGGTCAGCATCGAACAGCAGATGAAGAGTTCCTACATCGATTACGCGATGAGCGTCATCGTGGGACGGTCACTGCCCGATGTGCGCGACGGGCTTAAACCGGTCCATCGCCGCGTGCTCTTCGCCATGAAGGAGCTCGGTTGTACCTACACCGCGCCCTACAAGAAGTCGGCGCGTATCGTCGGCGACGTCATCGGTAAATTCCATCCGCACGGCGATCAGGCGGTCTATCAGACGCTGGTTCGCATGGCGCAGGATTTCTCGATGCGTTATCTGCTGGTCGATGGACAGGGCAACTTCGGCTCTATCGACGGCGATGAGGCGGCCGCGATGCGTTACACCGAGGCGCGCATGGCCCGCATCGCCGGTGAGTTGCTTGCCGACATCGACAAGGACACGGTCGCGATGGTCGATAACTACGACGGATCGCTCAAAGAGCCCGAGGTGCTGCCGGCCCGGATACCGCAACTCTTGATAAACGGGACCTCCGGCATCGCAGTCGGCATGGCGTCGAACATTCCGCCGCACAACATGACCGAGGTGATCAAGGCGCTCATTCACTTCATCGATCATCCCGAAGCAGTGGTGGCCGACCTGATGAACTTCGTCAAGGGACCCGACTTCCCGACCGCCGGGCTGATTCTCGGACGCGGCGGCATCCGACAGGCCTACGAAACGGGCCGTGGCATTGTCCGGATGCGCTCCCGTGCCACCATAGAGGAGGGAACCAAGGCGAATGATCGCCCGAAGATCATCATCCACGAACTGCCCTATCAAGTCAACAAGGCGCAGACCATCATCCAGATAGCGGAACTGGTCAAGGACAAAAAGATAGAGGGCATACACGATATCCGTGACGAGTCCGACCGGCGCGGCATCCGCGTGGTCATCGAACTCAAAAAGGACGCCATCGGCGATATCGTGCTGAACCAACTCTACAAGATGACCAATCTCCAGACCAGTTTCGGCATCAACATGCTCGCCATCTGCAACGGTGTGCCGCGGACGCTCAATCTGCGCGATGTGCTCAACTACTTCCTCATGCACCGGCGTGATGTGGTCACGCGCCGCACCAAATTCGAGCTGGACGAGGCCGAGAAGCGCGCCCACATACTAGAAGGACTCAAAAAGGCGCTCGATGTCATCGACAAAGTGATCGAGGTCATTCGGAAATCGCCGTCGACCGATGAGGCGCGCGAAGCGCTCATGAAAAAATTCGCCTTCTCGAAGATACAGGCGAGCGCTATCCTCGACATGAAACTGTCGCGGCTCACCGGTCTGGAACGCGAGAAGATACAGGCCGAACTCGACGAACTGCACAAGAAAATAAAATGGTATAATGAAATACTCGCCAATGAAAAGACGCTCCTGTCGGTCATCAAGGGCGAACTCAAAGATGTCATGGAACGCTACGGCGACGAACGGCGAACCGAGATCGTCGATGAGGCGGGCGACATCGATATCGAGGACCTCATCCCCGATGAGGAGATGGTCGTGACGCTTACCACCGAAAACTACATCAAGCGTACACCGCTGACCCAGTACCGCAAACAGAAGCGTGGCGGCAAAGGGATAAACGCGATAAACCCGAAAGAGAACGATTATGTCCGCGACATATTCATTACGAGCAATCATACGCTCCTGATGATCTTCACCAGCTACGGCAAGGTCTACTGGGTGAAGGTTTATCAGTTGCCCGAGGCAGGGCGCGGTAGTCGCGGCAAGCCGATCATCAACATGGTCAATGTCGAGAAGGACGAACGGGTCATGACGATCCTGCCGATACGCGAATTCGTGGAGGGTCACCATGTCTTCATGGCCACCAAACGGGGTACGGTAAAGAAGACCGATCTCATGGAATTCGCCATACAGCGCTCCAACGGTAAGAAAGCGATCAATATGAACGAAGGCGATGAGCTTATCGGGGTCGCGATCACCAACGGCGACAACGAGGTCATCTTAGCCTCGCGCAACGGACTTTCGATCCGCTTCAGCGAGAAGAATGTCCGCTCCATGGGCCGTGCCGCCACCGGAGTGCGCGGCATGTTGCTCGAAAAAGAGGACGAGGTGATGACCATGGAAGTGGTCGAACCCGACAAGACGCTCCTGTCGGTCACCGATCGCGGCATCGGCAAACGAACCCCGGTTGAGGACTACCGCATACAAACGCGTGGCGGCAAGGGAATCATCACGATCAAGACCTCCGACGAGAATGGTTTCGTGGTGGGCGTTCTCAAGGTGAACGACACCGACGAGGCGATGCTCATTACCACCAACGGGCAGGCGATACGCATCCCGGTCTCGGGGATCAGCGTCATCGGCCGGAACACCAAGGGGGTGCGGCTATTCCGCGTCGCCGAGGGGGAGAAGGTGGTCAGCGTTACCAAGATAGTCGAGCCGGCCGACGGCGGCAGATCGGACGAAGATTCCGATGACGAAGGACCCGAAGATGATGCGGCAAATGAGGCTGAGAACTAGCATCTTTTCTCTCTCTGCGGCTTACCGAATAGCCGATCGATCAAATTAATTGACGATCGAGGAGGCGATGGCGAATCTTGATTTCCTGCCGCATTTCGGGTAGAGTGGCAACTTAGAGAAAAGGTCGTAGCGGGAGTCGTCGTGAAAGCAACCTCTGTTTTGCTATCTGTTCTTTGCCTGACGGTGGGTTCTTGGCCGAGCATGCTGAACGCGGCAACGCCTATTATCGAGATTTTCCGATCTGATTTTGCTGCAGTCGTTTACGATGACGGCGATGAGGACGAGGCGGAGGAGTCTCTCGGCGATCAAGAGGAAACATCCAAAGATGAATTCACGGTGAAGCCGAAGGACGAATTCGCGGAAAAACCGAAAGACGAGTTCGCAGAGAAACCGAAAGACGAATTTGCGCTGGAAAAACGCGAAGAAGAGGTCTACGAGTACGAAGAGCCCGATATCGTGAATGTAAAACGACCGGCCTACCTGTATGCCGAAAATTCGGTCGATTCACGCAAGATGTTCGAACTATTCAAGGGCGATGAGCTGATCGTGCTGGAAGAGCGGGATGACTGGGTAAAGGTTGAATTCCTGACGAAGGAGGGGTGGGTGGAGCGCGATGCGGTCTCGTTCACCGATTATACGCTGTATCGCATCTTTCTCGATCTTTCGGTCGGCCTTTCCTATTCACCGGAATTGCTTAACTATTCGGTGCTCGGCACCTACAGTCTCGGTCTGTTCTACGGCGTACACGAATATTTTATTCCCGGTGTCGAGTGCAAGGCGCTTTCGATCGATACCGATGTGCTGTACATCGGATTCGGCGGCGCAATACGCGCCCACATACCATATCTTGAAAGCAAGCGCTCAAAAACGACTCTTTCGGTGTCGGGGGGCTACTTCCGGATGCCCGATGCGCCCGGATACCGCGACAAAGACTCCCGATCAGATACTATACTATTCGAGGGCGGTTATTTTTCCGGCGCCATCGAACATGTGGTCCGCGTTTCCGATCCGGTCTATGTGGGTGGCGGTTTTGAATTCATGTATGCCAGCGGAACGACCACAGCTACGGTCGGCAAGGGGATACGGCCCGAGTTCTGGACCGTGGGCGGCCGGATAAAAGTCATGTTCAATATTTGGGAATAAGCGATGCGGAATGGACGGTGGGCGACACTCTATATCGTATTGGTCGTGGGGGGGATATCCCTTGTTACAGCTTCCTGTCAGCCGAAGGAATCTCACTTCGGCATCACCTGCGCCACCTTTGAGGACTGCGACCTCGGTCAGCGCTGTTTCGAAGGACGCTGTATCCAGAATCTTCGTGAGCCGAAAAATCCATTGGAGGAGCAGGAGGAATTCGCCGGTCTGACCTACACGACGACGAAAGTCTTCTTCAATGGTCGGGTCAATCTACCGAAAAATTTTATTCTTCCTTATAAGAACCTCCGCGTTCTGTACGGCAAAGACAATTTTCACCAGAGCGTCGATCCGGTCAACGGCACTTTCTGGCTTCGACTCAATGCGGTGGGAACCTCACTGTTGGTACTCGAGACCAACTATGAAGAGTCGGATCGCAATACACCGATCTTCCTGACCATCTTTCCCACTAACGGAGAAGGGTATTTCAAACGCGCCAACATCGAATTCAGTGTCCGTGAGACCGCCGTTGCGTTGGTTTTTCTGCAACCGGCGCTTCTGGCGACGGTTAATCCGTTCTTTAACGCGGCACTACTTGAGCGGATCAGGAATCTCAAGACGCTGGATTATCTGAAACAGATGCTCGAAGATAAGATGACCATCATGTCGCCATCGGTCATTGTTTCGGGCGATATCGATATACAGAACGTGATTACTGCGGCGGTCAACGAACTGTTCAACGATCTGGGACAAGAGACATCGCCTGCGGCGGGCCTTTCACCGCTCGGCATGGTTAATGAGGACGATGCGACCGATACTTTTCATCATATTATATTCAAAGAGATACTCCAACCGAACGAAGACGAGGTCGATAACGTCTACATCAAATACTATAATGAGAACGGTCCCGAGGTAAAGGCATACAATACTATGCCGCGTTGGGTTTTCTATTTTGTCGATGCGATGCCGGTCGAGCCTGCCCTCCCGGGCGAGGTAGCGGACCCGGGTGTCGACAAAGGGGCGGATCCGGCCCTCATCGTGCCGCCGCGGAACTATATTTCTCCTAAACTGCGGTACTTGGTACAGCGTTACATTAACGAACATGACGAACTATTCCGTGATGCCGTCCTAGCCGATGATCAGTCGAACACGTTGAACGCCGAGATCAACACCTATTACGATTTCGAGCCGGTTACCGAAAAGACGCCGCTCAAATATAAAAAAGAAGATATCGATCAGGGTTTTCTTGTCGGTTATCTGCCCGGACCCGATCTGGCCGATCTCGATGCGCGTGCCTTCGACGCGCTCTGGGCAACCTATTTCAGCCAGATCGTCCTGCCGATGATGCAGTTGTCGGGCGATATCAGCGACAACTTCAAGACCGTCCTGCTCAATTACGACCAAATATCGGGAAAGCCTCTTTCGCAGCATCCGGTCTATGTGGTATCGCGCAGCATCCGGGAACACGGCTTGGGCCTGCGGGTCAACGATTTCATGAAGCAGCGTCGCAGTGCCTTTGATGCCCTGCACTACAAACGCGACCTGTTCGAGAAGATGATGGAGGTGTTTCAGAACGCTTTTATGGGACGCACCGTTTCGAGCGCCTCATTCATCGCAGATATACAGCAGAAAACCGACAGCCCCGGCTTCGTGACGCAAATGCAGAAGGTCTCGAATCTCATTTACGGCCAACTTGCGCCCATGGATATCGTCAGTCGCTTCAGAGGCATGGATGCGCCGGTGATAGAGTTCACCGATGCGGTGTTCAATCATGATACCGGCAGCGACCTTTATTATTTCAATGAGGAGGAAACGCCGATCGGGAACGATGACGATTCATTGCTCTACCCGACATCGGAGCCGGTCTGTACAAAAGGTGCCTGTTTGTGTTCGACGGGCGACATACCGGGGTGCATGGAGCCGATCTTTGCCGCCGGTAAGAATTTCTCGATGGGGAACGATGGCCAGAGCGGTTGGTTTGGTGCCGAAGCGTACGAATCGGAAAAACCGCGCCATCGCGTGACCATCGAAAAGGATTTCTATCTTGACAAATACGAGGTGTCGGTCGCGCAGTACAAGCATTTCCTGAACGACCCCGAAAACAAGGGGTGGCTTCGAGAATATGCTTCTCGCGGCGTCGAAAAGTGTTTCGGCGACGACCACTATCTTGATGTTTGGGATCAACCGTCGTACGCCAAAGGAGATAAGGACCTGTTCCCGGTCACCACTATTTGTTGGCACGCCGCGAACGCCTACTGCAAGTGGGCGGGACGCCGATTGCCGACCGAAGAAGAATGGGAATTCGCCGCCCGCGCTGTCGGAGAATGCGTTTGCGCCGCCGCCGATCAAGTGTGTCTCGAGGCCAATGCCGAATGCAACGAGTTCCCGTGGGGAAACGAAGAGATATTCAACGCCGGCTCCATTCCTTTTCGCGCCAACTATCGCAACAGTGGCGATCCGTACGAACCCAGCAAGCTTGAAAAAGAGAAGATAGACAAAGCGATACTCGACCTCATGTATCCAGCGCCGAACTTGACGCCGCTGGGTTATTTCAACGGCACGGCGGGCACCGATTTTACCTCTAAGCCCGGGATGTCTCCGTACGGCATCCATGACATGGCCGGGAATGCTGAGGAGTGGGTGGCTACCCGCTTTTTCTATTATTCCGATCTCGCGGAAGGCGGCGTACCCACGCCGGTAGGGGATCAGCGGATCGTACGCGGCGGCAGTTGGGCGAGCACCCGACATCTGATCCGCACCAGCTATCGGCGCGGCGTCAATCCGCAGAACAACTCGAATATGATCGGCTTCCGCTGTGCGAAGGATGCCAACTGAACGAGGTATGAAACCATGAAAAAGATCGTCGTGACCGTCGCTCTGCTGGCGCCTCTTCTGCTGGGTGCGGCCATCGTTGAGGATGGCGATGGATTCAAGGTATACGACGAACAAAAATCGGAAGAGATCACCTTTTTCTTTGAAGATAAGTTCTTCGAAGACATCAATGTCGGCACGGGTCAGGATTTTGTGCCCAGCGGCAGTCCGTTCCAGATCAAAGTTAATTTGATCGCAGGCGCTCGGTCTGAAATGGAGTTAAAAGGCACGGGGGTTGCTCAATGGCCAGAATCGGTAAAACTTTCTTATGAGGGCACCGAGAACGGCGGTCACGCATCCATGAATTACGGCATCGAGATGGAGGCGTTCTATAAAATCGCTCCGCCCTTCGGCGATGGTACGGAGCAGGAAATATCGGAGTACCTGAACTTCGATCTTCGTTTCTTCGATGAGAAAACTTTCACCCCGTTCCTGCTCGACGGCAACGATGAGAACCCGGTCTCGATGGAGGACAGTATTCAGGATTTCCATTTGTGGGACGGAACCTTGGAGGATATTATCGGCGCCGCTATCCCTATTCCCATCATCGGCAATATCGCATCCATGATACATTTCAGCTTCGACCTCGATGGCATCATGTATATCGAGATGTTCGGTTCCCGCATCGCACTAGACGAAAAGGCCCAACGCTCAATATTTTCAGATAACCAGTATCTGGTCATCGAACCGCCGCTGGTCAACACTACGCTCATCGTGGAGGCGCATTATGAATCGCTCGTCTACTATGAGACCGACCTCATCCTCACCATCACCTTGACGCTCAAGATACCCATATTCGAGCTTGAACTCCCGATACCGATAACGATCCCCTTGGTCAAAGAGAACAAGGAATGGATATTCAACTCCCAGACGGTCCAATTCGAGTTCCCCGCGATGTTCATCGAGGAACGGGCGCACCAGTTCCTCGACACGGTGCCGGGTGACGAGGATTACTGGGAATTCGACATCGAGAATATCGGTACCCGTCGACTCGAAGGACGCATACTTTCCGAAGATCCTAATTTCATCGTATTGCCGGAAGAGTTCCTGCTTGAACCGGGCGAAATGTCGGCGGTCACCGTTTTTTTTAAACCGTATGAAGCGGGAACCAAAAAAGGTATTATAAAATTCTATTCCAATGACCCGGTGGAACCGTTCACCACCGTTGCTCTGTTCGGTTATTCAAGTGAATCCGGTACGTTTTACAGCAAGGTCAAGGAGGGCGACGAGACGCGTTACGAAGTGCGGACCGAAGGGGGTTGTTCTCTTTCGGTCGTGGACCAGTAGGGGAGGACGTTGTCATGAGAACCATCATGTTCTTCGGAACGATCGCCCTTCTGGCGCTTCTGCTGGCTGCCTGCACGGAGACCGAATCGATCTACGAAGTACGCGGAAAGGATATCGGCCCCGCCGGCGGCAAATACGAAGGCGTCCACGGCGTGACCCTCATCGTGCCGAAAAAGGCGCTCGATCAGACAATCACCTTCACCATCTATGCGCTGGACACCGATCCGTTCACCAATCTTTCGGCGACCCTTACCAACATCTACAGCATCACCCCCATGGCGTATAAGTTCGAAGCGCCGGTGACCGTCATTATCCCTTATGAGGAAGAGGACATTCAAGGTTTGCTCGACGAGGTTGACCTTAAGCCCTATTTCGCCATCGATCGCAAGACCTTTGAAGAGATCCCGTCAGACGAATATGAACAGGACCTCGAACGGAACATTTTCAAGGTATCTACGAAGTTTCTCGGCTATTTTCATATCGGTTTCCCGAAAGAGATGGTCAAGAAGGAGAACAGCGAGACCACCGGCATCTCCGAAATGGTGCTGATCCCGGCGGGGACCTTTGAATATGGCGCTCCTGCGGGAACGCCGACCGGCGCGGCGACGGCAACCGACGGAGTATTGAGCAGCGACGGATTCAACACCGTTCAGTTGTCGGAGTACTATATCGACAAATACGAAGTGACCAACGCACAGTATCGTGTCTGTCAGAACGCCGATGTCTGTACCGAACCCTACACTATCAGTTCGTCGCGATATCCCAATTACTACTATGACCCCGCTTATCAGAATTTCCCGGTTCTCTGGGTCAGTTGGAATCAGGCGAACACCTTCTGTCAGTGGGCCGGCAAGGAATTGCCCACCGAGGCGCAGTGGGAAAAGGCGGCGCGCGGCGAGAGCTACCGCAAATATCCATGGGGCGATACTGCGCCGCAGGACAATGCCGAAAATTCGATCGTGAACTACTCGGCGCTCTTCGAGGATGTTACCGACGTATCTTCCTTCGAGAATGCTGTATCCTCTTACGGCATCTACAATATGGCGGGGAACGCCGCTGAATGGACCGCCACATGGTACGATATCGATTCCTATTATAAAAAAAGCGCTGATTCCGAACCGGCCGTCGACCCGACCGGACCCGCCGACGGCGGCACCGCCGATAAAAAGGTCATCCGCGGCGGCAGTTGGGTGTCATTGGAGCCGGAAATAACCACCTATGCCCGCGACAAGGCATTCCCGCATTACCGCTACTACAATCTCGGCTTCCGTTGCGCGAAAGGGGGGGAGTAAGTCATGAAAAAATATAACGAGGCGATGATCTGGGGAGTTCTGCTGTTGACGCTCATTAGTGCCTGCAATCCTTCAGAACCATCCGACCCCGTGAACGACAGTGATGACATCGCAAAGGACAGCGATCTCAAGAGCGACATCGACAAGGTCACCTGCAACTATTCGAGCGCCGACAACAAAATACGGCCCAATGCCGAGGAACTGGAGTTCACCGGCTACTACAAGACCTTTGCCGGCACCCGATACATCACCGTCACCAATCGTTGCCTTTCCTGTGAAGGGGCCGGTCTGGAGATATCTCGCGCCGAGATCATACAGGGTGACGGAACGATCATCGGCTTCTCTCTTTCTCCCGATCCGGTGGCGACCTCTTCGATCTACCTGAAAAAGGATGAGAAGATCACCTTCGGCGTCACCTATGACGTGGTCTCTTGGGAGCTATTCGAGGGGATACTGCGCATCCACAGCGACGACAAATGCGAACCGGAACTTGACATAAAACTGACCGGCCGCGCCAAGGGCTCGCCGTTGATAGAGGTAAAGACTCCCGACGACGCCCTTCCCGACGACAAGAAAATGGAGTTCGGAGAAGGCTTCGAGGAAAAAATATCCAACCTCCAGCTCAACAATATCGGTAATGCCAATCTGCGGATCAGCTCCATGAGCATCACTATCGGCGCCTCCGCAAAGAAAGGCGCCCCCGGTTTCTTCGTCAATAAAAGCATTCCCTCCGATCAGGAGGTCGGTATCGATGCCTCCGCGGTCGCTGAGATTGGTTGTCGCAACGATCCGGCGTTCCCGTTGGGGCTTGTGGGCGAGTTGGAGATACTCAGCAACGATGTGACCGAGTACGGGAAGAACCAGCGCTTAAAGGTCGATCTGGTATGCGGTCCCGAGCGTACCAACATACCGATCGCCAAGTTGATCTGCCCGACACAGGTGCCGATACTTACTTGGCCCGCGCTCGACGGATCGACGAGCACCGATGTAGATAAGGTGACGACCACCGGACTGACCTATTTCTGGACCTTTGCGTCGGTTCCCGGCGGCGGCAGCGGTGGCGGCGCCTCGATAGTGGACCTCGCCGACAAGACAAAGCCGGTCGCCAACATATGGTCCGATGCCTCGAAATCGACCTTTCAGGCGCTTCTTAAGGGAACCTACAGCGTTCGGCTGATGGTCAAGAACGCCAGCAATGTGACGAGCAATTGGGAAGAGTGCGATATCGAGGCGCTTCCCAACGACGAACTCATCATCAAGATGATCTGGGACAACAAGGACAGCGACATCGACCTGCATCTCGTCTCGCCTGATGGGACCTACGGCGATCCGGTCACCGATTGCTACTTCTATAACTGTTCGCCGCAGTATGCCGGCGCGCGGCCCGACTGGGGCGTAGTCGGAGAGACGAAGGATGATCCGGCGCTCGATATCGACAATACCACCGGCCGCGGCCCCGAAACGATCTATGTCAATCAACCGGCGAACGGCGTGTATAAGGTGGTCGTGCATGCCTACGACACCAGCCGTGGTCCGAGCAAGGCTATCGTCAAGGCCTACACCCATGCGGCCCAAGCGGCATCGGCCGAAGCGCTTTTCGTCTCTACCGACACCTGCTGGGATGTCTTTTCGCTGAACGTTACCGACGGCACCGGCGGCAAGAAGAATATCGCCGTCACCCCGTTGGGCACCACCGTTTATCCCTGCGAACCGCCGGATATCACGCCGTGAAGAACGCGCATCTTTCCTTTATTATTCTTGACTCACCAAAACTCTTTCCATATACTGGTACAACCCTTTTCCCGGAGGCTTTCGCATGAGGAAGCTGGTCCTGTTCTTAACAATGGTGTTCATGGCGGCCGGTATGCTGTGCGCGGCCGAACTGACCGATGTGGCCGACTCGTTCGATGAGAACAACCCATTCGACTTCAATCTGAATGTGTATTACAAGAACACGCATGAATTCGTCGACATCAAGCGAGAGTACAACACCGTCCCGAAAACCTATGCCGATGAGAACGACAACCTCTACTATACCACCGAAAGCCGTCGCGTCGAGACCTTGGAGTATAAAGGGAATCCCGAAGCACGTTTCCTGCGGGAGCTCATGCTTGCCGCCGAGATAGGCCTCTACCATGATCTTTCTCTTTTGATCGATGTTCCTATCGTATTGAGGGATGCATACAAACTGATCCTCGAAAATTACGACCTCGACAATGCGGGCAATGCCGTGCCGCGGCCGTATTCTCTCGTCGAGAACAACCTTTTCCCCGATGCCGGCGATCTGTACTACAATCACTTCGGGGTGGGGGATCTCGCTATCGGTGTGCAGTGGGCCCCTTTTTGTCAAGAACGCGGGAAGGACGTGTTTTCTTGGCTGGTCGGTTTTAAAATGACATCGCCGACCGCCACTATCGCAACGCCGAAGACCATGAATGAACGGGTCGATGTCAACGGCGATCCCGGCACCGCTCTCGCCGACACAATCCGGCAGACCGGGAAGACCGGCAATGTCGGCAAAGGACTGTTCGTGTTCGACCTGCGGAGCGCCGTATCCAAGCGTTATGATGTCGCCGAACCATACTTTCAGGTGCTCGCCTCGCTTTCGACCCCTTCGGCTAATTCGATAGTGGAGAGGTCGCGTCATGAATTCTCCTTCAACTTCGGCACCGATCTGATCGCCCTTGAGGATATCGAAAAGGGTCACAAGATATTCTTCCGGCTTGATCTCGCCATGCAGTACACCACCCGCGGCAACGCCTACAACTACATTACCGACGCCCGTTGGGTCTACGAGGGGATCGATCCCGACAGCGCGGCGAGTTACGGTTGGACGCTCCCCGCCGGCACCGACAAATATCGCCACCTGCTCCCGATGGAGGATCCGTTCTTCACCACGGCCGGGCTGTTCAAGATGAACTTCAAGATATACAAATATGTCCAATTCGGCGGCTATGCGTCGGTTGGTTACCGCCACAAACATTATCTGACCGCAGCGAAAGAGGACATGTCGGGCGGCGGTGACCACGAACCGGGATTCATCCCCGGCATCGACTCCGAGAGTACGCCGTGGATCGGTCCCTCTGCGGTCGATTCGCGGTCGGGCGGGCGCCTTTTAAGCGAAGCCAACATCATCGTCGGGTGGGGCGCCTATCTTTCGCTCCTGTTCTAAGATGTCTTCCGTTAATAAAAGTAGGGTGACGACATGCTGAAAGGAAAGACCGTTCTGTTCGTCCGTATCTGCGGCACCGGTGTCAGCTCGGCGGCGCTCTTCGCCCAGCGGATGGGGGCCCGCGTCATCGGGACCGATTCGGCCTACTACCCACCCATCAGCGATTCGCTGAAAGGGGCCGGTATCGCCGAGAACCCGCTGACCGACACCATCGCGATGATCGAACGCGAAAAACCCGACCTCATCGTCGTGGGTAACGCGCTGTGGGGGAAGAGCCCCGAAGCGGCCTATATCCTTTCCTGCGGCATCCCGTACTATTCGATGCCGTCGTTCCTCGAAGAATTCCTGATACCGGGCCACCGGTCGGTAGTCGTCGCCGGCACCCACGGGAAGACCACCACCACCACCCTCATCGCCGAATTCCTCGCATCTGTCGGCAAAAAGCCGTCGTACATGATCGGCGGTATACCGCTCTTTTCGATGACCAACGCCGCCTTCGAACGCGACGGCTACTTCGTCATCGAAGGGGACGAATACGATACCGCCTTCTTCGACAAGGGGCCCAAGTTCCTCCATTACCGCCCCGACATCGGCATCGTCACCTCCATCGAGTACGACCACGCCGACATCTACGCCTCGCTTGAGGCGATATTCGAAAGTTTCCGGAAATTCACCGGCATCATAACGAAGAAATGCATCCTCAACATCGATTTCCCGAATAACCGCCGCCTGCTCGATATCTATCCGCGCGAACTGTTCTTCACCTATTCGGTGACCGACAAAAGCGCCGACCTCTTCGCACGCCGCACTGGATCGGAGGGGCGTCTGATGAAATTCCGCGTGACGGTGAACGGCAAAGAAGGGGAGGAGTTCAAGAGTCCGCTCTTCGGCGACCAGAACCTCATGAACCTCGCGGCGCTCATGGCCTTCGTCCACAACGAACTGCCCGCCCTCGACCATGCACTGGTGGCCAAGGCTATCGCCGGGATGAAGGGGGTGAAGCGGCGGCAGGAATTCCTCGGCCACTTGAACGGTGCGCCGGTCTACAGCGATTTCGCCCACCATCCGACGGCGGTCCGTTATACCTTCGACTCGTTCCGCAGTCTGTTCGGGGCGAAGCGCTACATCGTGGTGTTCGACCCGGCGACCAATTCCAACGCCCGCAATATCTTCGAGGCCGAATACGCGAAACTCTTCGCCGATGCCGACCTCTTCTTCATCGGGAAACCGGCGAAGGCGACGGGGCTGACGGAGGAGGAGAAGTTCAATCCCGAACGGCTCTGCGAGAACATCAACCGGGTGAAGGGCTACCCGGCGGCGCGCCATCTCACCGAGGCGGATCAGATAATCGAAGTGCTCCGCGCCGAGGCTGATAAAGAGAGCGTCGTCATCGTGATGTCCAACGGCGGCTTCGGTGGCTTCTTCGGGAAACTCGCGCCGTATCTTTCGTAACACTTGACTTTCTCCAGTAAGTTTATAAAATACAAACATACTGGAGGTTGCCATGGCCACCGACATCCGTTCACTCACGCCGGGCGAAGAGCTCGATTATCCCTATCTCATGCACTTGCTGTCGGACTATCGTCAGCCGCGCCTCAAGGTGCATGCCCTTCTGCGGAGCGGCGACCTTATCCGCGTCAAGAAGGGGCTCTACGCCTTCGGTCCCCGTCTGGCGCGCGGGCCGCTGTCGCGCGAGATACTCGCCAATCTCATCTACGGTCCCTCCTGCCTGTCGCTTGAATATGCGCTCGCCCTCCACGGACTCATCCCGGAACGGGTCGAGGCGGTGACAAGCGTCACCAGCGGACGGATGAAGCGCTTCGATACGCCGGTCGGCACCTTTCTGTATGAGCCGTTGCCGCCGCGCTGTTATCCCCACGGCATCGTGTCGCGTACCGCAGGGGAGGGCAGGAGCTATCTGATCGCGTCACCCGAAAAGGCGCTGTGCGACCTCGTTCTGCGCCGATTCGATGGGAAGGGTGCGGCGGAACTGACCGACTTCCTATTCGACGACCGCCGCATCGACCCGGCCGCGTTCCGGCGGCTCGACCCGGCGCACACCGAAGAACTCGCCGCGTACTATGGCGGCGCGACGATACATCTGGCGCCGCTCATGCGGGGGAGGGGATAGTGAACGAAGCGGTAAAGGGGATGCTCGGGCGCTATGAACTGCGCACCACGACCGACCACGAGAACGCGCTCAAGGAGATAATTCAGGAGATCGCCCTGCTCGGGCTGTGGCGTGCCAAGTTCTTCGAACGGGCCGCCTTCTACGGTGGTTCGGCGCTTCGCATCCTGCACGGGCTCGACCGGTTCTCCGAAGACCTCGATTTCTCGCTCCTCGCGCCGGACGGGCGTTTTCCGCTGGAACGCTATCTCAAGGCGGTCGAGAGCGAACTGACCGCGTTCGGTTTCTCGGTGACGGTCGAGAAAAAGGCAAAAACGGCCAAGAGCGCCATAGAATCGGCCTTCATCAAGGGTAATACGGCGCACAATCTGCTCGTCGTCGAGGCGGCGCCGGTCGCCGGGGCGACGCATCCCGGCAAGCAACTGAAGATAAAGGTGGAGGTCGACACCGATCCGCCCGGGGCGTTCACGACCGAGGCGAAGTATCTTTTCACGCCGATCCCGTTCTCGGTGGTGGTGTATGCGCCGCCGTCACTCTTCGCCGGGAAAATGCACGCGATCCTGTGCCGGAACTGGGGAACGCGGGTCAAGGGGCGCGACTGGTACGACCTGCTGTGGTATGTCGGCCGCAAGACGCCGCTCGACCTCGGACACCTAGAGGCGCGGATGCGGCAGACGGGGCATTATGACGGCAAGGGTACGCTCACCGAGAAGCGGTTCAGAGAACTGCTCGTCGAACGGATAGCCTCGCTCGATATCGGTCAGGCGCGGCGCGATGTCATGCCGCTTTTGCGCGACGGGCGGAGCGCCGATGCGTGGTCGAAGGACCTCTTCACGGCGGCGGCTGGCGCAATCGTTTGCGGGTGAATTCTCTCATGTCCAGCGGCGGCTTCGGCGGCTTCTTCGGGAAACTAGCGGATAACGTACAATATCTTTCGCACATTTGTTGACAAGAGGGAGGATCCCCTGTTTTTAAGTAGTTGCGGCAACTTAAAAGGAGGACCCTCATGTCGGAAGGTAATGGGAAGAACGAAAAAG
>Ga0116153_10000151_pt1 | contig 106351 bp, 70 predicted proteins | sample AD_UKC028_MetaG_FD_89896 | JGI IMG/M metagenome (GOLD analysis project Ga0116153, IMG submission 89896) | Active sludge microbial communities of municipal wastewater-treating anaerobic digesters from USA - AD_UKC028_MetaG | ecosystem: Engineered > Bioreactor > Anaerobic > Digestate | place...
CCACCGCCGAACAGGTACTTCTCCATCTCGCCTTCAAGGAAGGCGCGATGTTTGGGATCGAGCGGGGACAAGCGGTTCTCGTTGATCAGCATCGTCTGGTGGGCCAGCCATTCGCCCCAGGCGGCCTTGCCGATGTTTTCGAACACACGCTTGCCCAGGGGGCCCGGCCAGGGGATGAAGGCCAGGCCTTCGCTGTCGGCCTGGTGCTTGATGCAGAAAACGGTGCGGGACATGGCGACCTCGGAAGCGCGGGAAAAACGCGCGGCCATTTTACCCCGCCAGGCCGGCCAGCAGTTTTTTCACCGGCGCGGGCAGTCCGACTTCATGCAGGCTGGCCAGGGGCTGCCAACGCAACTGGTCGGCGTCGGCGATGCGGTCACTGGCCCGGGCCGCCTGCCACAGCAGGGGCGCGATGTGCAGCCGGTAGTGGCTGAACGTGTGTTCGATCAGGGCCAGGGGCGTGTTGAGCTCGAAATCCACGTCGGCATGGCGCTGGACGAAATCACGGGCCGCGTCGTGGTCGGCGACCTCGGGCAGGGACCACATGCCCGACCACACGCCGGACGCGGGGCGGCGTGCGAGCAGGACCCGACCCTCGAGGTCATGCAGCACCAGCATCATCGTCCGCCGCTCGGGCAGCGGCTTGCCGGGTTTTGATTCCGGCAATTGCTCGACGCGGCCTTCCTGCAATGCGACGCAATCCACCTGCAGGGGACACAACACGCAGGACGGATCGCTGCGCGTGCACAGGGTCGCGCCGAAATCCATCAACGCCGAATTGATCTCCCGTCCGCCGCTTTGCGGAACCATCTTCTGCGCAATAGTCCACAAGCGTTCGCGGACGACGCCCCGGGAAGGGTCTTCCTGAATCCCGTAGATCCGGCATAAAACCCGGATGACGTTCCCGTCCAGGACAGCCTCCGGGCGATTGAAAGCGAAAGAGAGGATGGCTCCGGCCGTGTAACGGCCCACCCCCGGCAACGCCAACACATCGTCTTTGGCGGTCGGGAACACCCCGCCGAAATCACGGATGACCGTGCGGGCCGCGGCATGAAGGTGGCGGGCGCGCGCGTAATACCCCAGACCGGACCACAGCTCCATCACTTTTTCAAGCGGGGCCATGCCCAACCGGCGAAAATTCGGAAACTTTTTTAAAAATTTCTTATAGTATGGAATCACGGTCGCCACCGTGGTCTGTTGAAGCATGAGTTCGGAGACAAAAACGGCATAAGGGTCCGCCGTCCGCCTCCAGGGCAGGTCATGGCGGCCGTACCGCCGATACCACCGGATCAGTTTATTCCGCGCGGCGACGGGGGACGGGTTGAAAGAAGTTGAACCGGATTGAACCATACGCAACTCGATTTTATCATTTGTCCTCGGGGAGAACAGAAGGGAAATATTCCGACGTTTATGAGCCACGCCGTCTATCGCTTCCACACATTCCGGCAATATCTGTCCGAAAAGCATCCCTTCCCGGTCCGAAAGGTCCCCGTGGACGCGGGATTCACCTGCCCGAACCGGGACGGAACCCGCGGCACGGGAGGATGCCTCTACTGCGATAACCGCTCCTTCAGCCTCAACAGCGTCGGGACACGGGAACCGTTGACCGATCAGATCGAAAAAGGGATGTCCTTCCAACGGAACATCTACGGCGACTGCAAATACATCCTTTATTTCCAGGCGTTCAGCAATACCCACGGCCCGGTGGAACGACTGAAATCACTGTATGACACGGTGTTCCGATATCCGGACATGATCGGTCTCTCCATCGGGACCCGGCCCGACTGCATCGACGCCGACGTGGTGGGTTTGATCGATTCTTATGCGGACAAACTGCCCGAAGTGTGGGTGGAACTGGGACTACAGAGCATCCATGAGACGACGCTGTCGCGCGTCAACCGCGGCCACACCTTCTCCGAATTCCTGCGCGCCTACAAACTGGTCCGGCAAAGCCGCGCCAAGATCTGCGTCCACGTGATCGCCGGGTTTCCATGGGAAACCCGCGAGATGATGATGCGGACAGCGGACGCGATGGCCGGATTGAACGTCGACTCCGTCAAAATCCATCATTTCTATGTGGCGAAAGACACCGGATTCGTGGCTGAATACGAGCGCGGGGAACTGCCCGTGATGACCTTGGGGGATTACGTCAAACTGACAGCCGACTTTTTGGAACGGCTGCCGGAAAGGACATCGGTTCAACGATTGGTGGGGGAAATACGCGGAGACTACCTCATCGCGCCACGGTGGGACAGGGCCAAGCGGGCCATCCTGGACCTCATCAACACCGAACTCATCCGCCGAAACTCGGGACAAGGGGCGAAGCCCGCCGAACCAGTCACCCGATCTTTCCCCTCAAAGACCTCTCTTTAGCCCGCGAAACAGCCCTACTGATTCTCCGCCAAGGCGATGAAATACTTCTGCGGGTGTTTGCACACGACGCACACGAGCGGCGCTTCCTTCCCTTCGTGGATGTATCCGCACTTGGTGCATTTCCAGCGGACCGGCGTATCTCTTTTAAAAAGTTTCCCATCTTTCAGGCAAGACAGGAGAGACCGGAACCGCTTTTCGTGATAGACTTCGGCGCGGGCGATGCCCCGATACATGACCGCGATCTGGGGAAACCCTTCTTTCTGCGCCTCGTCGGCAAATGCCGGATAAAGCTGTGAGTGTTCGTGAAGTTCCCCGGCGGCGGACGCTTCCAGATTTTCAGCCGTGGTGCCGATCACCCCTGCCGGATACGATGCCGTGATCTCCACGTCACCGCCCTCCAGATGTTTGAACATGTTTTTGGCATGGATGCGCTCGTGTTCCGCCGTTTCCAGGAATATCGCGGCAATCTCAGGGAAACCTTCTTTCTCCGCCGCACTCGCAAAGAACGAGTAGCGATTCCGCGCCTGGGATTCTCCCGCAAAAGACGCCAAGAGATTTTTTTCTGTCTTTGTTCCTTTGATGCTGGCCATGTGATCCTCCCTGATGGTTGTTATACGATGCGGATCGTGACAGGAGTGACATTGGCGATATTGTCCGATACCGGGCAACGCCGCTCCACTTCCTTCAGGAACTCCGCCTTCTGTTCCGCCGTCAACTCCGCGTCCAGCTTGACAGACAGCGTCAATCCGTTGAATCCCGCGCGAACGCTCTGGCTTTTCCCCATGATGACTTCCAGATCCAGCTCGCCATCCACGGTGACTTCCAAATTCTTGATATCGATCTTTTTCTGCATCGCGGTGATCCGCGCCGTGGCTGCCAGACATCCAGCCAACGAAGCGTGCATGTATTGAAGGGGGGTCGGCCCCATGTCCGTGCCGCCCATCTGAACGGGTTGATCGATGATGAGCTTATGTTTATCGATCTGGCATTCCACCCGGAATTTGTCCACCAACTTCGCAGTCACTTTCACTTGTTTCGTCATCGCCATGGTTGTTTCCCCCTTTACCGTATCCGCAGGCCTATATTGTACCCGCGTGGGAGAAGGTGCACAACTGGATAGTGGGGTGGTAAATAGTGAAATGGTGGAATGGTGAATAGCGGTCGCGTTTACGTTCCCCGGAAGCGTCACAACAATTTATAAATAGAGGTGACTGTCCCTATCTTTTGCGTAATTGGGATGCGACCAACCCTCGTCCCAACCTTGGACACTGACGCGGGACAGCCCCGCATTCAAGAAGTGGTTGGGGCGGAGCGCTGCGAAGAGGGTGGAATAGTAAATAGTGAAATAGTGCGTGGGAACAACAGGGAAAGACTAGACCGATGAAGGAGATGTGGAATGGGTGAGCGGTTCTTTGACGAAAAGAAGCAACAGCGCGCCCATCACGAAAAATACCAGCAATGACGCCACGCCGGCGCGGAGACCGGCGTATTGGCTGACCAACCCGAACGTCAACGGGCCCAACACGGTCGTCAATTTTCCGACTAAGGCGAAAAATGAAAAAAACTCGACGTTCTTCTCCGGCGGGATGAGCACTGTCATGAACGAACGGCTCGCGGCCTGACTGCCGCCCAACACAAGCCCGACCACAACGCCCAATACCCAGAACTCACGGCTCGACGTCATCAGACAAGCCCACACCGTCACGGCGGTATAGACCCCCAACGAGATGAACAGCGTCGGCTTATGACGGATCTTGTCCGCCATCCAACCGAACAGGAGCGCCCCCAGGAACGCCACGCCCTGAATCATTAGAAAACACATAACCAATTCGTCCTGAGACATTCCCAACGCCTGCGCGCCGAACACGGAGGCCATCAGGATCATGGTCTCGATCCCGTCGTTGTAAAGGAGATAGGAGATCCAGAATTTAAAGAGGTTTCGATAATGCCGCACGTTCCGATATGTGTCGCACAGCCGGCCCCATCCCAGGCGGATATAGGATTGGTCCGGCCTCAACAGTGTGATGGTTCCCGTCTCTTTGACCCAGAAGACCATCGGGATGGAGAAGACGATCCACCACAAGCCGACCACGCCGAGACTGGCCCGAACGGGGATGAAATCTCCGGAGGACAATCCGAACATGTGGGGAGCGCGGATCATCCACAGGTTCAACGCCAGACACAACCCTCCGCCCAGATAACCGACCGCCCATCCGAAACCCGACAGGCGCCCGACGGTCTTCTGATCTCCCAAGGACGGCAAGAATGCGTTATAGAAAACGTTCCCGCCGGCGAAACCGATATTCGCCAACATGAAGAGTCCCATGGCCAGAAGGACCGTTCCGGGCCGCACGAAGAACAGCGCGGCGCTGGCCAGGGAACCGATCAGCCAGTGGATAATCAAGAACTGTCTTTTCCTGCCGGAATGGTCGGCGATGGCCCCCAACAGCGGCATGAGGAGGAAAAGAAACAGCATGGACGCGGCCACTGTATAGCTCCACAGAGCTTCGGCCGGGATGTTCCACGATCCGACGGTGAATCCAGCCGGACCGACGACGTGCTTGACGAAATAGACGTTAAAGACAACCGCCAGGACGGTGGTCGCGAAGGCGGAATTGGCAAAATCGTAAAGGGCCCAACTCCAAACCCGGGGGCTCTTCAGCTGTGTTTCGAATGTCATGAGGGGTCTCAGATGATCTTCGGCATCTCAAAAACGATCGTCCATCGATCCCGATAAACAGGGGCTCCCAGGGTATCGATCACTGTCCCCAAGGGTCTCAAGTAAACGTCGGTTTTATACGGTTCGGGAACGATTCTCTTCATCTCCGGCAGGTTGATGACGAGGTGGGTGACTCCTTCCTTCTTCATCTGATCGAGAAACAATGGCGGCGTCATTGTTTGGAGCCAACGCGCATAGATGGGCATGTTGAACGCGGAAGAGACGATCGCCTGCCCCGGACAACGATAACTGCGGGCCTCTCCGATGATGAAGACCTTGTCCTGGCTCCTCACGCCCCGATTCCTCAAAAAATCGAAAGCGCCCTGGGACGGGTGGCCATAGACGCCGATGTGTTCCCGTCTCAGATATTCCGATGCGGTCTGCCGGCCCCAGACCACATCCCATCCCTGATTGAACCGATGGAACACCATGACCAACCAGAACAGGTTCAGAACCACCAGGAACGCGGCGATGGAACGGGTGATGGCGCGGGCGGAATGGGCCCAGGGGGAGGCGTCGGGGTGATCATCGAAGTTTTTGAGGGCGGCGGCCGAGAGGGCATATAAAACGGCCAAGTGCGGAAGGAAATATCTCAACCGACCCGACTGCCACACAAAAAACAAGTATGAGAACGAGGCATAGAGCGCGAGAGAATCCAGGTGATAGGAACGCCGCAAGAACAACATCATCGGCATCAGACACAGGAACATCGGTCCGATGAAACCGAACCGCCCCTCATAGACCCCCCACAATCCCTCCCGGAGGATGGACATCGCTCTCATGGGAAAATTCAGATGTCCGCGCACATCGGCGTCCCACGGGCCCATCAACGCCAGCGCTTCGGCGATATCGCCTTTGAACAGTCCCGTCGCTTTTGGAAAGAACGGGTTCCCGGTCCAGAACCCGGTCCGGATCCACCAGGGGGCGAGCGGGATGAGGAATCCGACGGCGAAATAAAGTCCGTCCCGCCACAAGAACTTTTTTTCGTCCTGACACTTCATGAGGAAATGCCATGCAAAAAACGGGGACGCAAAAATGGCGGTGTATTTCGTGGCCGTGGCCGCCCCCAATAGAAGACCGGACAGGAGCATATTCAGATTCTTGTTCTCAGAAGGACCTTTATTCCAAAAATCCATCCAGATCGTCATGGATACAAAACAAAAGTATCCGCACAACACGTCATTATTGCATGACCAGATCGACACGCCGATCATCGGCGTGCTCAAGAGAAGAAGGGCCGCCCAACGCCCCGACAGACCGCCCCAGATCCGCTGGACCCAGCTTGATAAAGCGCCCGCCCACAAGAGCCCGCATCCGACATTGATCAACTTACACATCCGGTCGTCGCCCAGGACCAGACCCCACAGGTAGGTCATCTGGGCCAACCCCGGCAGGCGACTCAAGTGCACTCCCGCCATATCCACCATGCGTCCCGCTTGAAGGTAGGCCTGCGGAACCGCCAGGTGATAGACGAGGGCATCATAGAACGTCTCTGGGACGATGGATGTCAGGAAAAAAAGAAGGACACCACACGCCAACAGGACATTGAGGAGCCCCCGCTCCGTGAAGGCCCATTCCCGACGGCAGATAAATCCTTTCAGGGATATCCGTCTCCACAACGGCGCGACCTCCCCGACGCCCAAAACGACCGTCATCATGAAGACCGCGCGCAGGATCACGGGCCTCGACAGATGGGCCACCGCCAGGAAATACGCGACGAAGGACATGACGACCAGCCCGACTGCGGAGGAAACGAAGAAATCCCGATGGAGTTCCGATCTTTTCTCCAGGGTCACGCGCCCGACCGCCCAGGCCCCGAAGAAGAACAACAGCGTTAGGCCGAACCGGCCGAGCTGGTGGAGCCATTCGACCATCATCCTCGCGTTCCACGGATAGACGATGTCCACGATATCGCGACCGCTCGCACCGAAATAACGGATACAAAAAAATGTATGGATACCGCCGACGGTGAGAATCCACAAGAGTAACGGGAAATAGGGGAGCGAATCGCTCTTGGGTTTATGGAAGCGTGGAAAATCGATCAAGGTTGTACCGGGTCGTCCGTGGAGAGCTCGATGGTGGCATGATGGATGCCGTAACGGGTCTGAAGCAGGGAATGGATGGCCGCACTCGCCTTTTTCTGTTCATCGGGCTGAAAAAAAGCGACTTTGACGTGGGCCGACATCGAGCAGAAATGGGAGCAGATGGTCCAGATGTGAATGTCATCCACTCTCTCCACCCCGGGGATCTCCTTGATGGATTCGACGACGTCGTCCAAGCGGAGATGATCGGGAACCCCTTCCAGCAGGATATGGACGCTGTCTTTGATGAGTCGGACCCCGTTGACGAGGATGAGCCCGGCGATGAAGATCCCGACCAGTGGATCGACGATCCAGAGGCGGCTCCAATGCACAATCATCCCGCCGACCACCACGCCCACGCTGGCCAATGTATCACCGATGACGTGCAGGAAGGCCCCCCGGACATTGATATCCCCATGGGAGAACGAGTGCAGCTTCCAAGCAATGACCAGATTCACCAGAAGCCCGCTGACCGCCACGAACAACATGGGGCCGGTCTTGATTGGAACCATATTCCCCATCCGCTGGACAGCCTCCCAGACGATCCCGAACCCCAATACCGCCACAAACACCCCGTTGGCCAGGGCCGCGAGGACCTCCGCCCGATGCCAACCGTACGTGCGCTCTGAAGAAGCGGGCCGCTCCGCCAGGGTGACCGATAAATAGGCCAGACCCAATGCCAATCCATCAACGAAGACATGGAAAGAATCCGACAACAGGGCGATGGAATGAGTCCACAGTCCGCCGGCCAATTCCACCGCAAACAAAAGGAGGGTGAAGCCCAGCGACATGCCGAGAGCGCGGCGAGTTTCATGACTGATATGACTGTGTTGGTGAGCGTGCATCATTCAAATCCTTTTCCCGTCCATTCTTTCGGATCCACCCGGACTCCGTGGACCGTGAGACTCCAATGAAGATGGGGACCTGTCGCCAGCCCTCCGGCACCCATCAGCCCCAGTTTCTGCCCTGTCTCCACGACATCCCCCTTGTTCACGAAAGTCTTGCGCAGATGCTCGTAATACGTGCAGATGCCGTGCCCGTGGTCCAGGATAACCGTAAAACCGAAACTCTTCAGCCAACCGGAAAAGAGGACGACTCCGTTATTGGGCGCCCCCACAGGAGTGTCTGTCTTGTTGGCGATATCCATCCCCTGGTGCGCGCGGTATCCCGGAAGCCGGCCATATCGTCTCCGTTCACCGAAATCCGATGAGACCCTTCCCGTCGCCGGAAGAACAAACAAACCCTGCCACCGTTGCCGGATCGAGGACGTGCTTTTCAAGACAGCATCGATCTTGTCTGAATCGCGCCGGACCTGTCCGGATGACAATAGTTTATCTTTATCTTTCGGTAAACGCACATGTGTCGTTGGTGCGGTGGACTTCAGGATACGGAATTCGACCTCCTCTTGGAAGATCCGGCCGCGTGTGGTCTCCGCGTAGAATTTGATCTTTTCGAGACCCGGGGCGTGCTCTACCGGGATCCCGAGGTGCGCCCTCCATTGGTTGTCTTGGATGGGATAGAAGGGGACCTGTTTCTTGCGCCAATATAATTTCGCCACTCGGAAAGGAAGATTGGTCTGGCATCGGATGACGAGAGTGCGCCCGGCCGGGATGGGCGTTCCATGAACGGGGGGATCTTGATCGCCCGCCGACACCACGCCGACGATGGGGGGATCAAACTCCAGCACATAGCGCGGGTGAGACCTCCCCGCGCCCCAGAGCAGTGTCGGGATAAGGAAAAACCCGAGAGCGCCCCACGCCCACCGGACCCGAGCATTCCTCATGACGGTTATTTCCCGACACAAAAACGGGAGAAGATGGTTTTAAGGACGTCTTCCACTACTTGATCCCCCGCCAGTTCCGAAAGGGCTTCAAGGGCCTTTCGAAGGTCGGAGGCCACGCATTCGTCCGCTTCTCCCCGCCCGATGGCCGCGGCGGCGGAACGAAGGGAATCACGGGCGGTCTCGATCAATCCCGCGTGACGCCGGTTGGTGATGGACGGAGGGGTCTCCTTTTCCATCGAACGCAATCCCTGAGAGAGGGCCGGCAGACTCTTCAGGATGGCCTGTTTCAGGACCGGGACCCCGTCCCCCGTGACCGCCGAAGCCGGAATAGAGGGAACCCCCTTCCCGGCCAGAGCGATGATGTCGTCAGGTTTGAAACGCGGGGGACGGTCGCTTTTATTGAGAACCCATACCGTATTTTTCCCGCGGATCATTTCCAAGATGTCGGAATCTTCCCTCGTCCACTCGGACGAGGAATCAATGACGAACAGGACCACATCGGCTCTTTCAAGCGATTGACGCGCGCGGCGGATCCCCTCCGTCTCCACCCCGGACGAGGATCCATCGGTCATTGAACGCAATCCGGCCGTGTCGTGCAAGACGACGGACACCCCCTGGACGATCAACGACTCCTCCAGGCGATCACGCGTGGTGCCGGGGACGTCACTGACGATCGCGCGGTCTTCCTGCAAGAGGGCATTGAACAGCGAGGACTTCCCCACGTTGGGTCGGCCGGTCAGCGTGACCCGGATCCCTTCCCGAAGAATCTTCCCCTCTCGATAGCTCTCCAGGAGGGCGTTCGCTCTCTCTTCAAGGGCACAGATCCTGATCCGGGCCGGTTCTTTTTCCAAAGCCGGAATGTCATCTTCGACAAAATCCAGATTGGCTTCAAGGTGAGCCAAAATATCCAGAAGTTCCCGGCGGAGTTCCTGAAGCGTCTTGGAGAGCCGTCCCTGCAGCTGGTCGAATGCCGTCTTTCGAAATGATTCCGACCGGGCCGCAATCAAGTCAGCCACCGCTTCGGCCTGGACCAGATCGAGTTTCCCATTCAAAAAAGACCGTTTGGTGAATTCGCCGGGTTCCGCCAAGCGGGCCCCGGATTTCAGACACAGGTCCAACACGGATTGGATGATCAGCGTTCCCCCATGGCAAGTGATCTCGGCCACATCTTCCCCTGTATAGGATCTCGGGGCACGGAACACCCCCACCACCACATCATCGAAAGGGGACGGCGGTCCGTCATCCGTCCGACGGACGATGCGGCCATGATGGAGCGTGTGTCCCGCCACGGACGGCCAAGAAACAGGCGTCGCGGGAACAAAGATTTTCGGGAGGACATCGAATGTGCCCGGGCCCGAGAGCCGCACGATGCCCAACCCTCCCTCTCCGGAAGGGGTGGCGATGGCGGCGATAGTGTCATTTTCCAACATTGGAAGGGGGATTCAACGGGCGAGGAGGGATCTGCGCGCGGCGCGGCGGATCATTCGGAAGGAAAAAGGCCGGACCTTTTTCCTCAGGAGTTGACGGGGGCTTTGGGTTTGACAACCACTTTTCGCCAGGGGCCATCGCCCTCCATCACGGTCTCGACACCCGGCTCCTGGATCAGCTTCCCATGTAAAAAACGCCTTTCGTAAAGGTTCATGGGGTCGAACCGGAAGACCTTCGCCATTCGACGGACAGATTCCGCCGCCGCCTGAGCCTGCCGGGTCAATTCCTCCTCATACTGTGTCTTAAAAGCGACGTCGATGCGCAAGAAGATCTGGTGTTGCGTCAACGCGGTGCGGCCCAACATCAGGTTCATCAGATGTTCGAAGGCATGGAGGATCTCCCCGTCGGAATCCGCCAACAGAAGGCAACTGGCGGACTTCAGGGTGATATGGAACACCTTTTCCCCCCGTTCCTGGATGACCCATTGGAGGTCCGTCCAGCCCAGGGCCTCTTTCGTCTGGCTCAACAATTGTTCAATGATCTTCACTTCCGACGGGGATTCGACCTTTTTCGGGGTCGGCGGGGGCGGGGCTTGCACTTTGATCTCGCGCTTCCGGCGGGTGTCTTCGTTCATCGGGGCGGGGCGGGGAGTTTCCCTCCTCTCGGACCGAGGGGTGGAAGAAGCGGATCTCTGGGGTTGTACCGAACGCCGATCCGACACCTTCACGCGGACCCGCGTATATCCCATCATGCTGGGAAGCGCCGACACCTTCTCTTCCAAGACCTGGACTTCGGCCTGGTCCCGTTTCAGCCTTAACTCCCTCAAACCTTCCAAGATCGCATCTTCGACCGTCGCGGCCTGGGCGATGAATTCACGCACGGGAGGTTCCCCCTTTCTGACCGGCCTCCACGACCGGAGGTAAGTGATGCCCCAATTTTTTCATAAGGACCGTCTGAGTCGTGATCGTGCAGACACTGCTGGTCACCCAATACAACACCAATCCGGATGGAAGTTTCAGGAAAGAGAACGTGAGGATGATGGGGAAGAACGCCATCATCTTGGCCTGCGCCGGGTCCAGCGCCGCCCCGCTCATCTTCTGTTGAAGGAACATCCCGATCCCCATCAGGATGGGGAGGACGAAATACGGGTCATGGATGGACAGATCGCGTATCCAACCGATCCAGGGGGCCCCGCAAAGCTCATGGGCGTTGCGGAGGGTCGTATAGAGCGCAAAGAAGATCGGGATTTGCAACAAGACCGGGAAACATCCCTCCATCCCCATGAACTTCATCCCGTGCTTCTTATAGAGGTGCATGACCTCCACGTTCATCCGCTTCGGGTCCCCTTTATACATCTCTTGGAGTTTCTTCATCTGGGGCTGGAGTTCGCGCATCTGGATCCCGTGTTTCAGGCTTCGGAGAGTCAGCGGGAAGGTCAGGACCTGGATGCAGACGGTCAACAAGATGATGGCCCACCCATAGTTGTGTGTGACCCGGTGGAAGGCGTAGAGGAGCTTCAAGAGGAACAATCCGATCGGACCGAAAAAGCCGAAATCCACACTCCGTTCAAGGTCCAATCCCAGTTTCTTCAAATCCGCATACCCCTTCGGACCAATGAACAGTCGGGATCTGAAAACCTCCGCGGACCCCGGCGGTAATTTCACATATGTGGTCTTTATGGCCTCAATTCTTTTTCCGTGTTTATTGGATATAATGTGGACATTTTGTCCTTCTTCTATAAACGCAACGATGTAATATTGACTATCCAGGGCCCACCATTTGGATGGCCCATCGTATTCCTTAGGTTTCTGTTTCCCCGGTTTCAGTTGGATTAATTTCGGGGAATCGCAGACTAAGACCCGTTCCGTCCGCTCATCCTTCCCCATTCCGTTCTCCAATCCCGGGGACCACCCCATGGCCCAGCTGACATCCAGGGGGTCTGACCCCGTGTTCTTCAGGGTGAGTTCGACCGCATGGAAAGACCCGGAGCCATCGATCACGAACTTCTTGGTGACCACCAATCCATCGGGACGCCGGCCTTCAAAAACAACCCCGTTCGGATCCTTTTTGACCAGTTGGAATTCCATATCGGGGAACGTTTCCAGGGGTCTCGGAAGACCGGGGACTTGCGCCGCGATCGCGACGAAACGCCCCTTATCCTCCAGTTCCCATTGGTCGATGGAGGCCCCCACCGGATCGAACCGAACCCTGTTCTTGGCTGATTCGAACAGAATCTCTTCCTTTTTGGATTCGACCGATTTCCGCACGGTCGATGGATAGGAGGCGGGGCCTGTCTGAGGAGCCGGGGCCGACGGCGCCGCGGAGGAGGATTGGGAAAGGGACGCGTCTTTTTCAACGGAAGCGGTCTGTCGGGTCATCACCTGCCGTTGGGGTTGAAGGATGAACTTGTCCCATAGGATCAGAACCCCGAATGAGAGTAGAAGAGCGACTGCGATGTTTTTTTGCATGTGGTTTCCTTTATCGTATCGATGGATCCAGGGTTTCCGGGACAGGGTCGAACCCGCTCGCCCCGCCCAACGGATGACACCGGCACAGCCGACGGACGCTCAACCAGCCCCCGCGGGCGATTCCGAAGCGAACCAGCGATTCCGCCGTATAATTCGAACAAGACGGCACGAACCGGCATCGGGGGAGAAAACCAGACGAGAGGTTCTGATAAACCCGGATCAAAACCAGGAGGACCCTCGTCATATCAACGACTTTTCCCCTCATCCCCCGCAACCCCGATCAATCGGAGGAACTCCTCCCGGAGGATTCCGGTGGAAGGAGCCTCGCCGGTCGACAAGGGGATGGCCACGATGTCCATGGTGTAGGGGAACTGGTGTTTGTTCAACCGAAAAATCTCCCTGATTTGTCTTTTAATGCGGTTTCGACGGACGGCGTTCCCGAAGCGGCGGCCGACCATCAGACCCAACCGGCTGGGGGTCCCAGGTTCGGACGTGTGGCGTGAGACGTAGAGGACCAGATGACGACCCGTTCGCTTTCGTCCTTGACGTCGAACGGACAAAAAATCAGCGTCGCGATGCAGCCGCTCAAAAGGTCTGAATGTGAAACGCACCGGGGTGCCCGCGCAACCAACGCGCCGGATCCGTCAGGGGATCAGCTTCCAGCGTCCCTTTTGCCGACGACGTTTGAGGACCCTCCGGCCGGCCGCGGTTTTCATGCGCGCGCGGAATCCGATGGTTTTCAAGCGCCGTCTGTGATGAGGTTGAAAAGTTCGTTTCGGCATAAGAACGTCATTCTACATTTGGTCCGGCGTGCTGTCAACTCGTCGGGGCGGACGAGGTCCGGACGGGCCTTTCCGGGACCGGCAGGAAATCACGGCTGTCCAGGGGCAGGTCCTTCACACGGTGCTCGTCCAGCCAGAAAAGTTCCGGCCGCCCATCGATCTCCACCAGGTATCGGACCTCCGGATGGTCGTCGGCGCCCTGGGATCGGTTCTGTCGGCGCATCATCCGGATCTGCTGTTCGGGTGCGCCGTCGCCGGTGGACAGGTGGATCGTCCACTCCGGGTAGGTGAACCCCCATTTGGCCTTATCGGCCGATTCCGGGGGATCCACGATTCCGTCCGCCTGCCAGGCCGCCAGCGTTTGCAGGAAATTCTCCATCTTCTCCGACGGGACGAGCCGCCCGTTCAGAGACCAGCTTTCGCTGGACCTCACGAGACTGAACGGGGTCTCATAGCGGCGCACAGTCACCCGTCGCACCTCGTCCGGCCGGAACGACAACAGTGACCTGTCTCTCCACAAGAGGAGCGATCTGTCCAATTCATCCCGCTGAATCCCGGAAACCATGCGCACGTCATGTCCACGGTATTCCTTCCAATAGATGCGCGTGAAATCAGGCGACATCTTCCCGAAGACCCAATCCTTCAAAGGGGGTGTCCCCGGATTTCCAAACAGGGTCACGCGGATCCCCTGGGGTTCCGACAAGTCGTAAGTGGCCGCCGCGTCGGCGCGGGAGCTGAGGATGTCTCCCCACTCGAGGGAACCCATGGAGGTGAGGAACACCCGGATGGCCCCCTCGTCGGCCCGGGCCTCGACGGGTTCCCGCACCATCCAAAGACCCGGGACAGGCCCCGTCGATCTTTCCAACACGAAACGCAAATCGGCCCGATGGATCTCGATCCGGGACACCGTCCCGGTCCATCCTTCGGAACCCGCCGAAAACTTCTTGGGTTGCAATCTCAATACCATCCAAAAAACGGAGAGGACCGCGAGCACGATCAGCAACAATCGGATGCTTCTACCCGACATCGGAGATCCCTCCATAACGACGTTCCGCTTCCGCCCGCCACTCCTTGCGCCTTCTCCAATAAAGGAACCCGGCCAGGAGGACGAGCCCCGGCGCCGAAAAGACGGACAGCGCCTTATAGATCGTTTTGACGACCGGCGGCACGGGCCGCAACGGACGGTAGATGGAGCCCTTCGACCGGATGGCGATGAGCGCCTCTTCCTGAACGGACCAATCGATCAGGTTCATGAGGAACGCGATGTTGGTCTCCGTCACGGGTATGCTCGGGTCCAAAAACGCGGAACTCCCGATCACGGCCAGGCGGAACTTTTCCACGGGACGGTCCTTATCGGAATAGCTGGTGGCGCTCCCTTCGCTGACGGCGGCCAGGACATAGGGGCCGCCGAACTTCTCGGGCGGCGGAGGCGGCTTATAGGGATTGACGATCGACTGGTTCTCCACCTGCCAGCTCCGGGGCGAGGATCTGGCCAGCGGGATGAACCGGATGTCCGCCTGGGCGGTGGCGGCGGGATGAAGGGGCGTGGCGAACGGGAAACTCAGCATCCCGAAATCCCGGACGAGCGGATGGGTCTCGGAGAGGTCGCTGGAGACGGGGATGAAGGGGTAATTGATGATGTTGGCGATCTGCATCCCGTTCTCCTGCATGTTCAATGAGATGCGCTGACATTGCGCGTCGATGACGAACTCCGGATCCATCCGAAGACCGTAGTTCTCGAAAAGGCCGTCGAGCCCGGTGTTCGCGACGACGGACGTGAACGATTGGAGAAAAACGGACCGACGGCTCACGAAAAAAGAAACGGGGATCCCCCGGGCCACGAAATCATCCAGGGCGCGGACTTCTTTTTCCGTGAAGGCGTTCCGGGGGGATACGACCAACAGCGCCGACAGAGACGGCCACGAAGTGGCTCCTTCGCGGAGAGACACATCGACGATCCCGTACCGTTCCTCCAGAGCCTCCACAAAGGCGCGTCCCTGGGAGGCCGGCGTGAACTCCCCATGGCCCGTCGAAAAACCGATCTCTTTCTTGGCCGGCTGGACCATGGCGAGGATGCGGCTGGTGATGGCGTATTCCAGACCGGCCGTGTCCTTGATGAACGGGATCACTTTCTGTTGATCCTGGTAGTTCAGGACCAAGCCGACGTATCCTTCCCGGAGAGTGAATTCGTCTTGGACCAGTTGTTGGAAGCGCACCGACATCAAACCGGCGGTGTTCGCCGCCGAGCGGATCTTGTCCGAACGGTCGGGGTTCAGGAACTCCAACCGGACTTTCCCTCCGCTGCGGGCCCGGTATTCGGCCAGGACGTCGCGGATGTATTGTTCATAGGAACCGTAGGGCTGCGGAAGGCCGTCGGAGAGGAAGGCTCGGATGATGACCGGGTCGGGGAGGGAACGGAGGAGCCCCAGGCTGGCATCCGACAGGGAGTAGGACCGGTCCGCCGTCAGGTCGAAGCGGACGAAGGCCGCCTGGGAGATGAGGTTGACCAACACGACGATCAGAAAGATCAACGCCAAACCCGTCGAAGACGTCAGGGTCAGCTTATTCTTCCGTTCCTTCAACCAAGACCTCGTCATCGACAGAAGACCCATATCATCTCCACCGACGGCCAGACACGACGGCATAGGCCGCCGCCAAAAACATCCCGATGACACTCAAAAAATAGACGATGTCTCGCGTGTCCACCACGCCTTTCAGGAACATCTCGTAATGGGCGTCCACCCCCGAGAACGCCAGGAGGCTTCCCGTGAGACCAGGCACGTATTGCGATGTTTTACCGATCAGGAACAGGCCGAAACAGATCAGGAATCCGACGATGAACGACACGACCTGATTGCGTGTGAGCGTGGAGGAGAACAGACCCGCGGCTCCGAAAGCGGCCCCGAGGAGAAAAGAACCCAAATAACCCGTCAGCACGGGGCCCGCCTGAGGTCGCCCCAGCACGAGCAGCAGCGCCGGATGGACCGCCGTCAACGCCAGCGCGGATGCCAACAGGGCCAGCGCCGCCAAATATTTTCCAACGATGATGTCGGTCTCACGAACCGGCAAGGTGGCCAACACCTCGAACGTCCCCATTTTGATCTCCTCGGCAAACAGCCTCATCGTGATCGCCGGAAGGAAAAAAACGAACAGGAGCGGCAGAGGACTGAACAGGTCGTCCAGCGCCGCCTGCCCCGTCACGAACAGGGAGGTCACATAGAACCACCCCGACAACAGGGTCACCACCACGAAGAAGACGTAGGGGGTCGGCGAGTTGAACACCTCACGCAACTCTTTCCGGGCGATGGCCAAAGCGATGCGAAGGTCCATGGCGTTATCCGGGGGTCCCCGTCGAGATCCCCTCGGAAGACGGGGAAGAGCTGGTGATCTCCCGGAAGATGTCGTCCAAACTCGCCGACAAAGGCCTCAATTCCATGAGAGGCCATCGACGGGTCACGGCCAATTCGAACAAGGCCTCCCGCGGATCATTTTCGGACTGGACGACGAACCCGGCACAACCGCTCTCCACCTCGTCCTCCCAGCGGGACGACGTCAGGACCGGCAAAGCGCCTAATTCGCGTTCCAAACCGGATCGCTCCCCTTTGAACCGGACATAATAGGACCGCGCGCCCGAAATCTGTGTTCGAAGTTCATCGACGGTGCCCTGCGCGACGATCCGGCCGCGATGGATGATCAGGAGACGGTCACAGAGAGCCTGCGCTTCCGGGAGGATATGGGTGGAAAGGAGGATGGTCTTGTGCGCCTTCAGCATCATGACGAGATCGCGGATGTCCTTCTGTTGAAGCGGATCCAACGCGGACGTCGGTTCGTCCAAAATCAAGATATCCGGGTCATGCACGATCGCCACGGCCAGTCCCAAGCGTTGCCGATACCCTTTCGACAACGTGGACACGTCGCGGGAAACAACGTCCTGCAGGGCGCACATCCCCACGACATCGCGGATCTTCCGTCGAGCAGTCACCGGATCGATCCCTCTCAACTCGGCCACGAATTGGAGACATTCCCACACCCCCAACTGGTCATAGAGGGGATTCAGTTCCGACAGATATCCCACCCGCCGCCGGACTTCCAGCGAATGGTCCTGCACACTATATCCGGCCAAAACGGCGGAACCCGATGAGACCGGGATATACCCCGTCAACATCCTCAAGGTCGTCGTTTTTCCGGCCCCGTTCGGACCCAGAAGTCCGACCACTTCTCCCGGTTGGACTGAAAATGTGGCGTCTTTGACGGCCGTGAAATCGCCGAATTTCTTTGTCAAATCCTTCGCTTCGATCATTGTCTGGTCACGTTGGGTCACATTAAATCAAAAAACAAGGTCCCACCACAAGAGGCCAAAACCGCAATATTCAAGTATATTTTGGTGAACCACAATCAGAAAATATGAGTTGATACACCTTATGATTCCAAGAGACTCGATATTTGTATCGTTTTCTAGAGTTGTTTACGTTGTGAATCTAAAAACATATCGATGCTGACATCAAAAATTTTCACGAGTGTTCTTTAATTAGAATTAGTGACTATTTGATAGAAACGTCAGAATCATGAACGATTCATGTTACAATTTATTTACAATCTATTAATGTCCTTCTTGGCTCGTTACAGTTATACTCTAAGCACATATCGTTTGGGATGAGTGGCGGACACCGTTCGAAGCGATAAATCTATGTTCTGCGGGGGTATATCTGTGTTCACTTTACAATCGAATCGTCGCTTGAATCTCATTGTTTCAAGCGCCACGCGCCGTCACCGGCGTGTGTTGCGCATATCATCCACATGCGTGGCGGCCCTGTTCCTGTGGTCAAACACTGTCTGGCCGGCCATCCCGAACAAGAAAGAGGGGGCCGATAATTTTTGGAACTCCCGCCGTCAACATGCCGCTGCCGCCAGCGGTTCTGTCCGCCCCCAGAATGATGCGACTTCGGATTCCGCCGCCCCCGCCGCGGACACCGAATTGCTCATGGCGCAACTGCCGTCCGTCCAGACTCTTCCGCCCATCCAAGCGCCGCAAGGCCTCTCTTTGGGCGAGACCGCGTCAATGCCTTCCCCCGACGCCGCGTGGCCCGATTGGGTCAACCAGATACCGCTCCAATTCGTCTCGCTGGAAACAGTCCACACCGCCAACGGCTCCTCCGGGCGTGTGATCCTCCTGAAAGACCTGCATGGCCAACAGGAAGCTCAAAAGAACATCGGTGAATTCCTGAAATGGCTCGGCCGTCTCGATCCAAACGTGGTCGTCGGCGTGGAAGGGGCCGCCGGAACGATGAGTTTCGCGCCGTTCCGACGGTTTCCCGACGGACAGATCTCCCAAGACATCGCGGGGGCTTATCTGAACCAGAACTGGATCCAAGGATCCGAATACGCCGGGCTGACCGCCGAACGCGAACTGAGTTTCATCGGCCTGGAGGATCCAGACCTCTACCTCAAGAACGTAAAGGCCTATCGGGACGCCCTGCCAAACCAGTCGGGTTTCATGGCCCGGTTAGAGCAATACAAGGACGTCCTCGCCGAGATTAAATCCCGCCAGTTTTCAGAAACGCTCCTGACCGTCGATGCGCTCAGCGCGGGATTCCAATCGATGGAGACCGATACCCGCCAATATGTCAGTTCCCTGTTGGCCACAGTGGGCCGAGACAAGCAGGAGTTCCTGCGAGGGTATCCCCAGATCCAACGGTTCATCCAAGCGGCCGACATGGAGAAGGGGTTGGATTTGAAGAAAGCCGACGCCCAGCGCAACCAGGTCATCGAAACCCTCTCCCAGTCCCTCGCCGAAAAGACACTGCGTCGATGGATCGACCGGACCCTTTCCTACCGGCTCGGAAAAATCAGGCACGCTGATTATTATCGTTATCTCGCCGACCTTTGCGATCGGGCCGGGATCCAGTTGCGCTCGTATCCCCAGTTCGCCCAATACGTGGATTACACCCTGGTGGCCGACAGCATCTCGCGGGTCGAATTTTTCGACGAACTGATCCGGATGGAGGAAGCCGTCTGGTCGCGCCACATCCAGACACCCGAACAAAAAGAACTATTCCTGCTCTCGCGCGATCTGACGTTGACCGAGAAGATGGCCCAGCAAGGGCTCTCCGACCAGGAATGGCGCCACTATCAAAAACGGCGGGACGACATCCGGTCCTTGGGCGATCGGCTCGGGCGTCTGAGCCCCGTTGAGCTCGCGCCGTTCCCGGCGGACCAACTCCATCTCTTTGAAACGTTCTACACCGTCGCCAATGAGCGCAGCGACCGGATGGTGTCCCGTTTGATGGATTCAATGCGGTCTTCCAACGGACTGGCCGTCATCGTCTCGGGCGGTTACCATACACCGGCCCTCACGGACTTGCTGCGACATCATCGGATCAATTACGCCGTCGTGTCTCCGAACATCCTCAATCTCGATGAAAGCAAGAACTCCCTGACGGCCTTCACCCAGGAACGCACCCCGCTCGACCGCGTCCTCCTTGGCGACAAAATATTCCTGGCCGACCCCGTCACGCTGGGAGCGATTCCGATGTCCCCGGAACAAGCCGACATCCAATCGGTTCAAACAGAGCTCTGGGGCGCCCTCCAAGCGGTCCTCAACGGACTGGATCAAACAACCCTCCAGCCCGCCCTGCAATCAATGAACGACCTCTTCAAGGACAACGCGCTCAAACCCCTCCGCGCGATCGAATCGGCCAAAGATAAGACAGTCATCGGGAACGTCCAAGCCGCCCCGCTGCGGCTCATCCTCGACAAAAACGGCGAACAGATCCAGACAGACCTGATATTCCTGACCCAGAAAGGAACCCCCGAGCCCGGGGCCAAAAAGTTCCTCGACGGTTTCGCTCAGGACCATCAGCGGCTCTTCCCCCTAGCCTCAGGGCCTTCCCTCCTGATCGGCGATGTCAGCGTCGAGATATGGATCCCCAAGAACGGGATCTTGTCCAAACTCCTCGATCAAGTCCAATCTTCGGCGGAGCCAATGTCTTCCACCGTGAAAAGAACGGCCGTCACATCGGTACAATGGGCCTCATGGCTGATCAACCCGCTCCGGCGCATGTGGAAGAAACCATCCCTTTCCCAAAAACAGGTAGACGGCCTCGTGAATGGTGATTCACCACAAAAACTGGCCTCTCTGAGCAGGGACTCCTCCTGGCCGTTGCTCATCAAGAAGATCTCGGAGATCCCCGATGCCCTCTTCCCCAAGAACCTGGACCAAATCGGCGGAAAAACCGCGTTACTGAACTCCCTCCGGCAGGCATCGAAGACCGAGAGCGTGGCGGGGGTGAACTCCGAGAAAGCCGGAATCCAGCTGCAGACCTGGGGCGTGCCGATGACTTTGGAATACATCGAAGAGGGGCGCCTGCATCAGTTCCCGCTCTATTCTCTCAACGGCCATGCCACTCCCGCCGGAATCATGATGAGGGACCTTCTCAAGCGGGTCCTTCAAAAAGCAGGGGACGCTCATTTCACCAACATCCCCATTGAAAACCTCCGGGAAGCTCTCCGCATCGTGAATCAGGCGGAGATGTATTCGACGGAACAATTCAGCAAGGTGAAAGACCCTCTCGACCAGCTCCTGAACACCCTGTATGGTTATCATTGGGATTATCCGGACGCCGTCAAGAAACTGATGGAAGCCGCCGAGAAAACGCTCCTGTTCCCCCCTCGGGAAGGCGAGAAGCCGTTCGGACTGTCTGCTCACAAACCCGCCGGTGAGATCCCAACGACGGTTCTGAAAAAACTGCAGAAATCGGTCTCCCAGGAAGTCATGCGCCTCCAATCCTCGAAAAAGAATCCGGCGCGACTGGCTTCGCTCCTCAACGCGCAGAGCGGGATCGACAGCCTTCTGTTCGATCCGGAACGTTCGTCCCGCAAAGAACTCCTCACGGCCCTGGTGAACCTCCCCGAGGGCATCACGCTCGACGAGATGCTCGACACCCTCGCCGAGCACATGCATGTGCCCTGGATCCTTCACGAACATCTCCCGGACCTGGTGTCTTATCTCCGGGAAAACAGGGTGGACGAGGGGGCCGTCGAACAGATCGTGAAGGCTTATCCCATGGGCGACAGTATTTGGCGGATGAAGATCCCCGACGTGTGGTCTCAACTCAAAGACATGGATGAAGAGGACAAGATCCTCGTCGCCGTGGTGGATGACGGAGTGGATTGGACACACCCCGACCTCCAGAAGGTCGTCGTCGAGCACAACTCGCAGACGCGTGATACGGGGGAACTTCAAAAAGGACACCATTCCACGCATGTGGCCGGAACCATCCACGCCATCTCTCCCCAGTGGGCCAAGATCTATTCGGAAAAGGTCTTTCCAGAACTCCCCCTTCCCGGCATCGAACTCAGCGGGGAGGAGCTTGAGGCCGGGATTCTGCGCGCCATGGACCGGGCGGCCCAAAAGGGCGCGCGCGTCATCAACCTCAGTCTGGGTGGAATCGGATATCCGACGGACCGCCTGGCCCAGAAATGCGATGAGCTGTGGGCCAAGGGAATCGTCGTGGTCGCCTCGGCCGGGAACAATGGGTTCCGGTTCGGTTGGCTCAGCCAGGGATCGCCCGGCAATGCCGAGAACATCATCACCGTCGGAGCGGCTGACTATTGGGATCGAGTCACTTCCTTCAGTTCACGGGGTTTCCCCATCAAGCCGAAAACGTTCGAGGTGTTCACCCATAAACCGACGCTGGTCACCTATGGAGAGCAGATCAAATCGGCCTGTCTGATGCCGCGCGCCGCCTATTTATGGACCAACGATCCCTCTATCCCGATGTCGGGCACCTCGATGTCATGTCCGCACATCACCGGAGTCGTCGCCCTCTGCCTGGCTTTCAATCCCAACCTGACCCCCGACCAGATCAAGGAAGCGCTGTCGTCAAACCTGATCGACCTCGGACAACCCCGACATGTGCAGGGCGGCGGACTCTTGAAAGCCGTTCCGCCGGTCATCCGGACGTTGTCTCAGACGCTCCCAATCGCCCCACGCGAACCGGTCGTCACCGGGACTCCTTCCGAAGGGATGCCTCCGGACCAACCGGCGCAAAAACCCAACGGACTGATCCAGACCGCCTTCTTCCTCGCCTCCTCCTGGACAAAAACGATGCTTGTCGCCGCCAGTCAAGTCCTGCAACTCCTCCCCGGCGAATCGGCCTCGCAACTCCTTCAAAACGAGATCATCAACCTGACCCCTCCCGTTGAGATCACTCCGGAGATGCAACAACAGGCGCAACAACTGTTGGATATGATGAAAACTCAGCAGCCCGTCGACGATGAAACTGAACAGGAGTTCATGGAACAGTTCATGCAGAATGCCTCCATGACCGCCCGTCTTAAAGAAGCCGAACAGCTGGGGTTTAAAGTCAACCAGATCGAACAGATATTGGGAACAGTCCTGGGACACGGACAGAACCCCCTTTCCGTCGCCATGTCCCAAACGGTGCTGAAACAGATCCTCGCGGCGATTCCAGAATCATTCCATGACTTATTCCTGGACAGCCTTTCCGCGGACATCCGTCTCGTGCCGACAAAACAGAAAGCGCTCCTGGACATCTCGAAGAAGATACAACTCCTGGTCAAAAACAAAATCAAGAAACTTTCCACAACCCAAAAAGCCCAACTGGGTTTCACCAAGCTCCGCGTTGAATTCATCCCCTTCAATGACTTCCTCCGATCGCCCCAATGGATGACGGCCTCCCTTTCCGTAAACCGGACCGGGGACGCAGTGTTACGGCTCCAAACTGATTGGTTGCTATCCTTGATTTCCCAGCCGGGAAAAGAGACGCCCCTCTTGGAAGCCATCGTCTCGGCCGCCATTGAATTGAAAATGAAGGCCCAAGCAGGGATACCCCTGGATGCGGCGGCTGAACAACTGAAACAGAATCCGGATTACGCCGCCCTCACGCTGGAGACAGAGACTTTCATTAAGGAGTACATCCAATTATCAGAGAAACAGTTGCTTCAGGAACAGTTCACCAGCATCCAATATTTGGACGGAGCCATCCTCTGGCTTGAGAAGAGTCAGACAGGCCGCGAACTTTTCAGACAACTGACCAATGACATGGGCTATAAGATCAAAATGGCGCCGGCCGAAATGCCCAACTCACTGTCGGTCCTGAACCCGATCCAATTCCCCGAACAAGTCATGCTCGGCAGGATCCCCTTCACGAACAACTGGCATCCAGCCATCGCCGCCGTCCTCCTCTCCGAGGTCATCAGCGAGGCGGTATTGTCCCAATCGGAGCACCACAGCTCGCTCTTCATGGAATCAGCCGCGGCGAACCGGCTCAACAGGCTCTTGGTTTTATCAGAACTGATATCCGACCCCGAATTCCCGAATATATACTCTGAGGAGAGCGGCATCGCCGGAAAATTCATGCGAAGCATGCTGGAAGGGATTTTAAACAGCCCCTGGGAATACCTTAAAGGGGTCGGCGATCCAGATGCCGACTCGAAGGGCACGTTCTCTCTTCAAGCAATCATCGATCAACCGGAACTTCAAAAAGCGTTCCTGAAGCAGCTATTCGAGACGGCCGAAAAACTGGAGGAGGAAAAATCGCAGTTCATCAAACAACTGGCTGTCCTCCACAAAGACCTCCAGAAGAAAAAATTATCCGCTGAACAACGGCAAGAAACAGAAGCGATGACCGCCCAATTGCAGGCCCAGATCAAGGCCATGGAATATGAGGAGTCGATCTTCGATAAATCGATCGAGATCGTCCGCTCTCAGGAAAAACTTAAAGCCGCCATGGACTTCTACCAAGAATCCCGTGAAAAAATCAAAGCACAGTGGCCGGTCATAAAAAAGCAGGTGGAGGATGTGAAACCGCAGGGAGGACTGATCCCACTCCTGCGAGCGCCTCTCACGATCATCGCCGCTCGCCTGGTGAACTCCAAGGGACGGAGCCCCTGGGCCTATCTCACGGTGACGGCCCCCGTGGTGGAAGAACTCCTGACCTTCGGGGCTGGTTTCATGTTTGCCACCGCCTTCCACTTCATGACAGGAATGGACGTTTCGATCGCCTGGACGAGCGGGTATGTCCTGGCTCGCACTCTCTTTGTCGCCTCCCACCTGATTCCCGAAAAACGCGGGGAGCGGGCGCCCCCTCGGAACGTGGCCTTCGCCGCGATCATCAGCGGCATCACCGTCGGTCTGTCTCTGATCTCCCCCTGGTTTCTCCTTTCAGCGATCCTCATCCACAGCGCGGTCAACTTCGTCGCCACGATCTCCGCCTTCCCAAGACAAACGTTCTTCCTGAACAACATGTCCCATCCCCTCAAAGCGATATCCACCGGACTCGATGCGATTCTTCCTCCTCAATTACCGGACACCTCCTACGCCGACAACGTGGATCTCCCCCTCATAACGCCTCGGCCTGAAAAGTTCTGGAGATCCATCTCTCGGTTGCCCTTCGTCGATTCCGGAGCCACGTCCCCCACCGCGGCGATCCCTGTCAACGCTCAGGAAAGATCGACGATGGTGAATTCATTGCTGAACATCGCGTCAGACCCCCGCTCGTGGCAGGAATTCGTGATCAACGAACTCATGCGCTCACCGGGCGACTCGCTCGGGTCTCATCTGAATGCGATCGGAGGAAGAGAAGGATTGATCGAGGCCATCCGTCTTTCCATGAACTCGGAATCGATCAGCGGCAACATGCCCAAAAAAGCGGGGGCACAGATGCAGGCCTGGGGCATGCCCTCCTATTTCGAATACGAGGAGTCGGGACGCTTGAAACCGGTCCAACTCTATCACCTGAACGGTTACGCGACGACCCTTGGAACTGCGCTATGGACCTTGATGAAGAAAGTGAGCGATCGCGAAGGGCCTGACCACTTTTCGAAGATATCCCTTGAACAGATCCGGGACGCCATCCGCGTGATCAAACAGGCCTCGTTATACTCCACCAACAAGTTGGGGCAGGAGACAGACCCGCTGGAACGGCTCAGCGAGGTTCTCCAAGGAGAGGATTTCGATTATCCAGAAGCCATTGCCCAACTCATGAAAACAGCCGAAGATTTCTTGCGAGCCAAACCGGCCGGCAAATCGCTCAACCTGACCGCCGAGCTTCCGCCGACCCAGCAACCCACCATCGTCCTCAGGAACATGTTGAGAGAGGTCAAACTGGAGGCGAAGCGGTGGGAACGAAAGAAAACCAAGGATGACCGTCGGATCGCCATGCTGGAGAACACCCAGAAGGCCCTGGAAGCTCTTCTGTTCGACCCCAGCCGCATTGCCAAAGACCGCCAGAACATCATCAACCAACTGGTCGGATTGATCGGAAAAGCGACGGACGAGCAGATCATGTCGATCATTTCCCAACACGTCCACGTCCCCTGGATCCAACACGAACATCTTCCCGATCTCATCGCCTACCTGAAGGAAAAATCGGTGGACCCGATCGTCATCGAGAAAACCGTCAAGGCGTTCCCGATGGGGGAAAGCATCTGGCGCATGGGGATCCCGGCGATCTGGGAGATGATGCCGGAACTGCCGGACGACCAAAAAGTCCTTGTGGCTGTCGTCGACGACGGAGTGGACTGGATGCACCCGGACCTCGCCGACACCGTCGTAGAACACCAGACTCAGACTCGCGACCGCGGTTCCCTTTTGAGAGGATTCCACTCCACCCACGTGGGCGGCATCATCCATGCCCTCTCGCCGAAATGGGCGAAGATCTATTCCGAACAGGTCTTCTCGCAACTGGACCTGCCGGGGGTCGCCCTCAGCAACGAAGAATTGGAAGACGGCATCATCCATGCCTTGGAACGGGCAGAGGCCAAGGGCGCGCGCATCATCAACCTGAGCCTGGGCGGGGTCGGATATCCGACCGACAAACTCTCCAGGAAAGTGAATGAGCTCTGGTCGAAAGGAATCGTTGTGGTCGCGGCCGCTGGCAACGAAGGCAGCAGTTACGGCTGGTACAGTGCCGGCTCCCCCGGCAACGCCGAAAAGATCATCACGGTCGGCGCGGCCGATTATTGGGACCGTCCCACCATCTTCAGTTCCCGCGGGTACAGCGTTGAACCCATCACCTACAACGTGGACATCGACAAGCCGAGTCTGATGGCCTACGGAGAAAACATCTGGGCCGCCATGCGGATTCCACAACTCATGTATCTCTGGACCCAATCGCCCTACGTGCCGCTCTCGGGGACTTCGATGGCTTGTCCCCACATCACCGGGATCGCCGCCCTGTGCCTGGCGCTGTTCAAGGACATCACACCGGACCAACTCAAACAAGCCATGACCGATCCGTCCGTGCTCATCGACCTGAAGGAACCCCGTTACGTGCAGGGAAAGGGTCTCCTGAAAGACATCCGCCCTCTGATCAACTATCTGGGGACTAATTTTCCCTCGCTGAATTCCGAGTGGGCCTCGTTCCCGTATGAACCGCCGCCGTCGGCCGAGGAATTCCGGGCCCCGGTGGAAGAGAACCAAGCGACGACGCCGGATGTTCAGAAAGTCGTTGCTCCCCCGCTGTCCGATCCGACAGCGGTCACGACGCCTCTGTTCCGGTCTTCCTCGATGCGAAAAGTATTCTTGATGGCGGCCACTCAGATCGTCAATCTATTGACCGGCGACAAGATGGCCGGCTATATCGACAACCAGTTGAGCCGGATGATGCCGACCGTGCCGGTCACCGCGGCCCACAAAAAGAAAGCTATGGAAATTCTGGCGGCCAATAACGTGCCCAAAGAACAGGAAACCGCGGTGCTCCAGGCGATCCTGGCCCAATTACTGGCCCAGGATCAGGCGGAAGCTGCCGCGCAATCCGGATTCGATATGGCGAACATCGCCCAGGTGTTGGAGATGCTTCAAAGACAACCGCAGAAAATGCCGACGAAGATCGTCCAGTCCGTCCTGGAGCACCTCACGAATTTCATGCCGGAAGCCCTCCGGGACTCCTTCCTTGAATCCCTGTCGACCGGATTGACGCTCAAATCCCCGGCTGACGCCTTCTCCGACCGTATTCAGGTCCACTTGCTGTCTCTCTTCTCCTCCCGGCTCAAGACCATGAAGACCGCGGAGAAACGCCAACTGGGCATTCAATCGCTGCGGGTCGAGATCACGTCCGCCGACGACTTCCTCCGAGATGTCAATCAATGGCTCTTGGGAGCCCTCTCGGTTGACGACAACGGACAGGCCGTCCTTCGACTACAAAAACACTGGTTGGAACATCTCTCCGCCTTGTCTTTGGGAAGCCCCTTGGATTCCCCGGAGAAAATCTCCTCGGCGATATTCGACGTCGCCCTGACCCTCCGGGAGCAAATGATCTCCGGTAAAACATTGGAGCAGGCCGCCGCCGTCGTGAACGCCAATCCGGTCTTCGCGAAGATCACGGAAGCCTCCGAAAAGTTCATCACAGACCGCGTCCGAAGCACTCTCGATAAACAACAAGCGGAAGATGCGCAGATGAAAACCTATGTCAAGGATGTCATGGATTGGCTGAAACTCAGTGAGATGGGACGCAAACTCCTGCGTCAGATATCGGACATCGGTTACAAAATCGAAGTGACCTCACCTCAACAGGAAGAGACCTTGGGCCAGGGCGCTCTGGCGGTTTATGATCCCGTGAAATATCCTCAATCCATCTTACTGGCCCGGGCGCCTCTGCGGAACCAATGGCCTCCCGCTTTGACCGCCGTGTTCCTGGCTGAAACCCTCAGCCGCGCCGTGACGGACGAAGACGACAACATCCCCTCTTTCTTCGCCGAGACTCAGGCGGAGAATCGCCTGGCGATGCTCTCCGTTCTCTCCGAGATCATGGACCAACCGGGTTTCCCCGACCTGCACGACAAGGAGATGGGACTCGGGCTTTACCTCAACAACATCCTCAAGGGATGGCTCAAAAGTCCGTGGGAATACCTGAAAGGATTCGCCCATCCGGAATCGGGGCAAGATATCATCTCGGCCCAGGCGATCAACGAGAGCGATGCCCAACGCCAGCAGTTAATCGAGCAGATCAGCGCCTCGCTTCAGAACGCGGATACGGGCCTCATCGAACTTGAGACACAGTTGGCCAAAATCCGCGGCGCGTTGGCGAAAGTCTCGGAGAGTTCTCCTCAGCATTCCCAGTTCAAAGAGACGGAAAAAGACACCCTCGAGCAAATAACCCAGATCAAGAAACAGAAAGAACCACTCCAGAACATCCTGACTCTGCTTCAAGACCCCGCCCGACTGGCTTCGGTCATCGAACATTACAACGGGGTCCAGATCAAGGCGTTGCAGTTGTGGATGGACCTGTATAAACGCCTCTACCCCAACGGAGGGCCCGCCATGAGGCTGTCGGGCAGGGAACTCTCCGCCGCCGAACACGACCGGATCATCAACCCCCTCATCGAGACATCCTTCAAGAACGGGAAGATCCGTCAAATCCTGCCGGGCACGCCCGAATACGCGTTCTACGACCCGGTGGGACTCTACCAGAAACCGGGACCGAACGGCGAAGCGACCAAAGTGTTCGTCATCGATTCGACCGATGCGGAGATGGAATCCCTGGCGGCGCAATACGGACTCGATGCTCCTGTCGACCTGGTCGCGCACGCGGGCCGTTCCAGGAACCAGGTGTACTATTTCTCCAACAAAAAACCCGTCCTCGATATGCTGACAAAATCACAAATGAGCCGGATTGCAGTTCATGAACTGGTCCACATCATCTATCCGGACGCGGCTGAATCGGAAATACAATCAATCGCCCCTATTCCGCACGTCGGGGATCCGAAACAACCCTGGACCCGGACATTCCGAATGAAAGACACTCTCGAAAAACAGCGCGGAGGCACACTGTGGTTGAGGCGGCCTCTCGTGTGGATCCAGAAAGCCATCGGAGTCCTCCGTTCGCTCTGGGGACTGAGATCCAAAACCGTCGCGGCGGAGATCCTGTCGTCCTACTACGATTCCGCCCTCAAACTCCTGAATGGCGAGGCCCTTCCTCTTTCGGAAACTGAAAAAATAGCATCCTTGCTCGGCTATCTGCACGCCTCCGGAACGACGCTGTCCGGATATGCGCACACCAACGCCGCCGCGATAGACCCCCTGAAACTTGATTATATCCGCACCACCTTGCTTCAAAAGATCGGTGACCGCAAAAACCTCGCTAGGATCATGGCTCAAGCGGCTCCCAAAACAGAACTCCTTCTGGACAACCCGAGATTCCAGATCCAAAAACTGACCATGGAGGATCTGTTCAGCAACGCTGCCGAGAAGGACACACCGCTTCTCGGAATATTGAATCTGCTCATCGGCAAAACAGCCCCGGTCGGCTTTGCGGAGCTCCAGATGTCGGAAGCGGCCGCTCTATTACAGACGGACCTCAACCATGCCGCGATACGCCCGTCGGCCGGACTGGATGTGAAGAAAATGGCCAACGCCTACAACCGCGGATACGGTCTACGACAGTATCTGACCCAAAACCGCCTCAAGGGAGCGCAACTTTTCAAAGACCTCAATCAGCCCCTGTTCGAATCAAAAACAGAATCGGCCGACGGGGTTCTGATGTTCGACCTCTTCGGTCTCGATGCCCAATCCATCGATTACCGGGCCGCCGTGTCCGTGATCGTCAAACAGGTGGCCGCCCAACGCCGTCGCGGAACGGTTGCCGTCCCCCACAGTTTGGTCCTTTTGGATTCCCCGGAAGCGTCCCCGGCCGAGATGACTCGGCGGCTGGAGGCCTCCCTGGAGGCGTCGATGTTGGCCGGAGAAATATCACGAGAAGAGCTGACGGCCATCAAGACAAACTGGGTCCTCGTCTCCCGTAACGCTCTCCAAGAGGCCGGCATTTATTCGGCCATCGACAACCAGATCGACACGGACGGACTGCATCGATGGATATTGTCGTCAGCGGCGGGGCAGGCGTGGGGCCTCAGCAGCAAATTCCTTTTGTCGATCCTCACCCAGGATGAATCACGGTTGAAAGTATCACGGCAAGATTATATTCGGATCTTCAAACTGCTCCTTCCGGACGTGGCCGTGCAAATCACACACGATCTGGAAGAACACCTGAAATCCATCCAGATACTCGAGGTCCAGGCGTAAGACGGGCTGGAAACGGGGGAACGGCTTCTCGATCGCCGGGGAAGCGATCGGTTATCGCGTTCTGTTTGTGGCGTTGCGGAGGGGCATCGCCCAGGCGGCGTAGACGGTCTCGCCTTGCGACGTTTTGTATTCTTTGACGACGGTCAATTCGCGGTTTCTGTGAGAAACCCATTCCTCCAATCGCCCGCCGATCCGATATTTCACTTCTCCTCCTTGTTCAATCATCTTATCGCCAGCCCAGCTGACGATCAACACATCGTCCAGGTTCACCGACGCGAAATCCCGCGTATAATCCGTCCGGATGTCCATGGTCATCGTATCCTTCAATTCGGGGTGGACGTAATAAGCCGAGACACGGCTCGCCCATTCCAGAAATACGATGCGCTTGCTTTCGGATCGCATCCTCATTAAATCATCCGCCATGGGATAGATAATATCCGCTCGCAGCCCCTTTCTGCATTCACGGACAAACCTCTCCATGAACAACACGGCACTGCGCGCCTCCATCAACACAAGAACCGCCACCGCCACCCCAACCAAGGACTTCCAAGGGAGGCCTCTGAGAGTCCGGAACAGGGACAGCATCCCCCCCGCAATGATCATCTGTGGAAACGGGTAAAGGATGAAAACATGTAAATCGGGTATATATGACCGCATCATCCCCATCTGCAGGAGCATGACGGTGAACAGGACCCATATCTGTCTCATGAACAGACTCACCCTCTCCGCGGAGAATAGGAACGGGACGCACAAGAAATAAAATGACCAAAAAACAAGCGGGAATCCCCTATTCACCCGCGCAAAGGGCTTTCTGCCGAGCAATTCCGTCGATAGATTTTCACCGGAAAGCATCCCGTTGAAATTGTTCAATACCATATTCATCCTCATCAAATAACCGGTTTCCGATCCCTGTCGTTCTTCGGGTGTTTTCTGCGCGCGCGCGATGACGACGCGAACCGACTTAAAACCTCCCGATAAATCCCGATAGAACAAAAGTGCCGATCCGGCGACGAAACAGCCGGCGGAGATAGCCAAAAACAGCGCTTTGGTTCTCTGATTATATCCACCCCATACGCCCCAAAATCTGTTAAAGCAAGACAATCCGGCGATCACGAACGCATTCAAAAACCACAGATACCACAACCGCGTGCACAACCCCAAACCAAGAAACAACGCCGTCGCATAAAAATAGCGCGGACCTTTCGACCAAAGCCATCGATTGAAGAACAGGAGGGGCAAGAGCGTAAAGAAGTGCATCGGGGTCACATATTTTGGCCCCATCCGGATCCCGACCAGATAACCGACATGGAACACCAACAAAACAGCGGCCAAAAGAGCGATGGGCCTCGTTGTGTTTTCCCGTAACAACAGATACATCACACACAGACCGAGCAGCGCAAAGGAAAGATAGAAAAGTTTCACCACATACCATTTGAAGCCGAGCAGAACGAGGGGCAAGACCATCAGATACGACAACAGCTCACCATGATACCCGTGTGATTTCACGAGCTTTCCCGATGTAAAAACCTCCGCCAAGGAGTGACGGTTCAAGACTTTGACGAGATGTTCGGCGCCACATTGATCATAATAACCCTGCGAGATGATACCGGGAGATTTGAATTCGACCGTCTCAAAAATAATAAAGAGTCCGGCGAGAAGAACAAGGATCGCCGCTTCCGCGGCCAGGAGGATCTTCCTATGGGAGGTCATTGATTGTACGGATATCCAGAGAGACATGCTGTTCCCCTATCGAGGGGCCATAAGGACTGTGTGTATAAAGTGTTGAGGGAAGATTTACTTGACGATGACGACCGAGCACTGACCTCCGAACCCGTCGTTCTCATATTCCGCGGCCGCAGGATCCGGAATCCAATCCGCGTTATTCACGAAGAACTTATAGCGATAGCGGCCTGGTTTCAGCGTGACGTCGATCTGCCATTCCTTCTCCTGGGCGTTCCACGCCATGGGGTGCAGGCGGGTGTTCCAATTATTGAAATCCCCCACCAATCGGACCTGCTCGACGGTGGAACCCGAGGCACTGTACTTGAAGCGCGTGGGTTGGAAATAACTGACCTTGTTCCCACCGAACTCTTTGGCCCGGTAGAGCACCTCGTCGGCGGCGGCAATCAGGTCGTCCTTATTGGTGGCATCGTCGGGATACTGGGCCAGCCCGATGCTGATGGTAATATCCATCTCATGGAGATTCTCTTCTATTTGCTGGCGGATTTTTTCGGCAATGGGAACCGCCTCCATCTTGGTGGAACGCGGCAGGAACAACGACATCTCATCTCCCCCGTAACGCGCCACCACGTCGGACGCACGGACGCATTCCCGGACGAGACGGCCCGCTTCCTGCAAAAGCAGGTCGCCGGCCTGATGGCCGTGTTTGTCGTTGAAAGTCTTGAAATTATCCAGATCGGTCATCATCAGGGTCACCGGCTGGTGGATGCGGGAAGCCACCTCCATGACGCGTTTGAGCTGGTCGATGAAGTAGCGGCGATTGTACAAACCGGTCAAGGCGTCCGTGCGGGCCAGTTTGACCGCTTTTCGGAAATCGCTGGATTTGATCACGCGGGGGGTATGGATCAGTTTCCTCACGTTCAAAAGATAATCGATGGCCGCCACGCGGACCCCGACGTTGCGCCCCATGCTCTCGCTGATGAAGAATTTATGGTTGAGGATGTCGTCCCACATGGCCTTGGCTTGGTTTTCCGGGAAACGTTCCGACGTCAGGTAATAGATGACGTCGCTGTAGAGCGATTCCTTCTTCTCCTCGAGGAACCGGTCCAACAGATGTTTGGTGCGCTCGGTGAGGACCACATCGCCGGCCATGGCTTCCACCAGCCGATGCCCGCGGTCTTCCAAATCGGCAAGATCGCTGAGGGATTGCACATCTTGAAAATCGTTATTTGTGGGATCGTTCATAAGCCGTCAACGGGACCTCCATTTCGATTAGAAAAACAGAACATGACATCCGACATGTTCCATTATAAATCATTTTAAGCTTTATCTCCTATCTCTGTTTGAAATGGATCTTCTGCAGTGGCGTGACGGGCCATCGCTTCCGGGCGGCCGCCGCCAGGCTCTCCACGGCCGCCTGGGCCGCTTCGACGGTCGTGATGATCGGGACATTGTGCGTCAGCGCGGCCCGTCTCAGCTGGAAACCGTCTCTCCGGCCCAGAGAACTCCGCGTGGTATTGACCACCAACTGGATCCGTCCCGATTTGAGCCCGTCGCCGACATTCGGGGAAAGCTCTGAAATGCGCCGGATATGCCGTATGGGGACACCGTGCTCCGCGAAATAGCGGGCCGTTCCCGGAGTCCCCAGAAGTTTAAAGCCTTTCTTCACGAAAGCGCGGGCGATGGGAAGCGCTCCCTCTCTGTCCCGCCGCTGGACACTGAGAAGGACCGTCCCGTTCCGGGGCAATGTCGTTCCCGCCGCCATCTGAGCCTTGGCGAACGCCATCCCGAAACTCGTGCCGATCCCCATCACCTCTCCGGTGGACCTCATCTCCGGGCCGAGGAGAACGTCCGTCTCCGGGAAACGCATCCACGGCAAAACGACCTCTTTGACGGAGAGCCAGTCGGCCCTCCGACGGATCTCCTTCCGATAAGGGTGGAGACTCCGGGCGAGGGGGATCCCCAAAGCCGCTTGAGTGGCGATCTTGGCCAAGGGGACGCCCGTCGCCTTGGACACGAACGGGACCGTCCGGCTGGCGCGGGGGTTGGCCTCTAAGACATAGAGGGTGTTTTCTTTGATCGCGTATTGGATGTTGATCAACCCTTTCACCTTCAGCGCGAGCGCGAGGGAGACCGTCGTCTCCCGCAAAGAACGGATCATGCGTGGGTCCAATTGGACGGGCGGCAGGACACAGGCGGAATCGCCGGAATGGATCCCCGCCTCTTCGATGTGTTCCATGATTCCTCCGACCCACACATCCCGCCCGTCTGACACGGCGTCGACGTCGATCTCCTTGGCGTTCTCCAAAAACCGGTCGATGAAAATGGGCCCTTGTTCCGGGCGGGAGGTTTCGGCCCGAAGACGGCGCATATAGTCCTCCAACTGGTCTTCGTTCTCGACGACCTCCATGGCCCGGCCGCCCAACACATACGACGGTCTCATCATCACGGGGTATCCCACGTCGATGGCCACGCGACGGGCCTCCTCGAAGTTCCTGGCCGTCCCATGGGGAGGATGGGCGATCCTCAGTTTTTTCAACAAGCGGCCGAAATGTTCCCGGTCTTCGGCCAGATCGATGGAACCCACCGAAGTCCCTAAAATCCTCACTCCCTCTCGGGCCAACGGCGCGGCCAGATTGAGCGGCGTTTGTCCGCCGAACTGGGCGATGACGCCCAACGGCTTTTCAAGCCGGTAGATGTTCAGGACGTCCTCGACGGTCAAGGGTTCAAAATACAGTCTGTCGGAGGTGTCGTAATCGGTCGAGACGGTCTCCGGGTTGCAGTTGACCATGATGGTCTGGAAGCCGGATACCGAGAGGGCCTGAGCCGCATGCACACAGCAATAATCGAATTCGATCCCCTGTCCGATCCGGTTCGGCCCTCCGCCCAAGACCATCACCTGGCGGCGGCCCTTCGGCCGACTCTCGTTCTCCTGTTCATAGGTGGAATAGAAATAGGGCGTCTCCGCGGGGAACTCGGCGGCGCAGGTATCCACCTTCTTATACGTGGGATAGATGCGCAACGCTTCGCGCCGTCTGCGAACCGCCGGGGCTGGCTTCCCCGTGAGATAACCGATTTGGGCGTCGGAGAAACCTTCCTGTTTCGCTTTTTTCATCAGTTCAGCGCTCATCGGGCTCCGATCGGCGGATTGAATCTCCCTCTCTGTTTCCGTGATGAGCCGGATCTGATGGATGAACCAAGGGTCGATGGATGACAGGCGATGGATTTCCTTGTCGGAAAAACCCATCTGCACGGCATATTTCACGTTGAAGATACGATCGCAATTGGGCACCCTTAATTTCTCCCGGATATCCTTCCGGAGGGCGGATGCCGCCTGACGATGGCCCTTCTTCTCCGCCCGGAGAGCCTGGGCGACGCGAACCACCTGCCCTTTCCCGTCGGCGCCGAGACCATCGCGTCCGATCTCAAGGCCGCGCACGGCTTTCTGGAGCGATTCCCGGAACGTGCGGCCGATGGCCATGACCTCTCCGACCGATTTCATGCTGCTGGTCAACGTCTGGTCCGAATCGGTGAATTTCTCAAAGGCAAAACGGGGGATCTTGGTGACGACGTAATCCAAGGTGGGCTCGAAGCAGGCCGGTGTTTTTTTGGTGATATCGTTGGGGATCTCATCCAGCCTGTATCCGACGGCCAGCAAGGCCGCGATCTTGGCGATGGGAAACCCGGTCGCCTTCGAGGCGAGCGCGCTGGAACGCGACACGCGGGGATTCATCTCGATGACGATCAGTCGGCCGGTCTTCGGGTGTAAAGCGAACTGGACGTTGGACCCCCCCGTGTCGACACCGATGGCCCGGATACAGTCGAACGCCTGGTTGCGCATGCGCTGGTAATCCGGGTCCGACAGCGTCTGGGCCGGAGCCACGGTGATGGAATCTCCCGTATGGACTCCCATGGGGTCCAGGTTCTCGATCGAACAGATCACCACGCACTGGTCGGCGGAATCCCGCATGACTTCCAACTCGAACTCCTTCCACCCCAGGCAAGACTCCTCCAACAAAACCTCGTGGACGGGACTGGCTTCCAATCCGCGGAGGACCGCCGCCTCGAAGTCCGCCGGTCTCATGACGACGGCGGATCCCACGCCGCCCAACGTGAAGGAGGGCCGGATGATCAGCGGAAAACCGATGTCAGAAGACACTCGACGAGCGGCGGCCATCGTCTTGACCGTGCCGCTGCGGGGCACATCCAATCCCGCCCGAACCATCGTCTTCTTGAACAGTTGCCGGCTCTCGGCCTTTCGGATGGAATCGGCCTTGGCTCCTATCAGTTCGACGCCGTATCGGCGCAAGATGCCGCTCTCGGCCAACTGCATGGCCAAATTGAGAGCGGTCTGACCGCCCAACGTCGGCAGGATCGCCTGGGGCCTCTCTTTTTGGATGATCCGCTCCAAGTGGGAAAGCTCCAGGGGTTCGATGTAGGTCGCATGGGCCAATTCAGGATCGGTCATGATCGTGGCTGGATTGGAGTTGACCAGGACGATCCTGTATCCTTCCGCTTTCAGGGCTTTCAACGCCTGTGTGCCGGAATAATCGAACTCACAGGCCTGCCCGATGACGATGGGGCCTGACCCGATGATCAGGATGGTATGGATGTCGGTTCGCTTAGGCATAGACCTCGGGGCGTCGTCTCACGACCGCCCGATGACCTTTTGTCCGATGCAAGGCAGGGGAATCAGCGTCAGAACAGCTTCATCACTTCGGGAGAAGACCGGTTTGCCGGTTGAAATCTTCGATCAGCTTGTCCCACTCGGGGATCTGAGAGAACTTTTCGTCCCAGAATTCGGGACTCCAAAGAGCGTTGATCTCGTCCACGGTTTTTCCCTGTTGTTCGACCCAAGTGAAGTATTTCAAATGATGGAGGGCCTTGCGGTCCTGGTAGTTCAATTCCTTGATCCAATCGATCCCCGTGCCCAAAAGGTAGCGGGCGTAATCGGCTCCCGCTTCAGGTTCCCCATAAGGGCCCTGCGCTTCTTCCAGTTCCGTCAAACGGGACCGATACATGTCGGAGGAGTCGGTGAAGACCGTGAAGAGCACGTCGTCCTTGCCCATCTCATAGTATTTGGCCACCTTGATGGCCGACACCAGGTTGCAGAGGCCCGAGATCCCCAGGAGCGGGAGTTTCTGGATGACGTCCTTTTTGACGCCGTTCTTCGCCAGGAATTTCTGGCCGGCCGGTTCGTTGAACAACCGGAGCAACCGCATCGTCTGTTCATCATCGATGGCGGTGACCATGTCGGTGTTCCGCACGTTGTGGATCCACGGCACGTGCTTGTCGCCGATCCCCTCGATGCGGTGTCCGCCGAACCCGTTGGAATAGAGCGTCGGGCACTGCAGCGCCTCGGAGGCGGTGATGCGCACGAGCGGATATTTCTTCTTCAGGTATTCTCCGGCATTGATCGTGCCGGCCGACCCCGTCGCGGAGACGTAGGCGGCCAGACGGGCCCGAGGGTTCTTCTTCTGCAACCCCAGGAAAACCTCTTCGATGGCCGTGGCGGTGACCTCATAATGCCAGCAGGCGTTGCCGAATTCGTCGAACTGGTTGAAGATGACGATGTTCTTCCCGCGCTCCTTGCGCAGTTCCCAGCATTTGTCATAGATCTCTTTCACGTTGGATTCACAGCCCGGGGTCGCGAAGATCTCGCTGGTGCCGATCTGCTTGAGCCAATCAAAACGTTCTTTGCTCATTTCTTTCGGAAGGATCGCGATGGCGTCACAGGCCAGCAGGGCGCAGTCGAACGCGCCGCCCCGGCAGTAATTCCCGGTGGACGGCCAGACCGCCTTCTGCGTGGAGGGATCGAACTCGCCGGTCACCAGTCGGGGTGCCAGGCAACCGAACGCCGCCCCCACTTTGTGGGCTCCCGTGGGGAACCATTTCCCGACGAGGCCGACGATGCGCGCCGACACACCCGTGATTTCGGGGGGTATCTCGAGGAAATTGACTCCGCCGTAGAGACCGTCTCCGCCGTTCTCTTTCGGATTGTTCTTCCAGGTGATGCGAAAGAGGTTCGAGGGGTGCACGTCCCAGAGGCCGATGCCTTTCAACTGGGATTGGATCTTCTGCGGGATCTTCGCTGGATCGCGCTGCTGGGCGAACGTGGGGATGACGATGTTTCTTTCCTTACATCTCTTCAGAGTTTTTTTCAAGACATCTTTCTTCAGCGAACCCATGTGGCCTCCTTGACCCGTTCTCGGTCTGCCTCAAACATCCAGATTCTGGACCTCCAGCGCGTGCGTCTCGATGAAGAGTCGCCGCGGTTCCACTTTATCGCCCATCAGGGTGGTGAATATCTGTTCGGCCGCCACCGCGTCGTCCAACCGCACCTGCAGAAATTTTCGGCGCATCGGATCCATGGTGGTCTCCCAGAGTTGTTCCGGGTTCATCTCTCCAAGACCCTTGTATCGCTGGATCGCCATGCCCTCCCGGCCCGCCGCGCGGACCACTTCCAGAAGGGTCTCATAATCCGGCACGTCCTTCGCGTCTCCGCCGGTCATGACGCGATACAACGGTTTCTTCTTCTCCTCTTTCTTATCGTCCTTCTTCTCCACCGGTTCCTCGATACAAAAATCAGCATCGTCAAGTTTGCCCAGGAGGGTGTCCATCTTCTTCAACTCCAGCAGCTCCTTGACCTGGGGCCCGATGTCCTCTTCCTCTTCACCGGCGCTGCCCGTGGTGGATTCCCCGGCCGCTTCGAGTTCCTTCTGCAGTTTGGCCTTGCGCTCCCGGAGGAACGCCTCCTTGAACTCCTTCCATTCCTTGTCGGAATAGATGTATTTCGGGCCGTCATCGCGTTCCACCCTGTAGATCGGGAAACTTTTCTTCTTTTTAAATTCCCAAAACTGTTCCCACGCGATCCCCTTCTTCAGGACCCGTTTCCGGAGGGATTCCAGTTCCGTCAATGTCTTCAGGATGTTCCTCAACTTGGTGTCGTCGTATTTGACGGAGTTCTTCCCCTGGCCCAACCGTTCCACCTGGACCGAACTGAGACTTTCCTGCAACAAGAACTCGTTCATCTTGTCGTCCGTGTCGATGTAGATCTCCTTCTTGCCTTTCTTCACCTTATAGAGCGGTGGCTGGGCGATGTAGATGTGCCCCTTCTCGATCAGCGGTTTCATCTGCCTGTAAAAGAAGGTCAGCAACAGCGTGCGGATATGGGCCCCGTCGACATCGGCGTCGGTCATGATGACGATCTTGTGGTAGCGGAGTTTCGCCAGGTTCACGGCTTCTTCGCCTTCCTCCTGGCCGACGCCGCATCCGACCGCCGTGATCAGCGTGCGGATCTCATCGTTCGTCAAAATCTTGTTCAATCGCGACTTCTCGACGTTCAGGATCTTCCCCTTCAGCGGGAGGATGGCCTGAAACGCCCGGTCACGCCCCTGCTTGGCGCTCCCGCCGGCCGAATCTCCCTCCACGATGTAGAGTTCCGACTTTTCGGGGTCCTTCTCCTGACAATCCGCCAATTTGCCCGGCAGAGAAGCCGAATCCAGGGCGCCCTTGCGGCGGGTCAATTCGCGGGCCTTGCGGGCGGCCTCGCGGGCCTCGGCGGCGTTGACGACCTTGCTGCACACGGACGTGGCGGTGTTCGGATTCTCTTCGTAGAACGTGCCCAGGGCGTCTCCCACGATGGACTTCACGAGCCCCTCGACTTCGGAGTTCCCCAGTTTCGTCTTGGTCTGCCCTTCGAACTGCGGGTTGGGCAGCTTCACCGCGATGACCGCCGTCAGCCCTTCGCGCGAGTCGTCTCCGCTGATGGAAAAATCCCGCCCTTTGAGCAGGTCATGTTTTTTGATGTAGTCGTTCATGACCCGCGTGAGCGCGGATCGGAATCCGGACAGGTGGGTGCCGCCTTCGATGGTGTTGATGTTGTTCACGAACGAATAGATCTGTTCGTTGTATCCGTCGTTGTATTGCAACGCCACTTCGGCGATGATATCGTCCTTCTCCTTCTTGAAATAGATGGGGTCTTTGTGGAGGGGCGTCTTGTGGGCGTTCATGAACCGGACAAACTCCACGATCCCTCCCTCATAGTTGAAGGTGTGTTGTTTGTCCTCGCGGTCATCCACGATGGTGATGCGCGTTCCCGGGTTCAGGAAAGCCAGTTCGCGGAGCCGGTTGGAGAGCGTGTCGAACGAGTAGACGGTGGTCTCGAAAATCTGCGAATCGGGTTTGAAGGTGACGCGCGTCCCGCGGTCATCCGTCTTGCCCTCCGGTTTGACCGGAGTCACGGGTTTGCCGCGGACATATTTCTGCGTGTATTTCTTCCCTTCCCGGCAAACTTCGACTTCCATCTGTTCCGACAGAGCGCACACGCAGGAGATCCCGACGCCGTGGAGTCCGCCCGACACCTTGTACGCCTTCCGGTCGAACTTGCCGCCGGCGTGCAGCGTGGTCATCACCACTTCCAGGGCCGGTTTCCCCTTGAGCTTGGGGTCTTTGACGTCCTTCATGGGGTCGACGGGGATTCCGCGCCCGTCGTCCGCCACGGTGATGGAATTATCCTCGTGGATGATGATATCGACGTTCTTGGCGTAACCGGCCAGCACTTCGTCGATGGAGTTGTCGACGGCTTCGTAAACGAGATGGTGGAGTCCCATGGCGCCGGTGGAGCCGATGTACATGGCCGGGCGCCGGCGGACCGCTTCGAGACCCTCTAAAACCTGTATTTTGGACGCATCGTAATCTCCTGATCCGCCCTTCTTCTGTTCCGTCTCTTCTTCCACTTTTGTGCCCAATTGAATCCTCCGTCCGCCGCGAAAATCAGAGCTTGTTGTGACCTGCCAATGTGAAAATTATATCAGAAATCACATTGTTTGTCCCGAAGTGGCCGTTGACCTTCTTCAACAGAGTGCGTTTCCTCAGAGTGATGTCGTGAAGGCGGGCGTTGGAGTCCACTTCCACGCACAACCGGGTGCCTTTGAGTCCCACGGCCCGCGCTTTCGCGGCTTCCGGACCCAGGAGCCTGTCCCAGACTTCGAAGACGGCGAACCGTTCCTTGTCGAACCCCAGTTTCTTCAGTGACGATTCCAGGAGTTCCTGGAGCGAGCGGGATTCTTTCTTTTCCTCTTTTTTCGCGGGCCTCATATCTAGTTCGTGCTCCGTATCCGTCCCTCGCGGACTTCGTAGAGGCTCGCCATCGGCACGGCCGAGGGCCAATCCTGGACGGAGGTGACGGTGATGAGGCATTGGCCCATGTCCGACATGAACGCCACAAGTTCGGCGCGGCGGTCCTGGTCCAGTTCGGAAAAAACGTCATCCAGAAGACAGACAGGCCACCGCCCCAATCGTTGCGCCAGATAATCCCGTTGGGCCAGCACCACCGCCAGGGCCACGGTCCGCTGCTGTCCCTGCGACGCGTAGTGTTTGGCGGCAGACCCGTCCAAGACCATGTCGATATCGTCCCGATGCGGCCCTTTCAGGGTGGCCCCCAGGGCGATCTCCGCGTCGCGGAGCTCACGGATCCTCTGATGGTTCCGATCCTGATTTTCCCGGTCGGTTCCTTCCAGCGAGAACGCCGGTTTATAGACCAGCTCGATCCGTTCCTTGCGTCCCGACAAACGGTTATGTTTCTCGTTCACCAGGACGGAGAATTCCCGGATCCAATTCTTTCGTGCCACGGACAGTTGCATCCCGTATTTCAGGAGAGAAAGGTCCCACGGATCCAGCTCCGCGGCGGACAATTCACCCTCCTGGATCCTGCGAAGGGCGGCATTCCGCTCCGTGACGATCTTTCCATACATCTGGAGCGCCTCCAAATAATGGACGTCGACCTGGGACAGGACATCGTTGGCGACCTTCCGGCGGAGGACGGGTTCCCCCTTGACCCAATTCAGATCGTCGGGAGAAAAAGCGACGATGGGCACCAGTCCCACCCACTCCTTCAAGCGGCGACAGGGCCGCCCGTTCAGCCGGATCTCTCGCGCGCGGTTCAGCGGCTGTTTCACCTCGAAGCGCAGCGTCTCCTCGGCCTCCTCGAACTCCCCCTTCAGGGAGAATCCGTCCGTCTGCCATTGGATCAGATGTTTCGCGTCGGCCCCGCGATGGCTCCGTCCGGAGGCCAGCACGTGGACCGCCTCCAGACAATTGGATTTTCCCGATCCATTCGGGCCGACGAAGACGTTCAGGCGCGGGGAGAGCGCGAGCTCCTGTTGGCGGAAATTGCGGAACTGGATGAGGTTCAGGTTTTTGAGGTGCATGAACGTTTCCACATCGGATCGCGGCGCAGAAGACCCCCGGGCGCGGGCGCACCGGAAAAGACACTGCGCGGATTTTGAGGATTGTTTACGACAATTTCATCGGCATGATGACGTACTTGAAATTATCGTCATCACCGGAGCGGATCACCGCGGGCGTCAGAGGGGACGTCAGATCCAGCAGGATCCGGTCCGAGCCCACGACTTTCAACACATCGATGAAATAGGCGGGGTTGAACGCCACTTCGAATTTATCGTTCTTGAAATCGATGTCCATCTCGGCCTGCACGTCCACGCGTCCCTGCGCGGAAGCGGACAAGGTCAACTTGCCCTTCTCCAGGATGCATTTGACCGAACCGCCCTTCTCCAGGATGCCCACGGCCGCACGCTGCGTGGCCAACAGGAATTTGTGGGTCGGAAGCTCCACGGTGATCTCGTGTTTCTTGGGGATCACCTGATCAAAATTCGGGAAATGTCCTTCGATCAGCCGGGAGATGATGATGTTCTCGCGGTATTTGAAAGTGACCTGATTCTCGGTGAACGCCACCGCCACGGTGGAGTCGGTCCCCGTGTTGACGCCGGGCTCGTCGGCGCCGAGCATCCGGAGCAGTTCGCTCATCGCCTTGGTGGGGATGATGACGTTCATGGAACTCTTCTTGTCGATCCCGTCTCGGAAGATGACCGCCAGGCGCCGGCCGTCGGTCGCCACACAGGTGATCTTGCCTTTGTCGACAATGAAATTGATGCCGTTCAAAACATATCGCGTCTCGTCCGTGGAGACGGCGAACGCGGTCTTTCGGATGAGGTCCCGCAAGAGGACCGCCTCGATGGAGAAAGATCTTTCCTTATTGAACTCCGGGAGCACGGGGTAATCTTCCTTGGGGAGGCCCGACAAGGTGCACCGGTCCCGGCCGCACCGAACCTCGACTTTTTGTTGGCCGTCTACTTTCACGTCCACTTCCTGGCCGTCTTCCAGTGTTCTCAGGAATTCGCTCAGTGTCTTGGCGGGAACGGTGATGGCTCCCGGCGCGCGGACGTCGGCTTTGACCATGGAGCGGATGCCGACTTCCAGATCGGTCGTTGAGAGACGGAGGCCGGATCCCTCGGTCTCGATCAGGACGTTGGAGAGGATCGGGAGCGTGCTTCTCGGCGAGATGGCGTTCTGGACGGTTTGGATTCCTTTAAGGAGTTCCTCTTTCAGGCACTGAATCTGCATGGGTTTGTTTTATCCTCCGTATTTTGATGTAAGTCTTTTAATATTTTATGTGAAACAAGTCGTAGTCCGTAGTAGGTCTTGTGCGCCTCGTTGATTACTCTTTCAAATTTTTAAGAATCTTTCAATATCCAACGTTTTCAAAAGATCGGTCGTTCTAAGAAGCATGTGGATAACGACGACGGGTTATTCGAGTTCTCCACAGGATTCTCCGCCATCCACATTCCCGGCGGGTTATTCAGGTCCTGTTCGCATCCTTATACAAGTCCAGGCTGGCGTTGGTTTTCACCTGCTGAGTGATCTTGTTGACGAGCGCGACGAAATAGGGGTCGGAGGCCATCTTGGACTTAATCTTGTTGCAGGCGTGCATCACCGTGGTATGGTCTTTCCCGCCGAAAGCCTCCCCGATCTCGGTGGTGGAGCATTCCGTCAGGGTGCGGGCCAGATACATGGCGATCTGTCGGGGGAACGCGATGGCGTCGGTTCGTCGCTTGGAGCGCATGTCTTTCAGGTCCAGGTTGAAATGTTTCGCCACCACCCCCTGAATCCCGTCGATGGTGATGGGATGGGAGACCTCGGCGACGCTGACGATGTCCTTGAGGGTCTCCCGGGCCGAGTCCACGGTGAGGGGGGTTCCCGTCAGAGAGGAGAAGGCCACGATGCGGATCAGACAGCCTTCCAATTCGCGGATGTTGGAGCGGATCTGGCTGGCGATATAGAGGATGACGTCTTCCGGCACGAAAATCTGTTCGGCGGCGGCTTTCTTGCGCAAGATCGCGATGCGGGTTTCGAGGTCGGGGGGTTGAATGTCCGCGATGACGCCCCATTCGAACCGGGAGATGAGGCGATCGCCCACCTGGGTTTCCTTGGGCGTCCTGTCGGAGGAGATGACGATCTGTTTGTGCGAATCGAAGAGGGTGTTGAACGTGTAGAAGAACTCCTCCTGGGAGGTGGCTTTGCCGACGAAGAATTGGATATCGTCGATGAGGAGGCAGTCCAGGCTCCTGTATTTGGAGCGGAAATCCTTCATCCGGTCGAACCGGAGTCCGTCGATGAACTCATTGATGAACTTTTCAGCCGTGATATAAAGGACGCGCGCCTTGGGATTGACCCTGTGGATGTGATGGCCGATGGCGTGGAGCAAGTGTGTCTTCCCGAGGCCGACGCCGCCATAGAGGAACACGGGGTTGTACGCTTTTCCGGGATCCTTGGCCACGGCCTGGGCCGTCGCTTGGGCGAACCGGTTGGAACCGCCGACCACGAAGGTGTCGAAAGTGTATTTGGGGTTGAAGACGGCTTCCGTAAAATGTTTCTCGGGTTCCAGCGTCTGGATCGGGTCGATCTGGGCCTCTTCCCGTTTGAGGATGGGCTCAATCTCTTGCGTCATCTCGAAACCCAAGGCGACATCACCGCCGGTGATGTTCTTGAGGGCGAGTTCGATCTGGTTGCGGTAGTGCTCGTTGACCCAGTCGGAGAAAAAACGGTTCGGAACAATCACGGTCAGCAACTGGTTCTCGAAGTTCTTCGGCTTCAATGGTTTCACCCATAGATCGAAGGTCTCGGCCTTGATCCCAGGTTTCAGGGTGTTCAAGACCTCTTCCCAGATTGTTTCAACCGTTTGAGAGACAATCATTTTTGACCTTTATGCACAAGTTATACACATCTGTGGATAATAACTGTTAATTGTTTGTATATGTTTAAGAGAGCCATATATTACCATGTTTTGTCATTCATTTGCCACAAAATCCCCCCGCTTTGTTTCAAAACGCGATTTATTTCCAATAGGAGGGGTTTGATTTATGTTGCTGTGAATATCTTAAAACTTCATTAAAAAAATGTCAAGAAATAATTTTTACGTCAATAAATCTTTGATGACGCGCAAAAACTCGTTCACGTCGAACGGTTTCGACATATAAGCGTCGGCTCCGGATGCTTCAATCGCCAGTTTGTCTTTCCCGAAATCACGACTCGTCAACAACAGGATCTTGATCTGCGGCAGTTTTTCGGAGATCTCTTCGGCCACATGATAACCGTCCACATAAGGCATCATGACGTCCAGGATGCAGACGTCCGGTATTTCGGCTTTGATGACTTCCAGGGCCTGGCGGCCGTCGGAGGCGGTTTTGACGTCATATCCCGCCATCTCCAGGGCCATTTTTATGAATTCGAGCGTCTCCGGATCATCATCGGCTGTTACGATTTTCTTCTTGTCCATGTCAAACCCTCAATTCCCAGCAGTCTTTCCCCATAAGGCGTTCCACCTGTTGCAGGAACCCCTCGGAGGGTTGCACGTGTTTTTGAGTCAACAGGGCGAACTGGCCATGGGTGGGTGTTTGGACCTGGAAGACCAGCGAACATTTGCCCTGGTGGTCGGCGCAGATCTTATCCAACTTGGCCAGCGTGTCGTCCTTCAGCCCCGTGGTCGAGATCTTCAGCCATACCCGTCGGACCAATTTTTCCCGGGCCGCCTTCAGGGGCACCAGCTCGTCCACCAGGATCTCCTTGACGGTGCCCTTCGATTCCACGCGTCCCTTGACGACGATCATCTCATGGGAGACGATGTGTTGCGCCACGTCGGGCGTATAGGTTTTGGGGAGGACGATGCATTCCACTTCCCCTTCCAGATCCTCCAATTTAAAACGGGCCATGGCTTTTCCGGTTTTAGTCAGGGTCTTCTTCGTGTTCATGATCATTCCCGCCACGCGAGCGGACCCCGATTCGGGGAGTTTTCCCAGATTGTGGGTGGTGTAGGAGGACAGTTCTTTGCGATAGCGGGCCAGGGGGTGTCCGGAGACGAAGATGCCAAGGACCTCCTTCTCGTAGGCGAGCAGGGTGTGTTCGGGCCATTCTGTATCCAAGGCGGCTTCCGCCGAGTCCGGAGGCGCCGGGGCGGCCGAGGTCATCGGGGCCATGTCGAACAGAGCGCCCTGGCCCCGTTCTTCGTCCTCTTTCTGCTTGGACAGGCGGGCCAACGTGTTGTCGATCTTCGCGAACAGGACAGCGCGATCCCGGCAGAGCCGGGTCACTCTCAGCTCTTGTTCCACGGCGGGGTTCCCGACGGGTTCCGGAGAGGAAGGGGAGCAGAAACAATCCATCGCACCCGCTTTGACGAGCGATTCGACCACCTTTTTGTTGATCTGTCCCCGTTCCATCCGTAGGCAGAAATCGTCGAAAGACTTGGCGAGGCCGTGTTCGGATCGTGTCTTTAAAATGGCTTCGACCGGACCTTCCCCGACGTTCTTAACGGCCAACAGGCCGAACCGGATCTTGGGATTCTCGGCCTTGGGAGCGCTTTCGATGGTGAAGACCGTTCCGGACAGATTCACGTCCGGGGGGAGGATCTGGATGCCCATGTTCTCGGATTCGTTGATGTACCACACCAGTTTTGATTCAGCTTCTTTGGCGCCCAGGTTGGAGTGCCCGATCTCCGATGTCATCAGGGCGGCCATATATTCTTCCGGGAAATTGGCTTTCAAGTAGGCGGTCTGATAGGACACCAGTCCATAGGCGGTGGCATGGCTTTTGTTGAAACCGTATCCGCCGAAATGCACGATCTGTTCGAAGACCTTCTGCGCCGTCTTCTTGTCGATGTTCTTCTGGTGGGCGCCTTCCATGAATACCGAGCGTTGTTGTTCCAGCACCTCGGGGATCTTTTTCCCCATCGCTTTGCGCAATATGTCGGCTTTTCCGGGAGTGAACCCGGCCAACACCTGGGCGATCTGCATGACCTGTTCTTGATAGACGATGATGCCGTAGGTGTCTTTCAGGAGCGGTTCCAGGGACGGGTGGTCGTAGTGGACTTTGGACCGGGCATGTTTCCGGGCGACGAATTCATCCAGCATGCCGGAACCCATCGGACCCGGCCGGTACAGGGAGATCAGGGCCACCACGTCGGACAGAGTGGAGGGTTTGAGTTTGCAGAGCAGGTCGCGCATCCCGCCGGATTCCAACTGGAACACGCCCAACGTCTTGGCCGAGCCCAGGAGTTGATAGGTCTTCAGATCGTCCAAAGGGATGGTGTCGATGTTGAATTTGGGGTCATGCCGTTGGACGATCAGCTTGCAGGCGTCCCGGATGACCGACAGGGTTCGGAGACCCAGGAAGTCCACCTTCAGGAGGCCGAGCTTCAGGAGCGTTTCGCCGTCGTATTGGGTGGTAACGACGTCGCGGGATCCCTTGTAGAGCGGCACGTATTGGGTGATGTCTCCCGAGGTGATCACAGTCCCGGCGGCATGGACGCCGCACTGGCGTTTGATCCCTTCGAGTTTTTGGGCCAGATCGATGAGTTTCTTCGCCTGGGGGTCTTTCTGGGCGGCCTCCCGGAATTCGGGGCTGGATTGGAGGGCCGAATGGATGGTGGTGCCTAATTCTTTCGGGATGAGTCGCGCGATGCGGTCGACCTCCTCGATGGGCATTCCCAAGACGCGGCCCACGTCCCTCACGACCAGCCGGGCCAGCATGGAGCCGAAGGTGATGATCTGGGCCACGCACTGTTCGCCGTATTTCTGGCGGACGTACCGAATGACGTTTTCGCGCAAGTCATCCGAAAAATCGATGTCCAGATCGGGCATGCTACGCCGGTCCGGGTTCAGGAACCGCTCGAAAAGCAATCCGTGCTCGATGGGATTGATGCTGGTGATGTGGAGGGCATAGGCCACCAGACTCCCGGCTCCGGAGCCGCGGCCGGGTCCGACGGGGATGCCTTCCTTCCGGGCGTGATGGATGAAATCCCAAACGATCAGGAAATAGGTAGAGAATCCCATCTTCCGGATGATCTGTATCTCATAGTCCAGCCGGGTCTTGTATTGCGGATCGATGTGGCCCATCCGTTTCTTGAGCCCTTCCAGACAAAGTTTTTCCAGGTAGGAATCCGGGGTCTCGCCCGAGGGGACGTCATAGCGCGGCAGGAGGATCTGGTTGAACTTCAGTTGGAGGTGACACATCTCCGCGATGGAGACCGTGTTTTCGATGGCGCCCGGGATCTCACCGAACAAGGCCATCATCTCCTGGGGCGACTTGTAGTAGAATTCCGCCGTCGGATATTTGAGCCGTTTCTCATCGTTGAGGGTCTTCCCCGTGCCGATGCACAGGAGCACGTCGTGGGGAAAGGAGTCCTCCCGCCGGAGGTAATGACAATCGTTGGTGGCCACCAGGGGAATGCCGGATCGTTTGGAAAGGTCCGTCAGGAGCGGGATGACGGCTTTTTGTTCGGGCATGCCGTGATCCATCAGCTCCAAATAAAAATGGTCCTTGGCGAAGATGGAACGGTAATCGTCCAGAAGTTTCTGCGCTTTTTCAGGCTGGTTCGACAAGAGAGCCGAGGGAATCTCCCCTTTCAAACAACCGGACAGGCCGATGACGCCTTCCGAATGGGCCGCCAGGATTTCCTTGTCGATGCGGGGTTTATAGTAAAAACCTTCCAGGTAGGCCTTCGAGGTGAGCTTCAAAAGGTTTTGATATCCGGTTTCGTTCTCGGCCAACAAGGTGAGATGGTAGGAGACATCCCCCGGCGAACCGGTCCGGTCCAGCCGGGAACCTGGGGCCATATACGCCTCCACCCCCAGGATGGGCTTGATGCCGGAATCCGTGCAGGCCTGATAGAACTCCAACGCCCCGAACATGTTCCCGTGATCGGTGATGGCCAAGGCCCGGTATTTGGCGTTCGCCATCGATTTCAGGAGTTCGGAGGGATTTCCCTTGTCGTCCGTGAGACGGCAGGCCCCGTCCAAGAGGCTGTATTCGGTATGGTTGTGGAGGTGGACGAACGGCGCGTGGGACATGACAATCGAAGTATATCAAAAGCCGGAGAGCGGCTTCAAGGAAGGGATTTCCCCTCTCCAGGGGAAGCCGGCGATCCGACGGAAGACGGAGAGACTACCAGGGGGATTGAACGTAAGGGTCTGTCAATGAGTGGCCGTCGAGCGGGGGATCGAATTCATCCTTGAGAAAGCCATATTTTTGGTAGATGGTCGGCGCGATGTCGGCGCGTTCTCCACGCCGCTGAATGGCGGGATCGGTGCTGGCCAGGAAAGAATAAGGGGCGTCGGAATGGTGTTTCATGCCGATGTTGAATCCGTGGTCCGACGTGATGTAGATCACGGTCTTCCGGTCGATCTTGAGGTTTTGGAGGGCTCTGAGGATCCGGCCGGTCTCCGTGTCGTCGGACACGATGGCGTCCCCATATTCCTTTGAATCCTCGCCCTTGTCGTGACCCCGGGCATCGGCGTCCGCGAACAAGACGAACATGAAGAACGGTTTTTCCCGGTGTTGCTTCAGCAACTCGATTGCCTGGTCGGCGACCGCCGAATTGGATTTGAAACGGTTCAACCACACATCCACGCTGGGACGGGCATGGAGGAAGGGTTTCCCGGGGATATCCACGAATTTATTTCCGTCGATCTCGACCGGCTGGGATCCATACCATTTTTCCACGTCGTAGTTCGCCTCCTCCGCGGGGGTCAGCCGCACGGGGGGGTCATAGTCCAGGTGGGCATCCTTTCCGGAGACGACGAGGGTATCGATCGCCGGGCCGAACCGCCCTTTCAGCCGTTCGAACAGGGTGTATCCGGCCGGGATCGGTTGATAGAGGTGGTTGGCGTAGACCCCGGTCTTCTCGGGCTCGTATCCCGTGAGGATCTGTGTCCAACCGGGTTTAGTGCTGGTGACTCTTAGGATGTCGATGGCCACGATCGACCCTTTGTCGACGATCTTTTTCAGATTCGGCAATTGGGATTTTTCCAATCCCTCTTTGACGCGGTGTCTGCTCACGCCGTCCCAGCCGATCAGAAGGACGTTCAGCGTCGGGTCCTGGGGTTGGGCTCCCAGTGCCCCGGCCGCCGTTCCGAGGAGGGTGAGGAGCAGGGGAACGAAGAGCGCCGCGCGGGGGTTCATGGGATTCACTCGATGAGTTTGGCGGCCCGTCTCATCCGGTGTCGGAAGTACAAGATCACTCCGATGACGCCGCAGACCATGAGAAGGGAGATAATGGATTCCAACCGGTCCACCTGGAAAGCGAGTTTCAACGCGCTGTTGCCCAACTGCCATCCGAGGATGGCCAGGATGAGACAGCGGGGGACGGATCCCAAGAAAGTCCAAATGGTAAACACCTTCCAATCGAGCCGGATGACTCCGGCGGCCAGCGATACCAGGGACAGGGGCACAATGGGGATCATCCTCATGAAGAACAACGTGGGAGCGGCGCCCGACCGGCTGAATCGCGCGCCCATCCCGGCGATGTCGTCCCAGGTGCACCCGAAAAACCGCTGCACTTTTTCGATCAGGGGTTTGCCTCCCCAGTAAGCGATCCCGTAACACAGATAGGCGCCGATGGTGGAGGCGATGGACCCGGGCAGGACGATCTGCCAGAAGATGATCTTGAGGGCGGACCCCCACGGTTCCTGCAGCGGGACCAGGATCATCCCCGCGCCCATGATGATGGCGGGGGACGGGATGGGGACGATGATGGATTCGATGATGACGCCGCCGAACACGCTCCAGGCGCCGTATTGCCGCAGCATCTCGATCAGCCAATAGGTGATTTCTTTTATCATGAGGACGCTCCTGTGGATGTGTCTGGGGTCGAGGTGTCTTTGGAGTAGGCATCCAGATACTGACGGTCCTCTTCCTTGAGATCCGTGAATTCAAGTCCGCAGTCGACCATTGTCCCGGGGATCACTTCTTTGACGCGGACGATGCGTCCGGTGGTGCGGATCGTCTTGTTCTGTTCCGGCAGCGAGAATTCGAGGTCGAGGACGCGCCCGACGTAGAGGTTCTCTCCGAACGTCATGAAAAGGCCGCCGGCGCTCATGTTCCCCGCATGGGACGTCTTCCAGTCGGTGATGACCCCCTCGGCATTGAATCGGTATCGGACCGAAAATTGGATGTAACGGCGCTTGAACTTTCGTTTCTCAATCCCTTCGAAGGCGGAAGAATTATCTGACATCAGAGTCTCCTGGATGTTTTCCCGAGAGGGTCCGGCCGATTCGGCGGCCGTTTCCGTTCAGGTCATTCTATTATATCCTTTCCCTCCGGCGCCGGGCCATATTTTTAATCCCCGGCGTTCAATCGGGCTTGGGTTTGATATAATGGATTCAGGAATGTACATCTACTTGATCATCATCGCGGTGGTCCTGTCGAGTCTGGTTCTCCTTGTGGTTCTCAAAGCGGGACTGAAGCTCCAATTGATGATATGGCTGTTGTTCTCCGTGGCGATCGCTTCATTCTTCGGCGGAGTTCGGTTCGCGGAGTCGGAGGTCTATCGGCGATTCAAGGCGGAATGGATCCAGCTGAAGCGCCAATTGCCGCGCGTCCCCCGGAAAGCCGAACCCTTGTCGTTCAAGGATCTCGGAGACAAACTCTTCAAATAGGAAGTTTCCCATGCCCGATAAACGCATTGTCGTAATCGCCGATGACGATAAAGAAGCCTTGGACCTTCTCAAGGTGATGGTGGAACACGAGGGACACGAAGTCCACACCGCCGTCAATGGACGGGAGGCCATCGATCTGGTCAACAACATCCAGCCCGACATGGTGATCCTGGACATGATGATGCCCGAACTGGATGGCGCCACGGTGTGTGATCACATCAAGAACAACGATATCCTGAAACGGATCATCGTTATCTTGTACTCCGCCAAAGAGAAATTCAAGGGAGGAGAAATCGCCCGCAAAGTGAAATCGGATCTCTTCCTTCCCAAACCGTTCGACGCCTACACCCTCTGGTCGGAGATGCGAAAATTGTTCGAAGAACAGAATAAGAAGGCCAAGCAGATCCTCAAGAACATCTAGTAACCCCTCGTCGCGCCCGACATCCCCCCCCTGCGGCGTTTCCCGCGGGAAAGTTCCCACGACCAACTATTTCAAGTATCCCAATGAACGCAACCGCTCTTGCTCATCGGGCGTGACGATGTTTGAGAGAGGATAGTCCAGCGAGATGTACGCCGGGGGGCCGAAGGTGTTAACCCACCGGATGGGGTGGTTCTGGAGATAGGACGGCTCGACGATGTCCGTCAATACCTTTCCGTCGAAATCCCGAGCGACGGGCAGTCCCTGGAGATAGAGCACGGTCGGCGTGAGGTCCATCAGGCCGGCTTTGGACACGAGATGTCCTTTCTTGACCCGAGGGCCTTTAAAAAAGGCGACCGCGACACTCGAATGGTTTCCGGGGGGCCTCCCCTCTTGTAATCGCTGGCGGCTCAGAGGCTTCGTTTTTCTCATGCCATGGTCGGAACAGAGGACGACGGTGGTTTCGTCCCCGGCGTGAACCAGCAGGCGTTTGATAAAGCCGTCCACCATCACGTAATAATCGCGCAGGATGTTCCCGTAATTTTGAACGTCCTCATCGGGGATATAATCGGGGATCGGGGGCATGTAGCGGAAGAACCGATGTCCGAGGACGTCACATCCCCCGAAATAGATTGTGAAAAAATCGAAGGTTTCGTTTTCCAACAGATAGAGGCCCGCCTCCAAAGCTTCGGCGTCTTCTTCCGCGACCTGAAGGCAGTTCAAATCTTTTTGTCTTTCATCCAGATAGTGTTTCAACGTGCCGTCCGCCGCTTCGGAGGGGCGGATTTCGACGGACCGGTATCGATCCAGGGGCGCGATCAGCGATCGGATCTCCTGTTCATGGGCTTTGATGCGGGCTTGGATGGCCGGCCGCAACGTTTCGGGATAGAGGACTCGGGGGATGCTCTCCGTCCTAAACAGGCGTGACAGCATGGCTCCCCGCACGTGTTCAGCGGGCCAGGTCACCAGATGGTTGACCGAGCCGATGGTGAGGCCCTGGTCGTTCAAGATATTCCAAATGGCCTTGGTTTTTCGATGCTGGGAGGGGATGTCCACGATCCCCATGTCGGACTGGACCCCGTGCCGCTCCGGCCGTTGACCGGTGAAGATCGAGGTCCAGATATTGGGAGAAAACGCCGGTGTAATATCGACATCCATCACCGCATAGGCGCCCTCTTTCATCAACCCGGCGATCGTCGGGAGGTATCCGGCCAGGGCCCACTCTTGCAGGAGATTTTGGTCTGCCCCGTCGAGCCCGATCCAGAGGACGGACGGCGCGTGTTTTTTGGGAGGGTTTACGTCGGACGGGGCCGCAGGGGCTTGGGTCGCCAGGATCGTCAGTAAGACGATCGCCAGGCCCCGCGTCCACGGTGTGATCGGTCCCGAGAGCATCCTTTGAGTATACAACATAATATTTACCGGGGATCGGGAAGCGAGCGTCCGACCCGTCTTATTTGAGATATCCCAAAGATCTCAATTCATCCAGTTCCTTCGGGTTGACGACCTTTTCGAGAGGGAAGTCCAGGGGGATGTGCGTCGGAGGACCGAAGGAATCGACCCGGCGGACGGGATGATCTTCGAAATAGGCCGGCCGGATCATGTCCGTCAGCACCCGGCCGTCCATGTCTCCGGCGACCGGCAACCCCAGCAGGTATAACACGGTCGGAGTGAGATCGAGGATGCTGGAACGGGGAATGGGATAGCCGTTCTTGATGGCGGGTCCTTTAAAAAGGACGATCCCGACATCGACATGGTTGCCCGCCGGTTTTCCCGCCCGCACGTCGTCCGGGGTCAATGGTTCCTTCTTGGTGGTGCCGTGGTCGGAACAGATCACGACGGTGGTGTTCTCTCCCGCATGGGACAGGAGGCGCTCAATGAACCGGTCCATCATGATGTAATAGTCTCTCAGCGCGTGGGCATATCGCGTCGCGTCTTCCGTCGGGACATAATCGTCCACGGGCGGCATGTAACGCGCGAATCGATGCCCGAGATAATCGCAGCCGACGAAGTAGACGGTGAAGAAGTCGAAAGGCCTGTTTTCGAGGAGGTAGAGTCCGGTGGCCAGCGCATAGGCATCCCTTTCGGAGACCGTCAAGTTGTTCAAATCCTTCTGTTTCTCTCGGAGGTAGTTCCCGCGAGGGTCGTCGGGGAATTCCGTCTGAGACGGGGAGGACGGTCGATACGGGTCCATCAGGTCCTGCATCTTTTGGATCGCGCCTTGTTGCGATCTCCAGTGCGCCAGGAGTTCCTGATACAGATTGTCCGGGTAGATGGATCGAGGCACGCCGGCTTTGAGGTAGAAGCGGGAGAGTATCGTTCCCCGGACGGGTTCGGCCGGCCAGGTCACCAGGTGTCCCACCGAGGCGACCCGGCGGTCATGCTCGCTGAGGATGTTCCAGATGGCCTTTGTTTTCCGTTGAGACGACGGGATGTCTTTGAGTCCCGGCGGGAACAGGATACCGTGTTTCTCCGGTCGTTGCCCGGTGAAGATCGAGGTCCACACGTTCGGTGAAAAAGTGGTCCCGATGTTGACGTCCGTGCGGCCATAGGAACCCTCCTTCATCAGGCGGGAGAAAGTGGGCAGAAATCCTTCGCGCACCCATTGCTCGAGAAGGTCCGGATCCGCCCCATCCAAGCCGATCCAGATGACGGAGGGTTGTTGTCCGGGAATAGCTGCCGACATCGCCCCTCCACCAGGGGGAGAGGCGACCAGGGCTGTCGCCAGAGAGGCGATGAAGACGATTTTCTTCGGGAGACGGTCGTTTCCCATGGGGGAATGTTATCAATTAACCCTTCACGACACCAAGGGGTCTCAAACGGGCGACTTTCCTGGAGAGACCGGCCCGTTGGCAGACCTCCACAATGTTATCCACGTCCTTGTAGGCGTTCGGTGCTTCTTCGGCGAGCCCTTTATAGGAGGCGGCCCTCACCAAAACGCCCCGGCGTTGTAGTTCGTCCCGGAGGGTGTGCCCGTCCGTCCGTTGGAGGGCGGCTTTCCGGCTCATGGTCCTGCCGGCGCCGTGGCAGGTCGTGCCGAACGTCTCGGTCATGGCGGTGTCGGTTCCCACCAGGACGTACGAGGAGGTCCCCATGGTCCCCGGAATGAGGACCGGTTGTCCGACATCCCTGTATTTTTTGGGGACATCGGGGTGTCCCGCCGGGAACGAACGCGTGGCGCCTTTCCGATGGACGCACAGGAGTCTCGGTTTTCCGTCGACGATATGGGTCTCCATCTTCCCGATGTTGTGGCAGACGTCGTAGACCACGCCCATCCCCAGGTCGCGGGGTGACATATCCAGGAGGCGCATGAACGTCTCCCGGATGAAATGGGTGATCACTTGGCGGTTGGCCTTGGCGTAGTTGGCCGCGGCGGACATGGCCGAGAAATAGTCACGGCCTTCCTTGGAATCGATCGGCGCGCAACACAATTGACGGTCCGGCACCGCGATGCCGTATCGGCGGACGGCTCCCTGCATGACGTTCAGGAAGTCCTCGCAGACCTGATACCCGCAACCGCGGGAGCCGGTGTGGATCATCACGGCGATTTGTCCGGGCCACAGGCCGAACACTCCGGCCGTCCTTTCGTCGAATACCTCCACGACTTCCTGGACCTCCAGAAAATGATTGCCGCTTCCCAGAGTCCCCAGCTGTGCCCGGCCCCGTTCCACGGCGCGCGGGCTTGGTCCGTCGGGGTCCGCCGTGTCCAACCGTCCGCCGTCCTCCACGGACAGGAGGTCGTCGGATTCGCCATACCCCTCCGCGACAGCCCAGGACGCCCCTTTGTCGAACACCGCTTTTATTCCGGAAGAGGAGAGCCGGATAGGGCCCGTGCCCCCCACGCCCGCTGGCACGTTGTTGAAAAGGCCGTCCAAGAGGGCGGCGAGGCGGTTTCCCAGGTCTTTCGATTCGAGGTTTGTACGGATGAGCCGGACTCCGCAGGAGATGTCGTAGCCGATCCCTCCGGGAGAGATGACGCCCGCATCCGCGTCCATCGCGGCCACTCCCCCGATGGGGAAACCGTATCCCCAATGGATGTCCGGCATGGCCAGGGATCGCCCGACGATCCCCGGAAGGTGGGCGACATGGGCGACCTGTTCGGCGGCCTTCTCGTTGGCGGCGTGTTCCAATAAAGCACGGTCCCCATAAATGATCCCTTCCACGTTCATCCCGCCGGTCCGGGGGATGATCCAGCGATAGTCATCCAATCGTTCGAAATGCATCTCCGGGTCTCCGAGGGATCAGACGTCGAACACGATGGTCGATGTCCATCGGGCGTTCTTTCGGCGGATCGATAGTTTGTGGAACGTCGCCGCTTTCATGTCGCGCAGGAAAGGATGTTCCGGGGGAAGGCGGTGTCCGGAGAGGAGGGCTGAGAGGGATCTGGAAGTCAATTGATGAAATCGGGTCCTTACGGGAAAAAACCGCCGGTGGACCGTCAGGAAGAGGACTTCGTTGAGCCAGCGGATGAAGAGGGATTCCGGATCGGGTGCCGTGAGGCGGATGGTTTTCTTCGAGGGAACCGCGGGTCCGGACGGAGGGCCCGTCACGAGGGAGAGCATCCCTGCGGCCGCGTTGTGGAACAGCTGGCGGCGTGTTTTGCCGCGGACGATCAGGCCGACATCGGCCGTGTGGGAAAAAGACCGGAACGGTTTCCCGTCCATGAATCGGCCGTTATTTCCCCTTGGTCTCCTTCACATCCAGCGTGGGCGTCTCGTCCTCTTTGTCGTCCTCTTCGGCGATGGTGGCGATCCCGGCCATTTTGTCGCCTTCTTCCAGGCGGATCAGACGCACCCCTTGAGTGTTGCGGCTGATGACGGATATCCCCTTCACGTGCAGCCGCACCATCATGCCCTTTTCGGTCATCAGCATGACGTTGTGGTCGCTGGTCACCAGTTTGATGCCGATGACGATGCCGTTCCGGTCCGTGGTCTTGATGGTGATGACGCCCTTTCCTCCGCGACGGGTGTCGCGGTATTCGGAGAGTTCCGTCCTCTTTCCGTAGCCGAATTCGCACACGGTCAGGAGCGTTTCGCGCGTCCCGGGGGTGGTGACTTCCATCCCGATGACCTGGTCCCCTTTGCCGAGGCGCACTCCGCGGACGCCTTTGCCGGCTCGTCCGATGGGGCGCACGTCCTTCTCGTCGAAACGGATGCACATGCCGTCCTTAGTGCCGATCAATATCTCGCATTTGCCGTCGGTGTGTTTCACGTCGACCAGCACGTCGCCTTCCGACAGGCCGATGGCGATGATGCCGCCCCTTCGGATGTTGTCGAATTCGGACAGAGACGTCTTCTTGATCATCCCGTTCCGGGTCCCCATCACCAGGAACGTTTCTTTTCCCTTCGCTTCCTCGAACGTTTTGATGGGGATGCAGGAGGTGATCTTTTCGTCGGGCCCCATCTGCACGAAATTGACGATGGCCTTCCCGCGGGAGATGCGGCTCGCATCCGGAATCTCATAGACCCGGATGGAATGGACGCGCCCGCGGTTCGTGAAGAGGAGCAGGTGGGAATGGGTGTCGCTGACGAACAACTGCTCGACGAAATCGTCGTCTTTGGTTCCCGCGCCGGTGATGCCGCGTCCCCCCCGTTTCTGCACCTTGTAGGTGTCGACGGGCATCCGTTTCACGTAGCCCGCATGGGACATGGTGACCACCACGTCTTCCTGGGCGATCAAATCCTCGATGTCGTATTCCGTCGCGCTCGCGGCCAAGGCGGTGCGGCGCTTGTTCCCGTACTTCTCCTTGATCTCCTTCAATTCCTCTTTGATGATGGTGAGGATTTTCTTGGCGCTGCCCAGGATCTCCTTGAGCCGCGCGATCGTCTTGATGAGTTCGAGGTATTCCGCTTCCAGTTGTTTCCGTTCCAGGGCGGTCAACTGGTGGAGGCGCATGTCCAGGATGGCCTGTGCCTGCACTTTGGACAGTTTGAATTCCTCCATCAACGAATTGCGGGCGGTCTCCACGTCTTTGGACTCGCGGATGATCTTGATGATCCGGGTCAGGTTGTCGATGGCGATGCGCAACCCTTCCAGGATATGGGCGCGGTCTTCCGCCCTCTTCAACTCATACTGTGTCCGCCGGACGATGACGACTTTCCGGTGTTCGACGTAATAATGGATCATCTCCTTCATGGAGAGGATGCGCGGACGTCCGTCCACCAGGGCCAGCATGATGACCCCGAAGGAGGTCTCCATCTGGGTGAACTTGTAGAGCTGGTTGAGCACGACCTGGGCATTCCCGTCGCGCTTGATCTCGATGACCATCCGGATGCCTTCCCGGTTGGATTCGTCGCGCAGGTCGGAGATGTCGGAGATCTTCTTGTCCCGCACCAGGTCGGCGATCGTTTCCAGCAGCATGGCTTTGTTGACCTGGTAGGGGAGTTCGGTGACGATGATGGCTTGGCGTCCGCCGCGAATATCCTCGATCTCGGTGTTCGCGCGGATCTTCATGGATCCCCGTCCCGTCTCGAAATATTGACGGATCCCGTCGCGGCCGTGGATGGTGGCCCCCGTCGGGAAATCGGGACCCTTGATGATCTTCAGAAGATCGCTGAACGTGATGGCGTCGTTGTCGATGTAGGCGGCGATGGCGTCGCATACCTCGCCGAGGTTGTGGGGCGGGATGTTGGTGGCCATGCCGACGGCGATTCCGGCGGAACCGTTGACGAGCAGGTTCGGCAGTTTGGCCGGCAGGACGAGGGGTTCGACCAGGGATCCGTCGTAGTTCGGGCCGAAGTCGACGGTGTTCTTGTCGATGTCGCCCATCATCTCCTGGGCGATGGCGTCCAGGCGGACTTCCGTATAACGCATGGCGGCGGCCGGGTCGGCGTCGATGGACCCGAAGTTCCCCTGACCGTCGATCAGCGGGTGGCGGAGCGAAAAATCCTGGACCATCCGGACGATGGAGTCATAGACGGCCGTGTCCCCGTGGGGATGGTATTTCCCGAGAACGTCACCGACCACGCGGGCGGATTTCTTGTAAGGTTTGTTGTGCGCCAGGCCCATCTCGTCCATCGTGTAGAGGATGCGGCGGTGGACGGGTTTCAATCCGTCGCGGACGTCCGGGAGGGCGCGCCCCACGATGACGCTCATGGAGTAATCGAGATAGGCCGTCTTCATCTCGTCCTCGATGTTGCGGGGAAGGATTTTATGGATCAGGTCGCCCTGAAGGTGTTCCGTTGAATCAGGCATGGGAAGTTCCCTCTTTCGTCGTAAAGTTAGATCACGCGTTTCGAAGGCGTTGGGATAACGCCGCGTGTTCGTTCGTTAAGACCGGCGACATCCGGTCGCCAAGTTTGTTGAAAAACGTTTTTTGGTCATCCAGTTCCGCCTGCCAGGCAGCCCGGTCCACATGGAGCAGCGTCCGGAGAGCCTCCGGATCGATGTTCAGGCCCGTCAGATTGAGCGCGTCGGGCGTCGGGATCAGGCCGATCGGAGTTTTGACGGCGGGTCCGCGGCCCTCGCAGCGGTCCAGGATCCAAAGGAGCACGCGCAGGTTGTCGCCGAACCCCGGCCAGAGGAATTTGCCGTCGGGTCCGGTGCGGAACCAGTTGACGTTGAATATCTTGGGGGGGTGTTTGATCTTGTCCCCCATGCCGATCCAATGGCTGAGGTAGTCCCCCATGTTGTAGCCGCAGAAGGGCAGCATGGCCATGGGATCGCGTCGGACCACGCCGACGGCGCCGATCGCCGCCGCGGTGGTCTCGGAAGACATGGTCGCCCCGACGAACACTCCGTGCTGCCAGTTGAAGGATTCGAACACCAGCGGGATCGTCTGTGACCGCCGGCCTCCGAAGATGATCGCTGTGATCGGGACTCCGGCGGGGTTCTCCCATTCCGGCGAGATGCTCGGGCATTGGCTGGCCGGCGCGGTGAACCGGCTGTTCGGATGGGCGGCTTTTTCTTTCGAGGCCGGCGTCCAGGGCTCGTTCTTCCAGTCCAGGCACTTCTCGGGGGGCGCCCCGTCCATTCCTTCCCACCAGACTGTTTTGTCCGGGAGGAGGGCCACGTTGGTGTAGATGGAGTTTTTTTGGACGGTCGCCAGCGCGTTCGGGTTCGATTTTTTGTTGGTCCCGGGCGCCACGCCGAAAAATCCGGCTTCCGGATTGATGGCCCACAATCGCCCGTCAGGGCCGATCCTCAGCCACGCGATGTCGTCTCCCACGGTCCAGATCTTGTATCCCGGCAACGAGGCCGGCGGGACGAGCATCGCCAGATTGGTTTTCCCGCAGGCGCTGGGGAAGGCGGCGGCCACGTAGGAGGTTTCCCCTTTCGGATTCTCGATCCCGACGATCAGCATGTGTTCGGCCAACCAGCCTTCCTGCCGGCCGAGGCAGCTGGCGATCCGAAGAGCCATGCACTTCTTGCCCAACAGGGCGTTGCCGCCGTAACCGGATCCGATGCTCCAGATGGTGTTGTCCTGCGGAAAATGGCAGATGAACCGGCGGGCCATGTCCAGGTCGCCCTTGCTGTGCAGGGCTTTGGTGAACTCCCCGGTTTCTCCGAGCATATCCAACGCGACTTTCCCCATGCGGCTGATGATGCGGATGTTCAGTGCCACGTAGAGGCTGTCCGTCAATTCCACGACGACTTTGCTGAACGGGGAACGGGCCGGGCCCATCACGAACGGGACCACATACATCGTGCGCCCTTTCATGGACCCGTCGAAGAGACCCCCAAGGGTGCGATAGGCTTCTCCCGGTTCCATCCAGTTGTTGGTGGGGCCGGTCTCGTCCTTGGTGGGAGTGCAGATGTAGGTGAGGTGTTCTGTGCGGGCGACGTCGTTGAGCGCGGAGTGGTGCAGATAACATCCGGGCAGTTTCTCTTGGTTCAGTTCTTCCAGGTCGCCCGATCGCAAAGCGTCGGCGGTCAGCCGGCGTTTCTCGTCTTCGGAGCCATCACACCAGACGACCCGGTCCGGCTTGCAGAGCCGGACCATCTCATCAACCCAGGCTGTCAGTTTTTGGTGGTTGGTCATGGGGATGTTCAGGAGGCCCAGACCTTGACTTCTTTGGGGGAGGAGGTGACCGTTTTCGTCGGGTAGAGGTCGGTGACGAGCTCTTCCGGCTGGAACCAGAGTTTGATCTCCCGTTCGGCGTCTTCCGGATTGGCGGAGGCGTGGATGACGTTTTCAAAGACGCCCTTGGTGGTGATCCGTCCGAACGCGCCGCGGATGCTGGTGGCGTCGGCTTCTTCGGGATTGGTGGCTCCGGCCAACTGCCGGACCTTCTGGATGGCGTCGTTCCCCTGATAGACGAGGGCCATCACGCGCTGGTAGTCGGGCCCGTAGGGTTTGCCCTGGATGTATTCGATCAGCTCGCCGAAAAACGGTTTGTCTTTCAGATGTTGATAGTGGCAGGTCGCCAGTTCGCGCGACACTTGCACGACCTTGGCGCCCATGATGCACAGACGCGTCTCCGCCAATTTGGTGAGGATGTTGCCGGTCAGGGATTTCTTCAATCCGTCCGGTTTGATCAGGACGAGTGTCTGCTGGATGTTCTTATTGGTGTTGGGCATGTGACGAGTCTCCGAAAATATTTTTTCGTTATAAAACACAAATAAATTGAGGAAAGGATTTTACCAAAACGCTCTCCGAACTGTCCATATCTATTCTTGAAGCGACATGAAAATACGTCTATAATACGGAGGAAAGAACCGCCATGACTGAAAAAATCTATTTCACCACCACGCTCCCCTATGCGAACTCGGTCCCCCACGTGGGACACGCCATCGAGTTCTTCCAGGCCGACGCGTACGCGCGCTATTTTCGGAAAAAATGGGGTTCCGACAATGTCTTCTTCAACGTGGGCATCGACGAGAACGGGCAGAAGGTCCTGACCACCGCCCGCGACGCCGGCAAGGACCCCCAGGCGTTCGTGGACGAACTGGCCGTCCAGTGGAAGGATTTCTGCGCGAAGTTCTCCATCTCCAACGATTATTTCTACCGGACATCCCAGAGCTATCATCACGAGGGGGCCCGGTACGTCTGGACGCTCTCCGATCAGAAGGGCGACATCTATAAGAAGAACTACAGCGGACTCTATTGCGTCGGATGCGAGTCGTTCCTCTTGGAGAAGGACTTGGTCGACGGAAAATGTCCTCATCACGGCGTGGAGCCCCAGAGGCAGTCCGAAGAGAACTATTTCTTCCGCCTGTCCAAATATCGCGAGCGGCTCTTGGAGGATCTGCAGAAGAACCCTCATTTCGTTCAGCCCTCTTCCAAGACCGCGGAACTGGCCAACTTCATCCGGGAGATGGACGACATCAGCATCTCGAGGAACCGACAAAACCTTCCCTGGGGGATCGAGGTGCCCGGCGATCCGAGCCAGGTGATCTACGTCTGGTTCGACGCGTTGACCAACTACATCAACGTCTTGGGGTTTCACGGGGACAAGAAGAGGTTCAACGAATTTTGGCCCGGCGTGCAATTCTGCGGTCCCGACAACCTTCGGTTCCAGGGGGCCATCTGGCAGGGCATGTTGGCCTCCGTGGGGGCCGCCCCGACGAAGAAACTGTTGGTGCACGGGATGATCTTCGGTCCTGACGGGCAGAAGATGTCGAAGAGCCTGGGGAACGTCGTGTCCCCCTTGGACCAGTACGACAAGTTCGGCGCCGACACGGTGAGGTTCTACATGTTGGCGGTCCTTCCGACGTATTCCGATTGCAGTTACAAGGAGACGGAGCTGGTCGAATCCTATAACGTGCACCTGGCCAATAATTACGGGAACCTCATCAGCCGGGTGTTGCACATGTCGAGCACGGACGGGATCCATCTGGAGGACCACCGCACGTTCGATCCCCTCTTTGCGGAGAAATGCATGGAACATGTCCGCGCGGCCCAGAAGAACTACGAGGGGTTCGATCTCTCGGCGGCGGCCAAGAACATCAGCGAACTGCTCACTTACGGCAACAAATACATCCACGACAACGAGCCGTGGAAGAAGACCGGCGTCGAGAAGGAAAAGATCCTGAGTAACGCCTATTTCCTCCTGAACCGGGCCACGGAACTCTACGAGCCGATCATCCCCGACAAGGCCCGGCAGGCCAAGACGATCCTCCAGAAGCAAGTCAAAGAGATACTGTTTCCCCGGCTGAAATAAGGCCGGATCCCGTCACTTCCCCGCGGCCTGTTCCGCGGATCATCCCGCTCCCTGATAAAAAAAACACCCGAGCAGACCGATACGGTCTCCTCGGGTGTTTCGAAGATGATCCCTGTCATCCCGGACGGCGGGAAAGGGATGTTTCAGTTGTTATCGTGGGGTCAGCTGGCGGCGTCCGGTTTCTTCCGGGTCTTCATCTTGTCCTTGTTGTCTTCGTAGAACGCTTTGATGGCATCGATGTGGTCAAGGATCAGTTTCGCTTTCGTCAGACCGAACGTAAATCCGTAAGCGTCATCTTCGCTCTGTTTCAGCGTGATGGTGATGTTTCCTTTGAATTCTCCGATGGTATGCATGACTTTCTCCTTTAAATTTCCCACAAGGGGGATTTCAGCGTATTTTATCAGTTGGAGAGCTCTCGAACAAGTCAAATCGATGGGGAAGGGGTTTCGGGGGAGGACCCCTCCGGGGCTTGTGAGCGGCGTCGGCGCCGGTCTTTCTGTCGACGGATCCGTGCCTGTTCACGCAATCTTTCGGAGGTTTGCGGGGAGATGCGGCTCTCGATCCGGTCCGCCAGTTCCCGCAGCGCCAGGAACCGGTTGACGGAACGCCGGCGGTCTCGTTGGACGCGGAGGACGATCTCCATCGGCGGATAGCGGAGGAGCACGCAGTTGTTGGTCTTGTTGATCTTTTGCCCCCCCTTTCCGCCGCCGCGGATGAACTGCTCCTGAACACTCTTCATATCGACGGCGAGGCGGTCCAATCTGGCCCGCAGGGCGCCGACCTTTTCCGGGGAGACGTCCGCCAGCTCGTTCCAGTTCACGGGATGTTCAGCCGTGCTTCAGTTTCAGGTAGAGGACGATGGAGACCAACCCGAACCCGATGCCGTTGGAGAGGATCAGGGGCCAGTCTCCGATCAACCAACCGTAGACCAGCCACAGGACGATCCCCGTCTCCAGGATGAGGTAGGTGACCAGGGAGATGTCTTCGGTGCGTCGGTTCTTCCAGCTCTTGATGACCTGGGGCAGGGCGGACACCGTGGTGCAGGCGGCGGCGAGAAACCCGATGGTGGTGATCCAGCTCATATCATCCATTAAACACTTTCCCGAGGGGATTGCCAACTGCTTCATCCATTTAGGAAGACTGTGTTATAATTGGCCCATGCGCATCCGGTGCGACATCCATTTGAACGGCGGGCATCGCCGTTTGCTGTTGGTATCCCAGCAGGAAGAGACCCTGGAACATCTGGCCTTGAAGCTGGCGGGGTTCATCTTGTTCTGGGATTCGGACCCGACGGTGGAGGTCTCTTTGAAGAATCCGGCGCTGGCCGGCCAGGAGTTCCGTCCGGACTTGGTCGCCTTCAACGACGCCGGGGACATCGCGTTGTGGGTCGAATGCGGGAACGTCACCATGCACAAGCTGAACAAACTCTCCCGCCGGTATTCCCAGGCCCGCGTGGTGGTCTTGAAGGAACAGTCCTCCGAGGCGCAGCGTTTACGGAAGGAAGTGGCCGGCCAGCTGACGCATCACCATCGGGTGGAGATCCTGGGTTGGCCGCCGGGAGAATTCGGGCGGTGGCGGGATGCGCTGAGAGAAGACACGCATGTGATGGGCGAGGCGACGGGACATTCGTTGAACCTGGTCCTGAACGAAATCCCGTTCGCGGTGGACTTACAGATTTTTTAAGCGGACTTTCCGAACACTCTCCTGAAAATCTTGTCGACGGAAGCCAGGAACGGCTTCAAGTCGAAACTGCGGTCGATCTGGGCGGCGGACAGGTGCCGCCGGATGGCCGGATCGGCTCCGATCAACGTTCTGAAACTCTTCCCGTGGTTCCACGCGTCCATGGCGTGGTACTGGACCATCTCATACGCTTTCTGCCGGTCGATCCCCGCCCGGTTCAGCGCCAGCAGTATCCTTTGGGAGCACACCAGCTCGAACGTGGAGTCCAGGTTCCGTTTCATGTGGCGTGAGAAGACCTTCAACCCCGACAATACATCGATCAGTCGGTGGATCATGAAGTCCAAAGCCATCGAGGCATCGGGGAGGATGATCCTCTCCACCGACGAATGGGAGATGTCCCGCTCATGCCAGAGGGGCACGTTCTCCAGGGCCGCCGAGACGTGGCTTCGGATCAGGCGGGAGAGCCCGCAGACGTTCTCACAGGCCACGGGGTTGCGCTTGTGGGGCATGGCGCTGGACCCTTTCTGTCCTTCGGTGAACGGTTCCTCCAACTCCAGGACTTCCGTGCGTTGGAGGTGGCGGATCTCCAGTGCGATCCGCTCGAGGCCGGAGGCTACCAGGGCCAGGGTCTGGATGTAATGGGCGTGCCTGTCCCTCGGCACGATCTGGGTGGACAAGGGTTCCGGTTTCAGTCCCAATCGACGACAAACCTCTTCCTCGATCGACATGTCGGCGTGGGCGAAAGTCCCGACGGCTCCCGAGATCTTCCCGTAAGAGACCTCTCTCCGGGTGACGGCAAGCCGTTCGCGGTTCCTCTGTAATTCCGAATACCATCCGGCGACTTTCAATCCGAACGTGATGGGCTCGGCGTGCACCCCGTGGGTGCGGCCCGCCATGGGTGTGTGTTTGTGTTCCTTGGCGAGTTTCTTGACGATGTCCGACAGGGTCTTGAGTCCCCTGTCCAGCACATCCGTCGAACGGACCAATTGGACGGCCAAGGCCGTATCGAGCACGTCCGAGGAAGTCAGTCCGGCGTGAAGCACGCGGGCTTCCGGTCCGATCCGTTCTTCCAGATGGGTGAGGAAGGCGATGATGTCGTGCTTGACGCGCTTCTCGATCTTCCGGATACGCCAGATGTCCACGTGGGCCTTCTGACGCAGATGGCGGATGACGCGGGCGTCGATCTTTCCCCGTCGGGACATGGCCTCGGCGGCCAGCAGTTCCACTTCCAAGATGGTCTCGAAGCGGGTCTGGTCCGTCCAAATGGTCTCCATCTCGGGCCGCGCGTAACGTGGTATCATGAATCCTCCCCTTGATCGCTCATGCGAGTCGATGCAACGAATCTCAACGTTCCTATTCTAATAAAATCAATCCGTTTGTCCAGCAAGATATTTCAAGATGTGGTCCAGGTATTCCTGATTGCCGCGCTCGTTGGGGTGCATGTCGTCCCAGGGGGCTTCCGTTTTTCGATAGGCGGACCAATCCGCCCGCGCGTACGCTTGATGCAAGTCCAGATAGTGAACGCCATGGCCGTCCAGCCATTCCCGGAGGAGACGGTAATGTTCTTTCTCCGTCGGGGAATATGTCTCCAGGGGTTTCATGTAGGGGAAGATGACGGCCAGGACCCGGCCCCGGCGCTGACGGACCGTCTCGAGGATCTTTTCGAAACTGAGTCGGGCCCCTTCTTCCGGGCTCGGTTTCCCGATGGCGTAGGCGTCGGGATGCATCCGATACCCGTTCCGGCGGATCCAGACCATTCGGTAGAGGTGCGACCGGCAGAACAAAGCCGGCCAGACCGGCGTCGTCTGGATGGCCACGCCGCGGCGGGTCATGAAGAGCGACCCTTCTTTCTTGAACACGACATAATTCGGATTTTCCAGGTCGTTGAGACAGAAGTGGATGACGAGGACGTCGACGGAGAGGGGCGGGCTCTTGTAGGTGACGATCTTCTCATAATGGTTCAGTCCATAGCCGCCGCCCGCGAAGGTCCAGACCTTGACGGGGCGTTTCCAGGCCCCGCTCAACCTGTTTTCGATCCGATCGAGATTGTCGCAACGGAGGAGTTGTTCGGCGATGGAGTCGCCGATCAGGAGGACCCGGGTTTCCCGTGGTTCCCGGTCGGCCCGGCAGTCGTGGAGGGTCATGAACCCCGACGGATCGCGGCATCCCATCTCCCAGAGCGGCTCCCACCCCAGGACGGACGACGGTTTCCAGCGGGTCTCCGCATTGTCACCCATCTGGAATGTGCGCACCATGGGCTCCAACGCATAGTGGGGCCAGAGGCGTCTGGATAAAAATTCAACGGCGAGAACAGCGAAGGCCAGGCCGGCGACGGAGAGCCCGACGACCCCGGCCCACCGGCGCACGCGGCTTCTCAGGGAGAGAGGATCGTGTCGCATATCGATCGGGCCGCCCATTCCGACCCCTCGGGGGACAGATGGATCCCGTCGCTCATCATCGCCTCGCGATCGGGCAGGTAGAGGAGGCGGTTGGCGAGCGGGACCAGGGAAATGCCCCGTTCCCGCGCCACCTGTTCGACGACGGCGTTGTATTCGCTATGGACCCGGTTGATCTGGTTCGGGTCATGGAAGAGCCGCGACGAGAAAGAGAGGTATTGCACCACATTGTGTCGGGGATGGAGCGTGGTCGGCGCCGTGATCAGGACGGGGCGGACCCCGTTCTTCTTGGCCAGATCCACGATCGCCTCGAGGTTTGCCCTGTAATCTTCCAGCGGAACGCGGAAGAGCGGAGGTCTCCTGTCCCGCGGGTCCGGGGCCGGCACCATCCTGTGGAGGACCCAGGTCATCCCCTGGGCCAGACGGCTTCGGTTGAACAGGTTGATCCATCGCGCCCGCGGGGCCAGATAGACGGATAATTCTTTGTCGGGATGGCTCCAGGCCAACCAGTGGTCGTTCCAACCGAAATAGACGGTGACGATGTCGGGGCGATAACGGAGGATCAGATTCTCGAAGAGGAGCCTTCCCTGGTAAGAACTCCAGGATCCGACCCCCGCGTTGAAGACCTCGTAGCGGTCCGGCCCGGCGTCGTCGAGGTCTCTCTGTAAGAGGACGGGATAGGGGATTTCTCCCGAGATGGTGCAGGAATCGCCGAGACAGAAGAGGCGGGAGACGCCGGGTTTTTTTTCGAGCGTCCATTCGGGGCCCAGGAAACCGAGGGAATTCGTGATCCCCGGCTGAGGGACGGGACTCCACAGATAGACGGGGTCGACCCGGTAATCGAGACGGAAGTTCCGGCGATGGGAATTCTGCGTATGGCCCAACGAGGCGATCCATTGGACGTATTCCATGGAGAGCGGCACCGAGGAATAGCGGACCCCGGCCAGACGGAAGGCGGTTTCCAGCGTGACCGTGACGAGGAGGACGGACAGGAACGCAAGGCCGGCCTTGATGAGAACGGGCTTCATGGGGACGGATCAGTCGACGGACTACTCTTCGGGTTTCTCCAGCGGAAAGTTTGCCTTGCAGAGGGGGCATTCCGCGGGATCGTAGTCGCCGAAAGAAAAACGCGCCAGGGTCCGATGGGGGAGGGCGCCCGCTTCGCGGATGTTGATCTCCGCCAGGGAGATGAGTCCCATCGCCGCGGCCCGGGACTTCTTGATGAAATCGGTGATCTCGGTGAGGTTGATGTGCTCGGTCAGGATGTCGCACACCAGGAGCGTCTTTTCGTCGGGGATCAGGCGGATCCCCTGCTTGATGACGAGCGTTCCCGAAGATTCTTTCTCGATGTAGAGCAGCCGGACGTTCAGGGCCCGCGCGAGTTCGTAACCCAAGAGGAGTCCTTGGCGGTTGATGGCCATGATGGACTGGACGGCCGCCTGTCCGTTGGATTCGCACCAGAGTTCCGCCAGCGCCGACCCCATCATCTCGGCCATTTTCGGATATTGCAATATCAGGGAGGCCCGGACGGCGTGTTCCCCGTGCCGTCCGTTCGGGAGTAGGTAATGTCCCGTGGACCAGGCGCGGGAATCTTCCAGGATCTTATACATCTCGGGTTGAGTGAGCATTCGATGTCCTTTCAGTCGTCGCCCCGGTCCGGGTCAAGACGGTTTCGACGAGAGTTTTTCTCTGAGGATCTTGTTGACCAGCTGGGGGTTCGCCTTCCCCGCGGATTTTTTCAGGACCGCCCCCACCAGCGCTCCGATGGCCCGCTCGTTCCCCTCACGGTATTCACGGGCCGCTTTTTCGTTGGCCGAGATGACCTCGTCCGCCCATCGGGCGATGGCCCCCTCATCTGTCACCTGCACGAGCCCCTTGGCCTGCACGATGTCTTTGGCGGCCCGGCCGGTGGTCCACATCTCGTCGAATACGGTCTTGGCGATCTTGCCGGAGATGACGCCGTCCTGGATCAGCATGACCAACTCGCCCAACCGCGCGGGAGTCAGCGGAGAGTCCGCGGGGTCGATGTGTTCGGCGTTCAGGCGCCCCAACAGATCGGTCGTCACCCAATTGGCCACCGGCTTGGCCGCTTCGGCCTGTTGTTCGGACGGCCACGACGATGTCAATGTCTCTTCGTAATAGCCGGAGAGAGACGGGTTCTCCGTCAGCACGTTCACATCGTAGGCCGAGAGGCCCCATTGGTCCGCATAACGGGCTCGTTTCTGTTCCGGCATTTCGGGGATCGTCTTTCGGAGATCCTCGAGGGCGGCCGCATCCAGATGGATGGGGACCAGGTCGGGCTCCGGGAAATATCGATAATCGTGGGCTTCCTCTTTGGATCGCATGGAGATCGTCACTCCCCGGGCGGCGTCCCACAGCCGTGTCTCCTGGACGATCCGTTCTCCGGCTTGGACGGCTTGTTCCTGCCGGCGGATCTCGTGGGACAGGGCGTCGCGCACCGCTTTGAACGAGTTCATGTTCTTGATCTCCGCTTTGGTCCCCAGGGAGGTCTGTCCGCGCGGACGGATCGAGACGTTGGCGTCGCAACGCATGGTCCCTTCCTCCATGTTGCAATCGGACACGTCGAGATAGCGCAGCCGCGTCCGGAGCGTCGAGAGGTATTCGGAGGCTTCCTCGGGCGTGCGCAGGTCCGGTTCCGAGACGATCTCCATGAGAGGCACGCCGGTCCTGTTCAAATCGACCAGCGTGTGGTTCAACGCCTTGTTTCCGACCGCATGGAGCAATTTGCCGGCGTCTTCCTCCAGATGGATCCGGTGGATCCCGATCGTGCGGGTCTGTCCGTCGAGAGTGAAGGAGAGCTCTCCTTTTTCGGCCAGGGGTAGTTCGTATTGGGAGATCTGGTAGTTCTTGGGCAGGTCCGGATAAAAATATTGTTTGCGGGCGAATATGGAATGGGAGTTGACGCGGGCCTTGAGCGCCAACGCCGTGCGGGCCAGCTCGCGCACCACCTTCCTGTTGAGGACGGGCAGCACACCGGGATAACCGGCGCAGACCGGACAGATCTGGGAGTTGGGCTCTCCGCCGAACGTCGTCGGGCACCCGCAGAATATCTTCGTGCGGGTCTTGATCTGGACGTGGACTTCGAGCCCGATGACCGACTCAAATTCCATGGAGGCCTCTCACCATTTATACTCCATCACCTGGAAGATGGGTCCGGCCTTGTGCCGGCAGCGCATGTTCTCCAGGATGTATCCCGTCAGGAAGATCACCGCGCCGTCCCCTTCTTTGCCCAGCATGGCCTTCAGGTGGCGCGCCGGTTCTCCGTGAAGGTCGTATTCCACCCCCTCGGCGGTTTCCAGCGCCAGATAGCCGCCGTGGGCGGGACGGTAGAAAAGTTTTCCCTTGAGAGTGACCGTTTTGGCGATATCCACGGGCACCGACTTCTGGTGGGAGACGGGCCGCATCTCCGCGCAGGCGGTGAAGAGAAAGACCGTCAATCCGCAAACCAGCGAAATTCTATTCATCATTGTTTTTCCCCTTTCGTTTTTTGCCGTGTGGCAGGCGTTCCATGATCTTCCGGTCCAGCGGATAGGTGAGGAGCGACCGCGCTTCCGAGAGAGGGTACCATCGGCAGTCGATCACCTCGTCGGGATCCGACTGCCCCGCTTTCTCGATCGGCTCCATGAGGAACCACCGCACCGTCTTCTTGACGGGCGTCCCGTTCCGGACGAATCCGTATCGTGTCGTCCCCAGTGTCTGAGAGAGGACGCACCTCCAGCCGGTCTCTTCTTCCACTTCGCGCAAAGCCGCCATCTCCGCCGTCTCGCCTTTTTCGAGATGTCCCTTCGGGAACGTCCAGACGACATGCCCCTCCAGGTTCTCGGCTTTGATCAGGAGGATCTCCCCCGCCCGAAGGACGAGCCCTCCGGAGGAACATTCCTGTGCCGAGGCGGCCGTCGGTTTCCGTCGGGTATTCTTCTTCATGAGAGCGTGGGCTCCCGGACCCAGGAGGTGGCCTGTTCGTAGGAATGGGCGGCGTTGAGGACCGTCTCCTCTTCGAAAGGCCGGCCCATCAGCTGCAACCCGATCGGCAATCCCGCCGACGAAAAACCGCAGGGCATCGACAGCCCCGGCAGTCCGGCCATGTTGCACGAGATGGTGAAGATGTCGGACAGATACATCTGCAAGGGGTCCCCCGATTTCTCACCCAATCGGAAGGCCGGGGTCGGCGCCGTGGGCGTCAGGATGACGTCCACCTGTTTGAAAGCGGAATCGAAATCGCGTTGGATGAGGGTCCTGACCTTCTGGGCTTTCAGATAATAGGCGTCATAATATCCGGCCGAGAGGGCGTAGGTCCCGAGCATGATGCGGCGTTTCACCTCGGAACCGAACCCTTCCTGACGGGAGAGTTCGTATTGTTCCAGGAGGTTCTTGGCGTTGCCGGATCGGTGCCCGTATCGGACACCGTCATAGCGGGCCAGGTTGGCGCTGGCTTCGGACGGAGCCAGGATGTAATAGACGGCCACCGCATACTCCGTGTGAGGCAGCGAGATCTTCTGGACGGTGGCGCCCAGGGACTCGAACACCCTCACCGATTCCAGCACGGCCCTCTCCACTTCCGGGTCGAGGCCTTTCACGAAATACTCGTCGGGCAAGCCGATGCGCAACCCTTTGACGGAACCGGTGAGGGCGTTCGTGTAATGGGGAACGGGGCGATCGACGGAAGTGGAATCCAGGGGATCGTGTCCGGCGATGACCTGAAGGATCAGCGCCGCATCGCCCACGTTCCAGGTGAAGGGGCCGATCTGGTCCAGGGACGACGCGAAAGCCACCAGTCCGTAGCGGGAGACGAGCCCGTAGGTCGGTTTCAGTCCCACCACCCCGCAACAGGCGGCCGGCTGGCGGATGGAGCCGCCCGTGTCGGAACCCAGGGCGGCGGCGGCCAGCCGCGCGGCCACGGCCGCGGCGCTCCCACCGGAGGAACCGCCGGGGATGCAGTCGGTGTTCCACGGATTGCGGGTCGTCTGAAACGCGGAGTTCTCCGTCGATGAACCCATGGCGAATTCATCCATGTTGGTCTTTCCGACGAGCACGGCGTCGGCCTCGCGCAGGCGGCGGATGACGGTGGCGTCATACGGAGCCACGAACGATTCCAGGATCTTCGAGGCGCAGGTGGTCTTGAGACCTTGAACGCACATGTTGTCCTTGATGGCGATCGGAACGCCCGCCAGGGGGCCGACGGGTTCTCCCCGGGTCACCCGCTCATCGATCTGGCGCGCCTGGACGAGTGCTTGGTCGCGGGTCCGGACGAGGAAGGATTGGATCTTCGGTTCCCACTTCTCCTGTCGTTCCAGAAAAGATTGGAGCACGGCCTGGGCGCTCAGTTTCTTGGCGCGGACGTGGTCGGCGATGTTCCGGGCGGTCCAGGTGACGCTCATTCGATCACCTTGGGGACTTTGAAATAAGCGCCGTCGCGTTCGGGCGCATTCGAGAGGATCTTTTCCGTGTCGAAGGCCGGCGCGGGGTCGTCCTCCCGCCACACGTTCGCCATGGGGACCACGTGCGAGGTCGGCGGCACGCCGGCGGTGTCCAATTCGTTGAGTTTGGCGATGTATCCCAGGATCCGTTCCAGCTGGTCCCGGTAGAGACGCCGTTCTTCGTCGCCGAGTGCCAGCCGCGCCAGCCGGGCCGCGTGGGCCACGTCTTTATCGGATAACGGCATGAAGGCTTCCTTCCGTGTCGAAATTCATCACGTGATATTGTGCGTCATATTCCGTCATAATTCAACTGCCCCGGCCTTGTTTCCGGGGGCGCGTTTTTTTGGCTTTGGCCGTCGGTTGACAGAACAGGCGGACCCAGTCGTACATGATCTTCAGGGCCGGTTCCAGCCGCGCCAGCGGGAGCCGTTCGTCCAGCGCGTGCATCAGCATGGATTCCTCTTCCGTCAGTTCCAGCGGGTTCAGTCCGCAGCAAACCATGTTCTTGTCACGGAAGAAACGGCTGTCGGAGGACATGGGCAGCAGGATCGGGACGACCATCGCCGAGGCGTGGTTGCGTTTGACGGATTTCTCAAGGGCCTCGAAGAGCGGCGTGCGGTAGCCCATGTAGACGGCCTGGGTCTGCGTCCGTCGGATCACCTCGATGGTCACGCGGTCGTCGTTGACCGCCTGTTTCATGCGGTAGAGCAGGTCATACTCCGCCACTCCGGGGAGCAGGCGGCAGTCGATGATGGCTTCGGCGGTGGCGGGGATCCGGTTCATGTCGTCATCCACGCCCGTGCCGCTGCGCAGGGTGGTGATCGCCATGGAGTTGTTCTTCAGCGCGTTCGCATAAGGGGTCCGGCGGATGTCCGGCAGGCGCGCTTCCAGTTCGCGGACCGCCGGATGGAGCGGTGTTTCCGTGCGGATCAGAGTCTGCTCGAGCCGTCGGATCGCGCCCATCAGGATGTCGTTGGGGTTGTCGGAATTGGGAATGGACCCGTGTCCCGACTGTCCCCGGGCGGTCACTTTCAGCCCGAAGATCTTTTTTTCGTCGACGGCGCAGGCGTAGACCACCTGTCCGTCATAGGTGAACACGTCGCGGAATCCGAACCCTCCCTCGTCGATCACATATCCCGCGTTCAGCCGGTCGGACTGTTGTTCGAGCATCCACTTGGCGCCCCATTTCCCCCCGTTCTCCTCGTCGGCGCAGGCCAACAGCAACAGGTCTCGCCCGAGGGGCACTTTTTGCCGTTGGAGGAGGACCATCGCCATCAACTGGAGGATCCCCGTGGATTTGGTGTCCAGCGCGCCTCTCCCCCAGAGGACGTTGTTCTCCACCACGGCCCCGAAGGGGTCGTGTTTCCATTGGTCCTTTTGCGCGGGGACGACATCCATGTGATGCAACAGCAACAACGCGGGATCCGGCGAGGCCGACTTGGCGGGAATCCGGGCCAGCAGGTTGGCGCGTCCCGGGGTCGATACGAAGATCTCACAGGAGATCCCCTCTTTGTCCAGGATGGATTTCAGGTAGAGGGCGGACTGTTCCTCGTTCCCGGGAGGGTTCGAGGTGTCGATCCGGACGTAGCCCCTGAGCCAGTCGGTCATCTCCTGTTGGGCCTTCTTCCAATTGGGCGCGGCGGCGGCGAGCGAGAGGGCATTGATCCCCAGCATGACGGCGGCGGCCAGGATGAGACGGCCCGGGCGGTCGGAAAGAAAGGGTCTCATCTAGGCGTCCATGACGTCGAGGACGGCCGGCGGCACCAGGAGCGATTTTTTTTCGCCCGTGTCGAAGAGCACGTCCAGTTTGGTGTATTTGCGCGAATCGTTCTTATTGAGGATGATCCCGGGCCCGAACACGGAATGGCGCACGCGCATCCCCACGCGCAGCGGCCGTCGGCCCGGCACCTTGTCGGCCTCGTCCGGATCGAACGATCGGATCACGGCGCCGGCCCGCTCCCTCACTTCCGGCGCGGCATTTTCGTCCTGCGCGGGCGCCCGCGACACACCGGCTTCCTTGATGAACCGGGACGGGATGTTCCAGTTCGATCGCCCGTAGATCTTCCGCGAGGCGGCCGACGTCATCAGGAGCTTGTCGCGGGCGCGGGTCACTCCCACGTAACAGAGCCGCCGCTCCTCCTCCAGTTCCGTCTCCGAAAACGCGGATTCGCCGATGGGAAACAGTCCTTCCTCCAATCCCGTCAGGAACACCACGGGGAACTCCAGGCCTTTGGCCAGATGGACGGTCATGAGGGTCACCGATCCCTGGGCGTTCTCAGGGTCTTCGGCGTTGTCGAGGGAATCCACGTCGGAGGCGAGGGTGATCTTCTCCAGGAACATCCGCAGGGATTTATCCTCGGAGGAATCCTCGAACTCCCGCGCCGCGTTCACCAGCTCCTGCAGGTTGTCCAATCGGTCGGCCGCCTCGGTGTCCGTCTCCATCTTCTGCTGCCAGTAATCCCAATAGCCCGTCGTCTCCAGGATCCGCTGGATCACCGCCACCGCCGTCAGGTCCTGTGATTGCCGGACAAGCCTCCCCAGCAGTTCCATCACGCCCTGGATGCGCAGTCGCACCGGGGAATTCAGGCCGGGCACGCGGGCCACCTGGGACATGGTCTCGTAGAGTGACAAATTCTGCGCGACGGCGTATTGGTCCAGGGTTTGCAGTGTGGTCTTCCCGATCCCTCGCGGCGGCACGTTGATGATGCGTTTGAGACTGATGGAGTCCATGGGGTTGACCATCACGCGGGCATAGGCCAGAGCGTCTTTGATCTCCATCCGCTCGTAGAACCGCACATCGCCGATCAGCTGATAGGGGATCTTTTCCCGACGGAAAGCATCTTCCAATACGCGGGATTGGGCGTTGGTGCGATAGAACACGGCGAACTCGGAGAAAGGTTTGCGGTCCCCCTGGTTGTATTGGCCGATGGTGCGCACCACGAAGCGGGCCTCGTCCAGCTCGTTGGCGAACTCCCGGAAATAGACGGGGTCCCCTCCGGCCCGGTCTGTCCAGAGCTTTTTCTCTTTCCGGAAACCGTTGTGCTTCACGATGTTCCAGGCGGCGTCGAGGATGGGTTTGGTCGAGCGGTAGTTCTGTTCCAGTTTCACCACCGCGGCCCCGGGATAATCCTTCTCGAACTCCATGATGTTCCGGATGTCCGCGCCGCGCCAGGAGTAGATGGATTGGTCGTCGTCGCCCACCACGCAGATGTTCTTGGGCGGCGCGATCAGGTATTTCGTCAGGAGGTATTGGGCGTGATTGGTGTCCTGGTATTCGTCCACCATCAGGTGGCGGAAGCGCGCCTGGTATTTTTCCTTGAGTTCGGGCACGTCGCGCAGGGCGAAGACGGTCTTCAGGATGAGGTCGCCGAAATCCAGGGCGTTGGCCATGTCCAGTTTCTTCTGGTAGAGGGCGTAGACGGTGGCCACCAATTGGCGGAACGGGTCGTTCTGCGCCACGGAATGGATGGCATACGATTCGGCATCCAGGAGGTCGTCTTTGGCCCGGGAGATCATCGTGACGATGGGTCCCGGTTTGTATTTGGTGTCGTCCAGGTTCATGTCCCGCAGGCAATCTTTGATCAATTGCTTCTGGTCGGATTCGTCGTAGATGACGAACTGGGGAGAGAACCCGATGGTCCTGGCTTCGGCGCGCAGGAACTGGGCGCAGAAAGAATGGAAGGTGGAGATGAGGACGGCCCCGTTCCCGGGCCCCTCGGAGTGGGCGGCCACCAAGCGTTCCACGCGTTGGCGCATCTCCGCGGCGGCTTTGTTCGTGAAGGTGACGGCCAGGATGTTCCAGGGGTTCACCCCGGTGGAGAGGAGATGGGCGATCCGGTAGGTGATGACGCGGGTCTTCCCGGAGCCGGCCCCCGCCAGGATGAGGAGAGGCCCTTCACCGTGGGTGACCGCCTCCCGCTGGGGCGGGTTCAACCCTTCGAGAAAACCGGTGTCGATCATGAGGCGTCGGCCATCGCCGCGAGGGCGGCCTGTTTCTTGTCCTCGAAGACTTCGGCGGAGAAGACGGGAAAGAATCCCGCCGTGGGAACGGGTTTTTTGAATCGGATCCAATCACCGGAGACCGGTTCCTCGAGCCCCGGATCGAGTTCGACCGGGCGCGGTTTCCTGTAACACCGCACGGTCAGCACTTGCCAGGGGCCTTTCCCGCCGGCCAGCGCGTCGGACCAGATGGTCAGGGCCGCCAGCGACTTGATCTTCCGTGGGTCTGTCACCGTCAGGACGGAATCCACCGTCAGGTAGACCGACAGGTTCACGCGCCCGTCTGACGGACGCATCTTGACCGCCTGGGCCGGCCACGATTTGAACCGGGGCCCCAACAGCGCCGGATCCACCATCTCGTAGAGTGGATACAAAAAGAACTCCTTCTCCGGCGGACGGAAATCCCCGGGTTTGATCATCACGACCTGCCACCCCTCTCTCAGGGCTTGGCCGAGCGCGACCCACTCCTTCAGCGCGATGGGATTCTCATTCTTCATGGGGGTTCCTCATCGAAAATTTATCACTTTTTGCGAAGCAATGTAACTGTCTCGAGGTGCGGCGTGTGCGGGAACATGTCCACCGGGCGGATCCAGTCGATGGAATAGCTCTTCGTGAGTTCCAGCAGATCGTCTTTGAGCGAGACGGGGTTGCACGACACATAGATCAGTCGTTCGGCGGGATGTTCCGACAAAAATTGGCGGAGAGGCCGTCCCAGGCCGGGTCTCGGCGGATCGGCCACCACCGCGGTGCCGGTCGCCTCGACGACCTCGACGATCCCGGGTTGGTCCTTGAGCGTCCCCGCGTCGAGCAGGACGTAGTCGGCTTGTGTGGCGTTGTTGAGCCGCGCGTTGGAACGGGCGCAGTCGACCGAGACCGGGTCGATCTCGTATCCGAGGATGCGTTCGCACCGCTCCGCGCAGAAAAGGCCGATGGATCCGGCCCCGCAAAAAAGGTCGACGAGCGTCTTCACGGACGGACCCAGGGCGTCCCGCGCCACGCCGTAGAGCGTTTCCGCCCCGTGCGTGTTCGTCTGAAGGAACGATCCCGGCGGGACTCTCAGCCGGCAGGGCCCGATCCGTTCCTCGATGGCCCCCTCCCCCGTCAACGGGGTCTGGGCCGTGGCCGCCGCGGTGTCGGACAGCCCGTCATAGACGCTGTGGAGTATCGTCGACGCGGGGAACCCGCTCGACTGGACGGCGTCGACGAAACCGGCCTCGTCCATCGGTTCCGATGTCGTGATCAGGTGGACCATCCGCTGCCCCGTGTTCTTCCCCTCACGCACGCTCAGGTACCTCAGAAGTCCCTGATGGGCTTTCAGGTGGTAGGGCGTCAATCCCGATCGGTGGGCCCACCGCCGCACGCCGTTCAGGAGGAGTCCGGTCTCAGGGGACAGCAGGAGGCATTCCTCCAGGTCGACGATCCAGTTGAAGCGGTTCCTCCTCCGCAGACCCAGACAGAGCTGCCCCTTCTCCCATCCGAAGGCGAAGTCCATCTTGTTCCGATAGAAGAACACGTCGGGGGACGGAAGGATGGGGTGGATCGCCCCGAGAGGAAGGCCGTCCATGAGGGTGCGGAACCCGTCCTCCTTCTGGCGGAGTTGGATGTCATAGGGCACGTCCTGTGAGAGGCACCCGCCACAGGCGCCGAAATGACGGCAGAGTCGGGGAACGAGGGTGTCTGGATCTGTGTTGTTCATGGGATAAATGTGTTTGTCACGGGGCCGCCGTGCAAGCTATACTGGACGCATGACGACGGTTTGGTTCCGCACATTTAATAATATTTGCGACGATTGGTCAGCCGTTTTTATGTCCCCCCGTCGGATATGGACGTCCCATCGGGCGGAGGACGTTCCGGGGATCCTGCGGAGGGTGGACGACTGTGCCCGCGCGGGGGCTTGGTGCGCGGTGGCCGTCTCCTATGAGGCCGCCTCCGCGTTCGATCCCGCGGCATCGGTCCATCCCGGCGGTCCCTTCCCGTTGGTCTGGGCGGCCGCGTTCGACCGGAAGGGCCCGCTCCCTTCGGAAGAGAACGGGTCCGGTCGGGCTTCTTATCTCCGATGGGGCCCCCCGATCCCGTTCCCGGAATATCGGAGAGCGGTGCGCGCGATCCATCGGAAAATCGCGCGCGGTGAAACGTATCAGGTCAACTACACATTCCCCCTACGCGGCGTTTTTCGGGGCGATGAGGTCCGGGAATTCACGGAATTGGCCCAATCCCAGGGGGCGGGCTACAACGCCCTGATCCGATGGGGACGCTACGTCGTCATGTCGGTCTCGCCGGAACTCTTCTTCAGCCGGGCGGGTTCCCGTCTGACGGTGCGTCCCATGAAAGGCACCGCGTCCCGGGGCCGTTGGCCGGCCGAAGACGAGGCGCAGGCCCGGCGGTTGAAGGATTCTCCCAAAGAGCGCGCCGAGAACCTCATGATCGTCGATATGATCCGGAACGACCTCGGGAAAATATCCCGTCCCGGATCCGTCCGTGTCGACCCGCTCTTCGAGGTGGAGAAATATCCGTCGGCCTTCCAGATGACGTCCACGGTCCGGTCCCTCGTCCCGCCGTCGGTCCGGCTGGACGGGATCTTCGGAGCTCTTTTTCCGTCGGCCTCGGTGACGGGGGCTCCGAAGGTGCAGACCATGAAGATCATCCGGTCGCTGGAGAGGTCTCCGCGCGGTCTTTATACCGGGGCCATCGGCTTGGTGAAACCCGGCGGGGATTGCCTCTTTAACGTGGCGATCCGGACGGTGTTGTTGGACCGGTCCAGCGGCCGCGCGTGCGCCGGCGTGGGCGGCGGCATCACCGCCGATTCGTCTCCCGCATCGGAGTATGGAGAGTGCCGGTTGAAATCCGATTTTTTCAGAAAACGCCCCTCGTTCGAGCTTCTGGAAACGATCCTCTTGAAGGACGGAAGATATGCGTTGCTCGGACGTCACTTGCGGCGGATGAGGGATTCCGCCCGCTATTTCTCATACCCTCATGACCGCGAGGCCGTGGAGGACTCTTTGGCCCGGGTCCGGCGGCGGCATCCGGCCGGGTCGTGGAGGGTCCGGCTCTTGTCGTCGGTCCACGGGGCCGTCAGGACCGAGGTCTCTCCCCACGCCGCGCTCCCGGGCGGGCCGCTCCGCGTCTGTTGGGCGCGCCATCCGGTGTCGAGCAACGATGTCTTCTTGTTCCATAAGACCACCCATCGGGACGCTTATGAACGGGCCCGTGGGCGGGCCGTGTCATCCGATGATGTCATCTATTGGAACGAACGCGGAGAGGTGACCGAATCGGGCCGGGCGAACATCGTCTGGGAGGAGAAGGGGCGGCTCTGGACGCCGCCGGTGGAGAGCGGCCTCCTGGCGGGGACTTATCGGGAAGAACTGTTGGTGAAGGGGATCCTTCGGGAGAAGAAGATCACGCGGTCCGAACTCTCCAAGAAGACGTCGTTCCACCTCATCAATTCTGTCCGGAGGTGGATGACCGTCCGGTGGAAGGGCTGATCGAAACGAGGTCAGGGCTTGGCCGGGATCTGTTCCCAGAGCCGGTCGAATTTCTTCTGATACCGGGCGACGGGTTCGCGGAGGATGATCAGGTTCTCATCGTTCAGGGAGGCTCCGCCCACGGTCCAGTTGTAACTGCCGGTCAGGATGATCTGCCCGTCCAGGATGGCGAATTTGTTGTGCATCTTCCCGGGTCCGCGCGATCTCTTCAGCGGGACGCCGGCCCTCTCGATGAATTCATCCATCGCCACGGGGAACTGGCTCTGCTCCCCGTCCATGATGACGCGCACCGTGAGGCCGGCCTGGTGGGCATGGACCAGGGCGTCGGCGATGCCGGGATGGCTGATGAGGAAAACGGCCGCATCGATCGAACGTCGGGCCTGGTAGAGGCATCCGATGATGATGTTGTCGCAGTTGTCTTCCGGAGAGAAATAGATCTGGGTCCCCGAGGATTGGAATACATCCGACAGCCCCACGTCGAAGACCGCCGGTCTCAGCGGCACGGAACTGAAGGTGTCGATGCCGATCTCGAAGACTTCCGGACCCTCGCCCAGATCAACTTCTTCGGCGCGGACGGCGACCCCGCCGAGGACCGCGCAACACAAGAGGCCGATGAAGAGTGTGCATTTAATCACATAATCACCATTGGGTATATTTTGTATCATATTCCGAGTCGTTTGATTTTTCAAAACGGGGCCCCCTATGTTAACAGTGATGTTGGCTTCTCCGCACGAAGCGCCCGGATATGCCTCGCCGGGAGATCCTTCCGGTCAATCCCGTGTCCTGGTGACGGGAATCAAGAATCGATCGTTCCCCGCCACCGATATCCTCCTGGAAGGGGACGGGCATCATTATCTGAACGCCGGGTTCGCCGGGTCGCTCCACCCGGATTGGAAAGCCGGAACGGTTTTCCTGGCCGAGACCGTCGTCGGTGAGACCGGGGATGTTCTGGAGACGAGTCCCGTGTTCAACCGGCTCATCCTCCGGACATTTCACTCCCAGCGGGTCTCCTGCCGCATCGGCCGATTGCTCACCGTCTCGGTTCCCGTCGAAGACGCGCTCCTCCGGGAAGAACTCCGCCACCGCTTTCAAGCCGACGCGGTGGACATGGAAGCCCACGGACTCCTGACGCAACTGAAGAATTCCATCCACCCCGTCTCCGTCGTGAAGATCATCAGCGATCAGGCCGACGAACAGGCCGAGGGCGACTATCGGGAGAACACCGAGCGGCTGTCGCGTCGGCTCGGCATGCTCTTGACGTTCATCCGGAAAGGCCTGGACACGGTCTCATGATCCCGCTCGTGTTCCCGACGGAAAAATTCCGCTGGGTCCCGATATCCAAGATAGACCAGGAAGACGACACCTACGCTTTCGGGGATCCTTGGCGGCAATCGCCCCCGTTATTGCAGTCCATCCGGGCCTGGTCCGTGTTGCACCCGGTCGTCTTGAAACCCGTCCGTTCGAAATACCAGATCATCAGCGGCCGCAAGCGCATCCGGACCGCCGCACGGCAGGGGATCAACATCCGGAAAGTCCCGGCGTGGCTGGTCCCGGCCCATTGGCCCGTCACCGACGCCATCCGTTTCTGGCTCTCGGAAAACAGGACGGACCGGGAACTTTCCATCCCCGAAAAATCGCGGGTCGTCCGCCGGTTGTTGGATCTGAAGGTCCCTCCGTCCTCCATCGTCGACGATTATTTCCCTTTGATGGACCTCCAACCTTCCGAAGCGTTGGTGGAGGCGTTGGCCGGGGTGGTCTCCGTGCCGGCCCCGCTGTTGAGATATCTCGCGGAGAAGGATTGTCCGCTCCGGCGATATGCGGACTTCGTCGGGTTGGATGAGGATTCCGTCTCCTTCCTCCAAAAGTTGACCGAAGGCCTTTCTCCCACCCTGAACGATCTGGACAAGATCGTGACCGAACTGTTGGAACTGTCGCGCAAAGAGGATGTGCCCCCCTCGATAATCGCGGAATCGCTGAAACTGGAGGAGGGCCTCGCTCCGCCGATCCAGGATGCGCCCGCCGTTTTATCCTCTCTCATGGCGCGCCTGCGCGAACGCCGGTATCCGGAACTCGTCCGGCGCCTGAAGAAGAAAAAAGATCTTTCACGGGGACTGGACTTGCCCTCCGGCACCGCCGTCTCCTGGGACCCGTCTCTCGAACAACCGGGAATCGATATCCGCCTTCACATCCAGACACCGGAACAACTGAAACGGGCCGCCGACAAGATCGGCTCCGACCAGAACCGCCAGATCATCGAACAACTCCTCTCCGACGAGTGACACCCGATGCAGTCACTCTTTCCCGTCACGCATATCCTCCTGGATGAATCCGCCCGAGAGCTGCCGACGGTCCGTCACTGGACCGACGCCTTCCCTCACGTCCCGACGACCGTCCTCGGGGAAGGAGAGACTCCGGACGAACGCTTGCGCGCCTTGGGGGTCCCGCCGAACAAGACCGTTTTTTTCCTCACGCGCTCCAAAGGCGGACTGGTCAAACAGTGCCCGGGCCGCACCGACCATTACGTGTGTTGCGGGCTCCAGACCCTGGACCCGTCGGAGAACTGTTCCATGGCCTGTTCCTATTGTTTCCTGCAGAGTTATCTCACCAATCGCTATACGGTCGTTCAGATGGATTATCCGGCGTTGACCGAAGAGGTCCGCCAGGTGGTTTCCGCCCGGCCGGACCGGTTGTTCCGGTTCTGCACCGGAGAACTCTCCGACAGTCTCTCGTTGGATCCGATCACGCGCTTCTCCCGGCACATCGTCCCGTTCTTTTCCGCCCTTCCCAACGCCCTGTTGGAACTCAAGACGAAGACCTCCCGGATCGAGAACCTGCGGGGTCTCTCCCACGGAGGGCGCACGGTCGTTTCCTGGTCGCTGAACCCCCCCGCGATCATCCAACGCGAGGAGAACGGCTGCGCTCCCTTGCCGGAACGGCTCGCCGCGGCGCGCGACGCGGCCTCCGCCGGATACAAGACGGCTTTTCATTTCGACCCGCTCATTCATTACACCGGGTGTCATTCGGACTATTCGCGTGTCTTGGACGATCTCTTCGCGACAGTCCCCGTGGAATCCATCGCATGGATCAGTCTCGGCACGCTCCGCATCACCCCGTTCATGCGGGAACAGATCCCCCGCGTATTCCCGAAAGCGAAGGTCACGACCGAAGAACTGGTCCGGGGATATGACGGCAAACTGCGCTACCTCCGGCCGATCCGGCACGGGCTCTACAGCCACATGCTCTCGGAGATCCGGCGGAAGTCCAAGGGAAAGGACGTGTTCGTCTACTTGTGCATGGAAGACGCCGCGACCTGGAAGAAGTTCTTCGACCCCGCTCCCACCACACCGGACGAATTGGATTTGATGTTCAAGGACGCCCTCCTCAAGAAATTTCCGGATCTGAAATAATTTTCTCTCACCCCGTTCTGTTCCCGAACAGTCGACTGTCCTCCGGCTGAACCATTTATAAATAAATAGATGGAAGGAGGCCTATTTACTGGATGGTAAAACTAACCATCAAAAATGGTACGATGTTAGATAATGGTAAAACCCAGCGAAATATGGAATATTCTTGTTGACAAATAATTATCTTAATGTATAATTTAAACGAATCAGAGTGAAATAAGCCAATAGAGTGATTGGCAGAGACAAGGCGCAGGTGACAATATGGTTGCTGAAACGTCAGGCGAGCATCGGGAAGTGATGGACATCAAAGAACTGTCCGCTTACCTGGGGATCGGTAAATCGAAGATATACAACTTGATCCGGCAGAAAAAGATCCCCGCGGCGCGGATCGGCCGGCAATACCGTTTTTCGAAGAACGTCATCGATTCATGGCTTCAGGAGCGTCTGATCACATCGACGGCCGAGCCGCAGATGCATCTGTTCGAGAATCCCAAGGGCGCCCAGAAGTAAAAATATTTTTAAAGTCCTTGATTTTTCGTCAGAAAATGCTATTTTATAGCGGAACTCCGTCGGACAGGTCGTCGTCAAGATGATTCTTCCGACGAAAAATGAAAGGGGGTGACATACAAAATGGCACAGGTTATTGCGAAGGCTGGAGTCAAGAGACAAGAAGGATACCTCTACTTCATCGACAAGCAGGGTGATGTGTCCCGCGCCAAGATGGCTCGTGGTGGCAAAAAAGGCGGCAAGGGAAAGCCCGAAAAAGTTGCGAAAGTCGGTGTGAAAAAGGAAAAGGGATACCTTTATTTCCTCGACAAAAAGGGTGATGTTTCTCGGGCAAAGATGGTTCGTCGCTAATCGCGACACCATGCCTGCCTGAGACGTTCTCATCTTGCGACATCAACTAGCGGATCGGCAGGCAACCCGTTTTAACCCCTTCTCTGGCACATATTTGTGACCCATTGAGGGGGAGCCCTGTTCTCTCATGAATGCTCGTCATTCAGACAGAGAACAGGGCTTTTTGTTTATAGCAGTGAAATGGTGAATGGTTGAACGGTGGAGTGGTGAAGCGGTGGCATCGGGTGATAGTAGAAAACCCGGCAAGAGTAGATGGTTAAGTGGTGGTTGACTGGAAGAAAAACAACGATTTTTTTAACGATTTACGGTCCGCGCTGATCAATACGTTCTTTTCCGCGATTATACTATTTCACCATTCGACTATTGCACTATTCAGTTTTTCGTTTTTACCGTTCCGCGCCGGCTTACTGTGAGGCCACTCCGGTGATGTCCTGGAAGATGATCCCGATCCCCTGAGTCTCGCCTCGTCGGTCCCGGATGATGAGGGTGGAATACCCCAGCGTGCATCGTCCTTTCCAGGGAAGGAGCACGTCGCCGGATTGGCGGATGACGCCCTTGTTCTCTTCCAGGGCTTTTTCCAGCGCTCCCATCAGGACGGGGATCGTCGTCAGGCAGTGTTTGAAATGATGGCCCACGCAGGTGTCACGGAATATCCCCAGGATCTCCGTGGCGCGCGTGTTGCAATGGGTGATGCGTCCTTTGACATCCATCCCGATGAACCCGCCGGGCAGGTTCTCGAGGATGTTGATCTGGTAATCCTGTGACGCCTGCAAGGCGGCGTAAGTCTGGGCGTTGTCGAGGGCCATGGCCACCAGCCAGGCGATCGATTCCAAGAACGTCGCATCCTGTTCGGTGAAACCCTTGCGGTCGTGTTTGTTGAGCACCTGGATGACGCCCAGCGTCTTTCCCTGGGCGATCAGCGGCGCCGCCACGATGTGCCGCGTCTGGAACCCCGTCATCAGGTCCACGTCCTGTTTGAAGCGGGAGTCCTCGATCGGGTTGTTGGATATCACGGATTTTCCGTTGGCGGCGACCCATCCCGCCACCCCTTCCCCCGGCCGCAGATGGATGTTCAGGTTCCGAATGGCTTCCGAGGACTGTCCCTTGACGATGGTGAAGTCCAGGGTCCAATCCTCCTGGTTCAGCAGATAGAGGGAAGCGGCCTCCGCCTTCAAGACTTGGGCGGCGCGCATGACGGCGTGGTCGAACAGGAGGTCCAGATCCCGCGCGAAGACGATCTCCTTGGACAGGGCATAGAGCAGGTGGAGCTGGTCCAGGTTCTCTTTCCACTGGTTCCGCAGGGCGCGCAGTTCGTCTTCAATGCTGGGATACGACATGGATGTCCTTTTCTCTCTGTTGATATCGGCGAAATACAAGCCGGCGATGACGGAAGGTTGGGTTCATCCCTACATCTATTAATACATAACAGGCGAATGCGTTTTTGTCAATGACTTTGGAGGTTTCCCCGTCAATGGGGTTCGACGCTCTTCAGGGCGGCCAACAGGTTCTCGTGGACGATCGGTTTGCTCAAATAGGCGTCGGCCCCTGCCTGGCGGGCCTTCTCGGCGTTGTCGCCGTAGTCCATGGCGGTGAACAGGATGACCTTGATCTCCCGCAGGATGGCGTCTTCCCGGATCTTCCGGCACAGTGAAAAGCCGTCGATCCCGGGGATGGCGATGTCCAGCAGGACGATGTCGGGCCTGTGGATGATCAGCATGTTCAGGGCCGTGGTGCCGTCGTTGGCGAGCCGGACGTCGTACCCCCGCTGCCTTAAGAAGAGCGTCATCAGTTCGCGGGTGAAACCGCTGTCATCCACCACCAGAATGCTCGGGGGCCGCTGGGCCATGGTTCTTCGCCTCGTTCCGGAGGACTATGGAAAAGTCCATCCGAGTGATGTAAGATGATACATCATTTAAAAAAAACAATCATGTGCGGAATCGTCGGACAAATAGCGTGGAAACCGGGCGCGCGCGTCTCTGAAGCGCTCTTGGAAAAGATGTGCCGGGCCCTCCAACACCGGGGGCCGGATGACAGCGGGACCTGGGTCCAGGATTCCGTCGGGTTGGCCATGCGCCGTTTGCGCATCATCGACCTTGCCGGCGGGCACCAGCCCATGGATAACGCGCACTGCCCCCATGCGTCCCAACGGGGACGCGTCCACATCGTCTACAACGGCGAGATCTATAATTTCCGCGAACTGAGGGAATCCCTGGAGAAAAAGGGGCACCAGTTCGCTTCCCGCTCCGACACGGAAGTCATCCTCCACGCCTACGAGGAATACGGCGACGATTTCCTGAAACACCTGAACGGCATGTTCGGGCTCGCCCTCTGGGACGAACGGGAGAAATCGCTCCTCTTGGCCCGCGACCGCATGGGCATCAAACCGGTCTATTACCGCGCCGTGCCGGATTCCTTCTCTTTCGCTTCCGAGATCAAAGCCCTGTTGGTGGATCCGTCGGTCTCGAGGGAGGTGGACCCCTTCGCTCTCGACGATTTCTTCGCGCTCCGCTGTGTGCCCACCCCGCGTTCTATCTTCCGTGAGATCCGCAAACTGGAGCCCGGCCATTATCTGAAGGTCCGGCACGGCGAAGTCGTCAACCGGCCTTTCTGGGATTATCACCCCCCTCGGCCGGAGGACAAACCGTTGTCCCACTACCTCGAAGTCCTCGACGGGCTTCTGAAGGATTGCGTCCAATCCCACCTCATCAGCGACGTGCCCCTGGGGGTCTTCCTCTCCGGCGGCCTGGATTCCACGTCGGTGGCGGCCTACGTGAGCGACGCGGGTCGAGGACTGAACAGTTTCACCGTCTATTTCGGAGAGAAGAGCTTTTCGGAGCGGCACGAAGCCCGGGCCGTGGCCGATCGTTACGGTCTGAACCACAACGAGATGCTGCTCACTCCGAACGTGCGGGAGACCATCGAAAAACTGTCGCTCGTCTTCGATGAACCGTTCGCGGACCCCTCGGCCATCCCCACTTATCATCTGTGCCAGTTCGCCCGCAACAAGGTCACGGTGGCGCTGTCGGGTGACGGCGGCGACGAACTCTTCGCGGGGTATCCCACCTATATCGCGGATGCCCTCTCCGGCTATTACAGGCGCTTGCCGGGTTTCTCGCGTCGATGGATCCAGGCGCTCGTGCGGAGCCTGCCGGTCTCCCACACGCGGGTCAGTTTCGATTATCGGCTGAAAGCGTTCGTGGCGGCCGCGCACAGACCGCAACCATCGGCGCACGCCGGTTGGCAGGCGATGTTCATGGAAGAGGATAAATCGGGCCTCTACACATCGGAGTTCGACGCGGCGCGGCGGGGACACATGTCCGATGAGAGTTCCTGGCAGGCGTTCCGGGCCGTGGCCGACCGGTCCGAGTTGGAGCAGATGCTCTATGTGGACCAACGCACCAAGCTTCTGGACGAATATCTCGTGAAGATGGACCGGCTCAGCATGGCCCATTCTCTGGAAGTGAGGGTGCCGTTGTTGGACGTCCGCCTGGTGGAGTTCGCCGCCACGGTCCCCGCGAAATATAAGATCCGCGGGATGACGACGAAATATATCATCCGGCGGCTGATGGAAAGCCGGTTGCCCAGGGAAGTGATCCATGGAGAGAAAAAGGGGTTCACCCCGCCGATGGCCGGTTGGTTCTCCGGCGAATTGAAGGATTTTTTACGCGAACGGTTCGATCCCGCCGAAGTCAGAAAGACGGGCATCCTCAACGCCGATCAGCCGCTCCGGTTGTTACAGGAACACCTGGATCGGCGGCGGGACAACCACAGACAGATATGGACGTTGCTGTCTTTCCTTCTCTGGAGGGAAAAATGGGGTTAGATCGTGAATAGTGGAATGGTGAAAACGGGGCAGGGAAGTAAAAGGAAAGGAACGGTCAATACTTTACAGAAGGTTTTTTGACGGCGAAACCGCTTCGGCCCCGGATGATCATGTAGATCCCTCCCGCACAGAAGGCCAGGAAAAATATAAATCCCACAATCAGCTCCGCCCTGGATTCTCCCACCGCCTCGTGGATCACCCACACTTCAAGGTTGGGGCCTTTGAACCCCATCTGGTAGTCCGCCGCCAGGGTGTAGGTTCCAGTCCGCTGTATTTCGAATTGGAAGATCGGTAGACCGGTGTCTTTTCCGATGCTCATCATCACCCCGGGGGGGATCGGGACCAGCGGCACTTCCAGTTTGCCCGGGTCGGCGAGGATGAACGACAGTTTCGAAAGGGCCTGCATGGACACCGGGTTCTTCGGGTCCGTGCGATAGATCCCGTAATACACTCCCGGCTCGTTCAACTTCAACTCATATTGGCCGGGGAGGGCGCACCGCTGGATGCCGAACGCCGCCTTGCGGAACGTCAATCCGAGAGAGATCGACAGGATGATGAGACCGGCGGCGCAGAGACTCCCCCCGATCCAATAACCCAGCCGGGTCGCCCTTTTCAGGGGATCCATCACGGGGGGGAGTTGGTTTTCAGATCCGTGTTTCATGATGATTTTCTCTCGTGAATATAATCATTTCCCCTGAGTGTCCGTCATTGAGGCGTTTCCCGGCGAAGCGACCCGCCTTTTCTGTGATTCCCTCGATCTCCTAAATCCTTGCCCCGGCTTTTTCCCAATCCACGTTCTTCATGAACGCGGCGATGTAATCGGCCCGTTTCAGACCGTAATCGACCATGAACGCGTGTTCAAACACATCCATGATGAGCACGGGGGTGCAACCCGACAGGTGGCCTCCGTCGTGTTCGTTGATCCAGGTGTTGAACAGGGTTCCCGACACATCGTCTTTGTAGAGGATCACCCATCCGATGCCGCGCATGGCTCCGGCCGCTTTGAAATCGGTCTCCCAGTTTTCAACGGAACCGAACTGTTGGGCCAGGGCCTTGCCGAGCGCCGAATTCTTATCCAATGCCTTCTTCCCGCCGAGGTTCTCGAAATAGAATTCGTGCAGGCGCATCCCGTTGAATTCCCAACCGAACCGTCGTTTCATCTCGGCGTATTCGGGCGTGGCCGTTTTGCCGTCTTTGAGCATCTGCGCCAACAGGTCCGCCACTTTGTTCGTGTTGGTGACATAACCGTTATAAAGAGTGAAATGGTTCTCCAGAAGGGTCTTGCTGAATCCCTCCATGCCGATCAGGTGCGAGTAGTTCTTGGCTTGATACATCGTGAACCTCCCTGCAGTTCCCCAACGGATCGGGGATTGATTGGTACTAGGATGATTTTATCTGATTTAGACGGTGGAAGGGAAGCGGAAATGCTGCGGGTGGGAATGACGAAACTAAAAGAAGATTGCTTCGCTGGGAATCACTCGCAATGACAGGAAAATAATATGTCATCCCCGCGTGTCATTAGCGGGGATCTAGACCGAGCATGTCAGTTCACGCGGTGTGACGGGGAGCCGTTATCTGTTTGTTGTGTTCGATAGGGGATTCAAGGGCCCCATTATTTATGGTTGTCATTGCGAGGGAGAGAGCTGTCAGCCAACGACCGAAGCAATCTTCTTATGAAAGCAGATTGCTTCGGCGGTGAACACGCCCCGTCATGACGGATAGAAAAGAATCCTTCGCGGGGAATCGTCCTCAATGACGGCTTAGTGGATGATGCCGATCTTGCGGATGACCGTGGAGGTCCCCTTGGTCCCGCGGACTTCGATGCGCATGATGTATCCGCCGGCCGCGACTTTTCCGCCGCCCTCGTTGGTGCCGTCCCACGGGAAAGTGTTGGGGCCCATGCGCCCGCCGGTATCGCCCGAATTGTAGACCCATTCGCGGACCTTGTATCCCATCAGGTCGTAGAGGCCGATGGTCACGTTGGCGTCCTCGTTGAGGATATAGGTGACGTAGGTCGGGCTGACGCGCGTGTCGGCCGGGTTCGGATAGTTGAACACCTCGCTAATGGTCTCCGGCGGCAGGCCCGTATAGGCCGCGTTCGAGACGGGCGACCATTCGCTCCAACCCCCGGCGAAGTTCCGCGCGCGGATGCGGTAGGTGTAGAAATGCCCTTTGGGCCGAGGCGTGTCGAGATAGGTCTTCGAGTTCCCGATCATGTAAGACGTGCGCGCGGCCGGCACGTAGGAGACGGTCCGCCAGACGGGGTTGTTGTCTTCCCGTTCCTGGATCTCGTAGTCGCGCACTCCGGATTCCGCGTCGGCCGCCGGATCCCACCGGATCTCGAAGATGCCGTTTTCGGCCGGTTTCTTCTGCTGTTCAGGATCGGAGACTGCCTTGCCGGGGGATTCGGGGATGCTGACGTCGACCCGGTAGACGGCGGTGGGGGCGGCGGGTCCCGATTGGCCGTTGGCATCCATCGCCCGGATGTTGAAGAAATAGCCGTCGTTGGTCACGCGTTCGCCGATCGGATGGGACTGCGCTTGCGTGCCGTAGGCGGCGCGGTCCGTGATATGGAACTTCGTATTATCGCGACCGCTGTATTCCATGATTTCCGAGCCGAGGTAGATGAAAGACCCGCCCTGCTGGGAGAATCCATCGGCGCTCTCCACCGTGATGTCGAACGGTGGTTCGTCCAGCCGGCCGATGGCTTTGGCCAGATTGGTCACCCGGACGACCGCGATCGTGATGTCGTTGAAGGAGAACGAGGTCTTAGCGCCGGTGGACAGCCATCCCTGATTGCCGAATTTATAGGTGATGGAGTTCATGTCGGTGCGGGTGGTGTCCGGTGTCACGCCCATGCCGACCTGATACTGGGTGATCTGAGAGGAGACGCTCGGCCACCGTGACGTGAGTTTGTTCGTGTCGAAGTTCCAGCGTTCGGGGATCCGTCCGAAATCCACCGCGCCGTCTCCGGAGAGGTCCAGTTCGGGGATGCCGTCTCCGTTCAGGTCTTGCAAGACCAGGTCGGGCTTCCCGTCGGCGTTCAGGTCGAAGTCGATGATGCCGTCGCCATTGATGTCCATATCGGGCAGGTTGTCGCCGTCCATGTCGATCTCGTTCTTCAGACCGTCGTCGTTCAGGTCCAGATTGTCGGGTTTGCCGTCCTCGTCCACGTCGATGTCGGGTTCCCCGTTCCCGTCGGTGTCCGTGGCTTGTTCCGGAGTGCCGTCGTTGTTCCTATCCATGTCTGGATAGCCGTCCAGGTTGTTCGGGTTGTCGATCCACACGGGCTTGTACTGTTTGATGAACGGCACCTTGGGTAGACCGGACTTCAGGATGGTGATCAGCCCGGACGTCTTCGGATAAGGGTAGTTCTCGTCATAGTTCAAGGCGGTGGCCGGGACCTTGTCGATCTGCTCGATGCCCTCCAGGGAGAAACCGACGGTATGTCCTACGGTGGTGCCGTTGGTGTCGGCCGAACCGATATCGGCCGTGATGAAGAAAGTTTTTGTGACGGTTGTCAGGCTGTAGCCCGTGCCGCCCAGGGGAATGGTGGCGTAACCGCCCATAAAGTTGGCTGTGCCGTGATCGGCCTGGCCCAGCAGCGTGTCGTTGGCCGCGATGAAGACCTCGTCCCCGTCATCCTGCCAGATGGCCGCGCGGGAGAAATCGCCGAATCCGTTCCCGGCGACCAGCGTGTTCTCGGCCGTGCCCAATTGTTTTACCGTGATGTTGTTGATGGTGGCCGTGTTGATGCTGGTGTGCATCTTCAGTTTCAGCACGGGAACGTTCGATGTTTCCTGCGCGGCCGACGGCGGCGCGGCGTCTTCGGATATGATGCGCAGTTTGATCGGGTTCACCACGATCTGACTGGCGTTGACGGCGAAAGGAGCCGTGGTCCCGTCGGTCAGGTCCTGGAAATATGTCCGCACCGTGTTCGGGATGGAGACTCCCACGGAATTGCTGTCCGGGATCTTGACCCCCACGGTGTTCTGCGCGCGGCAGGTGTAGCCGATGTCGTAGGCCACGAAGAAGTTCGTCGCCGTGGTCCCGATCCGTTGCGGAACGGTGAGGTTGATGAGTTTCTGGGTGTCGTTCTCATCGGTGAGGTTGAAGGTGTCCAACCCGCTGGAGATGAGCTGGTCCCCGGCCGAGAGCGTCTTGGTGAAGTCGGCGTCCAGATAGATCTTGATGGCCGCGATGTCGGAGTTCAGACCGTATTGCTGGGACACCAGTTGGGACGTCCCCAAGCGTTCCACGCGCAGCTTCTCGAAGGTGGCCTGGGAGACGTCCGTCCAGAGGGAGAAGAGGAGCATGGGCACGTCGAGGCTTCCCTGATAGGTTCCGCCGGATGAGTTGATGTTTTCGGCGATGTCGTTGATGCCCAGCACCACGTTGTCCGATACCTCGCCGATGGTGCCCTCGTCCGACGGAAGAACAGACACGTAGCTCACCAGGTCGGGCGTGCCGACGGTGATATAGTTGGAGGTGCCGATGGAGAGCCCGATTTTCTTGCCCACCTGGGCCAGCGGGTTCATGTTGAAGGTGACGAAGTAGTTCTGTCCCGCCGCCGAGGAGGTGATGACCTCGGGGGTGATCAGCGTGATGGTGGAGACCCGTCCGACGAACTTGTCGGTGTTGTAAGTCATACGGTGCGGGAACACGCCGGGAGAGGATTCCGTCGAGTCGATCGTGTCGAAGATGCCGTTGTTGTTGAAGTCCTTCCAGATGTTGATGGATGACACGTCGCCGTCCACGGCGCCGTTGGAGGTGGCCATGTCGAGCCGGATCTTCTGCCATACGGCCGTGTTATTGTTGGCCCGCAGGTTGAGCTGCATCACGTTGACGTTCTGCTGGTTCTGGTAGATGGTCGGCGATATCTGGGTGACGGTGCGGACCAGGAGCGTGTCGACGGTGGCCCGCAGGACGGCCACGGGGGACACGCCGGGGGCGGCGGGGTTGAAGGGAAGGATGGTGTGAATCCCGTCCGATTCCGCTTGGGCCCCGATGATCAGACTCGATTCGGACGCGCACCGGGCGCCGATCACCCGGTCGAAGACGGCGGTGGGATCCACGTCCAAGGTGATGATATAATCCACCGGCTGTGTCGTGATGAGGATGTAATAGGAAGCTCCGCCGAAGAGAGACCCGTTGATGTTGAGAGTGGCCTGGGCGGCGGCCTCATCCAACCCGAAATATTTCTGAGCCACCAGGATGTCGTTCACAAGGCCCGTGGCGGGGTTGCGGTCCAGCCCGGGACTGCCGGTGTCGCGGTAGAGTTTCACGGCCTGGATGTCCCGGTCATCGCCGAGGAGTCCGGCCGGCTGGTAACGGTTGAGCTTCAGACGGAACCACCGCACGTTGTATCCGGTGGGGTCATCCACGTAAAGCCTCATCTTCATGAAAGCCAGGTTCTTATCCCCCTGGGTGAACTGGGATCCCACCACGGTGTTCACCGCATGGGGAGCCATGGTGGTATTCAATTGGCCCCTGAAAACACTGTCGAGTACTCCCGGTCCCCGGCTTCCGTAATAGATGATTTCGCTGTCGATGACGGCATAGCCGGACGGCGGCAACATGTGGGCGTTGATGACAGGAATAACGGCTTGTGACGCGCTGATATCTCCTCCGAGGACAGGGGCCACCAGACTCTGTTCCGTCGAGGAACCAAGCAGGTTCGTGAAGAGGGGTGTGAATTCCACCCGGACCTGCTGTGGCGCCGGGATGATCTGTCGTTGTTTCCCATAGAACGCCGGCGTGTCGGCGTCGACGAAGTTCGGGCTGGAAACCATGAAATCGTTCTCGTCTTTGATGATACAACCCAGCATCCGGTCCGGGGTGGCCGTCGAGGCGATGTCGTAGGTCACGAAATACATGCTGGGGATGCCTTCCGCGGCAGACCGGGCGGCGGTGACCAGGGTCGGCGCCGTGGCGAAGATGATCTGGGCCACGCCGGTCTCGCCGATGTTGCCGAAAGTCCCGGTGCCGATGGCCACGTCCATCCCGGCGGCGGGATCGAAGAATCCGTTGCGGTTGCCGTCCACCCAGATGGTGACGGTGGAGACGTCCAGTTCGGCCACGGCGGTGCCGGTGCTCCGAACCTTGATTCCGGTCCACCAGGCCTCTGAATTGTCCGTCACCATGGTGAACCCGAGGACGACCTGGGCCGTGGCTTTCTGTTGGAGGGTCTCATCCCCGTGTTCGAGCGTGGTGTTGTCCGGATTGAACGGGGTGATGGTGACCTCGTCGGCGAACTCGTTGATGTCCAAGATGCTCGCCGTCCAGGGAAGGTTCGTCTGCGCCACGATGTCCGGGGTGCCGACTGTGAAATAACCGCTGGCGGGGATCCTCAATCCCAACTCGGTCTGTTTCCCGACATGCGCTCCGACGATGGCCAGGTCATCGATATTGAAGGTGACATAGTACGTCTTGTTCCTGGCCGGTCCGACCACCGACGAGCCGGAAGGATGGTTCCTGGGAGTCGTCCTGACGACGCCCCTTAATTGGGTCGTTGTTTTGCTGGCATAGGTCGCGGTCTCTGTGCTGTTGATGACGACTGTTCCGGCCGGTGGGAATTCAGTCGTGTCTTCGACGGTTATGTCATCATTGGGCCCGTTCCCAAGCGGCACGGAGAGTTCTGTCGTCGGTTTGAAGGCGGATTGATTGGAAGCGTCGACATATATTTCTTGTCCACTCAGGGGTCCTTGAATCGTGATGTCCATGGGTCCATCCACGGTGGTCCCCACAGCATGGACGAGCGTCGGTGAACTTCGTAAGACGGTGAAAGTTTTGTTGACCGTATCGATGCCCGTGTATGTGACTTCCTCGCGGTTGGCCGTGTTGTCGGCGATCACAAGGATGCCCGGAGGGGTGGGATAACCGTCCACCGATTGGACCCGCAGCGTCGTCTCTCCGGAGTTGACGATGGTATTTAGAATAGTCCGAGGGAAGATGTGGGGTTCGGCCGCGATGGGCAGGGGGGAGACCCGCTGGTCCACCGAGGAGTCGAAGATGTTGTCCCCGTTGATGTCATACCACACCTTGGCCTCGTCCACGTCGGTCGGCAAGTTGACTTGGTTCACGTTGGATCGGTTGATGCGCAGTTTGTTCCAGATGGCGGTCCGCGTGCCCGTGTGCATGGCGAGCTTGAGGATGGGCACGTTTTCGTCTCCCTGGGTGGCGCCACCGGGCGCCGCCGTTTCCGGCGCGGTGATCATGGTGTCGGTGGTGGCTGAAATGAGGGGCGACGCCGTGTCGAGCGGAGTCGGCGGATTGATGTAGAGTCCATCCGTCAGATACGTGTTGAGCTGAGTGGCGAATCGCAGTCCCACGGTCTTTCCGATGGCAGCCGAATCGTTGATGTCGTAGGCGATCCAGAAAGTGACCGATGAGGCCGATATGGTGACCGGGGCTATATCAACGACGGCCTCGTTGCTGACAAAGGGCACATTCCCGTTGAACAAAGCAACGTCGTAGTTTGGCTGGTAGAGGTCGTTCTTAGGCTCGTCCCAATAAACACGGATTGATTTGATGTCGGCATCGGTGCTGGTCCCGATCCGCTGGAGTTTCAGTTTGTGGACGCGGGCGGTGAATTCGTTGGTCCATAGCTGGAGTTTCGCCATTCCCACGTTGATCATACCTTGAGGGATGGAATCCGTCACGGTCCCGCCGATGGTCGGCGCGATGCTCTCCATCGAATAATAGACGTCGGCGGGTTTCACCTTGATCTCGGACATGGTGGTGGTCAGCGGGAAATTATTGATGGCCATCCCCGCCGTTGAGAAGGTGTCGTTGAGCCCGATGCTTCCCGCCTCGGTCACTTGACAGCCGATCGTGGCGCCCACTTCGGCCGCCGTGGAGATTCGAAGAGTCACGAAATAAATCCGATCGGTCTTGTTGACGATCTGCGGTTTCGATGAAAAGTCAAAGATCGCTTGTGAGGGTGTGGCGAAATTGAAGGTTGTCGTGGCGACAGGGACTCCGACGGTATCTCCATCCCCGTCAGCCGTGATATCGAAGCAGGCATCCATGTCCATGTCGCGCCACAGGGCGACCTCGACGACCTCCGCCGGGCCGAGTGTTCCGAGTTTATTGACCTTCAGTGTCTGCCAGTGGGCCGTGGTGTTGGCTGTCAGCGGGCGAACCGCCATGCTGATGGCCATCATGGTGACGGGATTCGGGTAGGTCAGCGAGGCGCCTTCTCCCTGATAGATGTAGTTCTCGCCCTGTGAGGATTGGCACCCGGCCGGGCGCGTGGGAGAACCCGGCGCATAGTCTGATTGATCGCTTGTTCTCACGATCGTCAATCCGGTCGTCACCAGGTCGGCTGAGGATCCGGGATCCGTCGTGCGTCCCGTGATGTTGGTGTTCACTTGGTCCGTGGCCGACAGCCGCAACGTCGATTGCATCATGTCGCGGATCTGGAAGGTGAAGATGGCTTTATCCGCTTCGGCCACGGTTTTATATCCCTCCACCGGAAGGTAACTCACTGTGGCCGTGGAGCCGTTGTGTCCGAAGAGAGCTGTTCCGACATAAGACAACCCGTTGTTTTGCGGGAGACTGTTCCAGAGGATGGTCTGTCCTCCGTCGGCGACGTTGCCCCAATAGTCTTTGGCGGTGACGGAGACCGTCCCATAATATCCGACCTTCAACGGAGTGGCCAGCGGGAACGGATGGTTGATGGAGAAGTAAGACGCCCTGTTGGGGGTGATGACGACAGGTTGCGCCGTGGTGGCGACCACGCTGAACGGATCGAAGATGGACACGGTCGTGGTTCCGGCGATGGTGTCGTAGTAGTAGAAATTGTTCCGTGAATACGACGGACCCGGGGAGAACGTGAGCGGGAGGGTCCTCGGGGAATCAATGGGCTGGAACGTGACATTGTCGTAGGATCCTCTGGCTTGGGCCGAAATTCCCGTGACATAGAGGAGCGTTTCCGTCGTGAACCAGGACGTGTTTTGATAGGCGTCGCGCAGTTCCACGGTGATGACGGGCGTGCTGACACCCCCTTCATAGGATGACGTGGTGCCGGCGATCAATTTTCGGACCGGCGTCAGAATGGCCAACTGGCTCGGCGGCGCGGGGGTGACGGTGTAGGTCTGCACCGCGACCACCCATCCCTTGGATGAATGTTCGTCCACGGAGACGGTGTGGTTCCCCACCATGGTGTCGATCATGTAGAAGGTGGTGGTGTGCTGCCCCATGACCATCTTGGCCGTTCCGGTGGAAGTGGTGTAGGCCGCCTCCAGATTATCCGGGCTGGCGAACTTTTTGGTGCCGGTGGAATCCGATTCCAGGTCGAAGATGACCCCTTGCCCCGGCGAATCTTCCGAGTTCCCCAGGTCCGAGTTGATGGGACTGGGGTTGTCGTAAGGGTCGCGCAATTGGAACGTATAGACCGACGACGTGGCTCCCGCCACCAGGTATTGATGGGTGGAAAGGAACACGATCTTCTGTGCCGGCGCCGGCAGTATGACGACGGACTGATAGGCCGTGGTCCAGGCGGTGTTGAGCGGATAGGCCATGATCACCGGTTTGGTGGTGGCCGACGCCTCATAGCTAGAGGAGGCGCGGGCGTCCAGATAATAGAACGTGGTGTTGTGCGCCCCTGACGAGATCAGCACCGTGGTGGTGGACACCACGAATTCGGTCGGGAATCCCGCCGTGTCGGGCGAGGTGGAGAAATCCACCGTGTCGTTGACGGGAGCGGGAGTCCGTTCCGTGGACAACGCCAGGGTCACCGTCTGCGTGGCGTAGGTGGGGTTGCTGAATTCGTCTTCCAGTTCCACCCGGAAGGGCTGGTTGTTGAACCCGGTGTCCCACGGGGTGGCGGCCACCAGCGTCCGCATGGGGTTGTCGAAGGCCGCTTTGACCGTGGCCCGCGGGTCGACCCGGAGTTGGTGCGTGGCGGCGATGAGATGGGTGGACCCCGTTCCCCCCTCCGCCCGGATCTCCCATTTTCCTGACGCCGGCCGCCCGTCTTCCAGAGGCGGATAGGACGACATCTTGTCGACGTATTTAAACTTCAAGGAGGTCACTCCCGGGTTCATCGTCAACGAATCCAGCACGGCCAGGAAGTTGGTGTTCCCTTCGTTCTTGAAACCGTAGTCCCCCGCCACGGTGGGCGTTCCCTGGACATATCCCTTGTTGGTATGCACGGTGTTCTGCGCATCCAGGAGTTTGACCGTGACCCGGTTCTGTCCCTCGCCGGTGGGATTGGTGAAATCGTCGCGCCGTTGGACCTCGTAGTCGGTGGTGACGTTGCCGGCGGTGGCGTAGGTGGGCGTGGTGATGAACACGAGGTTGGTGGGCGTTCCGCCTTTGGTCGTGAGTTGGCCGGTGATGTTCTGTTTGTTGTCGGTGTAATATTGCAGGTCCGCCGGCGCCGTGAAGGTGGCGATCCACACGCGGCCCGAGTCGCCGGCTTTCGTCGAGACGAAATACCACAACGGCGGATTGACTCCCACCATCCCGTTGGCGTCTGTGGTGAGCGTGGTGCTGGTTCCGAGCAGGTTGAACGTGCCCGACGGGATCTCGCTCTTGAGGACGCCCGTGGACCCGATCACGGACTGGACGGACGCATACGCCGTCACGCCGGCGCTGCTGACCGGGTTGTCGTAACTGTCCACGATCTGGGCGGAGATGGCCTCTTTACCGAAATTGGTCAACGAACCGGCGCCCACTTCCTTGTTGGAACTGGGGGTCACCAGGTAATAGGCCGGGGAGGACGGCCCCACGGCGATCACCGGGCGCGTCGAGTAGCCCACCACCTCCGTGTTCACCGCCGTGTTGTTCTTGTCGTGCGCTTCCAGCCAGTGGTCGGTGAGCGGGTTCACGGTCATCTTGTTGAACGTGAAGATGTTGGAGAAGAGATGGGTCCCCAAGTCCGAGACGGTGAACGTGTAGGACGAGATGCTGATATAGGTGTTCTGTTTCGGGTTCGGGAAAGATTGATAGAGGAACTCGATGGCTCCCTGATACGGCCGGGTGGACTCGCCCACGGGCCCGGTGGAACAGATGTTGTCATAGGCGTCGTAGACGGTGATGCGCGCGCTGAACGGCGACCCTGCCGTGGTGGACGACGGATATTCGCTGAACTTCATGTAATGGGCCTCGTTGGGCCATACGCGGATGTTGGCTGTGTGGTCCGAGCGGATGTTGGCCAATCCGGCCGGCGTGCCCGTGGTGGTGGCGGCCGTGATCACGAACGTCGTGGTGGCCGTCTTCGGCGTCACGAAGAACGTCTGCTCTCCGGCGCCGGTCATCAACGGGGCGACGTCCGACGGAACGAACGTCAGAGTCTGCGGGTCGTTCGTGGTGAGCATGACGGTGGGCTGGTCCCCCAGGGTGATGAGGTTGTATTGTTCGTCCACCAGCCGCACGGTGACTCCGAACGCCACGCCCGCCGTCTGCTCCACGGGGGCGCCCACTTTTCCCGTCGCACTGCCGGGGACCGGCGTCTCGCCATCGACGATGATCTGCAGTTTGGAGGCCGAGGAGGCCAACACCGTGTAGGTGCCCGTCACCGGCGAGGTGGACGCGGTGTAGGTGACCGTGGGGCTGGAGAGGTTCGTGTCATATCCCGTCACGGTGTGATAGGAGGCCGCCGTGCGGAACGGAACGGTGAAGGTCTGCAATCCCGAGGTGATGGCCGCCGGCGTGGCCGGGTGCGTGTCGTAGGGGTCGGCCGTGACGATATGGAACCGTTCCGCCGCGTGGACGATGACGGGGTTGTAGAACTGGTCCACCACCTGCACGTAGACCGTGGTGGAGGTTCCGGACACGAAGGCGTCGATGTTGCCCGCGACCACGTCCCCGTCGGCGTTGTTGTTTCCGTCGGAGTCCGGCACGCCGGTCTTTCCGGGGAACCCGGCGCCGGGCGTGGCCGTTTCACCCGGCATCAGGAGGACCACGGCCGAGGCCGTGCTGTGCCAGGCGGTGAATAGCGTGCTGTCACTCGTCGTGAAGGCCGGCGAGTGGTCGGCCGACGGCGTCATGTCGGTGGCGCGGATCTGGTGCGCCCCGGCTTTATGGAGCCGCCACTGGAAGTTGGCCTGTCCGGAAACGAGCCCCACGTTCTTGGTGGCGTTATCCACTTCAGCGTAAGGATCGGTATTGTCCACAATGGACACCTGCACCGTGGTCAACGTGCTGGCGCCCACGTCGCCGAACCGCACGGCGGGCGGAATGGTGACCGTGTTGAAGAACTTGTCGGTGACCTTCACCGTCAGGTTCATGTATTGCCCGACGGCGTAATAGGTGGGCGAATTGCGTTTTCCCGTGGCCGTGCCGAACGCTTCACTTTCACCGGGCAGCAGGGTCAGGAGTTTCTTGGCGTTGCCCGCCTCCACGCCGACTTTGGCGGAAGTGAAGGCGATCAGGGCCGGGTCCGCCGGGTCGGTGTCGGTCACCGTGAAGGTCCAGCCGTCCGCCGTCGAGGTGGCGGTGATGAGACGCATGCTGACCGACGTCGTGCCGAGCACGATCAGCTCCGTGGGGTCCGTTCCGTCGGAAGTCCAGGGTCCGGTGGAGGCGTCGTTGGGGTCGGTGGTGATGACGCGGACACTGCTGGTGGCCGAAGTCGGGTTCCAGAAACTGTCGGTGATGCGGATCTCCACCGGGAAAGCGACGCCGGCCTGCGGAGGAGTGGGAGTGCCGATCACACCCCGGGCGAGGGCCGAGGAACCCGGCACGGCCATCTCTCCCGGCAACACCAGCTGCAAGCGTTCGGGATCGCCCGCTCTGACGCGGAACGGCATGGTGGTGGTGCTGGTCAAAACGGGATTAGACGCATCCGTGTCCCGGGCGCTCAGCATGGATGTGGCGATCAATCCACCCGACCTCAGGGCGTAGGTGGAGATGGTCACCATCCCGTCGGTCATGGTGAACGAACCCGGATGCACGGCGAAGGAATCGTTGGAATAGGTGTAGATGAACGACTGGGTCGTGGTCGTGGACCGGTTGAACCCGTCGTCGGTGGCGTAGATGTAGACCGTGGTGGACACGCCGGCGGTCCAGTCGTTGGGTGTGCCCGTGATCCCCAGCCCCTGGGTGTAGGTCTGGCCCGGCAGGTGGATGATCAGTTTCGTGGGAGTGGACGCCACCACCGTGAAGGATGACGAGACCGAATCGGTATAGAGGTTGTCATAATTGTCGTCGGAGACGGAGAAACACCAACTGCCGGCCGACCGGAAGACGGGTTTGAAGAGCGTGTTCCCGCCGGTGTTCAACTGTTTCGGGTTGGAGGAGCCCCACCCGGTGGCCTCGCTGTCATACGGATCGCTCGTGTGCAGATACACCTGCGGTTGAACGTTCGATTTGGGGTTGTAATAGGCGTCCGTCAACTGAACGGTCACCCAGATCTCCTCCCCGGCGGTGAAATTCTGGATTCCGTCCCCATTGATCCCGTTCTTGTCGGGAACGCCCGTTTTTCCGCTGATGACCACGTCTCCGGGAACGGCTGTTTCGCCGGGCAATAACAAGAGGAGGTTCCCCGGCGGGACGTTACCGGCCTGTACGGTCACTCGGGTGGAGTCGGAGATGAGCCACGGAGCGTCGGCGGGATAGGCCGACAACTGCCAGTCCCCCGCGGTGACGAAGACCGGATTGAAATACGTGGTGCCCCCCACCAAAGAGCGGGTGGATCCGAACACGGTGTCGCTGTCGTGGGGATCGGACGTCCGCACATACACGCCGGACGACACGTCCAGGATCGGGTTGAAGAAGTTGTCGACGGCCCGGACGGTCACCTGGAACGCGACCCCGGCGGTGAACGGATCGGCTCCGTTGCCGTTGTTTCCGTCGGCGTCCGGGAACCCCGATTTGCCCAGCGAAGAACCGGGCACGGGAGTTTCGCCGGGGACCAGCAACTGGACCCGCGTGGGTGAACTGTTCCTGACGGTGAAGTTGATCGTGGTCACGCTCGCCGTGGAAAGGTCCGTGGCCCCGCCCGACTTGGCGGCGTGCAGGTTGGCCGAGGTCGTATTTGTGATCAGTGTGAACGGGAACGTGTTCGTTCCGGAGGCCATGGCCTTGTTCGTGAACTCCGGCGAATCATAGGGGTCGGTCAGACATTCGGCGAGCACTTCCACGTCGGCCGACGTGCAGCGGTTCCACTGGGCGTCCACCACGTTGACCGTCATTGTGGAGGGGACGCCGGCGATCCAGTCTGAGGCGGAACCGGTCTTCCCCGTGGAAGAACCCGGTACCGCGGTCTCGCCGGGCACCAGGGCCTGGAGAGTGACGGGCAGTCCCGGCACAACGAGGAACGCCCGGGAGATATCATCGTCCAATCCGCCCGCGCCGTCGGTGGCGGTGACCGTCCAACTGGACGCTCCCACCGTGGCCGTCGGGAACTTCCAGTAATACGTGGTGACCCCCTGCGTGAGCGGGACCGATTTGGCGGGGTCCCACGGGTCGGTGGTGGTCATGGAGATCCCGGCCGGTTCGGCGGTGGTGAGGTTCCAATATTTGTCCACGGCGCGAACCGTGATGGTGACGGTGGAACTGTCGGCGTTGAACGTGTTGGGCGTGCCGCGCCGCCCTTTGGCGGTGCCCGCATAGGAACCGGGCACGGCGGTTTCTCCCGGGAGCAATATCTGCAGTTTTTTCACAATGCCCGCCTGCATGGAGAGTGCCGGTGTCTCATAGGGAGCCCCCACAGTGTAACCCGGGTTGCTCACCCCGATCTTGGTGGTCTTGTTCTCCGCCGTGACCATGAACATGGCGAAGACCGTCGTGCCGGCGTCCAGCGGCTGAGGCGACGGGAGCGTGTTGCTGCTGAAGATATCGTCGGTGTAGAGTGAAACTACCGGGTTCGTCGTGTCCACCAGGTTGAACGCGATGTCGGTGGCGTAGACCCTGACCATGTAGGTGGTGCCGACGACGAACGGCTGGATGCCGGGCGTGCCGAGATCGCCGTCGGGGGTGCCGGTTCGTCCGCCTCCCGACTGGTTTCCTTGTTGCAGATTCTCCCCGTCGACCAGTGCGATCAGTTTCACCGGATCGCCGGCTCTCACATAGACCCGTGTGGAGACCCCGGGAGTGTAATAATCACCCGACCCGGTGGACGCGGTGATGGTCCAACCCGTGGTGACGTCCCGCGTGGTGAGCGATGAACCGGTGAAGGTGTATTCGCCGTTCACGGTCTGTTGGGTGGCGAGGTTGCCGAGGAAGTCATAGGGATCGTCCGCGGACAGCCGGACATAAGCCGAATAGTTCGACGTCGCTTTGTTGAAATAGGGGTCCACCAGCCGGACGGTCACATTGAAGGGCGTTCCGGCCACAAACGGGGTTCCGGGCACACCGCCCAATCCAGGGGCGCCCAGTTTACCGGACACGTCGGTGCGGCCGGGCACGGCCGTTTCGCCGGGCAGGAGGACCATCAGTTGGGTGGGCGTGCTGGGCAACACCTCGATGCCCGAGACGGTGTCCAATAGATAATTCGTCGCGCCCGCGCTGGTGGAAGCGCTCACGGACCACGTGGTCGGAACAGGGTCGGACGTGTTCGTCTTGAATACGATGGAGAACGTAGTGGTTCCCCCCGTCAACGTTTTGTTGCCGGGGTGGGTGTCGTAGGGGTCCGTGGTCACCACTTGGACTTGCGGTTCCACTGTGGGTTTCAGGTTATAGAACTTGTCCGTGACGCGCACGGTGACCTGATAGGGCACACCCGCGACGAACTTGTCGATGAGTCCCGCCTCGCTGTCACCGTCCGCATCGTTGTCTCCGTCGGAGTCCGGCACGCCGGACCGGCCGCGCGCGGCGGGCGCGTGAGGCGGCGCGGAACCCGGCACCACGGTCTCCCCGGGCAACAGCAACTGCAACCGGTCCGCCGTGGTGGACTTATTGATGATGTAGCTGGAATATTTATCGGTGATGACATACGACGACGATGGCGCGGTCCCCACGTGGATGCGCCACCCGGGGTAAGGCGATATCCGTTCCGTTTGGAACATGATGTTAGAAAAGACCGTCGTGCCGTTCACCAGAGGCAGGTCCGCCGGCTCGTCATCATAGGGATCTTCCGTGATGAGCCGCAGGATGGGCATGGGGGTGATGCCGAGGTTCGCCGGGATTTTGTTGTAATAGGAATCGACCATCTTGACCGATACGTTGAAAGGAACACCGGCGGTGGCCGTGGAGGCGGTGCCGATGAATCCGTTGACGGCCGTGGAACCCGGCACGGCGGTCTCGCCGGGCACGATGACCTGGAGTGAAATCTGAGCCGGGTTCGTGTTGGGGTTCACGGCGAAGGCTGTCGACGTGCTCATCCCCACTGGCAGACTGGAACCGTAGGAATAGATCTCATGGGTTCCGCCCGTGATGGTGTCGGACGCCACATTCAATGTCAGGGTCAATCCTTGGGACATGCCGGCATTCAAGGTCACAAGTCCCGGATTGGCGTCAAAAGGATCCTTCGTGTTGACTACCACGGTGGCTCCGTCCGTCGAGATGAGGTTGTAGAACTGGTCCACGGCGCAGACGGTGGAGATAAAGGGGATTCCCGCCACTTGGACGTAAGGCGAACCCGACTTGCCCGTGGCCGATCCGGGAACCAGGGTCTCGCCCGGCATCAATATCTGTAATTTATTGAGCGCCCCCGCGTTGATGAAGATGCCCGTGGAAGAGTTCTGGGTGTAACCGGTGGCAGTGGACACAGCCACCCAGCCGCTTCCGGGGAACATGTTCGGCATATACTTCGTTCGGAATGAAATGTTCCTAACAATCTTCCCGTTACCATCCATTCCCTCCGCGTTGATGAGGATAGTCTGATAGGGGTCGTTGCTGGTCATGGTGACGGCGACGTTGTTGCTCTCCGCTTTGTTGAACTGATCGTCCACCGCATAGACGGTGACGGGGATGGACTGGCCTGCATAGAACGACTTTGATTCTCCCCCTCCATCGGGCATACCGTTCTTTCCGTTGCGGGCCACGTTGCCAGAATCTAATGATTCACCGGGGAACAGCATTAGCAGTCGCAGGTCCGCCGAATCATCATCCACCTGGATGTTCACAAATTGCGGAGTGCAACTCGGTCCCGTGGCCAGGATGACCGTGCATGTGGAGGCCGTCGGTTCGTTTAATCCGGGGTTCGTGGTTCGCTCTGTGTAGAGGTTGACGTAGAACGAGGTTGTTCCGTCTGCCAATGAGATGGCGCGCGGCATGTTGGGCGCAAAAGGATCGTTGCAGGATAGATAGAGAGACTGATCATTATTGACGATATTTCCCCACCGGTCCGTGAGGTCGACGGTCACAGGAGTGGAACGGCCCGCCACGAAATTGGCCGGTGAGCCGGATTTACGGTTGATGGTCCCGGGGGCGGCGCTCTCGCCGGGCGGCAGGATCCGCAGGTATCTCTCGACGGTGGTGTTGGGCATGACCAGGACGGGAGTGGAATTATAAACCCCGGAGTTCAATCCGTTGGCGTCCGCTGTGAAAACCTGGCGGTTGCCGCTGTAGTCGATGGCTTTGAACAGGGTGACGGTGAAATCGTAGGACCCGTTCACCAGGTTGTGGCCCCCGAGTCCTGTGGATTCGGGATCGTCACTGACCGTTAGCGTGACATAGGTGTCGGTATCCACCTTGTTCCAGAATTTGTCGGTGGTGATGAC